>JAEEGH010008504.1_pt1 | contig 24243 bp, 20 predicted proteins | sample 9134181 | NCBI WGS metagenome assembly JAEEGH01 (sample SAMN16246544, study PRJNA631951) | gut metagenome | biome: gut microbiome; feature: rumen; material: DP-attached | host: Bos | place: Iran: Karaj | collected 2018-10
AGCGGCCCCGGTCCGTGCGGATCGGGATGTTCTGCAGGTTGGGGTTCGAAGAGGAAAGGCGGCCGGTCGAGGTCAGGGCCTGGTTGAAGGTCGTATGGATGCGCCCCGTCACCGGGGAAATGAATTTCGGGAAGGGTTCGATATAGGTCGAGAGCAGCTTCTTGGCGGCCCGGAAATCCAGGATGGCGTCGATGACGGGGCTCTCGTCCGCCAGTTCGACCAGGGTGTCCTCATCCGTGCTCCAGGTGCCCTTAGCGCTCTTTTTCGCCTTGGGGTCGAGTTTCAGTTTCTCGAAGAGGAGCTCGCCCAGCTGCTTGGGGGAAGACACGTTGAGCGTGGGGTCGCCGGCGATCTGGCGCACGACGGACTCGTTCTCCGCGATCTCGGCGCGCAGGGAGTCGGCGTACTCCATCAGCGTGGGCACGTCGACCTTGACGCCCGTGCACTCCATCCGCGACAGGACGCGGATCAGGGGCTCTTCGACGTTCTCGTACAGGTCCACGATGCCGGCGTCCTGGAGTTCGGTCCAGACCTTGGCGCCGATGAGCAGGATGGCCGCCGCCTCGCGGAAACGGTTGCGCTCCCGGGGGCCGTCTTCCTCGACTTCGTCGAAGAGGGACATTTCCTTCTGGGGAGCGGGCGCCTGGTCGATGTCCACGCCCAGGTAGGACTTGGACAGGATCTCCAGCTTGTGCGCCTTCTCCGGGTCGAGCAGGTAGTGCATCAACTCCACGTCGCGCAACTTGCCGACGATGGAAATGCCCTCGTGGGCGAGCACGTCCATCTGGTACTTGATGTCGAAGCCGAACTTGGTGATGGTCGGATCCTCCAGGATGGCCTTGAACTGGGACGCGGGCGCTTCGGCGGCGATGCAGCCGTCCTTGGTCTGGGCGGCGACCGTCACCTTGGTCACCGGGGCGAAGATGCCCGTGCCGGCCGTATCCACGACGAAGGCGCAGCGGCCCGAAGAGCACACGGCGGTCGCGACCTGCACGGCGGACGTTTCTTCCACTTCCAGCTGGGGGGCCTGGTGGGCGGCATTGGGCGCCGGATGCTTGTCGATGTGGGCGATGAAGCGCTTGAGGGAGTTGAATTCGTATTTCTCGAAGAGGTCGGCCAGGACGGGACTGTAGTCCAGGTTGAGGGCCATGTCGTCCAACTGCACGTCCAGGGGAACGTCCGTCTTGATGGTGACGAGCTTCTTGCTGAGGTCGATGTAGGGGCGCGAGGCGACGAACATGTCGCGCTGTTTCTGCGTCAGGGCGTCGATGTGGGAATAGATGTTCTCGAGGGTCCCGTACTCGGAGACCAGCTTGCCGGCCCAGACTTCGCCAATGCCCTTGACGCCGGGAACGTTGTCGGAGGCGTCGCCGCAGATGGTCAGCATGTCGATCACCTGCTCCGGGCGGTCGATGCCGTAGCGGGCGCAGATCTCGGGGACGCCGACGATCTCGTCGTCACCGCCGGCGCGGCCCGGCTTGTACTGCCAGATATGGTCGGCGATCAGCTGTCCGTAGTCCTTGTCGGGGGTGACCATATAGACGTCCATCCCCTCCGCGGCGGCCTTCACGGCCATCGAGCCGATCACGTCGTCCGCCTCGAAGCCCGGCTCCATCAGGACGGGGATGTTCATCGCCCGGACGATCTCGGTCAGGGGCTCCAGGGCGTCGATGACCAGCTGGGGCGTGTCGGGACGGTTGGCCTTGTAGGCGGGATACATTTCGTTGCGGAAGGTGCCTCCCGGAGGGTCGAAGGACACGGCGAGGTGAGTGGGCTTCTCGCGCTCGATGAGCTCGAGCAGATACTTGGTGAATCCGAACAGGATCGAAGTGTCCGCCCCCTTGGAGTTGATCATCGGGCGCCTCAGAAAGGCGTAGTACATCTTGAATACGAGGGCGTGTCCGTCTATGAGAAACAGTCTTCCTGGCATAACCTTCAAATATACGAAAAAGATTGTTAAATTTGTAGCGTTGAAGGGCGTGAAAATGAACGATTTCAGCAACGAAGACGAAAGATTCATGCGGGCCGCCCTGGTGGAGGCCGGAGCGGCGCTTTCCGACGGGGAAGTGCCCGTCGGCGCCGTCATCGTGTCCAAGGGGCGCATCATCGCCAAGGGGCACAACATGACGGACCGCCTGCAGGATCCGACCGCCCACGCGGAGATGATCGCCATCACCGCGGCGACCGAGGCCCTGGGCAGCCGCTATCTGGAAGACTGCACGCTGTACGTGACGCTGGAGCCCTGTCCGATGTGCGCCGCGGCCCTGAACTGGGCGCAGCTGAGCCGCCTGGTCTACGGGGCCGGCGACCCCAAGCGGGGCTATACGCTCTTCTCCCCTTCCCTGCTGCATCCGCGGACGGAGGTCGCTTCGGGGCTTCTCTCCGGCGAGTGCTCGACGCTGGTTTCCGATTATTTCAAGGAAAAACGGAAATAATTCGTATATTTGCAGTCTGGAATTGAGGTATTGTGTAATGGCAGCACTAGGGATTTTGGTTCCCTCAGTCCAGGTTCGAATCCTGGTACCTCAACGAAAAGCTGGCGCGCGGCGCCAGCTTTTCTAGTTGAGGTACCGGAGGTACCATCATTCATTGAGGGGCCAACCCCTCAAACTCCCCCTGTCGCCTGCGGCTCCGGAAACATTTCCCGACGGCGCCGTTTTCTGTAATTAACTTATAATTAAGCTATTAGGAAAAGGCCTATCGGCCAAACGAGGAGAGGCTATTGCCTAAGTCGCTGAATATAATGGTTTTGCGTTTTACGGTGTAATGAGAAATTGTATGAGAACCGACGGAGGCGTAATTCATATCTGTTTGATAAAGAACAACTTACAAAATCAGGGTCTGATATTTTAAGACCCTGATTTCACATTCTTTTGATAATCAATATATTACAAAAAACGTCCGTATCAGGCGGAGGGGGTGGCGTCCTTGCCTTTAACGAAGATGAGGGCCATCAGGGGCAGGGCTAGGATGGCCATGGTGGCGCTGACGGGCAGGTAGATGCCGAAATTGACGTACTGGACGACCAGGTAGGTCACCAGCAGCAGGCCGACGCCCATCGCGGCGGAAATCAGGTAATGGTGGCGGATGTCCGTTTTCTTGCAAATCAGGCGGCTGAGGTTCGGCACGCCCAGGGAAATGAAGCCGATCGGGCCGCAGATGCTCACGGCGCTGGTCACCAGGCACATGATCGCCAGCAACAGCAGGGCCTTCCCCAAGGCCGGGATCTCCGTCTCGCCCCGGAAATGCCGCGTCAGCAGGCCGGCCTGGGTCAAGGCAGCCGCCAGCCCGATGCCAAATAATGCCAGCGAAAAAATGATGTCTCCCGTCGTCACGCCCTCCAGGCGGAAATTGGCCGCGCCCCACAGATAGTATTGTTTCAGCAAGTCCCCCGTCGGGGCGTTGGTCACGACGATGGTGCCCAGCGAGCCGATGAAGGTCCCGAAGAGGATGCCGAAAGTGATGAGCTGCTGGGTATTGACCTTCAACGTGACAAAAAAGCAGACCAGGGTGCAGACCAGGGTGCAGATGAAACTGCCCACGGTCAGCGAGCACCAGCCGGTCATCGTGGCCGCCGCGGCGCCGAGGCAGGCGGCGCTGCCCAGGCCCAGCGAATAGACGTCGCCGAGCTGGTTACGCCAAAGATACTGCATCTGGATGCCGCCGACGGGCAGGGCGATGCCGGAAAGGAGGACGTAAAGGAGACTCAAAAACATAAGCTTACCATTTGTATTCTACGGAAAGGAGGGCGTTGAATCCGGGCATGGGATAGCCCTGGACGATCTCGTAATGCGTATTGAAAACGTTGTTCAGCGCCAGGCCCACGGCCAGTTCGGGCGCCCCGCCCCGCCGGCCGGACGCCTTCAACAGGAACACACGCTGCACGGAGGCATCGCTCAGCGCCCAGGGCTCGATATAGTAATCCGGCGTATTTGCGGTCCGGGACCATTTCCCGCCGGTGAAACTGCTGTCCCAGCCGAAGGACCAGGCGCCCCGGCGAGCCTCCAGAGTGACGCTGCCGCTGTGGCGCGGAATGTAGGGAATCTGGTTCCCGTAGGTCTGGCTGTCCGGCGTGCTGTGGTCGAGCGCGCGCTGATAGGAATAGCGCAGCGTGGCGCCGAGGTCCCATTCCCCCGCCTTCCAGCCGGCCAGGGCCTTGACATCCAGGCCCGTGACATCCACGACGCCGATGTTGAGCATGGTCCAGCGGAACTGGGACGAGGTCGGGATCGCGACGATCTTGTCGCTCACGCGGTTGTAATAGGGCGAGAGGCGGAATTCCCAGCTCCAGGGCGCGCCCCCGCCGGCGTAACGCAGGTCGGTCCCGAACTGGAGGGCCGATTCAGGGACCAGCGAGGAATTCCCCATCTGGCTGTAATAGAGGTCGTTGAAAGAAGGCAGACGGTAGCTGCGCTTGGCGTAGGCGTCCCACTCCAGTCCGGGCAGGGGCTCCCAGAAGAGGCTGAGCGAAGGCATCCAGGCGTCCCGGTAACCGTTTTCCCGGCTCCAGCCCCCCGCCTCCGGCGAGTCAAACTGATCCCAGGCGCCCATATAGACGAGATGGGCCGCCGCCCGGAAACGCTCCCAGGCCACGCGGGTCGCCAGCGCCCCGGTGAAAGCGATACGCCGCGGCGTGACGAACTGTCCCACGTCCGAATCCAGGGCGTTGCGCTGCAGGTCCGTGCTCAGGTCCACCGACCAGGGATCCGCCAACACGTAGGACTGGGCCAGCGACAGGTAGCCCGAGCGCTGCCGGTAATGCAAGTCGTAGGGCAGCGCCATCGGATTCTTCTCCGGATGCGTATCGTAATGGGTGTAACTGTCGGCATACTTGAAGCGCAGGGCCGTCGCATAGCGCTCCGTCCAGTCCCGGTTCCAGCCACCCTGAAAGAAAAGGTCCTGGTCCGCCTGCCGCTCGGCGCTGAAGGGGAAGCCCTGGGCCCGGCGGATGACCGGACCGGGGAAACCGCGCTCGGAGCCGTAGGCGTAGGCACGCAACTGCCAGTCGTCCCGCTGCGTCCGCCCGAAGAGCTGGGCCTCCAGGCGCAGGCTGCGGATGTCCCCGTTCTCGCGCACGAGCGTCGTGTCGAAGCAGGGGAACTTGTAGCGGCCGTTGCTGGTCAGGAATTCGGCCGCCGTGCGCAGCGTCACGCCCTGCCACAGATCCTTGTCCCACTGCAAGGAAGGGTTGACGGTGCCGAAGGATCCGCCCCGAAGCCGGAACAACCCGTGGCTGCCGTCGCCGTACACCGGCCGTGCCGAATTCAGGTGCACGGCGGCCCCGGACGCGTATTCCTTCGCCGTCTGGAGACGGCGGCTTTTCTGCCCGTTGAAGAGCGCGACCGTGCCGATACCGGCGGTCGAAAAGCGCCCCAAGTCCACCTGCATGTTCTGCGCATTGTCAACCTGGATCCCGTCCAGGAAAATGCCCACGTGCTCGCTGCCGAGACTCCGGACATTGACCGTCTTGAGTCCGCCGACGCCGCCGTAATCCTTGACCTGCACGCCGGTGAAATGCCGCAGCACCTCAGCCACCTGGGCCGGCGCCGCCGCCTGCGAAGGCAGGTACAGTTCCTCCACCGGACGCACGACGGGGCGCGCCTTCACGGAAAAGACCTGCGCCGATGCCAGCGTATCCGCCTCCTGGGCCCGCAATGACTCGGGCAGGAAGCTCAGCAGCAGGGCCAGGGCCACTGCAGTAACCTGTGCCACCCTCGGCAACATAAGAGGGAGGGGCCCATCGCAGCGCGATGGGAGGGGTCGCGGAGCGACGGTTGTTGCAGTGGCCCTGGCCCTGCTGCCCATATCCTACCAAATGGCGAAGTGGCCGGGGCAGACGCCCGCGGTGACCGTCCACTTCTTGCCACCGCTGTACAGGCTCACGCTGCCGGGATTGAAATAATCACCGGCGTCACCCAGCAGGAACGTGTCCCCGCCGAAAGCGCAGAGGCTGTAAGGCGTCACGGCGTCGACGGTCCAACCCAGGGCGGACTTCACGCCATCCTTGCAGGACCAGGCCTTCCAGGTCTTGGGCGCGCCGCTCCAGTCGAATTCATCTTCCGTGCCGATGCAATAGACGACCCCGTCCTTGACCGAAGAGACGCTCACATAGTCGGAGACGTGCTTGACGGCGTCATTCTTGTCAATCATGTACAAGCCGGAATGGGTGCTCCAGTAATCACCGAGGCAGGTGACGTAGATGTTGCCAGCGCCGTCGGCATAGACGTACTTGAGGTTGACCTGCACGTCCACGGTCTTCGTAACGGTGAAGGTCTTGGTGTCGATGATGCTGACGGTACTGTCGTAGGAATAGAGCGGAGGCAGCTGGCTGGCGATGCCGCCGGAATTGGCGACATAGAGCTTGCCGTCCCGGACGGCCAGGCCTTCGGGCTGATAGCCTACCTGGACGGGAAGGGCGTCCATCAGCTTGGTGGCCAGGTTGATGCGGTAGACTTTCCCCTTGGGATTCCGGGAGCTCTCGGGGTCCACATAATAATTGGCGTCGTAGGCAGCGTAGGCGCCCGCCCAGGAAGTTATGTACGCATACTGGTCGTCAAAGGCGATGTTGCGGGGCGTGGGGATCTGGATGGCGGCGATCTCTTTCTCATCCTCCGCGGAAAGGACCTCCACGATACCGGAATTATTGACCACGATCCAGACTTCGTCGCCGTGGACGGCGATGTCGTTGCCCACGTCACCCAGGCCGGCGCCGACGGAAGGATTCATCTTCTTGAATACGCCGGTAATGTAGTTGCCGTCGCTGACGCGCAGCAGGTCGAGGCTCGCGTTGTTGGAGCCCATGCCGCCTTCGTTCAGCATGAAAACCTTCTTGATGTCCGACGGAAGGGCGGAAACGTCCACCGTCTCCCCGGTCAGCGCCATATCGCTGGAAGGGGTCTCCGGCTGGGGATTCTTTCCCCCGAAATCCGCGATGTCACAGGCCGAAAAGACCAGAAGTCCGGCGGCCAAAGCAGCAAATAATGCTTTTTTCATAGAAATATTTAACGTTTTCACAGCGGCTTGTCCCCGAGCCCCTTTGTTCAACTTGACTGCGGCAGGTCTTCTGACTTCTCCCGGCTCCGGCCTTCTCAGGGCCCTGAGACCCCAATGGCGATGGATTCGAAGCCGTCCTGGATGACACAGCTGCGGGCACAGTCCCGGATGCGCGCCGGGTTCCCTTTTGAGCTCGCCGGGCAGAAACCCGGACGGAGCGCCACAATCCACTGCAAAGATACACATTTATTCAAAAATCATTATATTTGTTAGGATAAGCCAAATCGAGACTATGACTGGAAAAGAAAGAATACGCACCGTACTGGAGCACAAGGAAGCCGACCGGATCGCGGTCGATTTCGGGACGACGCCGGTGACCGGCATCCATTGCAAGGTCGTGGAGGCCCTGCGGGACCATTACGGATTGGATAAGCACCCCGTTTATGTGCACGAACCCGGCCAGATGCTGGGTTATATCGAGGACGACCTGGCGGAGGCCCTCGGCACCGACACCGCCGGCTGTTTCGGGCCCAAGAACTCCATCGGCGTCTGGAACAAGGACTGGAAGGAATACCGCATGCCCTGGGGGCAGGTGGTGATGCTGCCGGCCAAGATGGTGGATTCGTTCACCGAAAAGGACGGCGGCCTGTATTCCTATCCCGAGGGCGACAAGTCTCTCCCGCCTTCGTGCCACATGCCCGAGCGCTGCTACTTCTTCGACTCGATCGAGCGCCAGCCGGGCGAGATCGACGACGACAATCTCAACGTCGAGGACAACCTCCAGGAATACGGCGAGATCGACGACGAGACGCTGAATTATTGGAAGATCGTCACCGACCGGGCCGCCGCGACCGGCCGGGCGGTCGTCGCCGGCTTCGGCGGCATGGCCCTGGGCGACGTGGCGCGCATCATTTCGCCTGCCATCCGCGAGCCCCGGGGCATCCGCAGCGTCGCCGAATGGTACATGTCCACCGTCTGCCGTCCCGACTACATCAAGGAGATGTTCGACCGCCAGTCGGCCCTTGCCGTGAAGAACCTGGAAAAGATCTGGAACACCGTCGGCTCCAACGTGGACGTCGTCTATGTCTGCGGCGCCGATTTCGGCACCCAGACCAGCCAGTTCCTCTCCGTCGACACCCTCAACGACCTGTTCGTCCCTTACTACCAGCGGATGAACGACTGGATCCACCAGCATACCACCTGGAAGACCTTCAAGCACTGCTGCGGCGCCATCTATCCCCTGATCGACAGCCTGATAGGCGCCGGCTTCGATATCATCAACCCCGTCCAGATTGCCGCTACGGGCATGGATCCCCAGCGCCTGAAGGATGAATTCGGCGACCGCGTCACCTTCTGGGGCGGCGGCGTCGACACGCAGAAGACCCTCCCCTTCGGCACGCCGGCCCAGGTCCGCGAGGAAGTGATGAAACTCTGCGACATCTTCGGCCGCGGCGGCGGCTTCGTCTACAACACCGTCCACAATATCCAGGCGAACGTCCCTGTCGAGAACGTGGTCGCCCTGATGGACACCTTGAAAGAAATCCGCGCATAGATATGAACCCGCTTTACGACGCCATTTTCCGGGGCATGGCCCCGCTGGCAAAAAACGCCGTCCAGGCCTCCCTGGATGAAGGAAAGTCCCCCCAGGATATCATTGACGAGTCCATGATTCCCGCCATGGAAGCCATCGGCAAGGAATTCGAGGCCGGCCGGGTCTTCGTCCCGAACCTGCTGCTCAGCGCCCGGGCGATGAAGACCGCCCTGGACATCCTGAAGCCCCTGATGCTCGCCGAGCAGACCACGACCCTCGGCACGGTCGTGATCGGCACGGTCAAGGGCGACCTCCACGACATCGGCAAGAACCTCGTGGCCTCGATGCTCGAAGGCCGCGGCTTCAAGGTGGTCAACCTCGGCACCGACGTCTCCAAGGAGCGCTTCATCGAAGCCGCCAAGGAGAACGGCGCCGACATCATCGCGATGTCCGCCCTGCTGACGACCACGATGGACTACATGAAGGAAGTCGTCGACGCCGTCAAGGCCGACGGACTTAAGGTCAAGACCATGATCGGCGGCGCGCCCGTGACGGCCGAATTCGCCGCCAGCATCGGTGCGGACGGCTTCAGCACCAATGCCAACGAGGCGGTCGAGGTCGCCAAAAGACTGCTTTCATGATCATCGAACGGGCTTTCCAGATAAGCCCGGAAGAGCTGCCGGAGAAAGAGGTCTGGTTCGCGATGGGCTACAAGGATTCCGTACCCGACGAGCGGGTGCGGGACCTGGTCCTGCAGCTGCGCGAGCGCCTCGTCCCCCAGGCCACCCTGCGCTATATGTACCAGATCGTCGAGGCCGAGAAACTCTCGCCCCGGCAGGTGCGCTTCGCCGGCAAGACCTTCACCCCCGAGGGCATCATCTGCTCCTACCTCAAGGGCATGACGCACGCCCTGCTGTTCGTCGGCACCGCCGGCTGGGAGTACAACCAGGCCAAGGAGGCCCTGAAGGCGGAAGACGACATCGTCGCCGACTTCATCGCCGACTCGATCGGAAGCGTGCTCGCCGAAATGACCGTAGCGCAAATGGAGAAGGACTACACCGGCTCCGAGACCCTTTCCATGCCCTACAGCCCCGGCTACTGCAACTGGGACATCCGGGAGCAGCAACTGCTGTTTTCCCTCTTCCCCGAGCGCCCCTGCGGCATCATCCTCTCCGAGACCTCGCTGATGGCCCCGGAGAAGTCCGTCAGCGGTTTCTTCGCCCTGGGAGAAGATCTCGTGCGCCAGCCATACCATTGTCAAATCTGCAAGAACACAAGATGTTACAAACGAAGAAACGCCTAGCCATCCCCATCATGACCCACCCGGGGATCGAGCTCATCGGGAGCACCGTGCTGAAAGCCGTTACCGACGGCCAAACCCACGCGGACGCCATCTGCGCCCTGAATGAGGCCTATCCCGCCGCGGCGGTGACCGCCATCATGGACCTCACGGTCGAGGCGGAGGCCTTCGGCGCCGAAATCAAGTTCACCGAGCATGAGATCCCGAACGTCATCGGGCGCCTGGTGAGCGATGCGGACGAAGTCGCCGCGCTCGAAGTCCCCGGGCTCGACAAGGGACGTGTGCAGGAGTACCTGAAAGCCAACCGCATCGTGGCCTCCCGCGTTCACGACAAGCCCATTTACGGCGGCTGCATCGGCCCCTTCTCCCTGGCGGGGCGCCTGTTCGACCTGTCGGAACTGATGATGTCGATGTACATGGAGCCCGAGACGGTGACCCTGCTCCTGGACAAGTGCACGGCGTTCATCACGGCCTATGTCCGGGCGATGAAGGAAACCGGCATCAGCGGCGTGGTCATGGCCGAGCCGGCCGCCGGACTCATCTCCAACGACGACTGCCTCCAGTATTGCACGGTCTATGTCAAGCAGATCATCGACGCCGTGCAGGACGATTCCTTCAAGGTCATCCTGCACAACTGCGGCAACACCGGCCACTGCACGGACGCGATGGTGCGTTCCGGCGCCTGGGCCCTGCATTTCGGCAACCGCGCCGACATGGTAGAGGCCCTGCAGGCCTGCCCGCCGGAGCTGCCGGTGATGGGCAACATCGACCCGGTCGGCGTCATGCAGCAGGCTTCTCCGGAGCAAGTCTATGCCACCGTCAGCGAATTGCTGGAAAAGACGGCGGCGTTCGACAATTACATCCTTTCCTCCGGCTGCGACGTGCCGCCGCACACCCCGGTGGAGAACATCCAAGCCTTTTACAAAGCCCTGAATGACTACAACGAAAAGCGCCTCGCCTAACGCGGGAGGCATGACCTCCTTCCGCTGGTGGATCTGCGCCCTGCTGTTTTTCGCCACCACGGTCAACTACATGGACCGCCAGGTCCTGTCCCTCACTTACGAAGAATTCATCAAGCCGGAATTCCACTGGACCGACGCTTCCTACGGCACGGTCACGGGCTTCTTTTCGCTGTTCTACGCGATCTGCTGCCTGTTTGCCGGCAAGTTCATCGACTGGATCGGAGTCAAGCGGGGCTATGTCATCTCCATCATCATCTGGTCCCTGGGTGCCGTCCTCCACGCCACCACCGGCGTCCTGACGGCCTCGATGACCGGCCTGGAGTCCACGGCGGCCCTGAAAGCGGTCGAGGCCGGGAGCAACGTCGCCCTGGCCATCTCGACCACGTCGGTCTACCTGTTCATGTTCTGGCGGGGCGTGCTGGCCCTCGGTGAGGCCGGCAACTTCCCTTCCGCCATCAAGGTCACGGCAGAGTATTTCCCGAAGAAGGACCGCGCCTTCGCCACGGCGATCTTCAACGCCGGCTCATCCATCGGCGCCCTGGTCGCGCCGCTCTGCATCCCGCCCCTGGCGAAGCACATGGGCTGGGAGATGGCGTTCATCATCATCGGCGCCCTGGGTTTCGTCTGGGTTTTCTTCTGGGTCTTCATGTACGACAAGCCGGAGTCCCATCCGAAGGTGAATGAAGCCGAACTGGAATACATCCACCAGGATGATGCCGAGGAAGCCGCCGAGAAGGCCGCCCTGGCCGCGGAAAAGGCCATTCCGCTGAAGGAATGCCTCAAGTACCGCCAGGCCTGGGCCGCCATCCTCAACAAGTTCATCTCCGACTGCGTGTGGTGGTTCTTCCTGTTCTGGGCGCCTTCCTATTTCGACACGGAGTTCGGCGCCAAGGCGACCACGCCGAAGGGCAAGCTCCTGCTGATCACGCTCTACGCCATCTGCACCGTCCTGTCCATCTTCGGCGGCTATGTGCCCAAGCACTTCGTCGAAAAGAAGGGCATGCACCCCTTCGACGCGCGTATGCGGGCGATGCTCATCTTCGCGATGTTCCCGCTGTTCGCCATCCTGGCGCAGCCCCTGGGCGCCCGTTTCGCCACGCCTTGGTGGCCGGCCGTGCTGATCGGCCTCGCCGCCGCCGGGCATTCCGCCTGGGCCGCCAACACCTACAGTTTCATCTCGGACCTCTTCCCCAAGAGCACCATCGGCACCCTGACGGGCATGTGCTCGCTGGCGGGCGGCATCTCCACGATGGCCCTCCAGAAGATCGCCGGCAACCTCTTCACCTACGCCGAAGGGGCCGGCAGCGCCTTCCGTTTCCTCGGCTTCGAAGGCAAACCCGCCGGCTACTTCATCATCTTCTGCTACTGCGGCCTCGCCTACCTGATCTCCTGGGTCGTGATGAAGCTCCTGGTCCCCCGCTACAAGCCCGTCCGGCCGTAAGGGGAAGAGCCCTCCCGCCATCTCGATTTACGTATATTTCTCACAGTCAGACACTTACAAATTTCCCAGTGGCAAGGGGTATCTTTTTTGGGGCCCCTTGCCATCTCTGCTTTTCTATATAACTGGATATCAGATGGTTGCAAAAAGAGACATGGCACGAGGGGAAGGTGTTAGCGGCGATAGTGAGCCTGAGACCTACAGGACTTTCCCCAGGATGTCCGCCGAGAGATTCAGCAGGCGGGCGAGCTGGTTCTTCCCTGCGCCAAAACTGCGGGAAGCCGTACGGGCGAGCAGCAGGAGAGACTTCCTGTCCAGCAACTGGACGGAGTCCGCTCCGTATTCCTTCCGGCACAGTTTGTTAAGACGGACGGCCAGTTCGGCGTCTGAGAAAGTGACCTGCTCTGAAATCCCGTGTGACAGCGCGACCGAGGACTCCAGATCCCATACCCGGAGGACATTGAAAAACGTGAGACTGTCGCCGAATTGGCGTTCCACATATGCGTAGTCAACAAAACTTCGGTTCATGACACGGCCGGCGCGGACCTCATAATGCTGAGGCACACACTCCCGTGTCCGCAACAACCGACGGACCTCCACCGTCCCCAGAGCCGAGACCGGCGTACCGGGAAGAGCGTCACGCATAGGATTGAAATAAACGTCGATGGACCCCCACTCATAAGAAAAGGGAGAACACATCCGCGCCTTGTAGCAGTTCCGCAGGATATAGGCGACTTCGTTCCGGAATTGCCTGGGGTCAAGAACCGCATGGACATCAAAACCGTCCCGGGGCAGAATGTCTGAAACGCCGTCCCGGGCTGACACCATCATCGCCAGGCGATGGAGCACCCAACGAAAGTATTCCCTACATTTTGCCCAAACTCCTCCGACCAAAACATGTAAATGACTATCCATCAACTCATAGCAAAATAGACGGATCCCGAAACGGGCCACAGCCAGGGCCAGCGTATTCACCCCGTAGCAAAAACTCTCTCTGTCCGAAAAAAGACGAAGAGTCTCCAGATGGTCGGATGCCAGATGGAATACACCCGGCCGTCCCCCGAACGGATCAACAAAATCAGCCGGCCTCATCACTAAATGTTTGATTGCTGGTAATTCATCCAGTGTCACTTGCTGAATCAGGTCCAGACAAAGCTACGAAGAAGAAATGCAGCTGGCAAACGGCAGGACGCAGGTTTTTATGTTTCTTAGGAAAGTATATCCGTTTCTTTTGGAAGAAAACATCTTACTCATAAATGATCGGGACATCAAAAAAAACGCACCCGGGAAGGATGCGTTTTTTGTATTATTCTATGCCCCGCTTAGGGTCGGGACACGGATTAGCGGATGAATTCTTTCAGGAGTTTGTGCAGCAATTCGCTGACATTGCTGCTCTCCTCCGGATGGGAAGCGAAGGTCGGCGTCTCTGCGACAAAATGGACGACGCGGTCACTCTCGCCGTCGATGACTGCGCAGTAGAGGACATTGCCGTACGGAGAACTGACGCTGTAGTTCTGGGACGGAGTGGTCAAGCCGGTGATACCGGTGAGTGATTCTATCGCCTTATCGATGGCCTTGCTGGCAGCCTTCTCCACCTTTTCGCGCTGATAGCCTACCTTCGTCTGCTCGTAACCATAGGAATAGATGACGACGCCATAGCGCAAGCCGCTCTTGTCCAGCAGCTTACGGAGCGACTTCGGGACACGGAGCCGGTCTGCCTTGGCCGGATCCACATCCGGGAAAGTCCGCATCCATTTCTGGATATCCGCATTCTCACCTTCATAGTCGGCAGGAATCATGTCAGAGAACGGGAAACGCTCCGAATTGATGATACTGGAGATGATATTCGTCGCTCCTTCCGAAGAACTCTCGTTATAATAGCCCTTACCGTCATCGCCATAAAGCACGATGTAGGAGTAAGGCTGCACGAAAGCAAACTCTGGAACGGAAGCAAGATTAACGGTGGAGTTAGTGTACCGTGAAACACCGCAAGCGGTCAGGAGAAACAGGACCGGAATGCCTAAAAACAGTTTAAGTCTCATTTCAACATCAGTATTTCTGGTCGCAAATATAAGCTTTCAAGGCAACAACTGCAACAATTTCGAACGATACTTTTCCACGCGGAAGGCATCGAAAGCACTCCCCGCCTTGTCACTGACGGGAAAAATGCCTATCTTGTCCAAACCAAACGCAGCAGCCATGGCAGACGAAAAAATCATCTTCTCGATGTGCGGGGTGGGAAAGACGCTCCCCCACAACAACAAAGTCATCCTCAAGGACATCTACCTGTCCTTCTTCTACGGGGCCAAGATCGGCATCATCGGCCTCAACGGGTCCGGCAAGTCGACCCTGATGAAGATCATCGCCGGCGTGGAGAAATCCTACAAGGGCGAGGTGGTCTGGGCCCCCGGCTACTCCGTCGGCTACCTGGAGCAGGAGCCGCAGATGGACCCCGACAAAACGGTCCTGGAAGTCGTCCAGGAAGGGGTGAGCGAGGTGATGGCCCTGCTGAAGGAATACGAGGAAATCAACCTCAAGTTCATGGAGCCCATGTCGGATGACGAGATGAACGACTTGATCATGCGTCAGGGCGAACTGACCGAACAGATCGAGCATTGCGACGGCTGGGAGATCGATGCCAAGCTGGAAAGGGCGATGGATGCCCTCCAGTGCCCGCCGGTGGACGCGAAAGTCGCCACCCTTTCGGGCGGTGAGCGCCGCCGGGTGGCCCTGTGCCGCCTGCTGCTCCGCCAGCCCGACGTCCTGCTCCTCGACGAACCGACCAACCACCTCGACACGGAGAGCATCCAGTGGCTCGAGGCCCATCTGCAGCAATACAAGGGCACGGTCATTGCCGTGACCCACGACCGTTATTTCCTCGACCACGTCGCCGGCTGGATCCTGGAGCTCGATCGCGGCGAAGGCATTCCCTGGAAGGGAAACTATTCTTCCTGGCTGGAGCAGAAGAGCACGCGCCTGGCGCAGGAAGAGAAGCAGGAGAGCAAGCGCCGCAAGACGCTGGAGCGCGAATTGGAATGGGTCCGGATGGCCCCGAAGGCCCGTCACGCCAAGCAGAAGGCCCGTCTCGGCGCCTACGAGAAACTGGCTTCCGCCGATGCAAAGGAGAAAGAGGCCAACCTGGAAATCTACATTCCCAACGGCCCGCGTCTGGGCAACAAGGTCATCGAATTCCACGACGTGTCCAAGGCATTCGGGGACAAGCTCCTGTTCGAGCACCTGAACTTCGTCCTGCCGCCCGCGGGTATCGTGGGCGTCATCGGCCCCAACGGCGCCGGCAAGACCACCCTCTTCCGCCTCATCATGGGCCTGGAGCAGCCGGATAGCGGCGAAATCACCATCGGCGACACCGTCAAGATCTCTTACGTGGACCAGCAGCACAAGAGCATCGACCCGGACAAGACGGTCTATCAGACCATCGCGGGCGACAGCGACTGGGTGCGCCTGGGCAACCGCGAGGTCAACGCCCGCAGCTACGTCTCCCGCTTCAACTTCTCCGGGGCAGACCAGGAGAAACTCTGCGGCATCCTCTCCGGGGGTGAACGCAACCGCCTCCACCTAGCCCTGACGCTCAAGGACGAGGGCAATGTGCTACTGCTTGACGAACCGACCAACGACGTGGATGTCAACACGATCCGAGCCCTGGAGGAAGGCCTGGACAATTTCGCCGGCTGCGCCGTCGTGATCTCCCACGACCGCTGGTTCCTCGACCGCATCGCCACGCACATCCTCGCCTTCGAAGGCGACTCGCAGGTCTACTTCTTCGAGGGCAACTACGAGGAGTACGAGGAGAACAAGAAAAAGCGTCTCGGCGATGAGGAGCCGAAACGCTTCAAGTACAAGAAACTGATGGAGTAATCCCTCCTCCTACAGCGTCCGTTTGATCTCGACGATCTGGAAGGCCTCGATGACGTCGCCTTCCTTGATGTCGTTGTAGTTGGAGATGCCCATGCCGCACTCCATGCCGGCCGGGACCTCCTTGGCGGCGTCCTTGCCCCGCTGCAGGGAAGAAAGCTCGCCGGTGTAGATCACGATGCCGTCGCGGATGAGGCGGACCTTGGACTTCTGGACCATCTTGCCGTCGCGCACGAGACAGCCGGCGATCGTGCCGACCTTGGAGATGCGGAAGGTCTGCTTGACCTCGGCGGTCGCGGTGACCTCTTCCTTCTTCTCCGGCTCGAGCATGCCCTCGATACCGTCCTTGACCTCGTTGATGGCGTCGTAGATGACGGAGTAGAGGCGGATTTCGATGCCTTCCTTCTCGGCGGACTTGCGCGCCTCGACGGTCGGACGGACCTGGAAGCCGATGATGACGGCGTCGGAGGCCTGCGCCAGCAGGATGTCGGACTCGGAGATGGCACCCACGGCCTTGTGGATGACGTTGACCTTGACCTCCTCGGTGGAGAGCTTGATCAGGGAGTCGGACAGGGCCTCGACGGATCCGTCCACATCGCCCTTGACGATGACGTTGAGCTCCTTGAAGTTGCCGATCGCGATACGGCGGCCGATCTCTTCGAGGGTCATGTGCTTCTGGGTCTTGATGCCCTGGATGCGCAGGAGCTGCTCACGCTTGTTGGCAATGCTCTTGGCCTCGCGCTCGTCCGCCAGGACGACGAATTTCTCACCGGCAGCGGGAGCGCCGTTCAGGCCGAGCACGAAGACGGGCGTGGACGGGCCGGCCTCCTGGACCTTGGCGCCGCGCTCGTTGAACATGCTCTTGACACGGCCGTAGTAGCTGCCGCACAGCACGCAGTCACCAACGTGGAGGGTACCCTGCTGGACGAGGACGGTGGCCATGAAACCGCGGCCCTTGTCCAGGGAGGATTCGATCACGGCGCCGGAAGCCAGCTTGTTGGGGTTGGCCTTCAACTCGAGGATCTCGGCTTCGAGGAGCACCTTCTCGAGGAGCTTGTCCACGTTGATGCCCTTCTTGGCGGAGATTTCCTGGCACTGGTACTTGCCGCCCCAGTCCTCGACGAGGATGTTCATCTCGCTCAACTGACGGCGGATGGTATCGGGATTGGCGCCCGGCTTGTCGATCTTGTTGATGGCGAATACCATCGGCACGCCGGCGGCCTGCGCGTGGTTGATGGCCTCGCGCGTCTGCGGCATGACCGCGTCGTCCGCGGCGATGATGATGATCGCCAGGTCCGTCATCTGGGCGCCGCGGGCACGCATGGCCGTGAAGGCTTCGTGACCCGGGGTATCCAGGAAGGTGATGCGGCGGCCGTCGTCCAGGCGGACGCTGTAGGCGCCGATGTGCTGGGTGATGCCGCCCGCCTCACCGGCGATGACGTTGGACTTGCGGATGTAGTCGAGGAGGGAGGTCTTACCGTGGTCGACGTGACCCATCACGGTGATGATGGGCGGACGGGACACGAGGTCTTCCGGACGGTCCTCCTGCTCGTTGCTGCTGATTTCTTCGGAGATCTCGGCGGTGACGAACTCTACCTTGTAGCCGAACTCCTCGGCCACCAGGACGAGGGTCTCGGCGTCGAGACGCTGGTTGATGGACACCATCAGGCCCAGGCTCATGCAGGCGCCGATGACCTTCACGACGGGGGTGTTGTTCATCAGGGTCGCCAGGTCGTTGACGGTGACGAACTCGGTCACCTTCAGGATCTTCTTCTCGGCGGCTTCCTGCTCCATCTCCTCCATCGCACGCTGCGAGGCGGCTTCGCGTTTCTCCTTGCGGTACTTGGCGCCGAACTGGTTCTTCTTGCCCTCGTTCATCTTGGCGTAGGTCTCCTTGACCTGCTTCTGGATCTGCTTCTGCAGTTCCTCCTGCTCGGCCTCGGTCATCGCGGGCTTGAAGCGTTCGCCCTTGCGGCGTTCCTTGCGGCCCGTTGCGGCCGCGGCTTTCTGGTCCTTCTTGGCGTCCCTGCGGACGTTGTCGGCCTGGACCTTGCCGACGTCGACCTTCTCCCGGCCCTTGTCGATGCGCTCGCGCTTGCCCTTCTTCTTCTTTTCGAACTGGGTCATGTCGATCTTGCCGACGATCTTGAGGCCGCCGGCATCGGCAGGCTGCTCCGCGGGCTTCCCTTCCTGGGAAACGGTCTCTTCGGCCGGCTGGGCAGGGGTGGACTCAGCCTCGGCGGAAGGGGCTTCCGTTTCTGCGGGAGCGGGGGCGGGAGCGGGTTCGGGGACTGGTTCCGGCTCCGGTGCGGGAGCGGGGGCGGGCGCAGGTTCCGGCTCGGGGACGGGCTCCGGCTTGGGGGCCGGCGCGGGTTCCGGTTTGGGCGCAGGGGCGGGAGCGGGCTCCGGCTCGGGAGCGCGTTCCTTCTTCTTCAGGAGGGTACTCTTGATGACCGTCTCCTGGACGAGCTCCTCTTCTTCCTCCTGCTTTTCCTGCTTGCGGCCGGTCGCCTTCTCAAGGATCTCGTTGAGCTTGACGTCCACCTTCTCGGCGGCCACCTTCATCTCCAGGTCCTTGCCGAACTGCTTGGCCACCGCGGGCATGTACTCGTCGGAAACCTTGATGTTCGGGTTGGCGTCTTCGATGCCGGCGCCCTGCTTGTTCAGGAAATCCACCAGGTCTTGCAACCCGATATTGTATTGCTTGATGATCTTGCTTAATCTGATATCTGCCATATTTACCCCTTGATTCGTTTCTTTTTAGTCTTCAAACTCGGCCTTTAGGATGCGGATCACCTCCTCGACGGTCTCGTCCTCGAGGTCCGCCCGCTTGGCGATGTCCTCCGGAGAGAGGGCCAGGACGCTCTTGGCGGTGTCGCAACCGATGGCTTCGAGCCGGTCGATGACCCACTGGTCGATCTCGTTGTCGAACTCGCTGAGCAGGACATCCTCCTCGGCGTTCTCGATCTCTTCCTTCGGGAGTTCGCGCCAGACCTCGATCTCGCGGTCCACGAGCATGCCGGCCAGCTGGATGTTGCAGCCGTTGCGGCCGATGCCCTTCTTGACTTCCTCGGGCTGCATGAAGACCTTCACCTTGTCGGAGGGAGAGGAACCCATGTCCACGGAAGAGACGCGGGCCGGATTGAGGGCGCGCTGGATGAGGAGCTGCGGGTTGCTGGTCCACTGGAGGACGTCGATGTTCTCGTTGCGGAGCTCACGGACGATGCCCAGGATCCTGCCGCCCTTGACGCCGATGCAGGCGCCGATCGGGTCGATGCGCTCGTCGTAGGACTCGACGGCCACCTTCGCACGCTCGCCGGGGACGCGGACCACCTTCTTGATGGTGATCAGGCCGTCCACGATCTCGGGCACTTCCTGCTCGAAGAGACGCTCGAGGAACTCGTTGGAGGTGCGGGAGAGGATGATGTAGGGCGTGGTGTTGTTCTTCATCTCCACGGTCTTGATGATCGCGCGGACGGTGTCACCCTTCTTGAAGTGCTCGCCCGGGATCTGCTCGGTGCGGGGGATGTGGAGCTCGTTGCCGTCCTCGTCGAGGATGAGGACCTCCTTGGACCAGGTCTGGTAGACCTCGCCCGTGAAGATCTCGCCGACCTTCTCCGAATACTTCTTGTAGACGTTGGCCTTCTCGATGTCCATGATGCGGCCCTGGAGGTTCTGGCGGATGTTGAGGATGCCGCGGCGGCCGAAGTCCTGCAGGTTGAACTTCTTGGTGTAGGTGTCGCCGACCTCATAGTCGTCGTCGCCGGTCAGGGCGGCCACCTGCTCCGGAGTCATCTCGGAATTGGGATCCGTCACCTCTTCGACGATCTCGAAGTTCTGGTAGATCTCGCAGGTACCCTTGTCGACGTTGACGATCACGTCGAAATTGTCGGAAGATCCGTAGGTTTTGGCAATCTGGGTGAGGAACACGTCCTTCAGCACACCCATCATCACGGGCCTGTCGATGTTTTTCTCCTCCTTGAAGTCCTTGAAGGCATCGATCAGGGTCACAACTTGTTCTTTTTCCATTGTTATCGTTTATTCGTTTGTTTGTTTCAGCATTTCATCCGCCTCCGCGGCATCGATCCCGAGGGAGGTCACGGTGAGGGAGTAGTCCTCCACGTCGCGGTCGAAGGCCGCGAGGACCGCCCGGTGCACGTGCTCGCAGTCGGCCAGGTCGACGTCGCCCTCCGGGCGGTCGATGGTCACTTCGAATACATTGTCGTCATCGTCGAACTTGATGTCCGCGACGACCAGGCCGCGTTCCTTGGCCGCGGTTTCAACCACCTGGTAAAAAAGCTCTTTTTCCATCGTCTCGAAATAAAACAAAGATAGGAACCGCGCGGCCCCTATCTCAATCACGTCCGCAAATATAGGCTTTTTCTTCGGTTTGTGCAAAAAATGTTGTAGATTTGCGACAATTTATAAGATATAGGAATGAAATTCACGGCCGCAGAACTGGCAAAAGTACTGAAGGGAAGCGTCGACGGCGACCCGAATGCCGTCGTCACCTCTTTCGCGAAGATCGAGTCCGGCAAGGAAGGGCAACTCTGCTTCTATGCCAACCCCAAATACGAACAATACGTCTACACCACCAAGGCCAGCATCCTGCTGGTCAACAAGGACTTCGAGCCCCGGGATACCGTCGTCCCCACGATGATACGCGTGGAGAACGCCTACGCGGCCATCGCCGAGCTGCTCAAGTACGTCTCCGACCAGAAGAAGTCGTACCGCTGGCACCGCGGTCTCTGCTCGTCCATCGCCCGCAGCGCAAAGATCGGCAAGAAGGTCTACGTGGGCGATTTCACCCACATCGGGCGCCGCTGCCGGATCGGTGACTACACCAAGATCTACGAGAACGTCTACATCGGCGAAGGCACGACGATCGGCAGCAAGTGCATCCTCTACCCCGGCGTGCGCATCTATCCGGGCATGGAGATCGGCGACAACGTCATCCTCCACGCCAACTGCGTGATCGGCTCCGACGGCTTCGGCAACGTCCCCCAGGAGGACGGCAGCTGGGAGAAGATCGAGCATCTGGGCAAGGTCATCATCGGCAACAACGTCGAGATCGGCGCCAACACGACCATCGACCGGGCCGAGATGGAGGCCACCGTCATCGGCAACGGCGTCAAGATCGACAACCTCTGCCAGATCGCCCACAACGTCCAGATCGGCGACAACACCGTGATGGCGGCCCAGTGCGGCATCGCCGGTTCGACCAAGATCGGCAAGAACTGCATCCTGGCCGGCCAGGTGGGCATCGTCGGGCACGTCACCATCGCAGACGGGACGACCATCTGCGCCCAGGCGGGCGTCATCGGCAACATCCGGAAGTCCGGCCAGGTGGTCTTCGGCTCCCCCGCCATCGACCGCCAGCTGTTCCTCAAGAGCTATGCCCTCTTCAAAAAAGCGGGCGAAGAGAAATAAATTGTTTAATAAATAGTTTCTTCTTATCTTTGCGGACTAATTTTTGCAACGATTAGACTGCAATGAAGCAACATACGCTCAAAAGATACTATTCTTTCGAAGGAAAAGGCCTCCATACCGGCCAATTCGCCCATCTGACACTGAAGCCCGCCGGCCCTGACACCGGCATCGTCTTCGTGCGCACGGACATCGGCCCCGACGCGGCCCTTCCCGCCCTGGGCGAATACGTCTCCGACACTTCCCGCAGCACCACGCTTTCCGACGGCGCCGTCGAGGTCCACACCGTGGAGCATCTCCTGTCCGCCCTGACCGGACTGGGCGTGGACAACGTCGTGGTCGAGATCGACAACATCGAGGTTCCCATCCTGGACGGCAGCGCCCGCTTTTATGTCGAGGCCATCGCCAAGGACGGCCTGGAGAAGCAGAACGCCGAGCGCAAGTACATCGAGCTGAGCGAGCCCATCGAGATCGTGGATGAGGAGCGGGGCTCCAGCATCCGCATCGAGCCGGCCGCCGAGACCGCCTACGACGCCACCGTCGATTTCAATTCCCGCGTCCTCGGCATCCAGCGCGTCCATTGGGACAAGACGGTCGACTACAAGTCGCAGATCGCGTCCTGCCGCACCTTCGTCTTCCTGCACGAGATCGCCTATCTCTTCCGGATGGGCTTGGTCAAGGGCGGAGACGTGGACAACGCCATCGTCATCGTGGAGCATCCGATCCCCGACGAGCAGCTCGACGAGTTGTGCGCTCTCTTCAACGTGAAGAAGCTGCGGATCAGCGACAAGGGCTACCTCAACAACCTGCGGCTCTATTTCAACGACGAGTGCGGACGCCACAAGCTCCTGGACCTGATGGGAGACCTTCGCCTGAGTGGCGGCTTCCTGCGCGCCCAGGTCACGGCCTGCAAGCCGGGCCACGCCATCAACACCCGCGCCGCCCAGGCCATCCGGGCCGCGATCAAGAAGTAAGAAAACAAACACAGATATGTCCAACATCCATCCCCTGGCCTTTGTCAGCCCCGGCGCCCAGCTCGGCGAGAACGTCGAAGTCGGGCCCTATGCATACATCGACAAGGACGTCGTCATCGGCGACAACTGCAAGATCCATCCCCACGCCGTCATTTATCCCTACGTCCGCATGGGCGAGTGCTGCGAGGTGTTCCCCGGCGCCGTCGTGGGGGCCATTCCCCAGGACCTGAAGTATGACGGAGAGGTCACTTACGTCGAGATCGGCAACCACGTGACCATCCGCGAGTGCGCCACGATCAACCGCGGCACGAACGCCAGCGGCAAGGGCGTGACCAAGGTCGGCAACAACACCCTGATCATGTCTTACGTGCACATCGCGCATGACTGCCGGGTGGGCAACCACTGCATCCTGACGAGTTATGTCGGCATCGCCGGCGAGACGGACGTGGACGACTGGGCCATCATCGGCGGCGGCACCAAGGTGCACCAGTTCACCAAGATCGGCAAACACGCCATGGTCGGCGGCAGCACCGGCGTGAACAAGGACATCCCGCCTTATTCCATCTGCGGCAGGGTTCCCATCTGCTTCGCCGGCATCAACATCGTCGGCCTGCGCCGCCGCGGTTTCGATTCCGACGTCATCCGCAACATCAAGGACATCTACGATACGATCTACTACCAGGGCTACAACATCTCCGACGGTTGCGCCAAGGTGGAGGCCGGTTTCCCCCAGAGCGAGGAGCGCGACACGATCCTCGAATTCATCGCGAATTCCAAGAGAGGCATCGTGAAGGCCTCCGATTCAAGCGAGAGGGGATCCATAGAGTAGTGCTCCTTTCGACGGCATATTTCCCTCCGATAGAGTTCTTCGCCCTCCTGGCGGAGAACTCTGTGATTTATCTGGATCCGTTCGAGCACTATCAGAAGCAGTCCTGGCGCAACCGCTGCCGCATCCTTGCCGAAAGCGGTCCCATGGACCTGAACTTCCCGGTCGTCCACGACGGCGACCTCTTCCACACCCCGGTGGGCAAAGTGCTCGTGGACTGGTCCACGCCGTGGCTCAGGCGCACCGAATACGCCATTGAATCGGCTTACTGCAGCTCACCTTTCTTCATCTACTACAGGGACGCTCTGTTCTCCATCCTGGATTCCCGCCCGGATACGCTCTGGGAGCTGAACATGCGCCTGATAGAATTCTTCTGTGCCAAGATAGGCATCGCGACGCAGATCAGGCTGACGGAAGAATACCTGCGCCCGCCGGTACCTCCGGAATTCGCTCCCGACTACAGGGAGGCCATCCATCCGAAACGACCCAACACGATCCTTGCGGACATGGGTCTCGACCGCGGATACTGGCAGGTCTTCCGCGACAGGTACGGCTTCGTGAAGGGTATGTCCATAATGGACCTCCTCTTCAACGAGGGGCCCGAAAGCATCTGCTGGCTGAAGCGCTAGAAACTGTAGATTACCGCGTCCGACCTTACGATCTCCGCATCGCCCATGGCCTTTACGACAAGGCTGGGCGCGGCGTTGTGGAACCTCCATCCGCCGAGGCGGAAGGTCTCTCCTTCGCCCTGGAGCGGATAGACGCGTTCCCCGCAAACGGTGAGTTCGACCGTTCCCTTGAAGCTGATCGCAAGGTCGACGCATCCGAATTCCAGGCAGTCGGCGAATCCGCTGCGTTCCCCGCTCTCACCGTCGGAGAGGCTGATGTTCTTCCTGGTGTTTTCCCTGACAGGCGTCTT
>JAEEGH010008507.1_pt1 | contig 24240 bp, 18 predicted proteins | sample 9134181 | NCBI WGS metagenome assembly JAEEGH01 (sample SAMN16246544, study PRJNA631951) | gut metagenome | biome: gut microbiome; feature: rumen; material: DP-attached | host: Bos | place: Iran: Karaj | collected 2018-10
GCTCCTATGGCTAAGGCTCTTAATGATGCATATCCAATCCAGTCTGGTATCATGTCTACAATCCACGCTTACACTGGTGATCAGATGATTCTTGATGGTCCACAGCGCAAGGGTGACCTCCGCCGTTCACGTGCTGGTGCTCAGAACATCGTTCCAAACTCAACAGGTGCTGCAAAGGCTATCGGTCTTGTAATTCCTGAATTGAACGGAAAATTGATTGGTTCTGCTCAGCGTGTTCCAACACCTACAGGATCTACAACTATCCTTACTGCTGTAGTAAAGGGTAAAGATGTAACAAAAGAAGGAATCAACGCTGCAATGAAAGCTGCTGCAACTGAATCTTTCGGTTACAACGAAGACGAAATCGTATCTTCAGACGTTATCGGTATGAAGTTCGGTTCACTCTTTGATGCTACACAGACAATGGTATCTAAGATTGATGACGATACATATCAGGTACAGGTTGTTTCTTGGTACGACAATGAAAACAGCTATACTTCACAGATGGTTCGCACAATTAAGTACTTCGCAGAAAACTGCTAAGTTGATTTCTGACTGACGCGAGATTCGCGCAGTCAAAATCGTTTAATCTCCCGACACTTACGTGCGGGAGAAATAAGCGTCGGACTGACACAATGTGCAGTCCAACCCATAAGGCCTCGCAAAAGCGGGGCTTTTTTTTATGCTCTGAAAGCAGTTTTCATTGTCGTTCAGATTGAATGACAGGGCTTATAAATACTTTTTTGTTGCAAAAAATTATGATAAACTGTTGAACGAAGAGCAGAAGGCATTCATGAAATGCCTGTTGACGAATGAAAGTTCAAATTCATTTTCTGAGAAAATTATCCGCAAAGTTGAGGATGCCAAACACAATGCACAGTGGAGGAAACATTTTATGGAATTCGAACGACAGTTAGCATATTCCTTCCGTGAAGGAAAAGCTGAAGGTATGGAGGAAAAAGCTGTTGAAGCAAGCCTGGAATTCTTAAAAAAAGGAGTGTCTCCTGAAATTATTGCCGAATGTGTAAAACTGCCACTGGAAAAGGTTCTAGAGCTTCAGAAAGAGTTGATGAGTCAAAGTTAGTTTAACAATGTTACGAAAACAAGTTCAGTATGACGAATGAATACAGGTTATGCAGAACTTGTTTTAGGCATGTTAATCTAGTAATCTTGGTTTCAGCATCCTTACTATCTCCGAATAACAATTCAAACCTTATGCGTTGAAAAGCCCTAGTTGTAAGATTATAATCTTAACTAAGGCTTTTACGCTTTTTTGGAGGAGTGATGAAGAAAAGTATAATTCTGTCAGTATTAGTTTTCTTTTTGGGAGCGGGACTCTTTGCTCAGAGTGTGGAATATAGCGCATATCTTGCAGAAGGAAAGAAATACGAAGCAAATAAAGAGTGGGCTTTTGCTCTGGATGCATATTACAGTGCTCTTGGCTGCAGTGATGAGGCTTCTGTAAAGTTTGAGGCTTATGAAGCTTACAGCAATATTGTTTCTGCAATTGAGGAAGGCAAGCCGGGGCCTGGAACTTACAATGTTTTTACCCTCCACGATGAATGGAAGAATCTTCTCATAAATGCAGAAAAACTGGGCAGTACTACCTGTATGCTTGATATTACCCTGGACAAGCTGGAACTTGATTCCCTGGATTATTCAAACCGTACTGCAAATTACAAAGGAAAGATTGATGTAAAAAATTCCAGTCGCTATGAAAGAACAATTGGACTTATAGAAAAGGGGTACAAAACTGCCAGAAGATCTGACTGGAGTGACATACCTTCAAGCTGGCCTAGAGATTCTGTAAGCTATGAAAAAAATAACGTATACAATGTTAATGGAGCACTGGTGTATGTTTACTATGGTTCTTACTACAATGCCTTTTATGAGAGTACAAGCGGTAGCGGCTATTATGAAGCCAAGGTTAACGTTGTAGATGAAAATGGCAGTGAACTGCTTTCTGGAATTACACTTTCTCTCAGTAAAGGCAGTAACAGCATAAGTTTTAAAGGAATTTCTCCTGAATTGATGGAAGTTATTGACAGTGGAAAAGCCCACCTCAATCTTGAAAAAGTTTATTTAAGATACGGCTCATATAGCGGCAGCATACAAAAGGTGGAAACTTCTTTAGACAAAGCTGTGGTAAAGAACTGGAAGAATAAGGAAGACTCTGTAGAGCTGGCCTATGCTGATACAGAATTTGAATATAAAAATAAGGAAGCAAAAGAAAAGCTGAAAGACTTTGATAAACTTTATCCTTTTGTAAAAATTCCTGGACAAAATTACAGTATAGGAAAAACCGAAGTAACCCAGGAACTGTATGAAATAGTTATGGGAGAAAACCCAAGTTATATTAAGAAAGGTAAGTTTATAAATGGGGAATACAGTATCGATTATTCAACTTCTGATTTACCTGTTGAGCAAATAAGCTGGTATGATGCCATCTATTTCTGCAATAAGTTAAGTATCATTACAGGTAGAAGCCCAGTCTACTCTGTAAATGGTCAGACTGATGTAAGGAAATGGAACTACACTCCGCACAAAGGCAATTCTATAAGTGGTACTATAAGCCAGAACACAAGTTCAAATGGTTTCAGGCTTCCAACAAATGATGAATGGGAGTACGCTGCCAAAGGTGGTGAGTCATATACCTATTCTGGCAGTAATAGCTTAAATGATGTTGCCTGGTATAATGATAACAGTGGAAATAAGACGCATCCTGTAGGAGAAAAAAAGGCAAATGCTTATGGCCTTTACGATATGACGGGTAATGTCTGGGAATGGGTCTGGGATTCCTACGGCAGCGACAGCCGTTATGACCGGGGGGGCGGTTGGTACGACGACGCTTACTCCTGCAAGGTTTCTATCCGGAGCAGGGAATTCAGCGGCGAACAGTTAGGCAGCATTGGGTTCCGTTTGCTGGCTCTCTCCAACTAGCAGGTCAGACCGAAGCGGTGAAAAGCCGGCGAAAGTGAACCTTCAAGTCATGCTGAACTCAATAATTTTCTTAAGTCACATCGCATCATCAATGTGGAAAGCGTCTCATTGATGGTGAACGGGGAACTGGGTGGATATTTCTTGTGTGAAGGGGGCTGACATTTTTTCTACATAAATCAAAAAACAAAAAAGCCTGCCGGTGTGAAGTGAATCAGCATCAGCAGGCTCTTTTTTAGTAAGAATTATTTATTGAACTTAAAGAAAAGTACATCTCCGTCCTGAACAACGTATTCCTTTCCTTCCTGACGGTATTTTCCAGCAGCCTTAATTTCTGCTTCAGAACCATACTTACGAAGATCGTCAACAGTGTATGCTTCTGCCTTAATAAAGCCTTTTTCAAAGTCTGTGTGGATAACACCTGCAGCCTGTGGGGCCTTGTCTCCGGCATGAATTGTCCATGCCCTGCATTCATCAGGTCCTCCAGTAAAGAATGTACGTAATCCCATAAGATGGTAAACATGGCGGCTGAGAACTGTAAGACCAGATTCCTTAAGGCCTACTGAATCCATAAATTCTTTACGCTCTTCTTCGTCTGTAATTTCTGAAAGGTCAGCTTCAAATTTTCCACAGATTACAATTGTTTCAGATTTCTGTTCTGCTGCAATCTTCTGAACTGTTTCAACATATTTGTTGCTTCCTGCTTCAATAGTGTCTTCATCAATGTTGCAGACAAAAACCTGAGGCTTAATTGTAAGCAGGTGAAGATCGTAAACAGCCTCTTTTTCTTCATCTGACAAATCTGCCATGCGGGCACATTTTCCATCTTCCAGAAGAGGCTTAATCTTTTCAATTGCAGAGAAATATGGTGCAAGGCGTTTTTCTTCAGCAGCACCAAGGGCACGAATCTGCTTGGTTATTTTTTCCTGACGCTTGTTAATTGTATCCAGGTCAGCTTGTGCAAGTTCAAAATCGATTGTAAGAATGTCGCTTTCAGGATCAATAGGTGCATCTGTCTTAGCATCATCGCGAACGTGCTGAATATCAGGATTATCAAAGCAGCGAACAACGTGGGCAATAACAGCAGTTTCACGAATGTTTGCAAGGAACTGGTTGCCCAGACCTTCACCTTTTGAGGCTCCTTTAATAAGTCCGGCAATATCTACAAAGTCTACACTTGCAGGAATTTTCTTTTTTGGCTGGAAAACGCTTGCCATAAAATCCAGTCTTTCATCTGGAAGATCTACAACACCAACGTTTGGATCGATTGTACAGAATGGATAATTTTCTGCAGATGCAGGTGCTTTTGTAAGTGCACTAAAAATAGTTGATTTACCAACATTTGGAAGACCAACAATACCACATGTAAGTTTCATATACTTGTCCTGTCTAATTATGTTTTGTTTTTCTACTATATACCTTTTGAATTGTTTTGTGAACTTCAAAAAATAGTACAAATGTAACTGTACATTTTTTGTTTATGAAGGATAATGCTAACTTAATTTTATATAATATTTTGTTACCTTCGTTTAATACTCAATGGAATTTATGTAAACTATATGCGAGGAGTAAAAATGAAAAGCTCTGTTAAGACTAGTTTGCTTTTATCTTTAGGAATTGGAATGCTTTTGGTTTCAATCAGTATGACTGTTATAATCGGCAAGATTGTTAATAAGTCAAATACTGAGCAAATCCAGAAGAGCATTATTACAGAAACCGAAAAAAAAGCTGATGATGTAGAGATTCAGCTTAGTGGAATGGTTTATTCTGCTGAAACACTGGCAGGTAACCTGGGTGGTGTATGGCCTATCCCTGAAAAATACCGCCGTACCGCTGCTGAACAGATAGTCCGCGCTCTTATTAAAAATTCCACTCTGGATTCAGCCTGGGGATACTGGCTGCCTGGAATGTTCGATTTCAGGGATGCAGAAAAAATTGATGTTGATAATAATCCTACAGGACAGTTTAAGCTCCATTACATAAAAGATAAGCAGGGGCGTATTAAAAATGAAACTGTATCTGAGCTTACCGGTGAAGAAATTCAAATGTATGCAAATCAGTGGGCCACATCAATTTCAGAACCAAAAGAAATTCTTCTTGATGGAGATAAAGTCTTAAGCGTTAAGGTTTTTTCAAAAATCGTAAACTCTCTCTCTCAGAATTGTGGTGTTGCCGGTGTTGACTATGTTCTTACAAATATGGAAAGCATGGTTGATGGAAACTCAATCTATAAAGGCACAAAGTGTGAATTCATTACTTATTCTGGAAAAGTTATTGCAAGTTCCAATGGATCATCAATTGGTTCCACAAGTAAGTTCTTTAATGATTCTGAAATTACAAAATATTTCTATGATGAAGAAGGAAAGCCTGTTTACGGAACATCTACTTTCTATAGAGGTTTTGGAAAAGACAGACAGTTTGTAACAGTTGCCAAGTTGTCTGTAGATAGAACTGGAAATCTCTGGTATTACATTTCTGAAACTCCTGTATCTGAAATCAATAAAGAAGCTCGCTCCCTTATTTTCATCATTGTAATTGCCTTTATTGTTCAGATTTTACTTGTACTTGCAATTGTTTATCTTTCTGTAAATAAAATTACAAAACCTCTTCAGGATTCAGTATCAGCCCTTAAGAATATTTCTGAAGGTGATGGAGATTTAACCGTTCGTCTTTCTTCAAAAGAAAATAATGAAATTGGTCAAATGGCAGAAAGCTTTAATAAGACAATGGAAAAAATTGGTTCTTCAATAAAGGATGCAAAAAATTCTTCTGATGAAATGCACCTGAATGGAGAAGAACTTAATAATTCCATGAAGGATACAGCAAATGCCATTACAACGATTACAGATTCAATTGTTGCCGTTCAAAATCAGATGCAGGATTATTCTGCCGGCGTAGAAGAAGCAAAATCTGTAGTTGGTCAGATTGTAAAGAATATTGGAATCCTTAATGAAAATATTGATCAGCACGCAAGCAGTGTAAATCAGTCAGTAAAATCTATTGAAGAGATGACTGAAAATATTGCTTCCGTAACTCAGATCCTTAAGAAGAATCAGCTTTCAATGACATCTCTTGAAGAAGCTTCTGAAAAGGGTCAGAAACTGATTAACGAAACTGCCCAGCTTAGTGCTGAAATCGAAAACAAGTCTCAGAATTTAACTGAAGCTTCAACTGTTATTAAAACAATTGCCAGTCAGACAAACCTGCTTGCTATGAATGCCGCTATTGAAGCAGCTCATGCCGGTAAGGAAGGTCAGGGATTTGCGGTTGTTGCAGATGAAATCAGAAAACTTGCAGAAGAGTCCAGCATCCAGGGTACAAAGATTCAGGCTGCACTTAAAGAAGTTTATGAAATCATTTCAAATGTTACTACATCTACTCAGTCTGTACAGCAGCAGTTTAATACAATCTTTGACTTAACAAAGGTTGTTTCTGAGCAGGAAAAAGAAATTGATCAGGCCATGACTTTGCAGAATGATAACTCTGTAAAAATTCTTGAAGCAATGAAGCAGATTGGTTCAATCACTCAAAGCGTAAAGAATGGTTCTGATGAAATGATGGAAGGTTCAAAGCAGGTTTCTTACGAAATGGATACAATTGCAAAGATGACAGAAAATGTAAACAACAACATGAAAGACATGAGCAGCAAGACTGTTCTGATTACAGATTCTGCAAAGAAGGCAAATGTTTGTGTAAATAAAAACAATGAAAGTATCGAGAAACTTAAGAATGCTATGGACAAGTTTAAGGTTTGATGAAGACTTGGATTTAAGGGGAATAACGATATGAAAAAATTTTCACTTGTTTTGATATTAACTTTAATTGCTGCAGCAGGAGCCTTTGCTCAGGTAGACGCTCCTATTCCTGAAGGTAAGGTTCAGATAATCGATAATTTTGAAAATGGTAACTACTGGATCTGGGCTGGTTCTGACTGGGACAGGTGGGGCGGTCACAAAATTTCCTGGGGCGCTGATCTGCACAAGGCCTGGGTTTCAGAAGGAAAGTATTCTCTGGAACTGAAACTGGAACCTGTTCCTGCCGGTGGAGAAAGTGGTACCTGGTTCTATGATGGAAGTCAGGATTTATCCGGTGGAAAATACGTAGTAATTGATTTCTACAATCCTTATCCGATTGTTCACAATGTAAGTTTTATTCTTCAGACAGGAGATGCCTGGAACTGGAATCAGACACAGAGTTACTATCTGCCTCAGGGGCAGCATACCATTGTTTTTGATATTCAGTCTTTTGAACCAGAGAGACTTGCAGAAGTTAAGCGTATTAGTATTTCCAGCTGGGTGGGAACTCAAACCAATTACGATACTTCAATTTTTATAGATAATATCAGGCTGATAAAATAAGCCGCAGATAAAAAAGGTGTACCCGTAAAATTATGGTGAAGTGCACCCCTAAAGTTGGACAAATAAAGTTCAATTTTAGGAGGTGCATTTTTATTTTGGCTGTATCAGTTAATCTTCAAGTTTTGTTTATAATCATTCAGCTTTTAAGTAGCTGTCATAACTCATGATATATTTATGCCAGTCTTTGTATATTCTTTCTGAAAGATTACGGTCGCTGTCATAAACATCCCTTACTACAGGGGTCTCGTAATTCCCCTGAATAATATCTCCATAAATAGTCAGCACAGGGTTGTAGATTTCAATTCTTGCATTTCCATCACTAAAGCGTATGGTAAATTTACTTTCAACTGTCTGATAATTGAAAAGTGTAGAGTAATCAATGGTAAACTGCCCCATAATATAACCATTGACTTTGTTGAGCATATAGCCTGACTGTATTCCGTTAAAGGTTTTATTCAGCCATTGTTCGCTTTTGTTAAAGAAATCTTCTTCAGATAAAGATTCAGTTTCAACAATGTGAGAATAAGATTGAATAGGTTCCCTGGGAGCGTAAGTTGATGCGCAGGAACTTAATAAAAGCAGAGGAAAAAGGAACGATATTAAGTACTTTATTTTTTTCATATAAAAATATTATAACACGCCTGAATAAAAAATCATATCTGAGACTTTAAAGTCAGCGGTAATCCACTTCCCTTAAGTCATCGTCCCAGTCGTCATAATCATCATCGGAAATGTCTTCAATGATGACTTCTTCTGCGGTTATTCTGCCGTCTGTATCTTTTACAATACGTCTGCGTATTTTTCTCTGGGGCCGTTTTTCTGCTGCCAGAAGTTTCTCTTTAATTTCTTCTTCAATTTCCCTGTTCCTGCTTTCCCACCAGTTGTCTCGTTTTTCATTGTAGCGTATCTGGCGTAAATCCCGGAAAGATGAAAAAATCAGCCATAAAGCGAATAATGTAAGCATGTACAGCCTCCTTCTCCTGATATACCCCTATTATAATTCACAAAGAGGGACTTATATGGTCCCTGTCCCTAATTTTGTTAAGAATTTGTCCAAAAAATTGAAAAAATTATCCCGGAAATGTTGAATCTTGAAAAAAGTGCAATAATATATTGTTATATATTCAATGAATGGTACATGGTAAAATGTATGAAAAAAGTGACTAATTCTTTCTGGTATCTTTTTATTCTCTTCTTTTCTTCTCTTATTTTGTCCTGCGATATTAGTTTTAATCAGTCCCAGAGAGAATTTTTTGAGTACTGGACTGAAAGTGTTTTAGTAGGCCGATATGATACAGTCACTTTTTTCAACTGTAATAAATGGTGTGACAAACACTTCTGCAAAAGACAATGTTAAGTTTAATGTGCTTCTGTCAAATCCTAAGAATTACGATCTTGACCTTTTAGACGAAAGCGGACAGCCGAATTTTTCTGTTCTGGATTCTGAAGGAAATGATGTTGCTTCTTCCAAATCAATCTCCCTTTCATCCCCGGAAAAAAATGTGATTACCATTGAAATGTCTTTTGCTGATGCAACTGAAAAAGAGGAACTGGTTCTGGAAGGTAGTTTTTACATCATTAAGGAAGATGAAAAATTTCTTGAGAAATATTCTTATTCCTTCCGCCAGAATACTCCTCCTGACAATCCGGGAAACTTAAGAAATCCTGTGACGGCAGAAATTGACGGCTACCATTGCCTTCACTTTAACTATCCGGATCAATCTTTAAATCGAAACAGTGATTTAGTTTTTACAGTCAGCTGCTATCTTAAGGAAAACGACACTTATACTTATATTACATCTAAAACTTTGACCTCAGATGACAGTATGTCTGCTTCTGATTTTACTTACTATTTTGAAGAGCAGGAAAAGTCTCTTCAGTATGATTATGTTGTAACCATTACAAATCCGGACGGATTAACCAGCGAAACAGTTTCTACAGTCCCAAACCTTGGAATAAGTTATGTTACAGAACCTGAAATTGACTTCTCTGATAACGGAATCTTTACCGGAGTAATTGCAGAACAGGACGGCCTGGACTACATGGTAATTGAATACACAGGGGAAAGTCTTTTAACCTCTGTTACAAATACCAGTGATGGTGCAGAAATGACTGTAAAAATCAATGAGGAATCTTGTTCTGAAAATTCCGTTCTTTCAGATGGATTTAATACTATTGAAGTAACAGTTTCAAAAAATCTCTGCAGACCAGTAACAGTTTCAAAAAATGTTTATGTTGTAAAAGAATTACAGGCTCCGGAATTACGTTTCTACAAACATTCCGGCAATGATTATCTGGCGGTTTCTGATACAGCAGCGGAAGATAGCGCTTACAATTCTTACGAATGTTATAATCTTCCTCTTACAGTCAGTGGAACTGGAAATGTAAATTTTGAATTAACTGCCGGCAGTGAAGAAACTGTTGTTGTTGGTATAGATAATAACAAAACTCAGGCTGATGAAAAAGGTAAACGGTATCTTGAACTTGGTCCTCACGAAATTGAATTAAAAGTTTCCAGACAATACTGTCAGACAAAAACATTTAAGAGATATGTTTATGTCCAGGGAATACTTGCTGATCCTACAATTAATTATACCGGAAGCCAGGATGGAACTGATGATGCCGGTAATCCTCTTTATAAATTCAGTTACCTTACTTACGATAAAATGCCTGTCACAATCACTGCAGGAAATAAAAATAATACTCTTAGTATTCTGGTTGGGGGTGCTGAAGAAGATTCAAGCTTCTCCCTTGCTCCAGATGCTACCTATACAATCAGCATAACTCAAAGCCGCCAGTATTGTAAAACAACAGAGCCTTACAAAAAAACAATTGCTGTTAGAATAAAACCGGTTACTGCAAAGCTTCAGAATCAAGTACATCATTGGCATACTGATGGTGGAGGTTCTGTAGATTTAACTGTAACTTTCTATTTAGAAAGTACAAGGACTAGTGCATTTCAAATATGGTCTTGTAATAACTGGGACGTTGATGGCCATGATTATTGGGTTGATGTTAACAATGGAGACGGAGTTCTTTTGGAACACACAAGCGATATTTTTTATTTCTATACAAATCGAGCGATAGATGAAGATGATAACGGTGATGACTTTTTAGGTATTGTAGAAAAGGGAAATTCAAATACAACTCACAGTCTGGAAACACTTAAGAAAAATCGAAGCTTTGATACAGGGGATTTGTATGGAGATGACGGCCACAGCAGGTTCTGGATTACAGTAATTCTTTCCGAATAACTCTCCATCCCCATAAAAAATACTATTATTATGTAAAGATTGATTTTTAAGTAAATTCTCAGCATAATTTTTCACATGAAAAAACTTATATTTATTATTTCGCTATTATGTTTATTATGTGCAGCAGCGTATGCTTCTGATGGTTATGATTATTACAGTGACGGATATGGTTATACAGAAGATTACTGGTTTAATGAAGAAACCGGGGAATATGAACCATATTATGCAGGTGGAGACGATGGCGCCTTCTTCAATGATGAAACTGGTGAATATGAAGAAGATTATTATTCACAGCCGGAAAATAGAGAGTCCTTACGCCAGTATTATGAAAATCAGGGTCTTACTTTCAGTGTAAATGATGCTTATCATCTTTCCTGCCTGGAATTGAGAAGAAACGGCTTAAAGTTCGATAGAGAAAAGCTCACAATGTATTCTGCCTTTATGGATTATCAAACAAGGGATAAACTCTATGAAAAATTTAAGCGTACTTCAGAAGGTGCAATGATGCTCAATTTATTAGTAGGCTGGGGTACAGGTTCCTTCAGATCTGGCTACATTGGCGCAGGTATATTTCAGTTTGTAGTTGACGCAGGAATTACAGCTCTGGCATCTGCTGGTACCTGGTGGATTATTGAAAGTTCAAGAGATTTAGACCATCTGAATTACGGTGAAATGATTGGAGGAACAGTCAGCATTATGACCAGCGGAGTTATTCTTTTGTTCAGCCGTATTATGTTTGCAGCCTATGTAAGTATGGATTACTACAATGGTAATAATTATGACAGTGATTTAAAGTCCATTCTGTATAGAGAGTATGGTAGCAATTCCTATTCAATGCAGCTCTATCCTGTGATTAATCCTGTTGATGCAGGATTTGGGCTGGCACTTCAGATTAAGCTTTAGGATTATCAATAACAAATAATTATTAAGTCTCCTCTATCTTTTTTACAAAAATCGGTACAAACTTGAAATGTGACATATTCTGTGTAAAAATATAGATATAGGAGACGACAACTATGAAGAGAGTATTTATTGCATTAACAACAATTTGTCTTTTATTCGCTGGCACTGCCTTTGCTCAGGAAGCAGAAGCTGCAGTTGAATCTGAAGCAGTAATTAATGAAAGTAGTACAGAAAGCCCTTCTGTTCAGGCTGCTGAATCAAGCGCCTATGAAGCAACAGAAGCCGCTATAAAAAAGAACGGTCTTTTCTTTAAGAAAGATACTGTTTTTGAGAATTCCATGACCCTTACTCTGGATGAAAAAAATGAACTCTACGACAAATACAAAAAGAATCCTACTTTAGTTGGTCTGTTAAATGGTCTGGTTGGATTTGGCGTTGGTTCCTGGGTTCAAAAGGAGTTCCTGCCGGCTGCCGGTTTTATGACAACTGAAATTATTGGCTGGACAATTGGTATTATGGGCTACTTTGCTATTCAGGATATTGCAAATTCTTCTGCTGAAAGTGAAAGTGACAGTGTTGCTGGTGAAATTGTTGGTGGACTTGCCGGTTCTTTGGCAGCAGTTATTGTTGGTTCTGCTGTAATTGGTATTGGTGGCATTATTGTAATTGCAAGCCGTCTGGTATCTGCAGGCGTTTGTGTAGGAATTACAAACGGTTACAATGCAAAACTTCGTACGGCCCTTGGTCTGAATGAACAGCAGGAAATCACACTTCTGCCGGTTATTGATCCTTATGAAAACAAGGCTGGTCTTATGGTCAGCTTGAAACTGTAAAGAATCTCAAATGAAAAAATGCCGGGGCTTGCTTTTGAAGTCCCGGTTTTTTTATTGGGGATTTATTAAAATCTTTTAAAAAAACATCTGTTGCTAGGATTTAAGAATTTTGTTCAGTACAAAATCCTTCTGTCTCCAGTTTTTGTTAACCTTAACCTGTAAATCAATATCTACCCGGTAAGGGAAAATCTTTCTGCATTCCTTGATGGATTCAACCCTGATTTCCTTAATCATGGATGCGCCTTTTCCAATAACAATTCCCTTCTGGCTTTCCTTTTCAACACAGATAAAGGCTCTTACTTTAAGAAGGTTCTGCTTTGCCATTACCATATCCTGAATGTCTATGTAGATGGCGTGGGGAAGTTCCTGCTTAAGTCGGTTAATGGCCTGCTCCCTGATGATTTCCGAAATTCTGAATTCTACTTCCTGATCCGTGTAGAACTCTTCCGGATAAAGGTGAGGGGCCTCTGGGGACAGATCGTAGATTGCCTTTAGCACATCATTTATATTCTGATCTTCCTTTGCACTCATGGAAATGAGCCGTTCCTGAGGAAAGTTGTCAAAGTTTGTGTTTACAAAAAATCTTGCAGCTTCAATATCGGCGTGAGGATCTTCTGTTTTGTTGATTGCAATTACAAGTTTGTCCTGGTGAGGTTTTGCCAGGGCCGCAATCAGTTCTTCCTCTTCACCGTGGTCTCTGGTTGCATCAATTATATAGAGAATAACATCACTGTCTGCAATTTGTTCTTCTGCAATTGAAGTGAGCTTCAGGTTCATTTTTTTGTCGCTCAGGTGCAGGCCCGGAGTATCTACAAAAACAATCTGTCCGTAGGAAGTGTTTACAATCCCCCTGATGGCATTACGGGTAGTCTGTGGAATTGAAGACACTATGCTTATTTTTTCCCCGCTGGCAGTATTTAAAAATGTTGATTTTCCTGCTGAAGGGCGGCCGATTATGCTTACAAGGGCAGTTTTTGGTCCTACAGGAGGTAAAACTTCGTCTTCTGATTGAGAATTTTCAAGAATTTCTTCGTTCATTTGTACATTATAGAAAAAAAATGCATTTTGGCAAATACTTCAATTTTTGTTTACAGAAACTATAATTTTTTTTATAATTTCTAAATATGGATGAATTAAAAGTGTCCAGAGGTTCTCCTTATCCTCTGGGGGCCAATTTTACTGGAACTGGTGTAAACTTTGCCGTTTTCAGTAGAAATGGTACGAGAGTTTTATTAGATATTTATGCTCATGAAGATGATTCTGAGCCTTGCAGTATAATTGACTTAAAGCCTGAGACAAACCGCACTGGTGATATCTGGCACGTTTTTGTGGAAGGCCTTAAACCTGGTGCCCTTTATCTTTATCAGGTGGATGGTCCTTTTGAGCCTGAACAGGGGCACCGCTATAATCTCAGCCAGCTCCTTTTTGACCCTTACGCCAAGGCTTTAACAAAAGAATCGGTTTTTAAAAATCTTCCTCCTAATTATAAAACACCGGTTAATAAAACTGATATTGAACTTTCTGAAAGCCGGAAAAATAAACTCTATAAATTTCCAAAATGTGTTGTAATAGATGACAAGTCTTTTGACTGGGAAGGGGATCATCCAATTAATCGTCCTTTAAGTGAAAGCATTATCTATGAAACTCATGTTAAGGGATTTACTGCTGGGGAAGGTTCTAACGTTGAGAATCCTGGAACCTATGCAGGTTTTGTTGAAAAGATTCCTTATCTTAAGGAACTGGGAATTACGGCTGTAGAACTTCTGCCTGTTTTTCAGTTTGATGAATACGAAAACAATAATGTAAATCCCCGCACTGGTGAAAGAATGAAAAACTACTGGGGATACTCAACAGTTTCTTTCTTTGCACCGAAAACTACTTATGCGGCTGACCTTACCCCAGGGGCTGTTGTAAACGAGTTTAAGACTCTTGTTAAGGAAATGCACAAGGCTGGAATTGAAGTGATTCTGGATGTTGTTTTCAATCATACTGCAGAAGGAAACGAGCATGGAATTACGCTGAATTTCCGGGGCTTTGACAATGACATTTACTATATTCTTGTGAGCAACCACAAGCAGTACTATATGAATTATTCCGGCTGCGGAAATACGGTTAACTGTAATCACCCTGTAATCCGAAACTTTATTCTGGAGTGCTTAAGATTCTGGGTTCTGGAATATCATATTGATGGTTTCCGTTTTGACCTTGCATCAATCCTTACCAGAAGCCAGGAAGGTTATGTTTTAAACTTTCCGCCTTTGACCAATGAAATTTCAGAAGATCCTGTTCTCCGGGATACAAAGATTATTGCTGAACCGTGGGATGCGGGTGGTGCATATCAGCTGGGCTGTTTCCCTGGAGGAAGGTGGGCTGAATGGAATGACCGCTTCCGTGATGACATCCGGAGATTCTGGAGGGGAGACGAACATTTGTCTACTCAGGCTGCAACAAGAATTGCCGGTTCCAGCGATTTGTTCCTTTCCAGCGGCAGAAAGCCTTATCATTCCATCAACTATATATGCTGCCACGATGGTTTTACCATGAATGACCTGGTAAGCTACAATTGTAAACATAATGAGCAGAATGGTGAAGGCAACCGGGATGGAAATGATTCTAACTGGTCATATAATAATGGTTATGAAGGTCCTACTGCCAATCCTGTGATTGAAAGGCAGAGAAACAAGATGATGAGGGCTCTTATTTTAACAACCCTTATTTCCCAGGGAACTCCAATGCTTCTTGGGGGAGATGAATTCAGAAGAAGTCAGCAGGGAAACAACAACGCCTACTGTCAGGATTCTGAAATTTCCTGGTTCAACTGGACCTATGCTGAAAAACACAAGGATTTGCTGGAGTTTACAAAACGGGCTATAGCTTTTAGAAAAGCTCATCCTGTTTTAAGAAGAAATGAATTCTTTCTTGGGGAAAAGTCCGGACCTGAAGCTGACATCCGCTGGTACAGTTATGACGGCAGCAATCCTGACTGGGAAAAGCTTTCCCGTTTTCTGGCATTTTCACTGGGGGGTGCTTTTAAGGCAAATGCTTTGCATCAGTACGACTGTGATATTTATGTAGCTGCAAACACAGATCGTCACGATATAGTTGTAACCCTTCCAAATCTTACGGACCAGAATAAACGCTGGTACAGAGCGGCTGACACTTCAATTGATGATGTGGATGCTGTAACTATAGTTGGCAATGAAGAACCGCTGGTTTCACAGGCACGTTATGTTGTGCCATGTGGAGCTTTAGTAGTTCTGATAGCAAAATAAAAATGCAACAGCCATTAAAAACAGGAGGAAAAAATGGTTTTTGATGCAGAACAATTCAAGGAGAATCTGACTGCCCGCCTTCGCCGACAGTACGGTAAGGACATCTCTCAGGCCAATAAACATGACCTTTTTGATGCGGTAAGTGCAAGTGCCCTTGAAATCATTATGCCTAACTGGATGGAAACTCGCCGAGTTTATGATGCTAAGCCTGTAAAACAGCTTTATTACTTGAGCGCAGAGTTTCTTATGGGACGTGCTTTAAGCAACAATCTTATCAATGCAGAAATCAAAGATAAGGTTCTTGAAGTACTGAAAGAAATCGACATTAACTACGACATTATTGAAGACGAGGAGCCTGATGCTGGTCTTGGTAATGGTGGTCTTGGTCGTCTTGCAGCCTGTTTCCTGGATTCTCTTGCAACTCTCCAGTACCCTGGAAACGGCTATGGTATCCGTTATGAATACGGTATGTTTGAACAGCACATTGAAAATGGTCAGCAGGTTGAATATCCTGATGTCTGGCTTCGTCATAGAGACCCTTGGGAAGTAAAAAGGTCTGATCTTGCTGTAACTGTTAAGTTCGGTGGTGAAATCAAATACGGAAAAACTCCTGACGGACAGGATCGTTTCTGGGTTGAAAATGCTACTGAAGTAACGGCAACCCCTTACGATATGCCGATTGTAGGTTATGGCTGCAACACTGTTAATACACTTCGCCTCTGGTCAGCTTCCAGTCCTAATGGATTTGACCTGCAGCTCTTTAACGATATGCAGTACCATCGCGCTGTAGAAAAGCAGAATGATGCTGAAAACATCAGCCGTGTACTTTATCCAAATGATAACGGTCCAATGGGAAAGGAACTTCGTCTCCGCCAGCAGTATTTCTTTACATCTGCTTCCCTTCAGGATCTGGTTCATCACTTTGTTGCAAATATTGGAACAGATTTCACAAAATTCCCTGAATATCACGTAATTCAGCTTAACGATACTCATCCGGTTGTTGCTATTCCTGAACTGATGAGAATCCTTATGGATGAATACAATGTAGGATGGGATGCTGCATGGGATATTGTTAAAAAGACTTTTGCCTATACAAATCATACAATTCTGGCAGAAGCTCTGGAAAAATGGCCTATTGAAATTTTCCAGGGACTGCTTCCTCGTGTATATCAGATTGTGGAAGAAATCAACCGCCGCTTCCTGATTGAACTTCGTGAAAAATTCCCTGGTGATTACGATAAGCAGAATCACATGGCAATCATCCACGACGGAAAAGTTTACATGGCATGGCTGGCAATTCATTCATGCTTCAGCGTAAACGGTGTTGCTGAACTTCACACAAAAATCCTGAAGGAACAGGAACTTAAAAACTGGAACTTCCTCTATCCTCAGAAATTCAACAATAAGACAAACGGTGTTACTCAGCGCCGCTGGCTTCTTGCTTCAAACCCTGAACTTGCTGAATTCATCACAAAGAGAATCGGTCACGGCTGGGAAACAAACCTTGATCTTCTTAAGGGGCTGGAAAAGTATGTTGATGATGATGCTTCTCTTAATGAGCTTATGGCAATTAAGCTTCACAACAAGCAGCTTCTGGCAGAATACTTAAAGCATTCTCAGAATGAATTCCTGGATCCTGAAAGTATTTTTGATACACAGGTTAAGCGTCTTCACGAATATAAGAGACAGCTTCTTAACGTATTCCACATTATGTATCTTTACAATCGTATTGTGGAAGATCCGTCATTCAATCCACCTGCAAGAACTTTCATCTTTGGTGCAAAGGCTGCTTCGGGTTACCGCCGTGCAAAACAGATTATTAAGCTGATTAATACTGTTGCGGATAAGATTAACAGTGACCGCCGCGTTGGTGGAAAGCTTCGTGTTGTATTCGTAGAGAATTATCGTGTTTCCGTTGCAGAAAAAATCATCCCTGCATCTGACGTTTCAGAACAGATTTCTACTGCAGGTTACGAAGCATCTGGTACTTCAAACATGAAGTTCATGATGAACGGAGCCCTCACACTGGGAACACTTGACGGTGCAAATATTGAAATAGTTGAATCTGCAGGTAAGGACAATGCATTTATTTTTGGACTTACAGCAGACGAAATCCTCAAGATTAATCAGGAACACAGCTACAATCCTCAGATGTATCTGGACCGCTCTCCTGAACTTGCAAAAGTTGTTAATCAGCTCATTGACGGAACCTATGATGCAACAGGTCAGCTCTTTAAGGAACTGTACGATTCAATCGTTTATGGAATTGAAGGTCAGCGTCCTGATGTATACTTCCTCCTTGCAGACTTTGACTCTTATGTGAAGGCTCAGGAAAAAGTTGCAGCTGCCTACATGGATAAAAAGGGCTGGGCTAAGAAGGCTCTTATTAATATTGCTAATTCCGGAAAGTTCTCTTCCGACAGAACAATCGAGGATTATGTAAGGGAAATCTGGCACCTGGAGCGCACTGTAATAAAATAATCTGATTTGATTTTACAGTGAGATTTTCTTTTGACAAAATGGCCGCAGTACTTTTTAGTGCTGCGGTTTTTTTTGTACTTTTTCTAGAAAAATTAAGGCTTTTTTCTAGTAATTTTTTAAGTGCGGATTCACTTTTTATGGAATAGAATTTTTGTATGAAAAATACAATTTATTTATTAATCACAATGACTTTTTTTTCTGCCATGCTGATGTCGTGCTGCGGAAAAAAAACTCAGAAAAATGATCAGCCTGTAATCCAGGTTCAGGAACAGGCCCAGGTAGAAGAGAAGGTGAAAATGCAGGAACTTGAAATTGCTAACCCGGATTATGAAGATGGAATTATTTACGGAAAACTTTTCCGTCCTGAAAGAGAAGGCAAGTTTCCGCTGATCATCCTTAGTCACGGTTACAATGCAGCCTGCGGAGACTTTGATGGTGATTCTGAATTTTTTGCCAGAAATGGGTTTGCTTCATTTGCTTACGATTTTGCAGGTGGCTCAAGCCGGTCAAAGAGTACTGGAAAAACTTCAGAGATGACTCTTTTGACAGAGAAGTCTAATCTTATCACTGTGCTTGAATATTTAATCAAGCAGGATTTTGTTGATTCAGACAAGGTTGTTCTTCTGGGGGCCAGTCAGGGTGGTTTAGTTTCAGCTCTTGTAGCAGATGAGTTTTCTTCAAAGATTAAGGCTCTGGAACTTTTCTATCCAGCATTCTGTATACCTGATGACTGGAGAAGAACTTTCCCTGAAGGAAGCGTAATTCCAGAAGGAAAGAATTTCTGGGGGCTGGACCTTGGCAAGGAATTTTTTGAAGTTGCCAGAGCTATGCATGTAGAAGAAGTTACCGGCAAATTCCCTGGCCCTGTACTTATCCTTCATGGTGATAATGATCAGGTTGTACCTTACCAGTCCGTATGGGATGCAAAGAAAAGGTATTCGGATGCCCGTCTGGAACTATTTGCCAATGAGGGACATGGTTTTTCTTATCAGGGAGCTGTAAGGGCCAGACAGATGGTTGTAGACCATGCAAAAAAGGCTTTGGGATTATAAGAAGTTTTGCCCTTAGGCCGATTTTTAGAGACAGAGTCCTCTGCATACTTGCAGGGGACTTTTTTTATCTGTTCATTTTTTTTAGTTGAACCCAAAGAGGCTGAACCTTAAAAAAATGTTTTGGGAGTCATTTTTATTGTAAAAAACATATTGCGGTTTTTTTGTAAAAATTGTATATTTATGCACATAAACCGCTGGTAATCTGCATAAAAATAAAAAACTGGAGGCCGGATGAATCAGAAAAAGTTAAGCTTTATTTCCAGCCTTTGCCTGATTTTGACGGCTGCTATATGGGGATTTGCTTTTGTAATTGTAAAGGACAGTCTGGATTATGTAGGTTCTGTCTGGATGATTGCATTCCGCTTTACCATTGCGGCCATACTTCTGGGGCTGTGCTTTTTGAAAAAGTTCAAACTGATGACCAGAAAACTTTTTTTTCAGGGAGCTTTTCTTGGTCTTCTGCTTTTTCTGGCTTATGTAGTGCAGACTATTGGATGTTTCTATACTACAGCAGGAAAGAATGCTTTTTTAACAGCGGTCTACGTGGTTTTTATTCCAATCATCATGTGGCCTCTTACCGGAAAGCGTCCAAGATGGTATGTATTTCTGGCAGCCTGTATGTGTCTGGGGGGAATAGGGATTCTTTCCCTAAGGACTGGAGATACCGGTGGTGTAAATATTGGGGATATCCTTACATTGATTTGTGGAGTTTTTTATGCACTTCACATAATCTTTGTTGCCCGGACAGGACAGGATGGAGATCCGATTCTCCTGACCATTCTGCAGTTTGCTTTTGCGGCTCTCTTCGGTTGGATTCTATCCGCATTCATTCAGAATCCTGAAGTGAATGGGCCTTTTCCACTGGAGCAGCTTAAGAATTACAGGGTGATTCTTTCCATGCTTTATCTGGGAGTATTTAGTACTTGTCTGGCATTCCTTATGCAGAATGTCTGCCTGAAATTTGTAGCTCCACCTCTGGCTTCACTCTTTCTTTCGCTGGAGGCTGTCTTTGGAGTTTTATTCAGCAGTCTGATTCTTCATGAGGCTTTTAGCATCAGGATGATTTCCGGCTGCCTTTTGATTTTTGCTGCAATCCTGCTGGCAGAAGTTTTGCCGGGAATTGAGAGCTCTGGAAAAAGAAAGTCTGGAACTTGAGTAGAGTTTCCTTTTGGAGAGTAATTATTTTTTGCTTTGTTGTGATTATAAAAATAGAACAAAGCTGGAGGAATATATGAAAAAACTAGTTATTGCCATGACAGCAGTACTGATGGCATTCAGTATTTTGAGCTGTTCAAAGAAGGAAGAGAAGGGTGAGTTTACAGTTGCAGCAGGTAAGCTCAAGGTTGCAGCAGAAGTTGGCTATCCACCATTTGAATACTATGCAGAAGATGGTACAACTCCAATCGGTTTTGACATGACTCTTGCAAAGGAACTTGGTAAACGCCTGGGCCTGGAAGTTGAAATTATTGATACAGCATGGGACGGAATTTTTGCAGGTCTTGATACTGATCGTTATGATGCAGTTATCTCTGCCGCAACAATCACACCGGAACGCCTTGAAAATTACTATTTCTCAAAGCCATACATTGGTAACGGACAGGCAATCATCCTTCAGAAAGACAGCGAACATAAGGTTTCTCAGCCTTCTGATTTAACAAATCTTCTTGTTGGATATCAGGCAGAAACAACATCTGACTACTTCATTGAAAAGGAAATTGCTGCAGGCCTGAAGTGTCAGGTTGGTGAATATGATAAAGTAATGAATGCTTATGATGATCTCCGCCTTGGTCGTGTTGATGCTGTTTGTTCAGACTACCTGGTTGCAGTAAGCTATCTTGGTACTCCAGACACAAAGTTTAAGTGTGCATGGCAGGGTAAGGCTGATGAATACTTTGGTGTTTGTGTAAAGAAGGGTAATGATCTTCTTCTTTCAAAAATCAATCAGGCTCTTGATGAAATCGTTGCTGATGGTACTATGAAAAAGATTTACATGGACATCTTCGGCGTTGATCTTTCTGACACAATTGCAGAGTAATCTCTAAAATTAATGGACAGCTGTTTTTTTAAACGGCTGTCTATTTGTGTTTTAAATTAAAATCTGTTTTTTACAAATTGAATTTTTTTAAGGAAGGCTTATGTTTGCAAAGATTCTAAACTGGATACCTCAGTTGCTTAACGGTGCAAAAATCACCATCCTGCTGACCCTTTGTTCTGTTTCAGCGGGCCTTATTATTTCTGTTTTTCTCGCATTGGGAGAGATTTCCAAGTCAAAGTTTTTAAACACTCTTTGCAAGATTTATGTTTTTTTCTTCCGGGGTACACCTCTTTTAATGCAGCTGTATTTTGTTTATTACGGTCTGCCTGAAATTAATGTTCATCTTACAATTCAAAGTCGTTTTCTTGCAGCATTCATTGCATATAGTTTGAATTCAGGTGCCTATTGCTGCGAAATCATTCGTGCGGCAATTCAGTCAATTGATAAGGGGCAGTTTGAAGCAAGTAAAGCTTTAGGGATGGGATACTTTCAGACAATGCGGCTGATTATCATTCCTCAGTCAATAAGACGTTTGATTCCACCTGTTGGAAATGAATTTATTATGATGCTTAAGGACGCTTCTCTTGTTTCCCTTATTGCCCTTGCAGATATTACAAAGGTTACAAGAAGCATTCAGTCTTCAACAGCTTCTTCACTTGTTTACATTCCGGCTATGGTTCTCTATTTGATTATCACTGCGGTCTTTACTCTGGTATTCCATATTCTGGAAAAGAAATTCTCTGTTTACGAGTAATTTGGGAGGAATCTTATGTCTGAAAAAAATGAAAACTCTGCTGTAACAGGGGAATCAAATAAATCAAATCCAAAATCAATGATTAAGACTGAAAATATCTGCGTTTCTTTCGGTAAACTTGACGTACTTAAAAATGTCAGTCTTGAAGTTAAGGAAGGGGAAGTTGTCTGCATTATTGGTGCCTCTGGTGCAGGTAAGTCAACATTCCTCCGTTCCCTGAATAATCTGGAACATATTAAGAGCGGAAAAATCTGGATTATGGACCAGCTTATGGAAGACTATCAGAATGGAAGAAATGTAAGTCATATTTCTGGAAAAGAGAGAAGGGAAATTCTCTGGGATGTGGGAATGGTATTCCAGCGCTTTAATCTTTTCCCTCACAAGACAGTTCTGGAAAATGTAATGATTTCACCTCTTCATGTTTTAAAGGAGCCTAAAGAAGAAGTCCGCCAGAGGGCAGTTGATTTGTTAAACCAGGTTGGTCTTGGTGATAAACTTGATTCCTATCCGAACAAATTGTCTGGTGGTCAGCAGCAGCGTGTAGCTATTGCCAGAGCCCTTGCAATGAATCCAAAAGTTATGCTTTTTGATGAACCTACTTCTGCTCTGGACCCTGAACTTGTTGGGGAAGTTCTTAATGTTATGAAAAAACTTGCTCAAAAGGGAATGACAATGATTGTTGTTACTCACGAAATGGGTTTTGCCCGTGAAGTGGGAACAAGAATTCTTTTTATGGACGGAGGCAATATTGCAGAAGAAGGAAGTCCTGAGGAAATCTTTAATAATCCAAAGAGTGACCGCTTAAAGCAGTTCCTTAATGCTGTACTCTGATTGTTTATAATATGAAATGACTGGCCGGATTTTGTGATCCGGTCTTTTTTTATATTCTATTTCTTCTATTTATTAAATGTAAAAAATCCATTACTATCCATCTGGTATATTAAAATAATTCTGGAGTAATGTTTTATGAAAAAAATTCGCGGCCTTTTTTTAGCAGTGCTTTTTTCTTCAGCACTTTTGAATACAAGTGCAAAACCTGTTATTACTGATTACAAAGATCTTCCTTCAAATATAACTTTCTGGAGTAATTATAATGATGAAGTTTTAGCACGAGGTATTACTGAAAGAATGACCGATGCTGAACTTCTTTCACAGGTACTTATGTTCGGCTGGTCTGGTCAAATGCCGGGCTCCCTTTTGCAGAACTGGGTCAGTCAGGGGCTGGGAGGGGTTAAGGTTTTCGGCTGGAATACAGATAATCTTAATTCCCTTGCAAGAAGCGTAAAGCAGCTCCAGGGACTTTCACAGAAGTGCCGTTTTAAAATTCCACTTTTTGTTGCAACAGACCAGGAGGGTGGATGGATTCGTCACGTTAAAGGAAATACTTCTGAAACTCCTGGAAATATGGCAATTGGGGCAAGCGGTTCTTTAACAGATGCATATTACTCAGCTTTCTATATAAACAGAGAAATTAAAAGTCTGGGAATTAACATGAACTTTGCTCCTGCCCTGGACCTGTACACTGATTTACAGTCAACAATTATCGGACCTCGTTCTTTTGGTGCAGATCCAAAAAGTGCAGGTCAGCTGGGAGAAGCTTTTGCGCTGGGATCTTCTGCGGCCGGAGTAATTCCTACTGCCAAACATTTTCCTGGACACGGTGATACTGACCGGGACTCCCACGGATTCCTTCCTGAAATTAATATTGACAGGGAAACTTTTGAAAACCGTGAACTTATTCCATTTAAATATTTAATAAAGGCAAATATTCCTGCCGTAATGAGCGGTCATCTTTCTTTTCCACAGATTGATCCAAGCGGCGCACCTGCTTCACTGTCAAGAATCATTTTAACTGACATCCTTCGTGAAGAACTGGGCTACCAGGGGCTTATTATTACTGATGATATTATGATGGCCGGAGCAACAAGTTATGCCGGCTCCCTTACAAGAACTGTTACCCTTGCACTTCAGGCCGGAAATGACATTGTTATGTCTTCAAGTACTGCAAGTCCACAGGATAATTTGTGGACAAGAAATCTTGAATTGATGAAGACTTCTCCAGATTTTAAAAATACCGTAAAGGAACACGTATACCGGGTTATCCTTGCTAAACTTAAATATTTTAAAAGTGAAAATGCCGCACCTCTTTATCCAGATGAAAATAAAATTTCCGAACACATACCTGATAAGGAAGGCCAGAAATTCTTTTTGCAGCAGGCCTGCAGGTCAATCACTCTTTACAGGGGGCAGCTGCCACTTAATGAACACAATGGAGAAAAAATTCTTCTTGCAGGCTGTTATTCAGATTTTTTAAATGAAGGAAGAAAGAGATTTCCTGATGCACAGACTTATTTCTTTGCA
>JAEEGH010008512.1_pt1 | contig 24222 bp, 22 predicted proteins | sample 9134181 | NCBI WGS metagenome assembly JAEEGH01 (sample SAMN16246544, study PRJNA631951) | gut metagenome | biome: gut microbiome; feature: rumen; material: DP-attached | host: Bos | place: Iran: Karaj | collected 2018-10
TGACATTAAAACTATTAAAAACCATGATCAACTATAGTATTGTAATTCGAAGCACGAAGCCTGGCACCAAGACGGAGGACATCACCGAGACCAAGGCCTACGGAGGCGCTCAACTTTCGGATATTTTGACAATCAATGACTTTGCGAAGCACATCGCTGAGCACGGAACCCTCTACAGCCGCGACGTCATCCAGGGCGTGCTGATCAAGATGGTGGACTGTATGCGCGAGCTGTTGCTCGAGGGCAAGAAGATCCAGTTGGGCGAGCTGGGCAGCTTCAGCGTAGCACTCAGCACGAAGGGAGCCGAAACCGCCGCTCTGTTCACCGCCGAGAACATCAAGAAAGTGAACGTCAACTGGGATCGCGGCAAGATGTTCGAGAACCTCCGCGAGGACGCTGTCTTCAACCTTGTCCCCAGCCGCAAGGCTCAGGAGGATGCGGTAGCTGAAGCAAAGCGTCAGGAGACTCTACAGCCGGAAGAACCCTAAGAGAAGAAGCCCCTCCCTAACCCTCCTCCGTCGCGAATGGGGATTCGCTCCCCTTTGTGGGGCCACAGCCACATTCAGTGGCTGCTCTAAAGACCCCAGTCGCCCCTCAAGGGGAGGGGAATCTGAAAACTCGGAGTACTCGGAGAACTCGGATTAATCGGAAAACTCGGAAGAATCGGAAATCCCGCTAACCGCTAAACCGCAAAAAAAAATGCTATGCGGGCATGTCGGGCAGGACGTAGCCTTCGCGGTACTTGGGCTTGATCAGTTCGGCGGCAAACTCGCGGGCATTTACGGGCTCGGTGTACTGCTTGTTGAAGGTGGGGTGTCCATCGTGGATGGAGAAGCCGTCCTTGATCATCGCGCGAACGGTGGCTTTCTCTGGGATGTTTGTGAACTTCATGTTCTCTCCGTCCCATTCGAGGACCTGGTTGAGGCCTTGCAGACGGATGGCTACCACGCCCATCGCTATCATCTCGTTGAAGGGTCCTGCCTCGCTGAAGTCGGAAGTGGTCTTCGTGCGTGTCTCTGGGCTTTCCATGCAGGCGCGCACCCAGTCGCGCTGGTGGTTGGTGGTGACACGGCGACACACCTTGGGGGCGTTGGGCACACGTCCGCTGATGAGATAGGGATCGCGGCCATAGCTTCCGCATACGAGGGTGTCTTTTGTACCGTAGAAGATGACTCCGCCTCCGCCGTTGTTGAGGTCTTTGCCTATCTGGGCGAACTCAGGGCGATAGGGATGGAGACCGCCGTCGCACCAGGTGAGCTCCACTTCGGGCATCGCTACCTTAGGACGGTTGTCGCGAGCGGGGAAGGTGTATTTGATCTGTTCTGCACTGGGGCAGGATTCCGCCATGAGGGGCGTGGAGGTTCCCTGAATCTTGCTGGGATAGCGCAAGTCGAGCGCCTTGAAAACGGGGTGCAGGACGTGGCAGGCCATATCGCCGAGGGCTCCTGTGCCGAAGTCCCACCATCCGCGGAAGTTCCAGGGGGTGTAGATGCTGTTGTAGTCGCGCATGGGGGCAGGGCCTATCCAAGCATCCCAGTTGAGGGTGTCGGGGATGGGTTCCACTTTGTCTGGGTGCTCAAGTCCTTGCGGCCAGATGGGACGGTCGGTGAAGGCATCCACATGGGTTACCTCGCCAATCTCGCCGTTCCATATCCACTCGCAGACGAGGTTGACTCCCTCTCCACTGGCTCCCTGGTTGCCCATCTGGGTGGCTACACCCGCCTTGGCTGCCAGCTTGGTGAGCAGTCGCGACTCGTAGACGGTGCGTGTGAGGGGTTTCTCGCAATAGACGTGCTTGCCTGCCACGAGGGCCTCAGCGCAGATGATGGCGTGGGTGTGGTCGGCTGTTCCGCATACGACAGCGTCGGCTTGGTCCAGCAGCTCGGCATACATCTTCCTGTAGTCGTTGTACATCTTGCAGTTGGGGTAGAATTTCTGATACTCATCGAGCACGGGCTTGGCATACTTCCAGTCGGTGTCGGCCAATCCGATGAACTCCACGTCGTCGTAGAGCTTGTCGCCATTCCTGCATACGCCGTTGATGTCGGCATGTCCTCGTCCGCCGATTCCTACTCCCAGGAGTTTCAGCACTTTCTTTGTGTTCTTCTTAGCTTTCATTTGTGTATCAAGTTTTAGAATTCAGTTGTTCTGTCTGCAAAGTTAGGAAAAAATCTCTGAAATCAATCTCGTTTTCCCGAATATTTGATGCTGAGGACGTATTCTTTGTTCTCGCCGAAGAAAATCTCAAGCTGCGCGATGTTCATTTCCCATGCGTCGGCGGTGAATTCCATGTAGGCTTCGGAAGCCTGCCAGATTGTTCCGTCGATGGTGAGAGTGCCTTCGAGGGTTGATTCGGGCCCTAGGGCGATGGTGGTGGTCTTTTCCTCGTTGTCGGAGAGGATGAGCTGGTTCAACTGGATTTGGCTGAGGGAGGCTCCCTTCGTGATGAGCGAGGGGATGCGGAGCGAGGCGATTGAGTCGGCTACGCCGAGGGTGAAATCTGCCTGGATGTCATCGCTGCTGATCGTCTTGTCGTACTTTCCTCCCTCAAGTGCCTTGATCAGGGGACGGCAGGATCCGGTGTATGTGAAGCTTTCCTGGCGGCCTATGAGATAACTTGGAGCGGAGATTTGTGAGACGTAGAGGTACTGGGTGAAGAGGATGGTGCCGTCTTTGTCGCACGCGTTGAAAGGGATGGAGGCGTTGCGGGCAGGATGGGGGTTGGGCAGGATTTGGAACTCCTCGACGCTCTCTTTCTTGGCTCGCGTGCCCACCAGGCTTATCCACGAGGTTGCTTCCGCAGGAATCTCTACGGTATAGTGGTCGACATTGTAGGTGACTCCGATGCTGACGAAGTTGCTGCTGTCGGAAACGATCACGTCGTACTCTGTGAGCTGCAGGAACATCTCGTAGGTCTGGGAGATGGAGAATCGGAGGGAAGTGCTCTGGTTGCTGATGGTGAGGGTAGCTTTGCGGTCGCTGTTCCCCTTGTTGGCGAAGCAATAGACGTTGATGGCTGCGTTGCCAGCCTCTCCTTCCGTCTTGTCAATAGCACACCAAAGAACGGATTTCTCCTCGTCTTCTTGGACTTCCAGTTGGGCGGTCCACGGGGTAGCGCTCTTGAAGTGGAACGTCTTGGCATCCTCAGCCGAATTGAACGTCATTCCTTGGGAGAGGAAATGCTGGCTGACGGGAAGTGGGGTGAGTGAATCCTTGCTGTCTTGGGGCGATTCTACATCGTCGCCTCCGCAGGAGCCAAGCAACAATGCGGCAAAAATGGCCGTCAGGTTAGATAAGATGAAACGTTTCATAATAAAATGTTTATTTGAGTTTTTAAAGTAGTTAAGTAGTCGGTAGTTGAGTAGTTAAGCCGATAATATTCTGGCATGGTAAAGAATGATGTTTTGTTTGTCATTTTTTTTTGTAATCGTCTTTCCTTTTCGGATTCATGGGGAACCATCCTCGTTCGACACGTTTGTGTTGCTGGAACACTTCACCGATGCCCCAGAAACTGGAGAAGGCTATCACGCCCAGGATGATGCTGGCGTAGGTGTTGGTAATCATCAGGCTGGCGACGAGTGCCACAAGGCCCAGAAGCAGGAATGCCCACCAGCATTTCCTACCGAAATGATACTCTGCTTTGATGACGATGGGGTGGAAGACACCTATGCAGACGAAGGTAGCAGCCCCAATGAGTAAACCTGTCAAATTCATTGCTTATAGTGATTAAATACGATTGTTTGAACGATGCCGCGCGTGAGCAGGTAACATACGAAAGCCAGCCAGAGCGCATGATTGAGGAGGCTGTGCTTGAGGAGGAACCACACGGCGAAGAAGACGAGCATAGCGATGGCCGTAGCGACGAGCATACCACGCGTCTGGGTGGTGCCGATGAAGATGCCGTCCCATACCATAGCCATCAGGGCGACGAGAGGTATCGCATAGGCCCAAGGGAGATAGCTTCGGGCGGTCAGGATGATGCTCTCCTGATCCGTGAAAAGCCGTAGCATGAGGTCGCCCGAAACGGCATAAAGGAGCGAGAATGCAACAGAAATGGCAAGTCCCCACGAGAAAAGAGCGGAGACGGTGTGGCGAAGCATCCTCCAATCCTCGGCTCCCACATAGCGGCCACTGAGCGCCTCGGCTGCATTGGCTAAACCGTCCACGAAATAACTGTAGAGAATAAAGAACTGCATGATGAGACTGTTGGCAGAAAGGATCTCGTTGCCCATCTGGCTGCCAGCACTGGTGAAATAGAGCGTTACGGCAACCATGCAAAGAGTGCGCAGGAAAAGGTTTCCGTTCACGCTGAAGAACTGGCGATGGGGCAGGGCAATGCTGGTGGGGATGGTCGTCAGGTCCTTGATGCTGACGCGATATTTCTTTAGCAGTACCATCAGAGCCATCAGACAGCCGCTCCATTGCGCCACCACGGTGCCCAGCGCGACGCCCTCGATGCGCAATCTGCAGTAGAAGACGAAGAAGAGGCTGGCAACGATGTTGATGAGGTTCTGGGAGATAGCGATCCACATGGGGCTGCGTGTGTCCTGAACACCGATCATCCATCCTGTGAGGCAGTATTGCGAGAGCATGGCTGGCGCTCCCCAAATGCAGACATGGAAATACTGGCTGGCATAGGAGGCAATCGTGGCTTCTGGCTTCATCAGCAGAAACGCCCAGCGCAGGAACGGAATCTGAAGCAGGAGGAGGATGGCGCTGATGCAGCACCCGTAGAGAAGGGATTTTCTCAGCACGAGGAGTTTCAGGGGACGGTTCTCTGCCCCGTGAGCCTGCGAGACGAGTCCTGTCGTACCCATACGGAGAAAACCGAAGATCCAATAGACCATGTTGAAGAGGGTGCTCCCGATAGCGATGGCTCCTATGTAGGAAGGCGATCCCATGTGGCCCACGATGGTAGTGTCGACCATTGAGAGCAGGGGCACAGTGATGTTGCTGACAATGGAGGGACAGGTCAGCCAGAAGATCTCGCTGTGCAATGAATTCTTCAAGGGGGGGACTTTGATCAGTTCTGTTTGACGGTCATGCTGATGATTTTCTTTTCAGCATTCAGTCTGGATTCCACTTGGTAGGTGTTGTTGGTTTGCTGCTGTCCGGCATCGGAGCGATTGATTGTTTCCTCGAGCTTGAATGCAGCCACGTAGTTGATTGTTCCATCCTTCTGGAGCTCTTTCTGCAGGTCGATGGGGGTGCCAACCAAGTAGTGGAGCCCGATCACGTCGGGAGCCATCTTTGCCTCAGCGAAGGCAATGATGTCGGCTGGCTTGGCGTTCTCCTTCCCGTTGAAGTTGCTCATGGTCTCGAGCATGATGCCTGCGAGGAGGGCAGGATCGCGGTGGCTCAGGGCGTTACAGAAGGACTCGAATACCGCAATAACGAGAGGCCGCTCTTCCTGAGAAACAAGTGTTTTGGCCAGTTCGGCCTGTAGGTCGGTAGCTTGGTCAATGAAGAGCCCTGCGGGGTGGTCATTCATGTATTTTTTCACCGCTTCGTCGGTGTTCTCCTCCTTAGCGGTAATCCAATCCAATGAGTCGAGTTTCGCCTCGCATTCCCTGGCGTGGTAGGAGACGGGATAATGGGCGAGGAAATCCTTGAACAGGTTCTTGCTATTGGCTTTGAGGGCTTGTTCCCACTCCTCCTCCTCAGCTTCCAGCTGGTGCATGCGCTCCTTCACTTCAGCATAGTGCTTGCTGTCGGGGTAGGCCTCCAGAAATTGCTGAAAATACTCTGGTTTGGTGGTGTTCTGCAAGAGAGTGAATTCGCGTTCCTCCTTCTGCAGTTGCTGGTTGTGAGCGAACCAGAAGTATCCTCCTGCGATAAGTCCTAACAGGATAAGGAGGACGATCAGGCACGAAATGATACTGTTGCCCTTCTTCTTCGGCTTGGGGTCAGGGGCGGTAGTGAGGGTTGAGATCTGAGGCTCCTGCTCTTGGGCACGAGGCTGGGGAATCTCCAAATCCTTACCACAGACGACACACTTCAGCTTGTTCTCCGTGTTGAATGCTCCGCAGGCAGGACATTGAAAGATGTGGCCAGAAATGGCTATTCCGCAATGGGGGCAAGTGCCTGCATTCGTAGAAACTGGTTGTCCGCATTCAGGACATTTTATCATACTCATAATAAATCAGTAAGATCAGTTTATATTAATTCTTAGTTTAATTATCTTCTTTGTATCAGAAGTGATGCGGTAGCGGTTGTCTGAACGGTGTCCCACTACCCAGACGATATCCTCGCCAGCACACACCACCAGCTGACGCTCTTTCTCAAAGAGGTTGCATTTCTGGTCGGTAAGGAAGTCGCTCACCAACTTGAATCCAGTCATTCCGAAGGGAACAAAGCGGTCGCCCTTTTGCGTTCTTCGAATCGTGAGAGGTGTCAGGATTTTTTCGGCATCCAGATAGGCTACATCAGGTCCTTGCTCCCTCATGCTATCCACGAATTCTTCGATCAGTTCAGCTGACGGGTTGCTGTCTTGCTTGTCCTCCAGAATCAGGCAGCCTCGATCCAACAGCAGCCGATGAGTGGATGTTTCCCATCTCTTCCCTGTGGCTTCGGAATCTACTTTCAGAATCTCTTTTTCCTGCGAGGCGGTGAATCCCTTTCCGTAGAGCCATTCGTGGAGAAGTATGGGGGTGAAGTGGTCCAGCGCTCCCCTGGTGGCTGAAATGCCTGCCTGCTGCATGTGGGCCGCTATGCTCTCCTGATAATAGGGCCACGATTCCTGCATGATTTTGGCGGTGTTGGCTAGATTCTCGACGGCATGCGGGTTGAGTTCCTCCAACCGGGGCATGATGTCCAGACGAATCACGTTGCGTATGCTTTCCCGTTCCAGATTGGTGCTGTCGGTCACGTATTCCTGCCCGATTTCTTCCAGATAGGAGAGGATTTCGCGCTTGTCGAGACAAAGAAAGGGACGTATGATATCGCCGTTCCTTGGATTCATGCCTGAGAGACCTCGTATTCCTGTTCCTCGGACGAGATGGAGCAAGAGTGTCTCGGCTTGGTCGTTTTTGTGATGAGCTACGGCGATGCATTGAGCCTTCAGGAGGGTTTTCATTTCTCGAAACCATTCGTATCGCAAATCGCGTGCCGCCATCTCGATGCTGATGTGTTGTTGCAAGGCATGTTCCTTGGTGGGGAAATGCTTGACATAGAAGGGGATACCTGCATTGCGGCAAAGATTCTCGACAAATTCCTCATCTCTGTCGGATTCTTCGCCTCTGAGGTGAAAGTTGGCGTGCAAGGCTTTGACCAGGTAACCCAAATCATGCAGGACGAGCAGGAGCGCCACAGAGTCAGCACCCCCACTGACTCCAACCAGTACCGTATCGCCTGGAGAGAGCAGTTGATGCTTCTCTATGTATTGACTTACTCGATGTCTCACTTGATTTTATCCAAAATACCTTGTGCGATGGTGTCGCCCAGTTCCACAGCTTTCTGCAAATGCTTCTTCGCCTCGGCAGTCTTGCCTTGTTGGTTGAGGCAGACGCCGATGATACGGTAGGGATCAGGGAATGTCTCGTCGAGCTTGATGGCCTGCTGGGCTGCTATTATTGCATCATCAGGCTGATTGACACGATAATTGAGAGCTGCCAGTTCGGCATAGAGAACAGGTTCGTTGGGGGAGATTTTGATGGCTCGCTCAATGTCGTTGAGGGCTGCAGGATACATGCGGCACTTGATTTCCATCTGTTCCCGCTCGTAATAGAAATTGGATGTGAGTTGACCTCCCATCAGATGTTCGTATTCATTGTAATCCGCTACGGCCTCGCGATATTTCTCGGCTTGCGCCAAGGTAGTTCCCCGAATCAGAAGGATGTTGGCTGCCGCTGGGGGATAAGGCTTGGTGAAACAGTTGACAGCGCTGTCCTGGAGGGCAAGAACCTCTTCTATAGGAGCCTTGTCCATCTGCTTGCATTGAGCCGCATATATAAACTGCTCAGGGCTGCGCAGGTTCGTTTTTGTCACGCTATAGTATTTCTCGTAAGCCTCGCCATAGCGTTTCAGCGCATAGAGGCAGCTTCCTTGCTGATTCAGATAGAGTGGGAGAGGATTTATGCTGTATGCTGCATCCGCTTCGCTAAGCGCCTTCTCCATGTTCCAGTCGTTGTAGGTCTGGTAGGAAGGATTGAGATTGAGGTTGTAGAGTTTCTTTGACCAAGAGAAATGGATTTCGTCCTTCTTGATGCTGTCTTGAGCCAAAGCCTCGCTGTAGGTCTTTTCTGCGTTTTCATAGTCTCCCTTGTCTGTCAGCATTTCAGCTTTCATGATATATCCTTGAGCCGATAGGGGAAACTGTTTTATGAAATTGTCGACATAATCCAGATAGGTGGCCGTATCTTGGGTTCCTGTAAGGAAAATGAAACTGGCTGCCTCTTCTTCCTTTTCTGGGAGATTTTTTTTGATGCGGATGGCTTTCAGGTCAGCGTTTCCTGCATCGACGGCAGAAATCTTCATGTCGGAGCCAAAGCGACCGTCAATGACGAAAGAGCTCTTGCCATCTGTAGCAGGCTGTTGCACGAGGCCGAGCAACAAACCTTCTTCGTTGAGCACGGGACTGTTGGATTGCCTCTCATTCGCCAAATGCGAGAGGGTGTAGTAATTGTACTGCTCTTTGAACTTGTTGTTCTGCTTTATGGTATCCAAGCTGGCAGGAACAGCTTTGTCGGCCCGCACGTTGGGCAGGATGTAGACGATGTCGTTTTCTTTGGCTTCCGCATTGGCTTGATTCAGAAAAGTGATTTTTTCCTTGGGCTCCAATTGCAGCTGCAGTTTCACCATGTTGTACATGCTGTTTGCTCCGCAGATGGAAGTCACTTCATGTTCCTTCCCAGCAAAGTCGATGATGGTAGCTTTGGTAGCTCCTTTCACAACGTCGAATTCTGTGATCACGCTTCCTTTCTCATCAACAAAGACGCCTTGGCTCTCATGCATTTCTCCCTTATCGTCATAGGCAATCACGGAGACCTGTGCCTGCCTCGCTTTCTTTATCCATTTGGGGTTCTTTCCTGCATTGATGGTAAAGAATGGGAATATGGTGAGGAAAAAGATCAGATTCGTTTTTTTCATTTCAATAGTTGTTTAGCATTTTCTATAGCAGCGTTGGTCACTTGAACTCCGCTGAGCATGTGGGCAATCTCTTCCACCCGTTGCGACTGATTCAATTCTATGATGTGGCTCAATGTCTTATCCTTAGCGTCCTCCTTGTAGACACGGTAATGTGAGGTTCCTAGGGCTGCGATCTGTGGCAGATGTGTGATGCTGATCACCTGACGGCCTTCCTTCTGGCTCATCTCTTTCATGATTTGAGCCATGCATTCTGCTATCCGACCGCTGACACCCGTATCTATCTCATCGAAGATGATGGTGGGCAGGCAGGTTGCTCCGCTTATCAGGGCTTTCAAGCAGAGCATGATGCGGGCTATCTCACCTCCACTGGCAACCTGAGCAATAGGTTGAGGAGTAGAATTCTTGTTGGCGTTGAAAAAGTAAGTGACACGGTCCTGTCCATTGGCCTTGAGTTCTGTCGTCTGGAAATCAATGTGGAAATGAGCATTAGGCATTCCTAAAAGCACCAGTTTTTCCAGCATGTCTTTCTCCACGATCTTGGCAGCTTTTTTTCTGAGTTGGGAAAGTTTTTGGGCCTGCTTCTCTGCTTCTTTTTCTGCCAGGAGAACGTCCTTTTGGAGTTTACTTATCAATTCATCTGAATTATCGATGGCTTCCAGACGACGTGAGAGGTCTTCTCGGATGCTCATCAACTCGTCGGAATTCCTTGCATGATGTTTCTGCTCCAAACTGTATAGTGCATCCAACCGATCACAGATTTGCTGCAGTCGTTCAGGGTCATACTCGATGGATTCGCATTGGCTGGAAACTTCCCCCAGAATATCCTTCAGTTCAATGTAAGAACTCTCCATCCTTTCCGAGAATTCTTCTGCTGGAGGATAAAGTCGGGTCAAGTTCTGCATCTGTTGACATGCCTGTCGCAGCGTTTTCAGAACTCCCCTGTCTTCATCGCTAAACATAGACTCAGTTTGGAATAGGGTAGACTTGATTTCCTCGGCGTGACTCAGAAGGTCTGATTCTTGCTGCAACGCCTCGTCTTCACCAGGTTGTGGATTCAGTTCCTCAAGTTGCTGATACTGATATTTCAAGTAATCCTGTTCTTCGTCGCTTTTGCGAGACTGGTTGACTAAATCCTCTAAATCCTGTTGCAGTTTCTTGAAAGTGCTATAGAGGTTTTTGTATTTTTCCAGTTCCGCTTGATCTTGGCCAATGATATCCAACACGTTTAGCTGGAAGTCTTCGGTGCCGAGGAGAAGATTCTGGTGCTGGGAATGGATGTCGATGAGGTGTTCGCCCAGTTCCTTCATCTGAGCCACAGTGGCAGGCGTGTCATTGATGAAGGCTCGACTCTTTCCTGCAGTAGTCAGTTCTCGACGAAGGATGCAGTCTTCCTCGTTGTAATCAATGTCATTCTGCTTAAAAAAAGATTCCAAATGATAGTTCCGCAGATCAAACTCAGCTTCGATGATGCATCGCTGTGTTCCCTCTTGGATTACTTTGCTGTCAGCTCTTTGCCCTAGCAGTAACCCTATGGCTCCCAGTATGATAGACTTGCCAGCTCCCGTCTCGCCCGTGATGACGGAAAACCCGTTGTGCATATCAATGTCCAACTCTTCGATGAGAGCATAGTTCTTGATGTACAGATGTTTCAACATACAAGTGGGAGACTATTTTTTGATTTTTTGCCATTCCGTGTTTTGCGAGGCATCAATGGCAAAGAGAATATCGTAGATTCTCTCGCGTGTGGCATTATCATCCTTGCCAGAGAAAATGCTTACCAGTTCGTTGCGTTTGTATTCGGTGAACAACTGAGGGACACTACTTAAGGATTTAGCCTTGTGTGCTTCATCGAGCGATTCCAGAGCTTCTGCAATTGCCTTCCGTGCCTCGTCGGGATTCTCTGCCATCTGATCCAATCCTTGACGATGATATTTGTAGTTGAGAACACGCAGGCCTTCCAAGGCGCCATCCATATAGTCATTGAGGATGCCAAACCGATTCTTGCTGTCGTCGAAAGCTTTCCATCCAGGATAACCGAGACTTTGAGCTGCTGTCACGATGTCTTCCGCAGTTTGGAGGAAAGGGGTTCCTCCCTTGAGAGACATAGTGTCCATATCGAATCCAATGATTATATAGGCATAATATGCCAGCAGGGCTACCAGATTGTTGTCGATTGTTTCAGGACGGTATTCCAATTGGTCGAATTCTTGGAAAATAAAATTGAATTCAGTATCCTTGTTGGAATAGCTAACGGTATTGTAGCTGGAACCATACACGGGTCGGTTAGCACTTACCAGGAGGGTACAAGTGAAGGAGTTGTCGGTGTCGCTATAGGTGTTGACCGTTATGTTAAAGTTGCATTGAATCTTCTCGTTCTCTCGGAATTTGATCTCAGTCCATTGATGATTGTTGAGAAACTCTGTGACTTTTTTCTCCAAGGCATCAAACACATCGCCTTTCGTGTCAGAAACTTGAGCACGGTTGATTACAACCTTTGCATTCAGCTCTTGAGCGGAAATAGAGATTGGGGTTATATACGAGAAAAGCCCAATCAAGGTAATTAGGCTGGTTTTCCTCATTTCAGTATTCTTATTAGGTGATCGATGATATCTTTTGCTACTTCTTTCTTCGGTTTGAGAGGATATGAGGTTTCTCCCTCTGCGTCTATGATACTTATCTTGTTTGTGTCGTGTCTGAATCCCGCTCCTTGGTCATTCAAGCTGTTCAGCACGATGAAGTCGAAGTTTTTCTTCTTCAGTTTCTGCTTGGCATGAACATTCTCGTCGTTCGTCTCCAACGCAAATCCAATGAGTCGTTGGTTAGGTTTCTTTACGTGCCCCAGTTCTTGGGCGATGTCTTTGGTGGGATTCAATCGAAGCACCAGTTGGTCGCCTTCGCGTTTTATTTTATTGTCAGCAATTTCTGCAGGCGTGAAATCCGCTACTGCTGCACACAGAATACCTGCATCACAACTGGGATAGAGCGCAATCGCTTTTTCATACATCTGATTCGCACTTTCCACATCGTGGCGGATGATGTTCTCCTTGCTGGTTTTCAGCGTGATAGGACCACAAATGAGTTCTACCGTAGCACCTCGCTTGGCACATTCCTCAGCCAAAGCAATCCCCATCTTTCCGCTGCTGTAATTTCCTATGAAACGCACGGGATCCAGTTTCTCGTAAGTGGGGCCTGCTGTGATTAGGATTTTTTTGCCTGCCAGATCTTGCTCTCTTCCATCGAAAAATTCATCCAAGATCTCGATGATTCTCTCAGGTTCCTCCATGCGCCCCTTTCCCTCCAGTTTACTGGCCAGAAAGCCAGTTCCGGGTTCGATGATATGATTTCCGTTGGCCTTCAATGTCTCCAGGTTGTTTTGAGTGGTTGGATGAGCATACATGTCCAGATCCATAGCGGGTGCTACGAAGACGGGAGCTTTCATGCTCAGATAGGTCGTGATAAGCATGTTGTCAGCTATCCCGTTGGCCATTTTCCCGATGGTGCTTGCTGTGGCGGGAGCAATCAGCATGGCATCGGCCCACAGGCCAAGATTCACATGAGAATGCCAGGAGCCGTCTCGCTGGTTGAAGAACTCACTAATTACGGGCTTGCTGGTAAGAGCACTCAAGGTAATCGGTGTGATGAATTCCTTGCCGGCAGGAGTAATGACGACTTGTACCTCAGCACCTTTCTTGACGAGTCCACGGATGATAAGGCATGCCTTGTAGGCTGCGATACTTCCTGTGATACCTAAAACGATCTTCTTACCTTCTAGCATATTTCAAGCGCAATTTCTCCAATACTTGCTTGGTGTTCAAAGTGAAATCTCCCTGTTGAATCCAGCTGTAGTAACTGGGATCAGTTCGTAACACGTCTTTGATGGCTTTTCCCTTGTATTTGCCAAAGTTTACTATCTCTTCTCCATTCTCATTATAGACAAATCGCCCAGCAAGATCCACATTTTTTCCAATGGTGGAGTATTCCGACAAGAATTCCACATCGTTCTTCAGCACGTCAGGGTAATGGTCGAGTTGAGCTTGCAGAACTTCGTAGGTAGCCCGAGTATCAGCCAATGCGCTATGAGCATTCTCCAGATTCTTTCCACAATAGAACTTGTAAGCAGCAATCAGAGTCCTGCGCTCCATCTTGTGGTATATGTTCTGAACATCCACAAAGCGGCGGTCAGAAAGATCTGGATCAATGCCAGCTCTCATGAACTCTTCCACGAGCAAAGGGATATCAAACTTGTTGCTGTTGAAACCGGCAAAGTCACAACCGGAAAAAGTTTTGGCTAACTCTGGTGCTATCTCCTTGAAAGTAGGGCAATCCTTCACGTCTTCATCATAGATACCATGAACTTTGCTGCACACTTCGGGAATATGCATCTCAGGATTGATACGCATACTCTTGGCTTCCTCATTGCCGTTGGGTTCTATGCGGATATAGCACAATTCCACAATTCGATCCCTGGCAACATCTAAGCCCGTGGTTTCCAGGTCGAAGAAGACAATCGGTTTCTCCAGTTTCAGTTTCATTCTCTTATTCCCAAATTCTAGTCCTCAACGCGCATGGGCATCAGCAACATCAGGATTTCGTCCTGAGGATCGTCATTTGCTGGACGCAATACTCCAGGACGACTGGGATCTGCCAATTCGATAGTAAGATTGTCATCCTCCAGGATATTGGCTATTTCCAAAAGGAACTGGCAGCTGAAGCCAATGCTGATAGGATTGTTGGAATAATCACATATCAGATATTCTTCGGCGCTGGTGGCATATTCGTTGTCTTGACCAGTCAGCTTCAGGTTGTTGTTGTTCAGTTCAACTTTTACCAAACCGCTACTTTGGTTGCAGAATACACTCACACGTTTCAAGGCACTTGCCAATGCCACACGATCAACCGTAGCTATGTAGGGATTGTTTACAGGAATTACAGCATTATAGTTGGGATAGCGCCCCTCAATCAGACGGAAGTGCATGGTCATGTCTGCAGTCTTGATGGTAGCTCTGTCGCTATCAAAATGAATCTCAAGATTCTCGTCGTCCTTGTTTAGGACAGCCTTCAGGATGGATGCCACTTTCTTGGGCAGAATGAATCCTGTGGTAAGTCCACTTTGTATGTTATGATTGATGTTGCGGACCAATTTGCGTCCATCGGTTCCTGCGAAGGTAAGGCTGTCAGGCTTGATGTCGAGATAGATGCCATTCATTACCAATCGGATTTCATCGTTGGCTGTTGCAAATAGGCAACGATTGATACCGTTCAACAAGGCTTCAGCAGGCAAGTTCAGAACGGTGCCGCCATCCACGGGACGTGGCATAGGGTAAGGAGCTGCGTCTTGCGCTACGACGGAGAAAGAACCGCTGTTGTGCGTTCCCTTCAATTCCTGAGTGTCCTGATTTACCGAGATGGCGAGAGGCTGCTCTGCCAATTCTTTGATGGAATCGATAATGGTTTTTGCGGGGATGCAGAATTCACCCTCACCATTCTGCTCGATAGCAGGTACAGATGTGATGAAATACTTTTCGCTGTCAGAGGCTGTGATAGTGATTACACCGTCTTTGATAGCGAAGAGAAAACAGTCCAAGATGGGCATGGAGTTCTTGCTGGCCAAAACTTTGCTGGCAGCAGTTAGGCGGCTATATAGAGCCGAACTGGAGACTTTAAAATTCATATCCTTACGAATAATATTTGTATTATTGAGCAAATTTACTCATTTTCTTTGATACGGCAAAAAAAAAATCAAGAAAATGCTCTGTTTAAGTTTTTTTTCATACCTTTGTAGCAAAGATTCATTGATTATATAATATGGAAATAACAGGAAAAATAATTGCTGTGTTGCCAGAGCGTGGTGGCACATCTGCCAGAACAGGCAGCGAGTGGAAATTGGGTCAGTATGTGTTGGAAACCTTGGAGCAGTATCCCAAGAAGATGGTTTTTGAGGTGTTCGGAACAGATCGTATGGCTCAGTTCAATATACAGTTGGGTGAAGTGTTGGTCGTCTCTTTCGACATAGATGCTCACGAATATCAGGGCCGTTGGTTCAACTCTATCCGTGCGTGGAAGGTTGACCGCAACCTTCAGCCTCAGACACCTCCTGTGCTTCCTCCTGATGTTGCTCCTATCGACGTGCCTCCGGTTAGCGATGCTCCTGATGATCTTACAGCAGGTGCTCCCTTTTCTAGTGGAGTAGATGATTTGCCTTTCTGATTTATAGGAGTTAAACAAATAAAAGAAAAGCGACTTCAACAGAGGTCGCTTTCTTTCTTTTAATGTTTCCTTGCTTCTTCTAGCAGTTGTCCTAATTCCCAAATGTTTTCCACAATCAAATCTGGTTGACGTGGTGCGGCTTTAGCCACCTCCAATGTTGTTTCTCCAGAGAGAACGAGACATCCTAACGCATTTGCGTTAAAGGCCATAGCGATATCTGTATATATGCGGTCACCAACCATTGCTATCTCTTCAGCTTGCAGATGTTTTTGTTGCCGGATTCCTACCAACATGTTGGGGTCTGGTTTGCCTAATGTAATATCAGGTTTCCTTCCTGTTGCACTTTCCAGACATCTGCAGATGCTTCCACAATCCACCAGGATAGTTCTCTCGTTGGTGGGACACACACGATCGGGGTTGGTCGCAATATAGGGAAGACCTTGTGAGATCCACCAAGCGGCACGGCACAAACGGGAATAACTCAGCGTCATGTCAAAAGCTGCCACAATGATGTCGGGCATGTCGTCTGGGTCATCGGAAGTGGAAATGAAACCTGCTTTCTCAAATTGGGATATCATTGATGGAGTGCCCAACAGAAAGAGTTTCTTGGCTTTGGGATAATGGGTATGGATGTAGTCTATCGTGGCTATTGTGGTATTGTAGATTTCTTCCTCTGTTGCATGGATTCCCATGTTGGAAAGCTTCTTCAGGTAATCGTCGATAGACTTTGATGGATTATTGGTTAGGAAAGAATAGGAGATACCCATCCCATCAAGTTTTTCGAGGAAAGGGATAGTGAAGGGGAAAATGGAGTTCCCCATGTAGATGGTTCCGTCCATATCGAGAGCAACATGCTTGATACGGATAAGTTGTTCCTTAATTTTCTTCTCCATATCCGTCTGCTTTCGCGCTCCACATTGCGGAGAATGTAAGTACTCCCAGTATTGCCACTCCAATCATGCCCATGAAAACGTAATCCCAACTCTTCTCAGGGTTCACCTTGTTCATCAGGTCAACGAAGATACCCACTCCGATACCAGAAACCAGTCCGCTGGCATATCCAAACAATCCCACGAAGCCGTTTGCGGTTGCTGCTGCACGATTGGTTGCCTGGTTTGCTGCTGCGATACCGATGAGGGCTTGTGGGCCATATATACAGAATCCCGCCATCGCTAGCACTACAATCATCAGCCAAACCGGTGTGGTCTGGGGAAGAATGAGGAAAATGGTCATGAAGAGAGCTACTCCCAACATGCAGAAGAGGCAAGTACGGTGAGCTTTTCCCTGCATCCATTTATCTGTTGCCCATCCGAAGAAAAGAGTGCCCAAAATACCAAATATCTCAAAAAGGGAAACTGTCCATCCTGCACCAGAAAGCGACATTCCACGTGCCTCCTTTAAGAATGTTGGCCCCCAGTCCAATACAGCGAATCGAACGATATAAACCAGGAAGTTTGAGATAGCCAAAATCCAAATGAGACGGTTGCGGAAAACCATCTTGCTGAGGAAAGCTTTGTATTCAGCACCACTCTCCTTGCCTTTCTTGTTCACGGTATGGATTTCCTGTAAACCCACAGAAGAAGGGGTGTCGCGTAGGAATGCAAAGATGAAAACGGATCCGCATAGAGCAATGGTCGCAGGAATCCAGAAACACCAGCGCCAGGCTCCCATGTGGGCAGCAGATTCCAATACACTTTGCATACGATCTGCTTCCGCCATGTTGATGTGGAGATTGGTGGCTATGTTGGCTACAATTTCCGGATTTGCCGACATATTGGTTCCCAAAGTCCCCATCACATATCCGCACAGGATGGCTACTATGCTGGCTCCTATGGAGTGCGAGGTGTTCCAAACGGACATCTTTGTCGCCAATTCGTTAGCCGGAATCCAATGACTCAACAGGCGTGCACAGGGAGGGAATCCGCTACCTTGGAAGAAATTGTTCAGAATCAGGATGATACCAAAAATCATCACCATCATATTGGTAAATTGCGGGCCACTTGTTTCGCCTGTCAGCAGGGTGCTTATGTCTGCTCCAAATCCAAAAGCATAGTTGGCGATTGCACACAACAGAAGACCGATGGCCATGTGATAACGGGCATTTGTGCGGTCAGCAAGGTATCCGTTCAAAAAACGGCTAAGTCCATACACAATGGTTACCAGCGTCATGATGATGCCGAAACTGGTCTTAGTGATACCATATTCTGCACTAAGTCCAGGAATGGCGAATGAGAAGTTCTTGCGGACGAAGTAGAATAAGGCATATCCAATCATCGTCACGAAGATTGTTCTCCATTGCCAGTACAGGAATGATTTTGTTGTTTTCATTATTTTGGTATGTCAGAGTTGATTTAATTTTCGTGTTTCTTCCACGTCCAAAGCTTGGGCTAAGAGGGAGATGGGATTTATTACAGGAATGGGAACCGACATTTCTAACTGCCATTTGCAGGTCTCACAATCCGTTACCACATAGTCCACTTGGGCTTCCCGAATTTGCAGGAACAGGTTTTCTCCTATTTTCTGGGAGATGCTATAGTTCTCTTTCTTGAAGCCATACGTGCCTCCTATACCACAACATTGGGATTCCAGCATCTGGAAGTCAACGCCAGGAATCCTTTTTATCAGATTTGTGCTATAGACAGCCCATCCCAATCTTTCCATGTGGCATGGAGTGTGGTAAGCCACTTTCATGTGAAAGTCTTTTCGGAAAGCCATTCTCACTTTTCCTTCCTCCACCAGACGGCAGATGAATCGCGTGGCCAGACTCAAGTTGTTTTTGGCTATTTCGTTGTCCAGATGCAGAATGTGCTCATATTCATTTCGCATCGTGAAGGTACACGTTGAGCTTGTGGCGATGATGGGGCGTCCCTGTTCCACGCTATGCCTCATCGATTTCAAGTTCATCTTGCCTTGCTTTCTGGCCAGGTTGGGCATGTTGTTCGTTATTAAAGCAATTCCGCAACATCGTTCTTTATCCAGCAGTTTCACTCCATATCCGATAGCATTCATCACCTTCACCAGGTCCTTTCCCAATTGAGGAAAGTTGTAGTTCACGTAGCATCCATGGAAATAACTGACCTGTTTCTCGAATTTGTCTTGTTCAGCGGCAGCTTCCTTCTTGTACCACGACTCGAAGGTTCGCGATGTGTAGTCAGGGAAGGTGCGGTTCTTCTCGATGCCCATCACGTTGTGCAGTATCGATTTTACGGGTGCAGCCTTGGTCATGTAATTTACGACAGGTGCGGCTTTGGTGGCTACGCTGCCTAATAAATCAGTATTGGCAAGCATGAAATCCCTCAATCCGACAGGGTGGCGGCTGTACTTGATGCGGGCGGTTTGGATGATGTCTCCAATCTGAACTCCATGGGGGCAAGCCACTTCACATCGTTTGCAGTTGAGGCACATCTTCAGGGCATCTTCATCATAGAATCGGCGATCCTTTATTCGGTATCGCTCGCCATCAGGGCCTGCATGCTTGGGACCCGGATAAAGGGGTGTCACACTCGAGACGGGACAATAAACTGTACAGATAGAGCATTTCAGACATTGCTCCAAATCCTTCTCGCTGATATTGGTTAATTGCAGATCTGTTGCCATGTCTTATAAATTGTTGATTAGTTGGTTGGCAACTGCCAATGCAGTCATCATGGATACGCCCGTACCGTCGGCTTGTTGGATGGCATTATGCCCGCCCAGCACAGAACCGATGGCATACATGTTCTCTAAAGTCTGCCCTTCCAGGCTCGGCTGGAATCTCTCATTTGTCTTCACGCCAAAAGCTTGGTAGGGTTGAGCTCTGAATACGTTTGGATCGATCCAATCCGCACGATTCTCTTTTGCTGTCACATCCAGGTTCAGGATGGGCTCGAAGATGCGCTCGTAGTTGGATTTCAGGCCATCGCTCAGGAAAGAACCTGTTGCCAGAATGTAGGCATCGGCCGTCAATCTTTCGTCCATCAAGGTGGAGGTCGTCACGTATTCCAGCCTGCCGTTTTCCACGTGGCCCTCTTTCACCATGCTTCCCATCAGATAAAGCCCGCCCAATTGAGTGAATCGTCTTTGCAGCATTGTCTGCATTCTTATTCCTGGAACCGATGGAGGCAGGGTGGGCAGAAGAAGCAACGGGCGACGGACTTTCTGTTTCAAGGAGCTTTCTGAATCTTGTTTGTCCAGCCCCACGATGGCAGGCATCAGTATCGCTTCAGCCGTTTCCTCCATGCTGTTCAGCACTTCGGCGATTTGGTTCAATGTCTCCTCTGAAGAGAGAATCTTCGCGATGTTGGCAGAACGCATCTCGGAGGGACTGTGCCGACGTGCCTTTAGGGCAGGGATTGAGATTATCTCCACCTCTGTTCGTGTGCCCAACTTTCCCAGTCCGTCTGAAATGAATTCTATGGGAAAGTCCAGGAACCCTGCCACGTTGGCTAGGATTACACTTTTCCACGGCAGTTCTGACGCAGAGGGGCTGGTGGCATAGTTCTCAAGAGTCAGCCAGGTAGGTTTCAGGAAACCCATGGGGGTGATGCGGTAGTGGTTCTTTTGGGCAGTTCCTGTCGTGTGGATGCCACAATCATCCAGTAGCGCCTTGGCTTCTTCTGCCAGACGCTCTATCCGTTCAGTTCCAATCTTGCGGTAGGGATGATTCTCGTTGAGGCGCTCTATCGCGTCTAGGGGATTGTCTGCAATATTTCCCTCATTATCGTACCCTAGCAAGTCCAGCGATCCGGAGCCGAAATGCAGGGTGCTTTGACCAGCTGATATGATGGCAACCTTTTTCCCTGCCTGGCTTAACCGTATGCCACACGTTAGGCCGCTTAAACCTCCACCTATTATTATATAATCGAATTTCATGGTTCCTGCCTCCTGTCTTTCATTGATGGACTTGTTATTCCGCAAAGATCCTGGTATATGATGGACGTCAATTGTGCCTCGCTCAGAGTGGAGCCCCATCCCACAGGATACATTCCTTTCCATCGCTCGTTGAGGAATTCCGCCAAGTCTGCCATCTCTTCCTCGATACTTTTCTTGCATGAGGCGCAAAGGATGCCAGCTGCCCTCAGGGCGCAAAGCTCACCTTGACACGTTCCCATGCCCAACCTGACACGTCGTCTCAGCTGAGTCAATGTTCTCACATGCATGTTCTCTATCGCATGGGTCACCTCGCCCACGGAAACTTCCTCACATTCGCACACGAGGGAGTTCTGGTAATCATCCATTGCGGCAATGCTGGGAGCCAATGTTCCATGTCGTCCTACGCGTGCATTGAAGGCATAAAGATGGTTCTCAGGTTCCTCTACGGTGGATTTGTCGGAGCCGGGGAGGGGAGTGGTGGCTGTCTGGCATTTCTGCTGAACACCCAGTTTCGAGCATGCCATATCGGTTGCGACTTCAGCCATCATGCGGTAGGTCATCAGCTTTCCGCCGGTGATGGTGATGAATCCTGCCAGCCCGTCTCTTGTCTCGTGGTCCAGACAAACGATGCCTCTGCTGATGCTTCGTCCAGAGGGGTCGTTGTCGCTTGCTACGAGAGGACGCACACCTGCGTAGGCCCTTAGGATTCGGGTTGTGGCCAGAGCGGGTGCCAGTTTTGCTCCCTCGCTCAGCAGGACTTCTACTTCCTCTGGGGTCACGTGCATGTCATCCACACTCTCTATGGGAACCCGATCCGAGGTGGTTCCTATGACCGTGATGGCGTCTCCCGGCACCAGAATGTCCGCATTGGCAGGCTTGCGGCAACGGTTGATCACCATGTTGTTGACGCGATGGCCGAAAATCAGCAAGGAGCCTTTGGCTGGGAACATGCTTACATTCACGCCAGCCATTCGGGCTACCAATGTGCCCCAGATGCCCGCCGCGTTGATGGTTATCTCGGCTCTGGCTTCCCGTTTCTCACCAGTAATGTTGTCGCGAAGGTAAACTCCCATCATACGCCCGTTCTCCATGATGAATCCTGTCACTTCATGGTAGGTCAATACCTGAGCGCCATGAAGTTGTGCATCCAGCACGTTTGCCATGGTAAGCCGGAAGGGGTCGATGCTTCCGTCTGGTACCTGCACGGCGCCAATCAGCGTGGGATTCACCGAAGGTTCCATCTGGATAGCCTCTTTGGGGTCTATGATCTTTGCGTTGATACCTGCTTTCCAGCATGACTCCACAAACTTCTCCTGATATGCCAGGTCATCTTCTGGCAAGGTGATGAAGAGTCCGTCGTGTTCCTCTACGTAAGGTTTGGCAATGTATCGCAGGATCATGTTCTCATCGATGCATTCCGTAGCCGACTCCTGGTCGGTCACGGCATAGCGTGCTCCGCTATGCAGAAGGCCATGATTGCGCCCTGTGGCACCCGTGGTGAAGTCATATCGCTCCACCAATAGAGTGCTGAGTCCCCTCATGGCACAATCGCGGGCGGTACCAGCTCCTGTGGCACCACCTCCGATGATGATTATGTCGTAATGCTTTTCAAAAATACTGGTGTTCATGGATTCGTGAGTTGGTCAGCATCATTTGTTTGTTAGTATGAATTCATCCACATCGACATATCCTCCTGCCGTCTTGGTGGCATAGTTGAAGATGGCAAACTTGTTGCCTGTGAAGTGAGCCATGCTGAAGATCATGTGGAAGCCTTCTCCCAAGCGTTGGAAGTTCTGCCCGTCTGTGCTATAGGAGAAGTGGGCGGTATCCGTAGTGAAGTCGCATTCCATGCGGAACCATAGGGTGGTGGCTTGGACGGGGAGAGTTGCTTTTATGTCTTTGCGGTCAAACATGACGAGGTTTTGTCCCATATCCGTCTTCTCCACATAGATGCCACCGGGTTCAGAGCAAAACGAGCACAGGCCAGCGCGATCGCCTGGCAGCATTTGGCTGACTTCCATCTTGACTGTACCCGTGCATCGGGGCCCCACGGTACGTTGTGTCAGGGTGTTGCGTGCCTCGAACAGGTTGCTCACCACTTTTCCTGTCCTCAGGCGCATGTAGCCTTTCCGTTCCTTTAGGCTCCACAGGGTGTTGTCGGGATTGTGATTCCATTGCCAGGCCAGATGGAGCTTTCGAGACGAGAAGTCATCGCTCGTCACGAAGTTGCTCTTGCCTTTTTCTTTGATGTTGGGGAGGGTGAAATCCACAGGCGCCTTTCCATTTTCGTCACCCAGCATGGGCCATCCGTCTTTCCATGTGACAGGCAAGAGGCAGGGAATGCGACCTATTCCTTCATGGTCCTGGAAGAGCATCGAGTACCAATCGCCCTTTTTCGTCTGCCAGATACCGCCTTGAGCCACACCGTGATGAGCATATCCCAAATCGTCACTCAGGATGACGCGATGCTCATACGGCCCCCTGATGTCTGTCGAGCGGAAGCAGAGTTGCGTGCGGATGCCTCCACGAGGCCACCAGATCATGGTGATGTAGTATTTCCCATCGATTTTATAGGCATGGCTTCCTTCCAACAGACACCTGTCGTGGAGAGAATAGAGATCCTGATCGACACCTCCCGGGAGGAAGCCCGACAAATCAGGAGCGAACTCCTTCACCTTGATGGTACCAGGATTATAAATAAGGAAGATGCGGCCATCGTCGTCGAAGAGCATCGAGGCATCGTGGTAGTACTCATTCAGCTGAAGCTTCATCGTCCAAGGTCCCTTCGCATTCTTTGCCGTATAGATATAGGATTTCCCTCCTGTGCCAAAGAAGACGTAGAAGAGTCCCTCGTGATAACGCAGCGAGGCAGCCCATTGACCTCGGCCGTAGATGTTGCCGCCTTCCAGATTGTTGGCAGGGCTATCGTGCAGTTCCTCAAATACATAGCTGATGATTTCCCAATGCTTCATATCGCGGGAATGCATGATGGGAGCTCCTGGCGACATGTGCATCGTGGTGCTGATCATGTAGTAATCTTTGCCCACGCAGATCACGTCTGGATCAGGAATGTCTGAGTAGAGCAACGGATTATGGATAGAGGTTTGGGCGCTGGCAGCCCATGATCCCCACAACCAAGTGGCTATGGCAATCATCCGCATCATGTTATGCAGCTTCTGTGTTTTCATTTTAGGAGTGAATTTATGAAATCTCGTGCAAAGATAACGGATTCTTCTGACATTTCCTAATAAGGAAGTGTTATTTTTTCTGGAAGTCGGATGTGTGTCTCTTTTTTGTGCCTGTTCGATGGCTTATGGCTGCGTCTGTTCTTGGCGAGAATCTTCTAACAGATCCCTCAAAATACCAGAAGGGGTCTGTTCTCTTTGAGCAGGCCCCTTCTTCTTGTTCGTTCCCTCATCTCACACCAGGCAGCTCGACACTCCCAGGCTTGTCAGGATGGCGCTGATGATAGCCGCCAACGTCTGCAAGATGAATTTCCAAGTCTCTTTCTTTTTCATAGCTTACCATTTACCATTTACCATTTACCATTTACTATTTTTCCGATTACTCCGAGTACTCCGATTACTCCGATTACTCCGAGTTCTCCGAGTTTTCCGATTACTCCGATTACTCCGAGTACTCCGACCCTCCGCGCCTTCATCGGCTCCACCCTCGTCGGCATGGCTTCGCCAATCACCAATGACCAATCAGCAATCACCAATGGCGAAGCCCTCTATTTCCTCACCATCCAGAGCGATGTGACAGGCGGTGCTCTCCGCTTCGAAACGGAGGACGGTGTGATCCTTACTCCCTCTCCTTTGGAAAAGGGTCGGGGAGAGGTTTCGTATGTTCCCAATGCCCATTTGGGTTCGCTCGATGCGCCGGTCATCCTTACTCCCTCTCCCTTAGAAAAGGGTCGGGGTGAGGTGTACAAACTCATCGAGGACGACCATGTCATCATCATCCGTAACGGTGTCCGTTACGACGTCACCGGCAAGAAACTGGAATAGGCCAACGGTTAAAGTAGGAAAAAAGCGTCCATTGGGCGCTTTTTTCTTTCGTCCCATAACCCGTAAC
>JAEEGH010008516.1_pt1 | contig 24219 bp, 20 predicted proteins | sample 9134181 | NCBI WGS metagenome assembly JAEEGH01 (sample SAMN16246544, study PRJNA631951) | gut metagenome | biome: gut microbiome; feature: rumen; material: DP-attached | host: Bos | place: Iran: Karaj | collected 2018-10
GATCGTCAATTATTAATACTGGCTATTTACCAACTCGTGGTTGATATTTATAAATTTCCAAAGCGTTTGTGCTACGGTCTTTTAATGGCACTAGCCTGATGCCTCTACCTGATATAATTCAGGCTACGTATAAGTGCTGAATATCGAATAAGGCTTTTTTAGTTTCAGCCTATATACCTTCAAGATTTTACGCTATTCAAGGATATTTAGAAAGCAACCCTGTATCTTTTCACTGTTCGATATAAATTAGTATAGCGAACATATGTTCTGTTGTCAACCATGAAAGCGAAAATAGCCTTAATGATTATTCGAGAATATGAAGAAAAAGACCTTAAACAGATGCTAGACATCTGGAATGAAGTTGTTGAAGAAGGAATAGCATTTCCACAGGAAGATCTGCTTGATGAATTATCCGGCAAGGAGTTTTTTGAATCACAGAGCTATAACGGTGTAGTAGATAAAGATGGTCAGATTGTGGGTCTGTATATCCTTCATCCGAATAATGTTGGCAGATGCGGGCATATCTGTAATGCCAGCTATGCAGAAAGTTCAAATTGCCGCGGGCAGCACATTGGAGAGAAACTTGTAACTGATTGTCTGTCAAAGGCGAAGGGGATCGGATTCAGAGTATTACAGTTCAACGCCGTTGTGGAAAGCAATATCCATGCAAGGCATCTGTATGAGAGAATGGGATTTGTTCAACTTGGAACGATACCAGGTGGCTTCAGAATGAAGGATGGGCATTATGAGAATATCTGTCCGTACTATCACACTCTTTAACTTTCAGTTTATTCGAAGAAGGATTGCTTTATCTGTACAAGAAACTTTTCGGCTATCGGCGTGAAAGTCTGGTATTTATTCCAGATCAGATAAAGCTTTGTTTCCTGCCATGGGGTAAGCGGACGGAATACAAGATTTCTTCTCTGGCTACTGCAAGAAAGTAGCGAAGGTTCTTTATTTCCATAGGATGCTCCTTTCTTTGATATTCCGTTTTGGCATATCATGATATTCATTTTATTCATTAGCGCAATTCATGTCAATCCACTATAATAATCTTAGAGAGATAAATACATTGTAATTAACCGGAGAATTGCTAAAGGGGAGGATTTTAATTATGATGAAAACAGAAGAACTGAAACTTGTATGCGAGTGGGATAAGACCTTTCCACAAAGTGATAAGGTAAATCACAGCAAGGTAACATTTGTAAACAGATATGGAATCACGATAGCAGCAGATATGTATGTACCGAAGGATGTGGCCGGAAAACTGCCTGCGATAGCAGTCAGCGGTCCTTTTGGAGCCGTAAAGGAGCAGTGCTCCGGGCTTTATGCACAGACCATGGCTGAGAGAGGATTTTTAACAATCGCATTTGATCCGTCTTTTACAGGAGAAAGTGGTGGCGAACCGAGATATATGGCATCTCCTGATATCAATACTGAAGATTTTATGGCGGCTGTTGATTTTCTGAGTCTGAATGAAAAAGTGGATCCGGATCGAATCGGTATCATAGGAATCTGTGGCTGGGGAGGAATGGCTCTTAACACAGCAGCATTAGATCCGCGTATTAAAGTTACGGTAGCATCTACCATGTACGATATGACCAGAGTAAACGCCAATGGATATTTTGATTCAGAAGACTCGGAAGAAGCACGCTATGAGAAGAGAAAAGCAATGGCTCTGCAGCGTCTGGAAGATTTAAAGAGCGGCGACTGTAAGCGTGCAGGAGGATGCCTCCCGCTTCCGGTTCCGGAGGATGCACCGTTCTTTGTGAAAGATTACAGTGAATATTATAAAGACAGGGCATATCATGAAAGATCCCTTAACTCCAATGATGGATGGAACGTGACAGGATGCGAGTCTTTTATGAACCAGCCAATCCTTCGATATACAAATGAAATAAGAAACGCTGTGCTTATCATTCATGGAGAGAAGGCTCATTCCTGCTATTTTTCGAAGGATGCCTATGCAAATATGATAAAGGACAGCAAGTATACGGATAATAAGGAACTTATGATTATTCCGGATGCGGTGCATACGGATCTGTATGATAATCTTGATGTGATTCCGTTTGAGTATATCGAAGAATTTATAAGAAAATACATATGATTGTAATCAGACTTACATCAGACGAAAAATAGCAGATGAAGTATTGACAAAAAGAATAAAAGGAATTAAAATGAAACAAATTTCATTTAATGAAACTTGTTTCATTTTTTTATTTTTAAAAAGAGAAAGGTGTGGAAAAGATGCCTAAAGTCAGTCAGGAATATGTTGAAAAGAAGAAACAGATGATTGTGGATGCAGCTTACAGTGTCTGCTTAAGAAAACCGGTCGATACGGTAACCATCTCCGATGTAATAGCTGAGACAGGAATGTCTATGGGCGCTATTTACCGTTACTATGACGGGCTGGATGAAATCCTTGTGGATATGCTTAAAAAGATCCGTGTGGATTACGGTACCTATAACCTGTTGGCCGGTCTGGCAAAAGAAGAGGATTTGTCTTTAGAAGAAATCATATTTCGTGTCTGTGATATCATGGCGGATGTCATGGAAGAACATCTGATGGATATTCAGAAAATCAATTTTGATTTCGGAGTTATGGCAATCAACAATCCCGATCGTATGAAAAAAATCATGTCGGAGACGGAGGGGCAGGGGAATATGGAAAATATCGGGACTTATCTTCTGCCGAAACTGGTGGAAGGGGCCGGAAAGCTTGGCTACCGGATGCAATGCAGTCCGGAAGAAATGCAGCTTTTTATGTCTTCCTCGTTTACCGGAATTGAGAAACTTTGTATTTTGAGTGCCTGTTACGGAAGCGGAGTTCCCGGTGTAAAAGTGGAACCGCGCCCGCTTTTTCATACACTTGCCAAATCCATCATTTTATTGTTAGGAGGAAAAATCGATGAGTAAAAAAGAACCCGTTAAAAAACCTGTTCCCACAGGAGAATATGCTGTCGGAACCTTTACTTATACCGTATACAATGACCGTGAAGAGAAGATGTACTGTGCGCCAGGCACCATGCGAAGCATTCCGGTCAGAGTCTATTATCCGGTAAAAAAAGAGTCCGTGGAAGGACTTCCAAAAGCCAGGTATTTATCGAAGGAAATGACTCTGGCCTTGAAGAAGAAGTTTTATATTCCCCTTAATTACGAAAAGATGGAGCAGGACGGTTCAAACCGCTCCGAATGCTATGAGAATGCCCCTTTCATCGAAGGTGAGCATTTCCCGCTGATACTCTTCAGTTCCGGCTACGGGTCGTACCGGGAGGCGGATTCTTTCCTCTTACTTGAACTTGCATCCCACGGTTATGTGATTGCATCCGTCGGTCATCCTTACGAGGGTATGTTAACCGAGCTGGATGACGGTACCACGTTTCAACTGGCGAAAGGAATTTCGTCAAAGTGCTATTCGCCGGTGATTCCCTCAGTTCTTGCTCTGAAGAAACTGATGAAAGCAAAAGGAACAAACGAGGAACTCTGGGAAAAATTAGATTCCATTCAGAGAAAACACAATCGTTTTCTTATGGAGCGTATTCCCGAATGGAAGCTTGATACCAAAGCGGCGCTTCGGTATTTAAAAGAAAACCATTCCGACTTGATTGATTTTAAAAAAGGAGTCGGATTAACCGGTCATTCCATGGGTGGTGCGGCGGCATTTGCGCTTTGTGAGGATGAGCCGGAAACCTTCGTCTGCGGAATTAATATCGACGGCGGTCTTTTCGGTGATCATGAGGGAAAAACAATCGATGTGCCGTTTCTGCAGATCAATTGCGAGCCGAACAAAACCAGCGTGACGGTTGCTTTTCTCATCAACAAAGCCGTCGCATACCACGCGGTTTTGCGGGATATGCAGCATGTAGGGTTTACCGATCTGAAATATGTGATTCCCATGAAATCCTTGGTCGGAGGTCTCAATCCGAACGTGGCACACGATACGGTATGCCGGATTCATCTGGAATTTTTCGATACCTATCTGAGGAAAACAAAAGAGCAGCCTTCCTTTGAAAGCAATGAATTTGTTTCTTTTAAGGAGTATCAGCCGTAAAATGGCGTAAAGAGGGGAATTATAATAAAGAACTTCAGCCCAATTTGGACTGAAGCTCTTTTTATTTATTGCCTGTTTTAAGATTATTTCTTCTTGAATTCTGTTTTGTTGGCTTTGTTAGCCTCGTTGTTTTCCTTGATTTCCTGCTCAATCTTGTAATCATTACGCTTTTGCTCAACGTTCTGAATTACCTTGTTGGCTTCTTCATTTACATCAATACCGTGCTGTTCAAATAAAACGGCATCGTTTTTATTTAAGTTCTTTGCATCCATCAGCTCAAGCTGCTTATCAAGTTCATCGAGGCTGTCCACATTCTTAAGTGGATTCTCTTTTAGAATCTTCGCCTCAGCATTCTTACGATAACGTTCTCTGATTCTGTGCTCAATCATTTCATCGCTTATGCCGGCAACTCCGCCAAGTTTCTTCTTATCAATGTTCTCATATTCAGACTTGATTGTGGTAGCCTTCTCCTTGAACTTATCGCTAAGTGCCTGAATCTTATTATCGCTATCAAGAAGTTCCTGAATCTTGTCAGCCTTCTCATATTCAATAACAAGTTCCTGAGCGCCCCTGTGTCTTGAGATGATTTCAACAGCTCTCTTGTATTCTTTGTCACTGATTACAGGATTATTCTCCTGTCCCTTGTATGCAGCAATATAATTTAATGCAAGCAGTTTAGGAACACATTCATTGGCAAGAACATAGCCGTTTTCTTTTTCGCCAAGCTTTGCATTAATTGCCTGAATCTCAGCATTTAAATCAATTAATTCAACCGCATTCTTAGGAGCCTTAGGAAGCTTTGTTTCTTCAGTAATCTCACTGGCTCTGACAGAACCCTTCTTTGTGAACTGATCATCGAGAAGATCGATACCTGTACAAATACGTCTGTCCTTAAGTTCGCCACGAAGCTTTTTAAGTCTGATACGTGTATTTTCAGTTGTACGACCTTCAAGACTTACTTCAGCCTGCTTGTAAGACTGTCTCATGGTATTGGTGGATTGGATCATGCTCTCTACCAGCTTTTCACCATTCTTTCCAAGATGTGAAAAAATCTCCATCGCGTCAAGTGTCTGCTCAAAGTGTTCTCTCTGTTCCGGTTTTTTCCTTACGCCCATTCTTCCGTTCATAAATGCGCATGACTTGTCAAAGAGGTCTTTGAGAAGTTCGCCCATCTCTTCAGAAGGCATATTATCAATATCTTTCTTGGCAAGGTCCTTAAGGCCATAGTAGAAAGCCTTGTACTGCTTGCTTGACCAGAAACTGCAACGGTCCATAATCTGTCCAAGTTCGGCTAACTGCTTAAGTGCTCTTCTCTGTTCTGCCGGTGATACACCCTGCATAAATGGTTTCTCGAAGTTAGCAACTGCCATTGGAATCAATGCAGTATTGGAGAACATTGACTCTTTCTGTTTTTTGTAACTTTCAAGGAATTTATCTTTATCAAATGGTCTTTCATTAATATCATAGTTATATTTCTTTATATAAGCCTCATGCTTTTTCTTAGCTTCCTTAATCTCTGCATTGGTTGGAATAAAATAAGCCTGATAAATCGAAGAATCCTTTAATGCTCTTGCCTTTTTCTCAATTTCAGCCTGGCTGAACTTAGGCGTTTTATTAGGATTCTTCTTTAACTGTTCATGCTGCCACAGGTAAGCTGCAACAACATTAACATTTACTGTATCTGCTCCACCAGTGCCGGTAAAGCCTGCCTGGCTAGAAACATAATTGGCGAATTTATCACCTTTATTCAAACCTTCAAGATAATACTTGTTTGTAAGATTATAAACCTTAAGCCACATCTTCCTGTAGGTTGATGTGTGATTCTCAGGATGCTCGGTTGCCTTGGCATATGCAAGATTCCTTAACTCAATCAGGTCTTTGCCCAACATTTCAGGATCTGAAGATTTATTTGGAGTTACTCCATTAAGTTTTTGTCTAAGCAGAGCCATTTCACCAGCTTCAAGTTCACCAAGAGTGAAATCCATCTTAGAGTTGTCATTGGTATCCAGTCGAGCGTATCTTGTGGCCTGATTGTAAATCGCTGTTTGTGTATTTTTGAAAGCGTTTATGTTCTTTGGATCAATTATGTTTTTTCCAATGTTGATACCAAGGTAAGCGGTATTATACCAGGCTTTTGTTGAATTAATATAAAGCTTTGAATTGATTGCTTTGGAATCATCATTATATAATTCATAATCCGGATGAACAGGCACCCCTTCCGGCTGTTTAAGAACTTCAGTCTTATAGTTATTAAGTGTGCTCTTAAAGTTGAAATCCTTAAATGCAGAGATAAGAGGACCACATTTGGAAAGATATAAATCAACAAATTCCGGATTCGTTTCTGAATATTTGTTGATAAAATCATTGGAGGCATCAATTACATCTTTCAGGTTTTCTGAAAGTATGCCAAGGTTTTTCGACTGGTCATCAGTTTTGATATATCCCTTTTCTTCTTTATATCTGCTTAAGAGTTCAAATTGATTCAGATTATAAGAAAACTGTTTAGCAGCATTATATAATGGCTTTATTGCTTCCTTGAATTCTTTGCTGACAGATTTGGATTCGTTTAAATATTCAAGTCCTTTTGTTAAAACGTTGTCCATGAAATATCTGCTTACCGTGTCCGGATTTCTTAAATTATCATCCATAACCTTGCCCTGGGCAAAAAAAGCAACGGCCATCTCATATGAAACATCTTTAGGAAGTTCCATAAGCTTTGGCTGTTTTCTGGACTTGAACTGCTTTACAACCATTTCATCATTCTCATTGAAGAGAACATTGAGAGTATTGCTGCCAAGTTCCTTCTGAATAGGATCAAGGTTTTCGCAGTTTGTAATGAATTCAGCATTTGTATATTTTTTCTCTTTTGCCAGATTATAGAGACAGTCAAAGGTGGTATATGCCTGAAGCATAAGCTCCCTTTTCCTTGAAGCCTGAGTGGTTGAATTGATTTCAGCAATAAGATTCATAAGGTTCTTGCCATATGAATATTTTAAATAATCATCTGCGTCGTTCCACCGACCTGGACTGCTGACATAATAAACCATATCTTTAAGCTGCTTATAATCCTTGCTGTCTGTATCAAGCAGCGATGCCACATACACAGCCTTAGGATCATTCTTGAAATCAATGACTTCACATTTTTTCAGATATTCGGTCTTAGCTTCAGGAGTAAGCTCATATTTAATCTCTTCATCAATATTGTCATATCCGCAGTTAACATGGCGGTTAATCTCCTTAAGTGTATTAAGGAAATCTTCTCTCTTATAGGAATCATCCTTGCCCAGATGCTCAATAATTTCAAAATAAGAACGGCCACTTCTGGTTCTCTTCATTAAAAGATCATGGAAATTTGTAATGTCTCTAATCGCATCCTCAAAATCCCCGGCCTTATAATCATCTTCATTAATGATAATATTATCAAGCTCATCATCTTTAAGAAGAATCTTAGGATTTCTAAGGTTATTCAAAGATTTAGCCACAGCGACCAGCTCCATCTTAAGCTCTTTCATTTCCTTGTCATTTTCCTTAGGATTAAGAGAATCGGCAGCTCTCTTAAGCATCTGGCTTAAAGCGTACATCTTCACCTGATTTTCTTCATTGTGAAGGCCATCCCCACTGGCATTTCCAGCCTTGATATTATTGATTGTTCTTTTAAGTTCTGCATCTGATTTAAGAGTGTATGGCATATTTTTATCTCCTTTTAGCTAATTAATCACTTTATGTCTTAATTATACAGCCTAAGTATAACAAAAGGACAACAATCTAAAAATTAATTTCTGGTTTGGCATTTTTTTATGCTTTTAAGTGATGGGAGCAGGTTATATAATGATAATTAGGAAATGTGTGTGATTATCATTTCAGGAGGGTGTGGATATGAAGAAAAAGGTTTTATCTATTTTTCTGGCAGGTTCAATGCTGCTGGCTGTTTGTGGATGTAATTCCCCGGAAATCATCGCCGATCAGGGTGGTCCGGAAGAGGAAGTAGTAGAAGAAGTTGTTGAGGAAGAGCCTGTTGAAGAGCTGGTTGAAGAAACTGTTGAAGAGGTGGATGAACATGCTAACACCATCTCTGACGAGGCCAAAGAGCATGCCAAGACATTCCCGGCAGTTGACGGTGATTTGCCGGAGTGGAGAGGCGTGGCCGTTGTTGATAAAGCAGAGTTTGCATGGCCGTGGGCTTCAACCGTATCAGATCCGGCTCTTGTAAGAGATACTAAAGATACAGTTTATAAAGAGGCGGAAGTTATGGAAATATCTGAGGCGGGATACAATTTTGTCAGAGTTTACCTGGATACGAGATATTTCTTTACTGAGGAGAATAAAGTAAATTTGGACCATGTCGGTTTAGATTTTGTGGGAGATATTGATACTTATAATGAAATACAGTATGAAAATCTCGACAGACTAATCGAATGGTGCATCATGAATGATATTCATGTATGCCTTGATGTTCATTCAACACCGGGCGGACTGATGATAGGCGGCGATGAGGAAGCATCAAGAGAAGGTCTCTTTACACCGGGTTCGGAAGATCAGGAAATATTTGTTAAGTTCTGGGAAAATATCGCAAAGAGATATTCTGATATAGACGTTAATGCGCTTAGTTTCAATTTATATAATGAGCCTCCGTTCTTTGTTTCCGACCATGATAATGTTGTTTATACGGATTATGCGGCAAAGGGAGAAATACCGGATTCAATGACATTTTATGTAACGGATGACGATAACGATGTTTACGTTAATCTCATGAATGAAGCCATTGATGCTATCGAGGCAGAAACTCCGGACAGGCTGATTTTTGTGGACATGCTTGGTTACAGCAGATTCGGACTTGAAAATTTGGATCAGTTACATGGAAACAATATGGCAATTTCTTTCCATTTATATCCGGGTGAAACAGCTGATACTGAAGTTGATTCACTTAATCTTTCGGCATGCAAGAAAGAAGCGGAAAATATTCTTGATGGATATAATGAATTTGCAACAGAGAATAATGTAAGGTGGATGCTTCAGGAATACGGATGTGCTAATCAGGTTGGTGCAGCTCAGCAGAATGAAATTGTAAAAGCAATTGTTGATAAGTGCAAAGAATACGGAGTCCCTTACGCATATCATAGTTTTAACGGAACAAGCTTTGGCATTTGCAACATTGAGAAGTTTACGGAAGATTTTATAACTCCGGGAGCAACATATGAAGAAACATGTGCCGGTCATAAGATAAATGTGGAACTTAGGGATATAACAAATTAAAAATACATATTAATATTATGGTGCCGGTGATAAAAAACCGGCGCCTTTTATAATTTAATATTTGCATTACTACACCTACAGGTGTACAATAATACTACACCTACAGATGTAGTAATGGAGGTTATAAATGGATTTATATCATGGTTCTGAATATATAATAGAGCATCCGAAATATCACGGAGGGAAAGAATATAATGATTACGGCTATGGGTTTTACTGTACCAAAGAGCCGGATATGGCCGCTGAGTGGAGTGTATCCAGGGACCATCATGGATATGTTAATCATTATATTATTGATACCGGGGATCTTAAAATGCTTGATTTGAATCAGTATACGATTCTTACATGGCTGGCGATTTTGCTGGAAAATCGTACTTTTGATACAGAAACAATGCTGGCAAGGGAAGCAAAGAACTATATCATAAAGGAATTTATGGTGCCTTATGATAAGTATGACATAATCAAAGGATACAGGGCGGATGACAGTTATTTTTCATTTGCACAGGATTTTATCAACGGCGCAATATCATACGGTCAGTTATCAAGGGCTATGAAACTTGGTGAGCTTGGAGAACAGATTGTATTAAAAAGTAAAAAAACATTTGAGATGATTAAGTGGGTTGAGGCAAACGAAACCAGGAAAGAGATATGGCTTCCAAAGAAGGAAAGAAGAGATTATCAGGCAAGGGCAGATTATAAGGCAATCAGTCTGGAAGAGTATCAAAAAGGTGACTTATATATAACGAAAATTCTTGATGAGGAGATAAAGAAGAATGATGCACGCTTATGATGAAATGTATTTAAGCCATGCAAGAACCACTCTTGGAAATATGCTCCAGTTTGCAGTTTATGATCTGAAGATGGATATTGAGAAATTCTATAAGATGTTTATAAATTCGGGCGTGGCTAAGTGCTTTGGCCTGGGTGAACCCAGGTTTACTGTCGGAATGTCAGGGGTAGAACTGGCTTATGAGGTAATTTACAGAACCACGGGAGAGTATTGCAGGGTAAAACCGGAATTCAGACCGGATAAAAGCCCCGAATATTGGTGTGGCTGGGCACTTGGCTATTTTCAGTGGGATAAGAATATTCCGTTTGAAGCCATTAATGAAAAAGTTTCAATTAATGAGATTGTTGAAATGTATAATCCGTATCATGAGGCAGATATAAAGAAGTTCGTTGATGTACTGGAACTAAAGATGCAGGATGAGGCAGAAGAGTCTGCTTTGGCCAGACTTCGCGCTTATGCAGGACTTACACAGAAAACACTTGCTGATAAGTCAGGTGTATCGGTTCGTATGATTGAACAATATGAGCAGGGTAAGAAAAGTTTAAATAAGGCTTCGGTGGGAACTGTGCTAAATCTATCCAAAGCGTTGCATTGTGAAATAGAGGATTTGATACAGTAAGAAATATATTGTTAATCAAGGACATAATTTAAAGGTTGATAAATATAAAGAAAAACTCTCTGCATAGCGCAGAGAGTTTTTTATATACAAAGTGTTTCCCGGATAGACAACGAAGGGTGTTTTAATCGAAGACTTCCATCTGTCCGCTGCCACCACATACATGACATGGGACATCCTCGATTTTGCCTTCACCATTGCATCTTGGACAGTAATTCTGGCCTTCGCCGTTGCAACCATTGCACATCATCTGGCCGAAATGTCCGAAGCATCTTGGACAGGTTCGTGAGATTCCTGTACCATTACAGTGACCACATACACCTGAACCGGCGCAGCCCTTACAGGTTACACCCGTTTGGTAATCACATTCGGCGCAGCCGGCACCACCGCAGTACTTACATATACCTGTTCCGTTACAACCATTGCAAAGACCATTTCCTTTTACATCAGGCTCTTTACCGGGTACCGCGCAGTCGGTACACATCATATAACCGTTACCATCACAAAGGTCGCAGGCTAGCCATCCTGTTCCTGAACATCGCTCGCAACTTGCTATTCCTGTTCCATCACAATTATCACATATGACAGTTTCCCGTCCTGTTCCTTCACAACTGGTACAGGTTTCAAAGTGACTGAGATGCTCCGGCTCCTCTGGTTCGTTTTCCGGTCCCATATTCGGAGTGCTGCCGTTGGTATTGAAATATTCTACAAGGTTATCATATTCAGGGCTGTGATTATCATCCATAAAATCCGCCTGCAGGCCGTCTCCAGAATTAACCTTGGTAGCGCCAACCTCATTGATAATGCTGAAACATTCAACGATTTTGGCCAAGCCAGCATCTGACCAAGTATCTTCTATAAGAATATGTTCATAATCGTTTTCTCCAACAGGTTCCCCAACATTGTAATAAGAAATCTTAATATTGATGCGCCTGCCATTCTCATCTTCCGTAACATATCCGGCCCTGTAGAAATTGAAATATAAGGATGCATAGGCATCAGCCAGGGCTGCATCCACAAGACTAACATCTTCCAGCATTTCCTTGGCATCTCTGTTATTGTAGACAACGCCACAAACCGGATAACTGTTCTCCCTGTCCACGTAGAAACCCACGCTTGGATTAACATCAAACTGGATATACCATTCCGGGGTGATATCCGGAGTCTGTGTATAAACTATTTCTTTAAAACCATCGTCTTCCTGCAACTCTGCTCCATCAACAGAAGAACCGTCACCACCCTTGCCACATGCAATCATAGAGATAAGCAGAAGAATCACACATAATATACTTATTATTTTCTTTGATTTTGTCATATTTTTCCCCTCAAAAACCTCAGTCAAAACTATAATTTAATTGTATCATAAATTGTCCGCACAGGTAGCCTTTTATTTTGGATTATAAAAAGATATAATTAAAAGGTAGTAAATACAAAGCAAGAGATAAATAATGAAAAAATCCAAACCGGTTAACAGATTAATACAGGATTTCGAAACTTCCGAATATGCAAATAATGACAGGAAAAATGTGGGGCTTCGAAGGGCAGAGAACACACTTTATGCAAGTGGGTTTGGTTTAATTATGCTCGGAGCATGGCAGTTATTCGAGGTTTTGTTCAGGCTTGTCCTGGATTTTGAGAATACCAAAACACGCTTCATGTCATTTTACGGATTATTCTCAGGTCCTGAATCAGAGGGGGTCAGCGAAGGATTTATAGTGGGTATGGTAGTTAGCGCGGTGGTTGTTTGGGCGCTACTTAGTCTGATATTTCAGTGCATGGTTGGAGTAATGGCCATGCAGGAAGCAAAAAGAAAAAAGAAAAGATGGTTTTATCTTTTGATGACTTTTTTCCTTATATATAGTGCGGCGATAGTTTTTTATGAAGATGCCAGACAGATGCCTCAGATGTTTAAGAGTTTTGACTTCTTTCAGATTTTCTGCCAGGAGATTAATGATGTGCTTTTGGTTATAACTGCGTTTATTGTAATGTTTTGCGGAATCGCAGTAAAACTTTACAGGCTGGGAATAAATGGATTTAAAAAAACTGGAAAGGAGGGCGTATAATGCAGGAAGATTTCCATTATTATGCAACATACTGCGCTGCCTTTTTAGCGGGATTTAATCATGAGGAGAGTAAGGCGATCTGCTACAGTGCCCAGTTTGTGGACCTTTGTTCCAGGACTTTCTTAGATGGCGTGGGCGGCCCGAAGGAGGCAGCTACAACTCAGCTGATGCTGGAGATGCTCGATGCCAAGACGGATCTGATAGGCCTTCAGAATATTACGAGGATATGGGCTTCATTTCATTTCCTTCCTTTTGATTTATATAATCCGATTAAGCACAGGAAGAAAAAATATAAGAATAAATACCGCATGATATGTAATTCAAATGGCGCCCTTGTGGCAGACACGGTTAATCTTGCAAAGGGCAAGACCCTTCAGGCAGTGGGCCTTGCAATGCATGTTCTTGCAGATACCTGGGCGCATAAATATTTTGCAGGTACGCCGACTCTGGTTATAAATAATACTACTGATTATTTCTTCGAACTGATTGAAAAAGACGGCGCATACGAGGAGAGAAAACTTCAGTTTACCCACAATCCTAAGGCCAAAGACGACATTGATAACAGTATCTATGTTAATACAATTTATCAGTTTGAGGAAAATACGGTTATGAACCTGGGCCACGGCAGGGTAGGACATCTGCCGGATCTTAGTTTCATAAGATATAAATATATGCCTGCCTGGGGTAATTACAGGGAGATTGTTAAGGATAACCCTGACGATTATATGCATGCTTTTGCCCAGATGGTATATGCAATGAGATACCTTCGCGGTCTCGAGGGTGACAGGTTCGAACTTAACAAATACGCCTGGGATGTTATTGAGCCTTATAAGGACAGGCTTAAATCAATTATTGAGACCAGGCGCCTTGATGCCTCTGAAGACTGGAAAGCCTTTGGTGAAGAATTATCCAAAGCCCAAATCCCCGCCTTCGACCTGTCTTTATATCAGGAAGAGTACAAGATGGCGGAAAAGGAAAATAAAAATAATACTTTCCTGGGCGGATTTTTCCTGGCAGCAATAGCACAAAAGAGTATGGTTACAAAGGCTATTTTCACATCCAAGAATCCTCTTGCGGGAATTGCCCTTGATTATAATGAGAAGGGATTAAGAGGAATTAAGGATTATCTTAAGTTAATGGAATATTCAGGATTGGATTTAACCAGATGAGCAGATTTCAAAAGATTAAAAACTTAATAAAGGGACTGATTGTCATCCTTTTTGGCCTTCTGGTAATAGGGCTTGTGTATTTTGAAGGTCCTGACCACGGCCTCGAGATGATTATTTTTATCCTGGCAGCAGCCCTTATCTTAAGAGGAATGGGAGTCCTGCATTTTTATTCCACCATGGCAAGGCATATGGTAGGCGGGCAGCAGGTTCTGTATGTAGGATTTATAATTTTTTGTTTCGGCCTTCTGACTATGAGTATTCATGATCTGCATCCGTCGTTTCTTATAGGATATCTATTTGTCTTATATGCCTTCACGGGAGGCGTGGACGTGGCAGGAGCCCTGTCTGCGAGAAAGAATGGAGCAAAGCACTGGAGACTTAAACTTGTATTCGGTATTCTCACTATTATCTTTGGCCTTCTTGCGGCAGTGGCAGGCCTTATCTATAAATCCACCGGAGTTATTGCATTAATCTATGGCGTAGGAGTTATTATTTCAGGCTGCGCGATGATTAAAAATGTCTTTACCAAGACTGAGGTGGTATATATTCAATAGTGTTTAAGGAGAAAAAATATGGCAGCAGAACTTAATCAGACACCATCAGCAAACAGAATACATATAGGATTTTACGGGCTTCGTAATGCGGGTAAATCAAGCCTTGTGAATAAGGTGACCAATCAGAATCTTGCTATTGTTTCTGATGTGAAGGGAACAACAACGGATCCGGTGACAAAGGCAATGGAACTTCTCCCTCTTGGACCTGTGGTTATTATTGATACTCCGGGACTGGATGATGAGGGAGAACTTGGGGCATTAAGAGTTAAGAAGGCATACCAGGCTCTTAACAAAACAGATATTGCGGTTCTGGTTGTTGATGCATCAAAGGGTATGAGTGACGAGGATTACGCGATTCTTGGCCAGATCAAAACTAAAAATATTCCTTATATAATAGCCCTTAACAAAACTGATTTAGCAAATGGTGATGCTATAGGTTTCAGGGAAGGCGAAGGTTTAGTTCCGGGAGACAATGTTATAAGGGTAAGTTCACTTAAGGGAGAAAATATCGATGAATTAAGAAATCTCATCGCATCCAAAGCCAAAGTGGACTCAAATAAAAGAATAATAGGTGATAAGCTTAAAGAGGGCGATATGGTAGTTCTTGTCTGTCCTATAGATGAGTCAGCGCCGAAGGGCAGAATGATACTGCCTCAGGTTCAGGCCATAAGGGACATACTTGATGAACATGCCATGTGTGTAGTGACTCAGACTGATGAACTTCCTAAAGTTTTAGAGAGTTTTAAGAATCCTCCTAAAATCGTGGTAACAGACAGCCAGGATTTTGGAAAAGTTAAAAATATGGTGCCGGATGATATTATGCTGACATCTTTCTCGATTCTTATGGCTAATTACAAGGGCATCTTAGAGACTGCAGTTAAGGGCGCTGCATCCGTAAAGGATTTAAAGGATGGAGATACAGTGCTTATTTCGGAAGGCTGTACACATCACAGACAGTGTAAGGATATTGGAACTGTCAAATTGCCGGGCTGGATAGAAAACTTTACTAATAAGAAGATAAATTTTGAATTTACCCAGGGCGGCGAATATCCGGAAGATTTAAGCAAATATGCGCTGATAGTGCACTGCGGTGGCTGCATGCTTCCTGAGAGGGAGATGATGTACAGACTTAAATGCGCAGAGGATGAAGGAGTGGCATTTACAAACTATGGAACGCTCATTGCATATATGAACGGGATTTTGGGTAGAAGTCTCCAAATATTTCCTTCCATAGCTGATAAATGTGTATAATATGCTATCTTGTAATAAGAAGGAAAAAGTGTTATATTGTTGAGTGTGTGCCCACAGATATTGGGACCACTTGATTGGAGGAAGTAATGGAAAATCTTGAATTACAAAGATTAGCAAATGAGATTCGTAAAGGTATAATTATCGGTACTCATGCAGCTAAGTCCGGACATCCGGGCGGATCCTTAAGTATAGCTGATGTGTGTGCCTTGTTATATTTTGAAGAGATGAATGTAGCGCCGGAGAAGGCTAACGATCCGGACAGAGACAGATTTGTTCTTTCAAAGGGACATGCAGCTCCTGCTTTATATTCAACTCTGGCTCTGAAGGGATATTTTTCCATGGATGAGCTGAATAATTTAAGACATCTTGGAGCAATGCTTCAGGGCCATCCGGATATGAAACTTACACCGGGTGTTGATATGTCTACAGGTTCTCTGGGACAGGGCGTATCTGCGGCAGTAGGTATGGCTCTTGCCGGAAAGATGGATAAGAAAGACTACAGAGTTTATTCAATCCTTGGCGATGGTGAGATTCAGGAAGGTCAGGTTTGGGAAGCAGCCATGTACGCAGGCTTCAAGAAACTTGATAACCTTTGCTTAATGGTTGATAACAATGGTCTTCAGATAGATGGTAATATTGAGGATGTTTGCTCACCTTATCCTATTGATAAGAAGTTTGAAGCATTCAATTTCCATGTAATTAACGCAGATGCCCATGATTTTGATTCTTTAAGAGCTGCTCTTAAGGAAGCAAGAGAAACCAAGGGAATGCCAACTGCAATCATTCTTCATTCCGTAAAAGGAAAGGGCGTATCCTTCATGGAGAACAATGCCGGATGGCATGGCGTAGCACCTAATGATGAAGAATTTGCATCTGCTATGGAAGAACTTAAAAGGGAAGGTGAAGCATTATGTCAGAAGTAAAAAGAATTGCAACCCGTCAGGGTTATGGTGAAGCCCTCTGCGATCTGGGTGAACAGTATCCTAATCTTGTAGTTATGGATGCAGACCTTGCTGCTTCTACCAAGACAGGCATGTTTGCCAAGAAATATCCTGAAAGATTCTTCGATGCAGGTATCGCAGAAGCTAATATGGCCAGCATGGCAGCAGGACTTGCTTCAACAGGCAAGGTTGTATTTATTTCTTCATTTGCCATGTTCGCAACAGGAAGAGCCTATGAGCAGATTCGTAACTCCATAGGTTACCCACATCTAAATGTCAAAATCGCCGCTTCCCACGGTGGTATCACAGTTGGTGAAGACGGTGCAACACATCAGTGTATAGAAGACGTTGCTTTAATGCGTAACATTCCGGGTATGGTAGTGTGCGTACCTTCAGATGTTATTGAAGCCAAGGCAGCAGTTAAGGCAGCAATCGAATATAATGGCCCAGTATTCTTAAGACTTGGAAGAAATGCAGTTCCTGTAATCAATGACAGACCTGATTATACTTTCGAGCTTGGTAAGGGTACTCTTCTTAAGGAAGGTGAAGATGTGACAATCATTGCATCAGGTATCGTAGTTGAAAGCGCAATGACTGCCGCAGCAATGCTTAAAGAGAAGGGTATTAATGCTGAGGTTATTAATATTCATACAATTAAACCAATTGACAGCGATATAATTGTTCGCAGTGCCAGGAAGACAGGAAAAGTTGTTACAGTTGAAGAACATTCAATTATTGGCGGCTTAGGCAGCGCAGTATGTGAAGTTCTCTCTGAGCAGTGTCCTACACCGGTTAAGAGACTTGGTGTTCCGGATGTATTCGGTACATCTGCGTCCGCATCCGTTCTTATGCATGAATTTAAGTTAGACGGCGAAGGAGTTTGTGAGCAGATTCTTGACTGGATGAAATAATTAAAAATATAGGCGTCTTCTTGCACATATGATATGTACAAGAAGGCGTATTTTTGTTATAAGGAGATGATAAAAATGACTAACAAAGGACCTTATTATATTACAACGGCTATTGCCTATACATCGGGCAAGCCGCACATTGGCAACAGTTATGAGATTGTTCTTGCTGATGCCATTGCAAGATATAAGAGAAAAGACGGCTATGATGTATTGTTCCAGACAGGAACTGATGAGCATGGCCAGAAGATTGAGCTTAAGGCGGCTGAAGCCGGCGTAACTCCTAAGGAGTTTGTTGACGGCGTAGCCGGTGAGATTAAGGCTATCTGCGACTGCCTTAATACATCTTATGATAAGTTCATCAGAACTACAGATGATTATCATGAGAAACAGGTGCAGAAGATTTTTAAGAAAATGTATGAAAAAGGAGATATTTACAAGGGCTCTTATAAGGGAATGTATTGTACTCCTTGTGAATCTTTCTGGACAGAAAGTCAGCTTGTAAATGGCAAATGTCCTGACTGTGGCAGAGATGTTCAGCCTGCAGAAGAGGAAGCTTACTTCTTCAAGATGAGCAAATATGCAGACAAGCTTATTGATTATATTAATACACATCCTGAATTTATCCAGCCTGTATCAAGAAAGAACGAGATGATGAATAACTTCCTTCTTCCGGGTCTTCAGGATTTATGTGTATCAAGAACATCATTCAAGTGGGGTATCCCGGTTGATTTTGATGACAAACATGTCGTATATGTATGGCTTGATGCTTTGACCAACTACATCACCGGTGCCGGATATGATGCTGATGGAAACAGCAGCGAAACATATAAGAAATACTGGCCTGCAGATCTTCACTTAATCGGTAAGGATATTGTAAGATTCCATACAATTTACTGGCCTATTTTCTTAATGAGTCTCGGAGAAGAATTACCTAAGCAGTTATTCGGTCATCCATGGCTTTTGGCCGGAGATGGCAAAATGAGCAAGTCCATCGGTAATGTTATTTATGCCGATGACCTGGTTAATTTCTTCGGTGTAGATGCGGTAAGATATTTCCTGATTCACGAGATGCCATATGAGAATGACGGCTCTATCAGCTGGAACTTAATGACAGAGCGTATCAATACAGACCTTGCCAATATTCTTGGTAACCTGGTTAACCGTACAATCTCCATGACCAACAAGTATTTTGATGGTGTTGTTGAGAATAAGAATGTGACTGAGGATGTGGATGCAGACCTTAAGAAAGTTGCAACCTCCACATACGATAAGGTTCATGACAAAATGGACGAACTCAGGGTTGCAGATGCAATTACTGAAATATTCAATCTCTTCAAGAGATGCAATAAGTATATTGATGAGACTGAGCCATGGGTTCTTGCCAAGGATGAGGCTAAGAAGGACAGACTTGCCACAGTACTTTATAACTTAACAGAAAGTATTGTTATCGGCGCCTCACTTTTGTGGCCATATCTTCCTGATACAGCAGACAAGATCGTTAAGAGCCTTAATACTGAATTAAGAGATTATGACAGACTTAATGAGTTTGGTTTATATCCAAGTGGTAACAAGGTAACTGATAAGCCTGAAATTCTCTTTGCAAGACTTGATATTAATGATGTACTTGCAGAGGCTGCAAGAATTGCAGAGATTCAGAAGGCAGAATTCGCCAAAGAGTCTGGTGAAGACGAAGGCGCTCAGGAGGCTGAGGCGGTAATAGATATTGAGCCTAAGGCAGAGATTGAGTACGATGATTTTGCAAAAATGCAGTTCAGAGTCGGTAAGATAATTAAGTGTGAAGAAGTGCCAAAGAGTAAGAAGCTTCTGTGCTCACAGGTACAGATTGGCTCTGAGGTTAAGCAGATTGTATCCGGTATCAAGCAGCACTACAGCGCTGAGGAAATGGTAGGCAAGAGAGTAATGGTTCTTTGCAACCTTAAGTCTGCAACATTAGCCGGCGTTAAGTCTGAAGGAATGCTGCTTTGCGCAGAGGATGCAGATGGAAATCTTGCTTTGGTAGTACCGGAGAAGGATATGCCTGCGGGTGCAGAGATTTGCTAATTTATTATGAAAGGTTAGAAAAATGAAAAGAAAATTTGTGGCTATTTGCTGTGCAATTGCCATGGCAAGCGCATTAATGCCTGTATCCGTAATGGCTACAGAAAATACAACAACAGAAGCTGCACCGGCAGCTGAGACAACAACAGAGGTAGCGCCTTCAACCACGGAAGGCGCTCCAGCTACAACAGAAACAACTACTACAGAAGAGAGTAAGCCGGCTACAATTGGTGATATATTCACAACAGATGATATGGCCAATAATACCAATAAGCCTTATATCTCTTTAGGTGCTGACCTTTCTGCTGAGCAGAAGGCTACAGTACTTTCCATTATGGGAATTACCGAGGCAGACCTTGCCAACTATACAGTATCTTATGTAACAAATGCTGAAGAGCATGCAGCACTTGATTCATATATTGACAGTTCTGTAATCGGAAGCAAATCCTTATCATCTGTTATGGTTAAGGAAACTGAGTCTGGTACAGGTATCAGAGTTACTACAGTTAATATTAATTACTGTACAGTTGAAATGTATCGTAATGCATTATTAACTTCCGGCGTGGAAAATGCCGATATACTTGTTGCAGGTCCTTTCCCTATTTCAGGAACAGCTGCACTTCTTGGTGCATGGAATGCTTATGAGGCAATGCATGGCAAGAAACTTGATGAGGATGCCAAGGAAGCTGCATTAAATGAAATCGTTGTAACAGGAGAACTTAATGATTCTGTTTCAGCTGAGGACAAGGAGAAACTTCAGGACTTACTTGACTATGTTAAGGCAGAGGTTGTAGCCAATGGCTTAACTGATCCTGACAAGATTAAGGAAGTAGTTCAGGAAGGTATTGAGAAATACGATATAGAACTTACAGAAGATCAGATTAAATCCCTTACAGATTTATATGGTCAGATTGGTGAACTTGATATTGACCCGGTTAAACTTTTAGAGCAGGCCGGCGATATGTATGATAAATATGGTGAAACAGTTCTGGCAGATGCCAAGGAAATGTTTGAAACCGTAGTTACTGATGAGGTAAAGGAGAGCCTTGGAGATGCCTTTAGTACAATGTTCCAGAATGTATGGAATGCAGTAGTAAACTTCTTTAAAGGTGGTAATAAATGAGTGAAATAATTGTTCAAAGGTGCAGACCATGGGAATGGGAAGAAGCCATGGATGTGGCTGAACGAACATTTATGGAATTTGTGGCGCCCGTGTATGAGCCGGAAGGCATCAAGGGTTTCACAGACTTAGTTACGGATAAAAGAGTAAAGAATTTGTTCCTTGATGGCGACTATGTAGTATTTGTAGCCAAGGATGGGGATAAAATAGTGGGCGTTATATCCATAAGGTCCGGTAATCATATATCTTTACTTTTTGTTGATAAAGAATATCACAGAATGGGAGTTGCAAGTAAGCTTGTAGCCAATGTTTCCGAATATTTAAGACTGAGGAAATTTGACCATCTTACCGTTAATGCGTCTCCTTACGGAGTCCCGTTTTATCACAGTTACGGCTTTGAAGATACCGGCGTGGAGAAATGGGACAGGGGTATGTTAACTACTCCGATGAAATTGTTACTGTAGTTTGTATTTAACCACAACAGGGGAAATGTATGGAGTACATCAGAAGTAAAAACATAGTTTTACTGATATGCGATACTTTGAAACTCATTGATCCGCGTCCTATTGAGCATGGAATGAGAACTGCCTATCTTGTTTACAAGATGCTCAGGAAAAAGGGCGGATACGAGGATTTTGAACTTGCGGATTTTGCCTTTTTGTCATGCCTTCATGATGTTGGTGCTTACAAGAGTAACAAAATCTTTGAGAAGTTTGATTACGAATTCCGTAATTATATGCCCCACAGCATATATGGCTTTTTATTCCTTAAATATATGACACCGCTTTCAGACAAGGCCAAGATGGTGCTCTATCACAGAGTTGCATGCAGCCAGTCGGAAGATGTGGAATTTGATTATAAATTTGAAACCAGAGTTCTTACCCTGGCAGAGGCTGTGGATAATTACCACTATGCTATGGGAGAGAGTTTTGACCATACTATTTTCAGACGCCAGGAAGGCATTATCTATACCAAGGAAGCTCTTGATTTACTTGATGAAATCATGAAAGAGGGAGATACTTTGGAGAGGCTCAGGAACGGCGTCTACATGGATGAACTTGCAGACCTGTTTGACAGCATTCTTTTTACCAATGAGGACAAGAGAGCCTATATGGAAATGCTCATGTATTCCTTGGGACTTAAGTCTGAAGGCCTTGTGGTAGATGCGGCAGTAACCCTTGCAGTTACTGAAGAACTCTCTACCAAAATCGGCATACAGCAGGAAGATCAGGACATCCTTTATTATGCAGCACTCGTTCATGACCTTGGAATGCTTACCATCCCAAGAGAGATTCTTGATGTGCGCCGTAGACTTACAAAAGATGAAAGAATGATAGTCAGAACTCATGTGGATGCCACAGAGAATCTGATTAAAAACAGGGTTGCTCCTGATATAGTAAAAGTGGCAGTTGCCCACCATGAAAGAATGGATGGTTCCGGTTATCCTAAGGGACTTAAGGAACATCAGATGACCATGAGTCAGAGTATTCTGCAGGTGGCTGACACAGTTACAGCCCTTACAGATGAAAGAGTACACCGTCCTCCTCTTAGCAAAGAGAAGATTATTGATGTACTTAAGGAAGAAACCAGAGATGGCAGATTCAAGAGCAGGGTAGTTTCCAATTTTATTGATTCCTATGATGAAATCATGGAAGTAGTTAAGGAAAGAACCAATGTCATCCTGGAGAATTATAAGAAATTACAGGCTAATTACGAAGCCGTTAGCAAGATGCTGACAAACCCAAAAGAAACAGAAGAAACGGAGTAAATAAATGGCTAAAATCGGAGAAGGGGCCATATCTTCAGGCCTTGGAAGATTTTTCGACATACTTGTTATAGGTATTCTTACCTTTGTATGTTCACTTCCTGTTATTACAATGGGAGCAGCCATTACAGCTGCATATGACGTTTATATAAGAATGGCGCTTGATAAGGACAGCCATGTGGTGAGTACTTATTTCAGGGCTTTTGGCAAGAATTTCCTTAAAGCCACAATCATTCATCTTATTGTTTTGGTGGCAGCAGCTTTCGTTGGCGCATCAGCTTATATTTTCTTTTTTGGTGTTCTGGAAGTTAGTTCCGGTATGAGAACAGTAGGTCTGGTGCTTACTATTGTTATGGCTTTGGTAGTTGCCATGACCTTCCTTTATGTATATGCCCTTCAGGCAAGATTTGAAAATTCAATCGTAAGGACAATTATAAATGCTTTCTTTATAGCACTTGCCCAGTTCCCAAAGACATTTGCAATGCTCCTTGCTAACGGCGTATGTGCTGCTCTTTGTGTGCTATTATACGGCCTTGCTCCGCTTTGGCTTATCATAGATTTCTCAATTATTTATTATTTCTCGGCCAAAGGTATGGTTAAGGCTTTCGGTCTTTATGGAGATAAGGAAGCAGCCGGTGAAGAGGTTACAGAAGATACGGCTGAACCTCAGGCAGAATCTAAAGAAGAATCTACAGAAGAATCCCAGGAAGATACAACTAAAGAGAGTAATGAGTAGAAAGTGCCATTATCACATTGCACAAAGAATAAAATTAACCAATGTGCAATCTGTATGCAAAATTGGGTTAAATTGGCAATTTTTACAATGTGAAATAAAATATTTGGTTAATTGTGTTATGGCATTTTTGGGCTGTAACCTTTATAATTTTTGATAGTACGGTTGCTATGACCGAAACATTTATTTCTAGGAGGAAAATTAATATGGCAGGGTTATCTTTGAAGAACATCTGTAAGGTTTATCCTAACGGTTATGAAGCTGTTAAGGATTTCAATCTTGAAATTGCAGATCAGGAATTCATAATTTTCGTAGGACCTTCAGGATGTGGTAAGTCTACTACACTTCGTATGATCGCAGGTCTTGAGGACATCAGTTCTGGTGAACTTAGAATCGGTGACAGACTTATCAATGATGTAGAGCCTAAGGATAGAGATATTGCGATGGTATTCCAGAGCTACGCTCTTTATCCACATATGACAGTATATGAGAACATGGCATTTGGTCTTAAGTTACGTAAGGTACCTAAAGATGAAATCGATAAGATGGTTAAGGAAGCTGCAAAGATTCTTGACTTAACTCCACTTCTTGATCGTAAGCCAAAGGCTTTATCAGGTGGACAGAGACAGAGAGTTGCTATGGGACGTGCTATCGTTCGTAATCCTAAGGTATTCCTTATGGACGAGCCTCTTTCAAACCTTGATGCAAAACTTCGTGTACAGATGAGAATTGAGATCGCTAAGCTTCATCAGAGACTTGGCACAACCATCATCTACGTTACACATGACCAGACAGAGGCTATGACTCTTGGTACAAGAATCGTAGTTATGAAGGATGGTGTTATCCAGCAGGTTGATACACCTCAGAACCTTTATGATAAGCCATGCAACTTATTCGTTGCAGGTTTCATGGGATCACCACAGATGAACTTCTTAGACGCTATC
>JAEEGH010008517.1_pt1 | contig 24217 bp, 14 predicted proteins | sample 9134181 | NCBI WGS metagenome assembly JAEEGH01 (sample SAMN16246544, study PRJNA631951) | gut metagenome | biome: gut microbiome; feature: rumen; material: DP-attached | host: Bos | place: Iran: Karaj | collected 2018-10
ACATTGGGGGCACTACCCTCGCCAGCCTCGTTACTGAATAGACCTCGTTTTATTCCCACCATAATGGTCATACCCAAGCCTCCACCAGCCACCTGTTCAAAGCCGAAAGCGTTCACGATAATCAGCTTCAGCACATGAGGTATCATATCGATATTCGTGATGACAACAAACAGAGCAAGGATGAAATAGCCGATAGCCATGATGGGAACAAGGACACTGCTCACATGGGCAATACGCCGTATGCCTCCAAAGGCAATGAACAGGGCAATCACGGTGATGATGCAGCCCACTACCAACGGATCAAAGCCGAAAGCCTTGTTCAAGGCGCCACAGATGGCATTGCTCTGGATAGAATTATAGGAGAGGCCGAAGGTCAGCGTAATAAGTACCGCGAACAATCCCGCCATCCACTTGTTGTGCATGCCACGGCTGATGTAATAGGCAGGTCCACCGATAAAGGATTCACTTGAAGGTCGCTTGAACAACTGCGCCAACGTGGCCTCGACAAAGGCTGTCGCAGAGCCGAACAACGCAATCAGCCACATCCAGAAGATGGCGCCAGGGCCACCCACGGCAATAGCCGTTGCTACACCAGCTAGGTTGCCTGTGCCCACGCGTGTAGCCATCGAGACGGCAAAGGCCTGGAACGAGGAGATGTACCGCTGTCCTGCACGCTTGTTGCCCAGTTCCTCAACATTCGATGCCGCTGAGTCTGTCAGCAGCCGGAACATCTCGCCAATCATCCTGAACTGTACGCCGCGTGTCCGTAGCGTGAACCACAGGCCGCAGGCTACCAGCACACCTATCAGCACATAGCTCCAGATGGCGTCGTTGACTTGGGTGATGATGTCGTTTACAGCCATACAGTAGTCTCTTTCCCGTTGTACGTTACTTGATGACCCTCGGCAGTGTCTGGGTCAAGCGGACGCGGGTGGTCTCTGTCGACCAGCACCACACGAAAGTGCCGTTCCTTCAGCATGCCCTTGAAACGACCGTTGCGACGGCCTATGGTCAGCGAGCGTGCCGCGTCGTCATAGCGCAGCTCTATGGTACTGTACTGTCCCTTCTCATACTGGTAGTTGGTGCCTTCGTCCTCGTAGAGCAGGAAGCGGCCGTCACGTCCTGCATAGACGTAGAGGGTAATCGGGTCGGCAGGCTTCTCGTCGGTATATTGCAGCGCAGGGCCAAAGGGGATGATGGCTCCCTCGGGGACGAAGACGGGAATGCGCTCGTAGGGTGCATCGACGATGATGCGGCGGGTCGAGAGTGAAGACTCTCCATTATCCATTACCCTTTCTCCCGTGTACAGGTCGTACCAGCCTGTTCCCTTGGGGAAATAGACGCTGCGGTTGCGAGCCTGATAGGTGGCTACGGGACAGGCCATCAGCGAGGGGCCGAACATCCACTGGTCCTTTACCGCCAGTGCCTCATCGTCGCCGTTGAAGTCCATGACCAATCCACGCATCATGGTATAGTCGGTCAGGTGTACCCACCCAGCCATAGCATAAAGATAGGGCATCAGCCTGTAACGCAGCTGGTCGTAGTAGAGGAACGAGCGGTAGGCGGGGTGGTCATCTGGAGCTATGTTCCATATCTCGCGAGTCGGCCACTGGCCATGCACACGGAACAAGGGAATAAACGTACCAAACTGGCTCCAGCGGGTCTGCAGCTCACGCCACTCCTTCAGATCCTCGTTCTCCACCTTCGTGCGGTCATAGAGCTGTTGGGCTGCCACGTAGCGGTTCTCCACACAGAAACCACCCTGATCCATACCCCAGAAGGGCAGTCCCGACATGGAGTAGTTCAGACCAGCGGTCATCTGGGCCCGCATGTCTTCCCAGCGGGTACCGATGTCGCCACTCCATGTTGCCGTCGAAAAGCGTTGCTCGCCGGCAAAACCGCTGCGCGTCAACAGGAACACACGCTGGTTGGGCAGCACGGAACGCTGACCGTTGTAGATAGCGTCGGCATTGACGATGCTATAGGCGTTGAAATACTCCGTGGTAGTACCAAGAGCCGTAGGACCACTGAGTGCCTTGCGATACCACATGGGCGTACAGTCGCGGACATTGGGCTCTGAAGCATCCATCCACCAGGCATCAACACCCGGTACACCTTTCTTATTATATTTAGTATAGAGGTTTTCGTCCATCTGACGCCAGAACATCTTGCGCGCTCCGGCAGCGTAGGCATCGTAGAACGAGCCCACATAGCCCGAACCTATCCAGTCATGGATATCGTCAACAACGGCCTGATGGTACATCCAGCCCTTGCTGTCGAGCTCCTTGTAGTTGTTAGTATTGCAATAGAACTTAGGCCATACCGAAATCATGAAGCGGCCGCCCATCTGGTGAACACCGTCGAGCATAGCCTGCGGATCGGGATAGCGGGCAGGCTCAAACTGATGGGAGCCCCACTGATCCTCAGTCCAGTAGTTCCAGTCCTGCACAATATTATCGCAGGGAATCTGACGCTTGCGGAACTCAGACAGGTTTTCCAGAATCTCGTCCTGAGTCTTGTAGCGCTCACGGCTCTGCCAGAAACCCAGCACCCACTTAGGATAGACAGGTGCCTTGCCCGTCAAGGTGCGATAGCCTGAGATAATCTCGTCGGCATTCTGTCCGGCAATGAAATAGTAGTCCATATCCTTGGCCATCTCGCTCCAGACACTCAACTTGCCGCGTTCCTCGGCACTGCGGGGCTCGGCCACACGCAGACCGCAGTATGACTCGCCGCCGTCGGGCAGCCATTCAATGCGCAACTGAGCCTTCTTGCCTTTCCGCAGCTCACAGCTGAACTTATAGCTGTTGGGGTTCCATGCCGTGCGCCAACGCTCAGGTACTACCTCTTGTCCGTCGATATATACCTTAATATAACCTGCGTAATACAGGATAAACTGATATAGTTGTTTTTTACCGGTACACTTGCCGCAGCACTCAGGCTCTATGAAGCCCTCGTATGTGACGGTGGCTCCCTGCAGACTGAAATCCTTCGGCAGGTTCTTCAGACCGCCATTATCCGTTTTGCAGGCAAGCTCCGACTTTTCAGGATAGGCATACTCGTAATAGATGGAGTCCTCATCCCTCACCAGCTTCTTGCCGTTCTTGTCGATATAGGTTCCCGTGAGATGTCCCTCCTTACCCGTACGGTCATACAGCTTGAAGGCACGGTTCAGTTGCAAGTATTCGTTAGGATTACCCCAGCGGCAGTAGCTATAGGAGTCCCACAGCAGTCCGTAGTTCTTGCTCGAGAGCACAAAGGGGACACTGACCTTGGTGTTATACTGGAACAGGTCTTCGTTCTTGCCCTTCATATTGAGTTCCTCCGACTGGTGCTGGCCCAGTCCATAGAAAGCCTCATCGTCAGGACTGTCGAACAGCATGCGCCATGTCAGGCCGTTACGCTGGGCTTCGGGCACCTTGGCCACGTCAACTCCTATCTCACGGTCAGGAACACGGAAGGGCTTGAAGGTCTTTCCACCCTCCTCGGCCTCCTTGAGCAATTCCTTACCATTGGCATCGAAGAAGGTGACACGTCCCGTTCCCTCGTCGACACGAGCCTCAACGCCGGCAGCTTTCACGCTCACCACATCATCGTCTTCAGTGACAATGAACTTGGGCTTGGCACTCTGTTTGACAATGATAAGACTTTGCTTTTCGGGCAATTGAGTCTCTGGTGTGGCCTGCACTCGGATAATGTTGTCGTTCACTACTTGCAGACGCACCACCTGTGCACCGCCTGCCTTCACATGCTTCACGGGAATGGTCACATACTGCCCTTCGACGGTATAGTCAGCAGCCTGCAACATGGCTACAGTCATCAGTAGCACACCCGTTGTTAAAGTCCTTAGATTTTTCATCTTAATGCGATAGATAGTTTTATGTTTTGATATTTAATGATTATTGGTTTTAGTCGTCCATGAGTACGGCCTCTTCTATTTCGGGATTAGCAGGAAGCGTGATGATGAACACCGTACCGCCGCCTGGATTATCCTGCAGGCGGATAGTGCCGTCATGGGCCACGACAATGTCCTTGACCTTATCTAATCCGATGCCCTCACTGCCAATCATCGGGTCGAAAGCCGTTGCCTTAAACTCGTCACGGATGCCTATGCTGTTGTCGGCGACCTCAATGACAGCCTTGTCACCTTCACAACGTCCCAAGTTCACCGTAATCTGACAATTACCTGGTGAGAAGCGGACCGAATTAGACAGTAGGATATTCAATGCCTTCGACAGGAGTTTACGGTCTACTGGTGCCGACAACTCGTCGACCAGCGAGCGATAGTTAACCTTGGCCTTCAGTCCCTCTGTCGTGATGGAGAAATCACGGCACACATTCTTGACCAGCACAACCAAGTCACAGTCAACCAGGACAGCATTGATCACGTTATCATTCCCGTTGACATTATCGTTCCCGTTAACGTTCTCGTTAGCATCCCTCTGCTCTTTTGCCATCTGCATGCGCATGTCACTCATCCATTGCATCTTTTCCGTTTCCTGACGCAGGGTCTCTGCTTTCACACGCTGATCGTGTCTGAGCAGGAACCTCTTACGCCAATACCACGCTCCTGCGGCTATCAGCAGCATGTAAATCAGAAGCATCCAACGCGTACGCCACAATGGTGGGCGGATAGTTATCTCCAACTGGCTCTCCTCGTCACCAAAGGTGCCGTCGTCGTTAAGCATACGGACATGAAGCGTATAGTCACCTGGACTCAGTGAGTTAAAGGTGATATTGGGGTTTAGCGCCGACGTGCGGACCCAGTTATCGCTGAATCCCTCCAGACGATAGACGAAACGCGACCGGTTATGTATCTCGCCGCTACTACTGCCAAGCTGGATGGTAAACTGGTCATTGTATCGCAGGGTGATTTCACGGCAGTCATCCAGGGTCTCTTCCAGGATGAGTCGTCCATCCACCTTCTCGCCTACAGGTACATCTTGCTCAAAGAGCAGCAGTCCACTGAACAGCGGACGTTCCTTGATGCGACCCTTGCCCATATTCTTGGGATTGATAATATCCAAACCGCCCTGGCCGCCCACCAGTATCAGGCCGTCAGCCGTATAACATACCGAGCGCTGGTTATAAGGCCCGTCTTGCAGTCCGTCACGGTTGTTGTAGCTACGCACCACAAAATGCCAGCTGCCGTCTTCTTCCTGCTGTGGTATGACGTTCGACACACCATGGTCGGTGACCAGCCAGATGGTACGCTTGTTGTCCTCGACGAATCCATTGACGGTAGAACCGAAGAGTCCCGATTTCATGTCAAGCAGGTACACGTTGCCTGTCTTGGAATCCCAGATGGTAGCGCCCGACGAGCTTCCCTGCCATATCAGTCCACGACTGTCCTCCATACCAGTAATAGATGACTCAGCAACGGCAACGCCGTTCTTATTATCCGCGATGTTACGGTTGACAATCTTCATGGTCTTGGGATTGATGAGCGACATATACTGGGAATGGGCCACCAGGAGCCATCCCTTCTTGGTTTTGCTAATCGTGTTGATATAGTCGCTCGGCAGCGCAGAGTTTTCCATGCGGAGGGTCTTCATGCGCCCCGTATGCTTGTCGATACGCTGTACGCCGCCACCCAGCTCACCAAGCCAGATATTGCCCCACAAGTCCTCACACACCGTCCAGATATTATTGACGTTGAGTCCTGTCGTGTCGCCCGTGGCTACGATATTCGTAACATGTCCGTCCTTAATATGTATCAGACCGCCCTCATAAGTACCAAACCACACAGAGCCGTCGCGTGCCGCTAACGAACCCACCATGGTATTCGAGCGGATGCCGCTGTTCTCACGGTCGTAGACCACCTGTTCCTGTGTTTTAGGATTATAGCGAATGATACCTTTGTCGTTGGTACCCAACCACCAATATCCTTTCTTGTCAGTACAAATGGTATTGATGTTGCCTATTTCCAGATTGACAAAACTCGACAATCCTCCTGTATAAAGGTTCAGTCCATTCGAGTAAGCACCAATCCACATGCGGTTCAGCTGGTCGCGATAGAGGATGCGCAGCGTGTTGTCTGAAACCGTCGACTCGTCGCGCTTATCGTTCACAAACTGTCTGATAACCTTCTCCTTGGGGTCGGCAACAAACAGTCCTCCATGGTCAGTGGCCAGCCAAATGCGCCTCTCCTTATCTACACACATATCCCATACAGACATCTCCTCTGGCGCGCCGTCGCAGCCCATGTTACGCAGAGCCTCCTGTACCGACATCGTCCACTGCTTGGTCTTCAGGTTCAGCACATAGGCATTTCCCAAGGCTATGAGCCACAAGCCACCTCTGGCATCCAGTCGCAACTTACAGCTCTGGTTACTCACCACCTGTCTGCGGCGCAGTTCGTCGTTCTTCCAAAGGATACGGTTCTTGGCTTTGTCGAAGCAAAACACCTCACCGTTGTTCGATGAAACATACAGCCGCTTGCCGTCATCAGCATAATCCGAGACGCCAAAATCTGAATTGAATTCCTGTTCACCATACCCGAAGCGGAAGCAATGTGTCTTGCCAGCCTTCGTGTCGACATGCCAAAAGCCTCCTTCGTAGGTCTTCACCCAGAAATTCTTGTCACGGTCAATAAAAAGCTGATCAAGGCCTCCAGTCACTCCCATCTTCTCCAGCACACGCTCAGGATGGCGATCGCCACGTTCCGTCACAGGGTCAAAAATGGTATAGTTCATGCCCTGCCGCACCCACAGCTTACCGTCAGCATTCTCATAGATGGCGTCTACATAGTTGTTGCGCAGCGTCATCGTGTCCTTGACGTCCGAATAATAGGTGCGGAAGCGGTAGCCGTCGTAACGGTTCAGACCGTAAGGAGTCCCTATCCATACGTAACCCTTTGAGTCACGCAGCAGACTCAAGATGCTTGAATTGGAAAGTCCGTCACGCGTATCGAGACGGAGGAATTTCATGTCAGGCACGTTGGCCGCCACCGGCAGCAACAGTAGTGTCAATAGGAATGAAAAAAGTATCTTGCGCTTCATTTTAATCAATGTCTGACCGCAAAGGTACAATTTTTTTTCGAGACGACAAAGTTTTTCTAAAGTATTTTAAACGGCCTACTGTTTCTTGGCAGACGTTTCGCGGATGACAAGCTGCTGAGGCACGATTTTCTTGTACACCTTAGGGTCACCGTTAATATTTCTGAGCAACAGTTGACAGGCGGTGACCCCCATCAGGTGCGACTGGTCTTCAATGGCAGACATGCGAGGAGTGACGTAGGCAGCATGAACATCGTCGGTGAAGCCGATAAGCGCAACATCCTCAGGGATGCGCAGTCCACAGTTCTTAATGGCTGTAAAGGCGGCAAAACAGATAATGTCGTTGAAAGCAAGAACGGCATCAGGGCGTTTCTCACTCTTCAGCAACCGTTCAGTGGCTTCAAGGGCTACCTGATAGTCTATCTTATCGCAGACTACCAGCTCCCGGTCAATAGGCAGATGGTTTTCACGCAGGGCCTCTAAATAGCCGTGTTTACGGCGACGAACCATGTCAAGGTGGTTGGGACCACCAATGAAGGCAATGCGCCGACTACCGGTATCAATCAGATGCTGCGTAGCCATCTGGGCAGCCTCGTCGCCATTGGCGGTAACGCTGGAGAACTGGTCTGTCAGACAAGTACGGCCAAAAAACACCAGGGGGATACCCATGTCGGCAATCTCCTCATAATGGTGGTAGTCGGTGGTATTTTGAGCTAAACAGGCAATGATACCCTCTACATGCAAGCTGACAAAGTTGTCAACCGCATGCGTCTCATCTTCAAAATTCTCATGGCTATTGGCACTGATGACACTATATCCGGCACGCCGTGCCTCGTCCTCAATACCGTCAAGCACGGCAGCATAGTAGTGGGTGACAAGGTTAGGCACCACCACGCCAATCACTTTCGGGGCTTCCTTACGAAGACTCTGGGCAAAAGGGTTTGGGCGATAATTCAGTTTCTTGGCCAAATCCTTCACACGCTGTTGCATGTCCTTACCAATCTCAGGAGAACTGCGCAAGGCTCGGCTGACAGTTGCAATACTGACCCCTAATTCCCGGGCAAGATCCTTTAGCGAGGTACGATGTTGTTTCTTTTGTGCCATTTTTTGAGTTAGTTAGACTTTGCAAAAGTACAAATAAAAGTCGAAACCCGCAAACGTTTACGTGCAATTTTTGCATTTTTTTGTTGCATGATGGCAGAAAAGTACGTACCTTTGCACCAGAAACAAGAAAACAGAAAAGAATGAGTAATGAATAGTTGATAATAAGTTAGTTAGAAAAGGATTGGGGATGTCGTGAGATATCCCTAATTTTTTTGTCTCCAAATGCCGCCCTTAAAGCAGTTTGCAACCACCGCTCACAAAGGCTTCCGCCTTTTGTATATCAGTAGCGTGGTCTATATCCAGCACCTTCGTAAACGGCCATGCCTGAACCCTGCAACCAGCAGTCACCAACGCCCGCTGGAAGTTCCGCATACGTTTTTCGCCACGTGAAATACAGCCATTCAGTACATTGAAGACGGAAGGAGTCAGTCCGTAAATACCTGCAGATACCAGAACGGACTGCTCACCCCTACCCTCGCCACGGAGGAGAGGTGGGGCATCATGGAACCCTGTAATATGCTGTTGGGCATCGACAGTGACATAAAGGGGTTTCTCGTCGTCGATATACGTGGTGACACCCATCAAAGCATCACCCTCATACTGTGAAAACGCCCTGACATACGCCTTGAATTCGTCCTCACGGAATATGGTGTCTACCGTCGTCAGGACAAAGGGGGCGTCCGTCAGGTACTGACTCATGGCATGAAGGCTGTGCATGGACGACGGGGTGCTTCTGACAATGAATCGCAGGGGGACTGGCCGTCCCTGCAAGCCGTCGCGCTGGATGTCGAGCAGGTGCTGCGCCACCGGCGTCATCTGTTCGTTGCAAATGACGACAATCTCTTCTGCGTCGTTCTCCATGAATATCCGTATCAGACGATCCATCAGGCACTCGCCAGCTACCTTCACCAATGGTTTCGGTACTGCCACGCCTTCGGCAGCCAAACGACTACCCTCTCCTGCTGCTATGACTGCATATTTCATGATTCTAAACTTGATATGACTGATGCATTCCTCAGAACATCATCGTGAAGCCGAGGCGGATGCTGTTCTTGTGACCGCGGGTGGGTGGATTGTAGTTCATACGCCGCACATACTCTATCTGGAAGAAGCGCAGGATACCGCGCACGCCAGCCGAGATTTCCCAATATGGCACACGCGGATTCATGACGTAAGACTCGTCGGGGAAGTACATTAGGGTACTACTGCCGGCATTCTCGGGCAGGAAGGGATTGTTCTTGTCGGACAGTCCACCCCACAGCATCTTGACACCGAGGTACTCGCGGAGTCGGGCGCGGCGAACAAGGGGAATGCGGTTCAGAATCTTGCCCTGCATGTCCCAGTTGAGATCGACGCTCCAGAAGCGGTCGTTGAGGAACTCCATATTGGTGAGCAGGTTAAACGTCTGCTTGTGGCTAATGATGGACAGGTTGGCGGCAGGCATGCAGAGCAGGGGGAAGGGAACCTGGTTCCACTGGATGCCAGCGCGGGTGTAGAGGTCGATGCGACCCCAGCTGCTAAGCCAGAAGCGTTTGAAGATGCTGGCTTCGGTATAGTTATAGTCATAGTCGCCACCCATGAACCCTTTAACGCCGAGTGAGTGGCTGAGGGTGAAGATGGGTGCTTCGCGGTTGACCTTGATGCGGCGCTGCTTGGAGTTGGTATAGAGCGCATTAGGGCTATATTCTATCTCGGCCTTCAGCTCGGTGGTACGAATGGGGACAGAGGGGTTCATGCCGTCTTCCTCGAGCGGGAAGCTGAGCGGCGTGAAGGTCATGTTGCCAGCGGCCTCGTTCTTCTCGGTCTTGACGTAGAAGAGGGTGCGCAGGCCGTACATCTGCTCATATTCGAAGGTGAGCTGCTGGCGGTTGTAGTACATCATCTTATCAACCTTTGTCCACCTCAGGGATGAGAAGAGGTTGTCTTTGTCGGTAGACAAAAACTTGTCTGAGGGCGACATTACGTCGTAGGTGGTCAAGAACGAAATGTTGCGCTTGGGGAACTCCTCGGGCTGGTACTTCTTCCGGTTCAGCGACCACGTCAGCAGCGAGTTGTAATAGTTGGTCTTGCTCTTCCAACCACGGGCCACAAAGCCTTTCCAGAAAAGGTGTGGCGAAAGGTTCGCCGTAGTCATGGCACCGATGCGCGTGCGCAGGCCGTCGATGAAGTTGGTGCTGATCATAGCCGTGACGGGACCGATATCTACCTTGCTGTTCTTGCCGGTCTCTATGAAGTTCTCCGTCAGTATCTTAAAGCCAGTAAGGATGATACCGAAACCCTTGGTATGTTGCATGCCCTTGAGGAAACCGTCCATCTGCGACTCGCTGCGCGTCAAATCGACCTTGCGCTGCTGTTGCCAGAAGTCGTTGTCCTGCATCTGGGCGTAGGGATCGACCACGGTCTTGGCCTTGCCCTTGAAGAGTTTCTTGGGAATCTCGTCGAACTGATAGTCGGAGAGGCGTGTGGAACGGATAGCCACACCCTTTTGCAGGAAGTCGAACAGCACCAATTCAACCACCATGTCGTCCACGCTGAGCACCCACTCGCCCGTGGGCAACTGGGAGAACTCCTGCGTGATGCGTAAAGCCTCGACAAAGTTGACGTCGGTCTGGTTGGGCAGAATGATGTCACAACGCTTCACCTGATGCGTAGAGTCAGCCAAAACATAGAGGTCGCCGCGGAAGCCGAAGTCCTGCTGGTTGTTAGGCAGGAAGTGCAACTGGATGCAGGGGTAGCTATCAACCATCAGTGTATCCTCGATGTAGTAGCGATAGAACGAGATGGCTCCGTCGCTGATGGGCGACGTGAAGGGATGCTGAAGGATGCGCACCTGCTCGTCGTAGATGTTGACGTCGGTAAAGACATCCTTCGAGACGACGTTCAGGACGTCGCCCGTCTGGAAGAAGTCGTTCAGACCTGATGACTTCTGTCCCTTAACAATGTCCTTCTCACTGTGTGGAGAACGGCGGTAGATTGTCTGCGTCACCGTCTCATCGACGCTGAGGGGCAGGATGAGCTTGCCCGTCTGCTGGCATTTCTCAATATGGTTGACCAACCACGGAAACTTGTTGAAGCGGGGGTTGAACAACATATTGGGACTCATGTCGTTCAAAGCCAGCGTCAGTTTCTGGTACTTGGTGTATTGGTAGTAGTCGCGGTTCGAGAGGTCGGTTTTCCGCTTGTTGGCAATGACCTTCTTCATCAGTTCCACAGCAGGATTGTTCTTACGGCTGTAGCGGCTACGCTTCGACTTCACCGTCACCTCGCCCAATGTCTTGGTGTCGGACTTCAGCGACACGAGCAGGCGATGAGTGTTCTCCTTAATAGGCACCGTGCGCGTCTTGTAGCCCACTGCACTGAACGTCAGCTTCGAACCCACGTGCTTGGCAATGGAGAAATAGCCACGGTGATCGCACATGGTCGTAATCTTCTCACCCTTATACTGCACGGTCACAAACCCAAGGCTGTCACCCGTCTGGTCGTCAATGGCATAGCCGGTAATCTTCTCTTGCGCCTGTGCCGGCAGGACGAGAGCCATCACCAGCAGCAGGAAAATGTACTTGATGTTCTTCTTCACAATAATTCGTTCAAATCGTTTATAATATTATCTGGCAGCGACTCGTCGACGGGGGTGTCCGTCCACTGCCTGCCGCGCAGCCATACCGTGCGGCAACCCGCCTCGCGGGCGGGAATGATGTCTTTGTTCATACTGTCGCCCACCACGGTGACTTCGCCGGGCTGCAAGCCCAAAGCCTCCACGCCTAACAGGAAGATGCGCGGGTCTGGCTTGCGAATGCACACCACGGCGGACTCCACGACGTGCCGGAACAGGCCGTCAAGTCCAAACTCATGCAGCACCGTATGGAGATTGCCGTAGAAATTGCTCACCAGCACCAATGGCACTCTTTCTGCCAACTGTGCCAGCACCTCACGACTATGTGCCACATGGCGCAGCGTCTGTGCATAGACATCGTCAAGCACCTGCTCATGGTAGGACAGGCATCCTGCCCGTTCCATCTCAATGCGCAGCTTCACATCGAGCGTTTGGCGAAAGGTATCCTGCGGCTTCACCAAGGGTTCGCGCCCCATCGTGCGCTCCGCATAGACGTATGCCTCACGGAATTTTGCCTCGCCGACCGGGATGCCTGCCTGCTGCCATGCTTGCCATAGCACCTGACCCCAATGGCACCCACCCGTATCGAGCGTGCCGCCATAGTCAAATATATATGCGCGCGAACATATTAATGTACTATCCACGGTTCAGTTTCTGTTTTATTCGTTCTGCAATAGCCACTGCCGCCTCACCACGACAGCGTGAGAAACTGGGCCAGTCGTTGAGGTCAACCAGCACCAACCGGCCGTCAGGCTGTATGATGCAGTCGCCGCCATAGACCTCCAGACCCACCAGGTCAGCCGCCTTGTCGAGCATCGTCTGCAAGGCCCCCGCATCGAAAGGATAATGATGCGGAATTCCGTTGTGCGCCTCGCTGTCGAATTTCCATTCACCATCATCTCCTGGATAATAGTATCGGAAGAAGGCAGTGCCTCTGACGGCATAGCATTTCACGAGGTCGCCCACCACATGGGCACGTACCTCAGGACGGAGCCCTCGCTGGCGCATCGTCCGCACGGCATCTTCCACATCTTGCATCGTAGGAACATACACTACGTCGTCCTCCGACTCCGCCGTACCATAGCCGCGCTTGACCCAATAGCCGTCATTGCCACGATGGGGAGGAACAGGAATGCCCTTACGCTCCAGCAGTTTCATCATGTCACAGCGGGCTGTGGCCGTCATCACACTTGTCGCGCTGTTAATCACAGGCACCTGCTGGAGAGGATACAGGTATGAAAGGGTCCTGTCGTCACGCCCCATCGTTACGTAGGCATCACCCGCCGGTAGCTCCGTCAGATTTTCTTCATTGATGATGTCTGCACACGGAAAGCCGTCCTGCACCAGCAGGCTTCGCACGGCAGCGAGAATGGCAGCATCCTTGTCTATAGAATGGGGAGAGTAGCGGGGCGCCCTTCCGATGAACACAATCTTCTGCATGCACTACTTGTTTAGTTCCACCCAGAAGACAGAGCCCTCACCGTATGTTGACGCCATGCCGACATCGCCATTCAGGGTCATGGCAAGACTTCGGCATATACTCAGTCCCAGTCCTGTACCCGGTACGAATTCATCAACCTTGAAGAAACGTTCAAAGAGACGCTCGTCACACTTGTCCTCTGGAATGCCCTTGCCCGTGTCACGCACCCAAATACGGTACTTGTTGCCGACAGACGTACACCCGAGTGTCACCTGTCCCTCGCTGGTAAACTTCAAGGCATTGTTCACATATTGGTTCAGAATCTCACGCAGACGGTCACGGTCGGTAGTGAGCGTCGGCAAGCTGCCAGCATCTTCTACAACGATCGGCACACCCTTCTCCTTGCATTGCAAGTCATATTTGGTAATGAGTTCCTTGAAAACCAGTTCTACTCCAAAGGTAGACGTATTGAGTTCTCCGCCACCACGAGCCTCCAGTTTCGACATACTGACAATGTCGTCAAACAGACGCAACAGATGGTCGTTATTCTTCTTTATCAAGCCTATCAGCTTCCTGCGCTCTTCCTCGTCTTCAACCAAAGTCAGGACATCGCTGAAACCCACGATAGCATTCAACGGCGTACGTATCTCATGGCTGATATTCGCCAGGAAGGCCGACTTCAGCCGGTCGCTCTCCTCGGCATGATAGACGGCATCCATCAGCGCCTTTTCTATTTCTTTCTGCTGGTCAATGCGCATAATAGCTCCCACAACACTCAAAGGATTTCCCTGCAAGTCACGTTTGTCGATGGTGGCAAAGCCCTCCGTCCAATAGAAGTTGTCGCTATGGGGAATCCTCATCCGGTACTGCAAGTGCAGGTCGTCCATGCGACCAGCCATCAAGTCCTCCATACCTTGCCTGACCATTTCAGCATCGGCAGGGTCCATCAATTCATAGACCTCTTCGATCGTCGAGTCAGACGATATGGATACGCTGTCGTTCTGGTCACGGTAATCACTTTTAAGCATCACCGCATGCGTGGGAACGTCCAAACGCCAGACTGCAAGTTTCATAGCCTTCAGGATGAAGTCGTACTCCACGGAATGGTTCTTCAACTTAGCAAGCCGCGTCACATTGCCTTTCAACGTACGGGAATGACGATACTGAATCCACAACAGCACGAGGGCCGTAAGAAGCATGGGAATCCCGACAATCCATATCAGAATGTCGAGTCTTATAGACGCTATCAGCGGGGAAAATACAGTCGCAACAGTTAGGGTCATGACGCTTCTATCGTTGAATTCACGGGCAAAGGTACGAAATAATGCTTAATTCTTAATGCTTAAAGCTTAATTTTTTTCAATTTTTCAATTCTTCAATTCTTTAATTCTTCTTTTTTTTCACGGCGGCAGCAAATTTTTCACTATTCACTTTTCCTTTTTACTTTATTTTCGTACCTTTGCAGCACATTTACATATTTACATCATGACACAGGAATTTGAAATGATCGCCAAGACCTTTATGGGACTTGAACCTGTCTTGGCGAAAGAACTGACGCAGTTGGGCGCCAACAATGTACAAATCGGGCGACGCATGGTCTCCTTTTCTGGCGACAAAGAGATGATGTACCGTGCCAACTTCCAACTGCATACTGCCATCCGCATCCTGAAACCCATTAAGCATTTTCGCGCTCTTTCCGCCGACGATGTCTATGAAGGCGTGAAAACCGTCGACTGGTCGGACTATCTTGCCCTCGACAAGACCTTTGCCGTGGACTCTGTGGTATTCTCCGAGGAGTTCCGCCACTCTAAGTTCGTGGCCTACAAGGTAAAAGACGCTATTGTCGACCAGTTCCGCGAGAAGACCGGACAGCGCCCCAATATCAGCATCTCCAACCCTGACATGCGACTGCATATCCATATCGCTGATGTAGCACCCGGCGAAAGCGAGTGTACACTGTGCCTCGACTCCAGCGGCGAGAGCCTGCACCGTCGCGGCTACCGTCAGGAGTCTGTCGAGGCTCCGCTGAACGAAGTGTTGGCTGCCGGCATGATATTGATGACGGGCTGGCAGGGCGAAACAGACTTCATCGACCCCATGTGCGGCAGTGGCACAATACTCATTGAGGCGGCTCTCATTGCCCGTAACATGGCGCCGGGCCTGTTCCGCAAGGAGTTCGCTTTCGAGAAGTGGCCCGACTTCGACGCCGACCTCTTCGATGAGATATACAACGACGACTCCAAAGAACGCGAGTTCCACCACCACATCTACGGTTACGACGTCGACATCAAGGCTGTCAACACGGCACGCCTCAACGTCAAAGCGGCAGGTCTGACCAGCGACATCACGGTGGCTGAACAAGACTTCAAGAACTTCACACAGCCCAAGGAGAAGAGCATCATGGTGACCAACCCGCCCTACGGCGAACGCATATCGACTCCAGACCTGCTCGGCACGTACAAGATGATTGGCGAACGTCTGAAGCATCAGTATACGGGAAACGACGCCTGGATTCTGAGCTACCGCGAGGAGTGTTTCGAGCAGATAGGTCTGAAGCCCAGCATTAAGATACCGCTCTTCAACGGATCCCTGGAATGTGAGTTCCGCAAATACCAGATGTTCGACGGTAAGATGCGCGAGTTCCGCTCTGAAGGCGGCGTCGTCAAGACCGAGGAGGAGAAGCGCCAAATGGCCGAGAAGCACCGCTTCAAGAAGGAGCGCGAGTTCAAGAAACGCTTGGACGAACAGGAAGAGAATGAGGGTGCCGACATCCGCGGCTTCAAGTTCCATTCGCTGGAGCGCAAGGAGCCCCGAAAGCCAAGAGAGCCTCGGGAATCCCGAGATCCCAGAGATTCCAGAAACTCCAGAGACGCTAGAAACGACAGGGATTTCAGAAAGTCCCGTAGCCCCAGAGCTCCAAAGGACTTTAAGAATACCAAGGATTATAAGAAGAACAGGAGGTTCCGCGATGACGACGAAGATTAAACTGCCGCTATTCCTGTTGGCCCTTCTATTCATCCCACAATTACCAATGAGTGCGCAAGATAAGCTTTTCAGTCTGGAAGACCTTAATTTCGGCGGCACCAACTACCATAACCTGCAGCCCAAGAACCTTTGGCTGACGTGGTGGGGTGACGAACTGATACGGACCGACGTGGAGGAGTGCTACATCATCGACAAGAAAACCGGCAAGGAAACGGTGCTCTTCACCCTCGACGACATCAACAGTTGGGCGAAAAGTGATGACACGTACTTTGTGCGGCATCTGATGAATGCATCCTTCCCCTATCCTGACAAGCCTCTTGTGCAGGTAGGCAACCGAAAGGCAATCATCTTGGTTGACTTCAAGGACAAAAAGGTAGTCTGGCAGGACAGCATCTCCGGCCAGCAAGCTAACGACTGGAACAGCACCTCAAAAGCCACGGCATACGTGGAGGGCAACCAACTATATGTTGCTGACGGTCAGGGCAACAAGCATCAGCTGACAACGGATGGCAGCCGTGAGATTGTCTACGGGCAAAGCGTTCACCGTAATGAGTTCGGCATCAACAAGGGAACCTTTTGGAGTCCCGATGGCCAGCGCCTGGCCTTCTACCGCATGGACCAGAGCATGGTGGCTGACTACCCGCAGGTTGACATCTTCCCCCGGGAAGCAACATACGAACCGGACAAATACCCGATGGCGGGCATGACGTCGCACAACGTCACCGTCGGCATCTATGACCTCCGTACCAACCGCACCGTCTATCTCCACACCCTAGCCTCTTCTGACGATCTTGTCGTCACCCCCCCCACCTCTGCCAATGGTCCTGTAGGCAGCGGCTCAGCCGCTGACAACCTCCCCGTCTACTTCACCAACATCGCCTGGAGCCCCGACGGCGCCACCGTCTACCTGTTTGAACTCAACCGCGACCAGAACGACTGCCGCCTCGTTTCCTACGACGCTGCCACAGGCCAGCGTCAGGCTGAACTCTATCGCGAAACCAGCGACAAGTATGTGGAACCCCTGCACCCCATCCAGTTCCTGCCATGGGATGACAGCAAGTTCATTATGCAGAGCCAGCGCGACGGCTACAACCACCTCTATTTATATAGCAAAGACGGGCGGCTGCTGCGCCAACTGACGAGCGGTCCCTGGGTAGTACAGGAGGTACTGGGGTTCAACAAGAAGCAGAAGAGCATCATTATCGCTGCCAACAAATACCATCCCCTGCATCGCTGGCTCTACAGTGTCAGCGTTGCCAATGGCAAGATGAAAGAGTTGGTCACCGCCGACGGTGTACACCGTGGCGAGCTCTCGGCATCGGGTGCTTACCTGATAGACACCTATTCGGCACCCACTCAGCCCCGCAACATCGACGTGGTAGACCTTGCAAAACTCAAAGCCAAAAGACTTCTGACTGCCGATGACCCGTGGACTGGCTACCAGCAACCTCTGTTTGAGTGCGGCTCCATCAAGGCCGCCGACGGCACGACAGACCTTTACTATCGCATGGTGAAGCCTGCTGACTTCGACCCTGCCAAGAAATACCCCACCGTCGTCTATGTCTACGGCGGTCCTCATGCCCATAATGTTGAAGCATCGTGGCATTGGCACAGCCGTTCATGGGAGACTTTTATGGCCCAGAAAGGCTACGTTCTCTTCATCCTCGACAACAGAGGCAGCGAGAACCGTGGGCGCAATTTCGAGCAGGCCACCTTCCGCCAGCTGGGACAGATCGAGATGCAGGACCAGATGCTGGGCGTGGAATACCTCAAGAGCCTACCCTACGTCGATATGGACCGCCTCGGTGTCCATGGTTGGTCGTTTGGCGGCTTCATGACCATCTCGCTCATGCTCAATTACCCCGAGGTTTTTAAGGTCGGCGTGGCTGGCGGCCCTGTCATCGACTGGAAGTGGTATGAGGTAATGTACGGCGAGCGTTATATGGATACGCCGCAGCAAAACCCCGAAGGCTATGCCAAGGCGTCCCTCATCGATAAGGCCAAGAACCTCAAGGGCAAATTACAAATCATTACGGGCTACAACGACAATACCGTTGTTCCACAGCAATGCCTCTCGTTCCTCAATGCCTGCATTAAGGCCGGCACCCAGCCCGACTTCTTTGTCTACCCTGGTGAGGAGCACAACATGCGGGGTCATGCCAGCGTTCATCTGCACGAAAGAATTACCCAATACTTCGAAGACTATCTGAAGTAGTTCATTGTTCATAGTTTATAGTTCATAGTTATGAAGGAAGAACAGATATTAATCCGCATTACCGGTCAGGACCGCCCGGGACTGACAGCAGGCATTATGGGCATTCTGGCCAAGTACGACGCGCAGATTTTGGACATCGGTCAGGCCGACATCCACTCTACCCTGTCGCTGGGCATCCTCATCCGCATAGACGACACCAAGTCGGGCTTTGCCATGAAGGAGCTGCTGTTCAAAGCCACCGAGCTGGGTGTGAACATCATGTTCTCACCCATCACCGACGACGAATACGAGGACTGGGTGGGTCACCAAGGCAAGAACCGCTATATCCTCATGGTCATGGGGCGCCAGTTGGAAGCCAGCCAGATAGAGGCAGCTACGCGCATCATTGCCGACCAGGGACTGAATATCGATAGCATTCTACGACTGACGGGACGCAAGAGCATCAAGCAGTTAGACAAGCACAACCGTGCCTGTATCCAGTTCTCGCTGCGCGGCGAGCCCATCAACAGGCAGGAGATGCAGTCGAAACTGATGAAGATTTCGCAGGAGATGGAGATAGACTTCTCATTCCAGCGCGACGATATGTTCCGGCGTATGCGACGCCTCATCTGCTTCGACATGGATTCGACGCTCATCCAGACCGAGTGCATTGACGAACTGGCAGAGCGCAACGGTGTAGGTGCCGAAGTGCGGGCAATCACGGAGAGTGCCATGCGCGGTGAGATAGATTTCAAGGAGAGTTTCACGCGGCGGGTGTCACTGCTGAAGGGACTGGATGTCAGCGTCATGCAGGACATTGCCGAGCACTTGCCCATCACTGAGGGCGTGGACCGTCTGATGTCCATCCTCAAGACCTGCGGCTATAAGATAGCCATCCTCTCGGGCGGCTTCACCTATTTCGGCGAATACCTGCAACGCCGCTATGGCATCGACTACGTCTATGCCAACGAGTTGGAGATTGGCGACGACGGGAAGCTGACAGGCCGTTACGTCGGTGAGATTGTCGATGGTCATCGCAAGGCCGAGCTGCTGAAACTCATTGCCCAAGTGGAGAAGGTGAACCTGGCACAGACCATCGCTGTAGGCGACGGTGCCAACGACCTGCCCATGATTAGTGCAGCAGGACTCGGCATCGCCTTCCACGCCAAACCCCGCGTAGTGGCCAACGCCAAGCAGTCCATCAACACCATCGGACTCGACGGCGTGCTCTACTTCCTCGGCTTCAAAGACTCCTACCTCGGCGAACAAGGCAAGCTGTAAGAAATATGAATGACGAATTAAGAAAAATAAAAAGATGAAAATACTATTGTTAGGCAGCGGCGGACGCGAACACGCCTTAGCATGGAAAATTGCCCAGAGTGAGAAATGTGAGAAACTGTATGTTGCCCCAGGCAATGCAGGGACGGGAAGCATCGCCCTGCAGACTGGCGGCACAAGTGAGAATATTGCCATGAAGGCCGACGACTTCGAGGCCGTCAAGACGTTCTGCGTAGAGAAAGGCATTGACATGGTCGTCGTTGGTCCCGAAGACCCGTTAGTGAAGGGCATCTACGACGACATGAAAGCCGACGCAAAGACGAAGGACATTCCCGTCATCGGGCCGTCGAAGGCCGGTGCCGTATTGGAGGGTTCAAAGGACTTTGCCAAAGCCTTCATGATGCGCCACAACATTCCCACGGCACGCTACGAGACCTTCGACGGCGAGCATGTTCAGGAAGGACTGGCATTTCTTGAGACGCTGACACCGCCTTATGTACTGAAGGCTGACGGTCTATGTGCCGGTAAGGGCGTACTGATTCTGCCAACCCTTGACGAAGCGAAGAAGGAACTGCAGGAGATGTTGGGCGGCATGTTCGGCAACGCTTCGAGCCGCGTCGTCATCGAGGAGTTCATGAGCGGCATCGAGTGCTCGGTATTTGTACTGACCGATGGTGACCACTACAAGATACTGCCTGAGGCCAAAGACTACAAGCGCATCGGCGAGGGTGACACGGGACTGAACACCGGTGGCATGGGCAGCGTGACTCCTGTACCCTTTGCCACGAAAGAGTGGATGCAGAAGGTAGAGGAGCGCATCATCCGTCCCACGGTGGAGGGGCTGAAAGCTGATGGCATTGACTACAAAGGCTTCATTTTCTTCGGTCTTATCAACCGCACCAACACACCTACTGGCGAGCCAGAACCCTACGTCATTGAATACAACTGTCGCATGGGCGACCCCGAGACGGAGAGCGTCATGCTGCGCCTGAAGTCAGACCTCGTTGACCTGTTGGAAGGTGTGGCAGAAGGCAACCTCGACCAGCGCAGCATTGTATTCGACGAGCGTGCTGCCGTCTGTGTCATGCTGGTCAGTGGCGGCTATCCGCAGGCTTACCAGAAGGGCTACCCCATTACGGGCATACCTGAAGCCTCCGACGCCATCGGACAATCAGTACGCACTGTTGTCTTCCATGCCGGTACAGCGATGAAAGACGGCCAGGTGGTTACCAACGGCGGTCGCGTCATCGCCGTCAGCAGCTACGGCAAAGACAAGGCTGAAGCCCTGCAGAAGTCGTTCACCGAGGCACAGAAAATTCAGTTCACCGACAGGTATTTCCGCCATGACATCGGAGCGGATTTGTAAGTATTGAGTTTTGAAGAAACAGTTACAGAATAAAATTGCCGAGAGCAAACTGGCGTTGCCCGTTATCGTGTTGTACGCCCTCGTCGTATGGCTGCTGTGCGGACTCATCACCGAACAGTGGTGGCTACAGTTCGGCTGCTTTGCCATCTCCACCTACCTGATGGTGGAGTTGAACAACGTCTATGCACTTATCCGCATCTATTCGCGCATGGTAAGCTGCACGTTCCTGGCACTCGCATGCTGTGGCTGTTTCCTGTTTCCATCGTTGCGAGGAGCCATCTTCCAACTCTGTTTCATCGGTAGCATCATCATCCTGTTTCACAGCTACCAAGACAAGCAGAGCGTCGGAACCACCTACTACAGTTTCCTGATGCTGGGCTTGGCCAGCATGGCCTTCGTCCACATCGTCTTCCTGATTCCGATACTATGGATACTGATGGGCACCCACCTCCAATCGCTCTCCTGGCGCACCTTCGGGGCATCGCTGTTGGGCGTGCTGACTCCTTATTGGATTTCTGCTTGCTGGTTCATCTATCAAGAGGACTTCACGCCTCTCTTTACACACTTCGAGGCATTGGCAGTATTTGACTTCCCCTTTGACTACCAGTCTCTGTCATTGAGCCAAATTCTCTACTACTTCCTCATCGTCATCCTGACGCTGACAGGTATCGTCCACTATATCCGGCGACACCAGGGCGACAAGATACGTATCCGTCTGCTCTATGGGTTCTTTGCATGGATAGACATCGTCACGCTGACATTCTTGGCGTTACAGCCCCAGCATTACGACGCTCTGATACGTGTCGCGACGGTGTGTACGGCTCCGCTGCTGGCTCACTTCATTGCACTGACCAATACGAAGGTCACCAACATCGCCTTCTTCGTCATCATCGGTACCATCCTCATCCTCACCACCTACACGTTATGGACGGCATCATCTCTCTTCTAATCAGCTACGGTTACTGGGGAATGTTTGTCACAGCCTTTGTGGCGGGATCGTTCTTTCCGTTCTCCAGCGAGGCGGTGATGACCGGCCTGCTTGCCGCCGGACTGGACCCATGGGGACTCATTATCTACGGCACGGCTGGCAACGTGCTGGGCGGCATGTTCAATTACGGTGTAGGGCGCATGGGACGGCTGGAGTGGATAGAGCGTTACCTGCACGTCAAACAGAAAGACCTGGACCGGGCCACACGCTTCATGGCGGGGCGCGGTGCATGGATGGGCTTCTTTGCCTTCGTCCCTATCCTGGGGTCGGCCATTACTATCGTCCTCGGCCTGATGCGTGCCAATCCCATTATCTCGTTCATCAGCATTACTATCGGCAAATTCCTGCGTTACGTAGTACTCATCTACGGTGCCAACCTACTTATTGGTTAAAAAAACTCAATTATCAATTTTCAATTATCAATTATCAATTAATAGTAGTAACTTTGCAGGTTAGAATCAACAATCACAGATTAGCATAATGAAACAATTCAGACTTGTGGACAACATCCTGGGCTGGCTGACCTTTGCCATTGCAGCCTTCGTGTATTGTTCCACCATCGAGCCGACAGCCTCGTTCTGGGACTGCCCGGAGTTCATTTCTACGGGTTATAAACTGGAAATCGGACACCCGCCGGGTGCCCCGTTCTTCATGCTCACGGCAAACCTCTTCTCGCAGTTTGCCTCAGACCCCAGCCACGTTGCCTATATGGTCAACATGATGAGTGCGCTGCTCTCGGCAGCAACGATACTCTTCCTGTTCTGGACCATCTCGCATCTCGTCAGGCGTCTGCTCATCAAGCAGGAAGACTTCAGAGCTGCCACCACACTGAGCGATTTATCATGGAGCAAACTGATAGCCATCGAGGCATCGGCCATGGTGGGCGCCCTCATCTATACGTTCAGCGACACCTTCTGGTTCTCGGCAGTCGAGGGCGAGGTGTATGCCTACTCCAGTGCCTTCACGGCGGTGGTGTTCTGGCTTATCCTGAAGTGGGAGGATCATGCCGACGAGCCGCATGCCGACCGCTGGTTGGTATTGATTATGTACATGACGGGCCTTTCGATAGGCGTACACCTGCTGAACCTGCTGTGTCTGCCTGCTATCGTGCTTGTGTATTATTATAAAAAATTCCCAACAGATGACCCGAAACGCGACTTGCGCGGCTCGCTCATCGCACTGTTTATATCGGTAGTTATTTTGGCAGCCGTGCTCTATGGTGTCGTTCCCGGTATCGTTCAGGTAGGCGGCTGGTTTGAGTTATTCTTCGTCAACACATTAGGTTGTCCATTCAACACGGGCGAAATAGTCTACATTTTCCTGCTCATAGCCACCATCATATGGGCTATCTATGAGACGCACTGTAATCAGAGTGAGAAACGCCAGAACATTGCCTTTCTGTTGGCTGTAGCCATGTTAGGCATACCATTCTACGGCCATGGTTGGATGTCGGTTATTATCGGTGTCATCGTACTTGCTGTATTATGGTTTGTGTTGAGCTACAAACGCCTGTCCGCTAACGCCCAGCGCATTCCGTTAGTGACGGCTCGCATCAAGAACACGTCGCTGCTGTGCATGCTCATGCTCATGATAGGCTACTCCAGTTATGCACTCATTGTCATACGTTCTTCGGCTAACCCGCCTATGGATCAGAACTCGCCAGAAGACATCTTCACCTTAGGCGAATACTTAGGGCGTGAGCAGTACGGGCAGCGCCCGCTGTTTTACGGTCCAGCCTACACATCGCAGGTAGCTCTGGAGAAAGATGGTGAATACTGTAAGCCCGCCATGACCAAGGGTGACCCCGTTTGGCAGCGCAAGGAGAAGGCTTCGTCCGAAGAGAAAGACCAATACTTCGTGGTACGCACCAAGGACGAATACAAGTATGCGCAGAATATGCTATTTCCACGTATGTATAGCCCTGCCCACCGCAGCAACTACGAGAGTTGGATGGGCGATATCAGTGGCCATGAAGAACTTTTTGACCGCTGTGGTGAGACGGTAACCGTCAAGATGCCGTCGCAGTTTGAGAACCTGCGCTTCTTCATTTCCTACCAGTGCAATTTCATGTACTGGCGCTACTTCATGTGGAACTTCGCAGGTCGACAGAACGACCTGCAAGGCAATGGCGAGTTGTAACATGGCAACTGGCTCAGCGGTATCGACTGGTTCGACAACTGGCGATTGGGCGACCAAGATTTGCTGCCCGATGAGCTGAAGCAGAACAAGGGCCATAACGTATTCTACTGTCTGCCGCTACTGTTAGGCCTG
>JAEEGH010008520.1_pt1 | contig 24208 bp, 14 predicted proteins | sample 9134181 | NCBI WGS metagenome assembly JAEEGH01 (sample SAMN16246544, study PRJNA631951) | gut metagenome | biome: gut microbiome; feature: rumen; material: DP-attached | host: Bos | place: Iran: Karaj | collected 2018-10
GTTGAGGTTCAGGAGGTATACAAGAAGATCATGACTGAGCGCAAGGAGGCTCTGTTGCGCCATTGCTATCAGTACCAAATCGACTACGTTGAGGCCGATATTAATAAGGACTACAACCAGGTCTTGACGAGTTACTTAATCAAAAGAACAAAACTGCATTAATCTTGAAACGCTTTGCAATCATTGTGTTGGCGGTATTCGCCTTCATGCTCTCGCTTCGTGCGCAAGTGCATATCCAGGGAATGTCAAATTATGAGCCTGTTGGGCGTAATTTGTTGAACCAAAGGGAAATCATCGCCTTTAAAGAGACTTTTGAGGTTCCAATCCAACGAGCCGATTTCGATTCGGTTACGAATACGGTGCTGCTCACTTTGAAAGATGACGTTGGAAGAGATGAAAAGGTTGTCGATTCAGGCATCCGTCATGCGGTGTTTTTCGACCTTGAGCATAATGAGTTGAAATGGCGCAAGAAATACTATAGGAATGAAGAGCTTTACATCAAGAGAGGCCCTGTGGTCTTCAAAGCCAAAGAAAACGACTTCTTCTTGGTTGACGCGGAGACAGGCGAAGAACAGTTTAAAATTGGGAGCGGCATGTGGCCTGTGTATTTCGATACAGAAGAAGGTTGGATGATTTGTATGACTGGGATGAAGGGTCTGGGCAGTAGGCGTAATCTGTGTAGAATCGATTTGAAATCAAAGTCGCAGATTTGGGAGCGTGACGTCAAATCGGCTCAGGAGTTTGAGATGGCAACGAAACTGAACGATTCAACATTGCTCTTCGTTGGCAATGGTCTCTATTCAGTAGATATCAACAATGGTGAAGGTTGGCGTTTGGAAACGAACATGCAGGAGATGTCGAATGAACACTATGGCCTATATAATTTGGTTTCTTCGGTCAGGGTTTGCTCTAATCCTTTTGTTGATGGTTCAGATATCTATATCGCTGGCATTAAAAGACTTATAAAGACCGATTCTAACGGCAAGGAATTGTGGCATGCGAGATTGCCGGAAAAAAAGACCAGTCTCTCAAGGTTGTTTGCCACGAAAGACTATTTGCTTATGGTCAATATGGGCTATGCACCTCACTCATACTCTTTCTATTATACGTATTTGGACAAATGGGGTAAACCCTTTTTGGCAGCGTATGACAAGAAAACTGGAAAGAATGTGTATATGCACGAACGTAAGAAATATGCGGATTTTATCAAGGATGTGGAGTTTAGGGATGATGATGCCTTGTTCTTGCTTTTTGCTGATAAGGAAGGTCACCAGTCTGTTGAGAAATATCAGGCAAATACGGGTGCACTTGTGGGTAGAAAGGAAGTGGCGCCAGTGGTGATTCAGTCTTCGGGCAGTATGAATGCCTTCGTCGGTCCCGATGTTTGTGTCAAGAAGGACAACAAATTTGTCCACTTGGTTGAAATGGACACTATTGGCGTTTATGTGGTTTGCGACAATGGGGTGCTCCACCTTGATGGCGGCTTGAAAAGCACGGACTTTATCAGTTTTAATGATTTGTTTGTTTATAATGGCAAATATGGCGATTTGCGTTTCTATTCTCATGGTAAGGAGACGGTCGTTGTGGACGGTGAGAATAAGGAAGTGGCGACGCTCAATTTCCCCGATGTGTTTTGCACCGAGTCACAGATTTATAGCATTAAAGACAAGTCGTTGTATGTGATTAATAAGGAGCAACTTTATTAATAGGTGCAATTGCTTTCTTGATAAGTAGACGAGCAAAATTAGTTTACTGGATACGAGACTACGGGACTTTTTTGACTATGACCATTGACCATGACCTCTTTCACAGGGATGCTGAGGTTTCAGCTCTTGGCGGAAGTGGTCATTGTCATAGTCATAAGCCATAGTCTCGTAGTCTCGAAGTCAAAAGAAAATGACGATTAATTTTGAACTGTTACTTAACTAAGGCGATGAAACAAAAAAGCCCGAGAGAAATCCCGGACTTTTTGTTTCCCCGAAGGGAGGAAAAATTACTTACCTAACTATATTTATTACATTACTAAAACTTTCACGGAGACGCGGCTCTGGTTGTTTTCCATACGGATGACATAGATGCCAGTGGCCAGGCTGTGGCTGATGCGTTCGGTGCTGCCTGCGTTGATTTGCTTTTGCATCACCGGTTGGCCGAGGACGTTGTAAACCGTCATCATGTAGTGCGCATTGTCACCATTCTCGATTACAAACTCGTGGTTGGCGTTCCATACCTTCACGTTGGTTTCGACGTTGTCGTCCACGCCATCATCGGTGAGGTCGATGAAGATGGGCTCGTCCAAACCGAAGTTCGGGTTGCTGGTGTTGGCATTGGGATGCCATTGGCCATTTTCGGTGTAGTATGTGTTGATGACATTGCTTTCCATATCCACAATCCTGATGGCGTTGATGCCGTCCTTGTTGTCGTTGGGCAGGATGCCGCCAAACCAGCCGTCCTTGCCGGCCACCCATTCCTTGTAGAAGTCGGCGTACTGGTTGATGCCAGCAAAGTCGACGCCCGTGGTCTCGATGCTTGTGGAATAGATGGGACGTTCGTCTTCGGCGTCAGCATGCAAAAGGGCGAAGGTCATGGCCGGTTCGTTGCTCTTGGCATAGAAGGCCGTGCCTTGGTAAGCGTCGCGTTCGGTGCCGAAGTTGAGCACGGTAGCGTATTCATACGAGGTGAAGATGTTGTCAACCGTAGTGCCGTCGTTGCCGTCATTGATGCGGACGCGGAGGTAGACCTCGTTGCCGGGCGTGAAGCGGGCGTTAGCAGTAGGCTCGTTGATGAACCAAACGAGGGCGATACCGTCTTCGTCGGTGGTGAACTCGCCATAACCGCCTTCGGTCGACAGACTCGGGCTGGTGCTGCGGTAGAAACCTTCAACATTGGCATAGATCACATTGCCTGCGCCAGCGGTCTCGGGACCGTCGTTCGAGTCGACGAACTGGTTCACGTAGCGGTAGGTGGTCTCGGGTGCCAGGTTGTAGAGATAGGCAGCCACGGCCACAGGCACGCGATTGTTGTTCGACCCGTTGTTGCCTTGGATGTAGTAAGGCATCATCGCAATCATTGCCGGTTCGTCCTCGCTGTGGACTGTACCCGTCAGACTGACTTCTTCAGTGGCGTTGCCGCCTTCGTGGCTGATGGTGCCGGTGTAGGTGTCCACTTCAAGGCCTTCCATGAGGCGGACGTAGATGGTCACAGGTTGGTCGATGAGTTCGCCGTCAGCAAACTGTACGTACAGCGTCTCAAAGAAGTCTTCGTTGTCCAATGAGATTTCGAAGTTCTCACTTGCCGTCACAGTCACTTCGCCTTCGCCTTCGAGGTTGGCACCCGTCAAGATGTAACTCTGGGAATTCGACGGACCTTCGCCTTCCATATAGTCTAGACCGCTAATGCTGTTCGGAGAGGCCGTCAGTGTAGGACTGGCAGTGGCACTGCCCGAGACGAGCATGATGTCGTCAACCTCCCATGCAGCGGATTCACTTTCAGTGCAGATGTACTTGAAAGCGATGTAGCAGTTCGTGCCGCTAAATTCGTCGAGGCTGATTTCGCCAGACTCGGTCCAAGTCCAACTGCCGGGCGAGAGTTGGCATGCTAGCGGTTCCCAGTTGGCTGCGTTCGGGTCGGTGCCGTCGTAGTCATTGGAGAAGAGTACCTCGATGTCGGGACCATTGTAGTTCATGGCGGTGACAAAGGTCAGCACAACTTCGCTGTAGCTGTCGAGGTCGAAAGCGGGCGAGATGAGCCAGTCTTCGTTGGCGCCGTGGTTATAGCCGTTCATGTAGGCGTAGTGATTGCCGCTGTGTTCGGCAATGGTCCATTCGGCATCTTCGCCTTCCACATTGACTTGTGTCCAGCCGTGCCAATCCTCTTCCCAGTCTTGGTTGAAGATGATGACAAGGTCAGTCTGGATCACATATTCGGCACTGACAACGGGACTGTCATTGCAGCCTTCCTTCTCGGCGTATGCCCAGAGGGTCATGCTCTCGTCGACGGTAATGGCTTCTTCATATTCCTCCCAAGGACCGTTCTCTGAGTCGAGGCTGTAATAGATGGTGGCGTCAGGGGTGGCGCAAGTGATGGTCACGTCTTGGGTCTCATAGTAGGTACCTGCACCAGGTGTGAAAACAGGTGCTGCCACTGTCGGAGTGGGCGGGACGCCGCCTTCGCCTTGCATGAAGATGTCAAGGAAGAAGTTGTACTCGCCATCGGTCATGTTGCTGATGGCATAGGCTTTCACCACACTTTCATTATCAGTGACGCGCAAGGCCATGGCTCTGGTGTCAGTGGTGGCGTTGACGATATTGAAGCCGAAGTATTCGGGTACCAAGCTCTCAGGAGCAGAGACGCCTGTAGTAATCGTCCAGACGGTCTTTTCGCCGTTCAATACGAAGTTGGTGCCGGTGTTGCCGTAACCAATCATGTCGCCGTTGGCGTTGGTGAAGGTATAGCCGTCAGTCGTGATGTCGACCGTCCAGTAGAAACTGTCTTCGGCACCAAGGATGCTGGCAGGGATGATTTCGTCAGAACCGTTCATCACGCTGGTGAACTCAGTGGTGGTGAGTTTGCCGCTTGTCGGAGTGTTGGCAATGCCGAGGTAGGCGTCGGTCGTCTCGTTGTAGCGGGCAGCCAGAATGACACGGTTACCGGTGACCAGTTGGCCGGCATCACTGATGCGGACGTAGTCGTCGCCAGGCACAGGTTGTGCAGTGACGCTGCCGCTGCAGGTCACTTCGGTGTCGTCGACATCGGCGCAGGTGATGGCGATGTCTTCGTCGTTGTATTCGCCGACAGCAAGGCCGGCTTTCAGGCGGACATAGATGACGGCGCCGTCAATGGTGCCATTGTCGTGGCTCAGCGTGAGTGTGCTTTGGGCAGTGAAGTCTTCGCCCGAGGTCAGCGATATCTCATAGTCGGCAGCTTCGTCGATGACGACGTTGCTGGTCAGGTTGATGCCGCTGACAGTGAAGCTTTGCTCGTCCGACGGACCGTTGCCTTCCATATAGATGAAACCAGTCAAGGCAAGCGGGGTGACGGTGAGCACGGGATCGGAGGTCTGGCCGAGGAGCAGGATGTCGTCGACTTCCCAAGCGGCGGCTTGGTCAGCATCGCAGGTGTACTTGAAGCCGATGTAGCATTCGCTGCCGTTGAAGGCGCTCAGGTCAATGTCGCCCGACTCAACCCAGGTGTAGTTGCCCGTCGAGAGCTCACAGGTCAGTTCGGTCCAAGTGGCTGCGGTGGGGTCTTCTCCGTCGTAGTCGTTGGAGAACATCACTTGCAGGACGTTGCCGTCAAACTTGGTGGCGGTGCGGAAGTTCAGCGACGGGTTGCTGTAAGCGTTGAGGTTGAAAGCGGGGGAGATGCACCAGTCTTCGTTAGCATGTGCCGTTCCACCACTGTAGCCATTGGCATAGGCATAGTGGTTGCCTTGGTAGGTGGCCACACTCCATTCCATCTCGCCATCCACATTGACGAAGGTCCAGCCGTTCATTTCACCTTCCCAGTCTTGGTTGAAGATGGTGACGAAGCCCATCTGGATGGTATATTCTGCTTCAGCGACGTTACTGTCGTTATAGCCATCCTTTTCGGCGTATGCCCAGATGGTCATGCTCTCATCAACGTCGATGGTGCCTTCGTATTCGGTCCATGGACCATTCTCAGAAACGGTGCTATAATAAATGGTCGCACCATCGGTAGCGCAGGTGATGCTGACGGTCTGCTCTTCGAAATAGGTGCCGCCTTCAGGGTTGAAGGTAGGTGTGGCCACGGTGGGAACGGGCGGTTCGCCACCTTCGGTCTTCACGAAGAGGTCGAGGAAGAAGTTGTAGCTGCCCGCGTTGTTGTTGCTCATGTTGGACTTGGCATACGGGCCGAAGTTATAGCTGGTGTTCAGGGCAAAGGCTCTGCCATCGTTGTTGACGTTAGTGATGACGAAGCCGGTGTAGTTGGGCACCATGGCGGTCTCGACCGATGTCCCCGATTCGATGCTCCACTCGGTGTTGTCGCCGCCAGTAGAGAAGTTGGTGCTGCTGCTGTATCCGATGAGGTCACCGGCAGCGTTAGAGAAGGTGTAGCCATTGTCGGTCACGCCGACTACCCAATAATAGGTCTCTTCATCGTCAACGATGCTGGCAGGCAGCACTTCGTCGGTGCCAGAGGTGGCGGAAGTGAACAGCACGCCGGTGGGTTTGCCCGTTGTGGCGGCAGTCATGGCGTAGTAGTCAGTGGCATTGCTGTCGAAACGGGCGGCTACGATGACATAAGCACCTGCGGTGAGGTTGCTTAGGTCGCTGATTCGGACGTAGTTGCCATCGCCAGGAGTGGGCGGTGTGGGCGGGTCGGGAGGCGTGGGCGTGCCGCCGGTGACGGTGCCGCTGACATTGATGAACAGCGTGTCGGCGCCTTCCGAAACGGCATAGATCTGCTCGTTGTAGGTGCCACCTTCAAGACCTGCTTTCAAGCGGACATAAATGGAGATGTCGTAGAAATGGCCTGAGTTTGGGATGAAGACCATGGCAGGATTCTCCGCGATGAAGTCGGCGTGAGTCGACACTTCGAAACTCTCGGAGGGATATACTGCCACGTCATCGGAGAGGTTGTCGCCACCAAGGAGGAAGGAGGTCGCTGCTGAGGGACCGCCTGCTTCGAAGTCATAGGTGAAACCGCCCAGCAAAGTGGGGTTGGCAGTGAGTGAAGGACGGTGTGCGTATTGCACGTCATTAGCGCTGACTACACGCAACTGCACGGCGTTGTAGCAACCGATGATGCCCGTCACGGTCACGAGGTCGCCTTCCACCAAGCCTTCCACGGTGGGGATGCGATAGATGTTGAGGTTGTTGCCTTCTTGGGTGATCGGGGTGTTACCGTTGGTGTTGATGGTGCCGATGGTGGCGTCAACGATTTTCACGCGTGTCGACTGCAGCATGTTGCTGCCGCTGTAGTCGGCGTTGATTTCGGCGATGGTCTTTACGGCCAACGGCAGGGTGTTGTTGTGCGAGATCACCGTGAACTCGTTTTCGTTGCCGCCGTTGATGCCTGTCAATTCAACCAAACCGTTGAAGGTGGTGCGCTTGCCGTAGGCACGCACGTTGTCGCCAATGGCGAGGCCTGTAGGCACAGTGTTGGAGTTGAGGTAGAGGTCGATGCCAGCGGTTTCGTCTTGGATGTAGACGTTTCGGCCGTCCAAGAAGATGACGGTGCCTTCCACGCAGCCGTAGGCATTGCTTTGCAAGGCACGTGCTTCGGCAATCGTCATGGGTTCGCTGATGGTGTAGGTGGCCGTGGCCACTTCACTATTGCTATAGTTGGGGGCGACGGCCAGGGCTTTCAGCGTGGTGGTGGCGCTCACCGTGATGGGTGCGCTGTACACTGTGCTGTTCACCGTGGGTTCGCTGCCGTCTGTGGTGTAGTAGATGACGGCATCAGGAGTCTCGCAACTGATGGTGACGCTCTGTTCGGTCATATAGGTGCCTGCCACCGGCGAGAAGGTCGGGGTGGCGGTAGTACCGGCATTGGTGACGGTGCCGCTCAGGGTGATGGTCTTGGTGATGTCGCCACTGACAATGGTGACATTGCCACTATAATTGCCCACATTCAAGCCAGCTTTCAGTCTGACGTAGATTGTGGTCTCGGCTATTGTGCTGTTGATGGGTGAGAGTTCGTCGCTGTCGAAATAGCCGTTATCGGGGGTGAGACTCAACTCAAAGTTGGTGGGAGCCGTCAATGTGACGACATCGGTGAGGTCGGTGCCGCTGATGGTGAAGTTCTTGGATGCCGAAGGGCCATTGCCCACCATGTAACGGAAGTCGGTCAGTTCGGTAACGGAGACGGTAAGTTGGGGGTTGAGCTCGGCATGGAGGACGACATCTGACGCCTGGGCTACACGCAGTTGAGGGGTGTTGAAATAGCCGATGACGCCAATCACGTCAACAACATTGCCTTCCACGATGCCTGGTAAGGCAGGTACCTTGTATATGTTGATGCTATTATCGCCTTGTGTCAAAGGCGTGTTGCCACTCGTGTTGATGGTGCCGATGGTGGCGTCTTCAATCATCACGCGGGTGCATTGCAGGGCATCTGCACCATCAGCAAGGACTTCGGCGATGGTTTTCACAACGAGAGGAAGCGTATTGCCTGTTGAAACGATAGTAAAAGCACTGCTGTTTCCGTCAATGTTCTTCAGTTCATAGAGACCGTTGTAAACAGTCTTTTGGCCGTAGGCCTGTACCATGTCTCCCAATGCCAATGATGAAGGTACGGTGTTGGTGTTCAGATAGAGGCAAATGCCGCCTGTGCCGTCTTGTACGTACACGTTACGGCCGTCGATGAAGTTGACGATGCCTTGCACCATGGCGTATTCATTGTCGGGCAATGCCTTGGCTTGTTCAATGCTGATAAGGGTGGGGAAGGTGTAGGTGGCCGTAGCCGTAGGGCTGGCGATGTAGCCGCTCTTGTAGGCTTTGGCTTTAAGAGTAGTAGTCTCGCTGATGTTCAGTGGCACACCATTGCTGTATTGCTGACTGTTTTCAGTCGGCTCAGTACCGTCGGTGGTGTAGCAAATGCTGGCACCCTCGGTGGCGCAATTGATGCTCACCGATTGGGGTGCAGAATAAGTGCCGCCTGCAGGGTTGAAGGTTGGGGTGGCGACGGTTGGGGTGCCGCCGCCAGCTGAATAAGTAATGGTAATAGACTTGATGTAAATAGCCTTAGACGAGGTTTGCTCATAGTTGAAGGAAATGTCACCAGATGCAGAGCCGGAAAATGTGACTTCTGTTGCAGCATTGGTTAATGTGTAAGAATCACCAAAAGTGTTTCCTCCAACAGTAACAATAAGTGTTCCCGCAATGCTGTTTGCACCGCTTGTGTTTATTTTAATCTCTGTAATAGTACCAGAAATGTCCGATGTTGAAAGTGTAAAAGCCGAGAAGGGTTTATTTCCACTACCAAATTGTTGGCCTTTGGTGGCATCGTAACCGAAGTATTCACCTCCAGTTCCGGCAAAATACCAATCCACATCATTAAGTGTTTTGGTTTGATTGTTGGCGTCAAACATTTTCGCAGTAAAAGTGTAAGAATAGACGTCTCTTGCCTGTCCCATCATTTTCAATGGAAGGAAGATTGTTGGCAACAAAAACAACGCCGTCAACAAAAAAGTAAGTTTTTGTTTCATGAGAAAAAAGGTTTAATTATTTGATACTTATTGATTTAATGCAAATCCACTAGGGTATGTTCCCCTATATTATACAAGGTGTCAAAATTAGGAATTTGTCCTTGATGCGTCGGATTTGCAGGCAATTAGTTTTCAACATTTTATCAACAGGTTTATGAACATGTGCTGTTGAAAACTTTGCTGGAAAGGGACAAAAAAAGAGACGCCCGAAAGCGTCTCTTTGAAGTTGCGTGGCTGGATTACTATTACTTAGAGGGCGTAACCCAAACCGACGAAGAAACCTTGCGTCTTGGTGGTGACGTTGTCGTTGTTCTTTTCTTGGTCGACCAGACCGAGGCGATAGCCAGCAAACAACTTGGCTCTGTTGAATTCGGCGGCAGCGCCAAATACCAAGTTGATGTTGAAGGGATTCATGTTGCTGTTGTCGCCATACCATTTGGTGGTGGTGGAGCTGCTGCCAACGGAGTTCTTCGTTGAACCCGAAATGGCAAAGCTGAACATGGGACCGACGAAAGGCGTGATGGAGAGGTCACGGTTGATGCCGATGCCATAGTTGAAGAGCACCGGGACATCAAGAAGCATCTGGGTTTCTTTGGTTGATGAGGTAATGCCTAACACAGTTGTCGATTCGCTCCTCGTGTTCATGCGGAACTGGATGCCAGGAGCCACGCCGATGCCTTTGCTCAAGGTGAAGTTGTCGGTGAGGCCAACGAAGAAACCTTGGTAGTTGGTGGTGGTAGTGCTGTTGCCCCATGTGGTGGAGAACTTCTCAGGTGCATAACCTGCGTTGATGCTAATCTGTGCTTGTGCCTTTCCGGCGACAAACATGGCGGCTACGAGAGCCACGATTGCTAATACTTTTTTCATTGTGTGTTTGGTTTAGATTATTTGATGTTTAATTGTTGTTTTGCTTAAGGGTTCAAGGGCCTCCAGTCGAACACAGGCTTAATGGGTTCTCCGAACGATTCCAACTTTTTAAGGCCTTCGTCTTTCGTGATGGGGTTTTCGTCGAGTTCGAACTCCGAATCCATCTCTTCGGTTTCCATGTTGAAGAGTTTCATCTCGGCAAGCGTGGATTGGAGACCGCTGTTTTGCAACATCGAATACCTAGAATAGAAGCATCCTGTGCCGCAGCCGCCGGCATCACCAACGACACCTTTGAAGAACATCAAATTGCGCTTGAAGTCGGATGCGGCCAGCAGGGTGGTCTTGCCTTGCACGATGGAGAATACCCCTCGGTTCTCTTCCTTGTCGTCGCTAAGGATGAGTTCGGGTTCGCCGTCCTCGTCGATGTCGAGGAGGTCATATTGCGTGAATGGATGATCCACGCCGCTATCCGCCACTTCATTATACAAGGTCTCCATCGATTCGAGTTCCTCCAATGTGGTCGAACACTGGCTGGGCGCGTTGCCGTCCCAGGCATAGGTGTGCCTGATGGAGGTCCACCAATTCATGAAGTACTCGCTGACCACAATGTCGTTGCCCTCTTGGGGAAGCGAGATGCTGAACATCGAATTGCCAAATGAGGTCTTGAAGTATTTGAGGTAGTCGTACTCTGGACTGAGCGTTTGGGTGGCGGGGTCATAGTCGTAGAAGGCTGCGAAAGCCACTTGTTTGGAACTCGGTTGGCTGAGACAGACGGCCAAGAGCTGATGCCCATTGTCGCGCTTCCAAACGCGGGCCTGCATGCTTTCCGAGTCCTTGTCGTCGCTGCCTTCGGCAAAACCAACATAACCGTTGGTCATGTCGATCATGTCGATATACTGTTGCTGGTCCTCGGGCAACTTGGCATCGCGAAGGAAGGTGGTGACGCTATAGGTAGGCATGGCTTGGTTGAAGGCCTCCATGAGACTTAGGATGTCGCCATCCGCGCTCTTGAAGGTTTTACTGGGCCACATGTCACACACCTGGTCGATGGTCAACAGGTCGTTCTTCTCTGTCGTGGTTTGAGCCGTTTCAATCTTTTGCGTGTTATTGCCACACGACAGCAGCAACAGGGCCGGAAGGATGATATAAAATACTTTTCTCATGGTTTACTTCAGGCCTGCCCAAGTGCCCATGATGTTCTTGCATTGCGTGTAGGTGCTGGGGCAGTTGCAGACTTTGTAGGTAGTGGAACCAGCAGGTTGGAAAATGTCGACGGCGCGTTGTTCGCTGTCCCAACCATGGGCCAGGATGTAGAGGTAATAGGTGGTGCCACCCATCATAGGAGAGTCTTGCACACCGTTGGGCGAAGAGCACATTTCAACAGTGTAGGGTTCCTCAGGAGCGTAGGCGTTGCTGTTGACGGCGCCCTTCAGCAGGGCGGCGGCCATGTAACGCTGGATGTACTTGTCATCCTCGGGACTGAACTCCGAGGGGACGAGCTTGGTTTTCAGGATGCGAATGATGCCGTCGACGGTGGAGGAGCTGTTGCACAGCAGGTCGAAGCATTTCTTGCCGGTGTTGGCGTCGCGAGCGTAGATCTCGATGGCCATGGGCACCATAGCGGCGGTGCCTTGGAGCGACTTGCCCAGGAGGCCGTTGTAGACGGCTTCAAACTCGGCATAGCCCGAAGGAATGTTGGTGAAAGTCACCGTGGCGGTAGGCGTGCGGTGCTCGTTGCTGTTAAAGTCGATGTCACCATTGACGGTGTAGGTGTGGTTGCCGTAAGTGAGGGTGTTGCCAGCCACTTGGGCATCGGCCTTCGTCTCTTTGACGAGCGAATGCCATTGGTCTTTGGGTTGCATAAGGCCTTCAGCCGCTTTGCCGAGGTTCTCAAGGTCGCCCAGCGACACGTTGTTGCCGCAGTTGGAGAGACCGAGGGTGAGTGCAAGGGCAGCCATCGCGACGCAACTGCCGCGTTTAATGTTCAAAAGGAAGTTTCTTTTCATGATGATGTATTTTTAGAGATTTGGTGCTGCAAAAGTAGGGCTTTTTGTGAAATATTGGCATTTTTTTTGCCATTATTTCGGTTAGACTTAGAATTTTTCTATTATCTTTGCAGCGTTATATAACAATTGAAAAAATGAAAAAAGTAGTTCGAACTGTATGGATTTGCGCATTGTCGGGCTTGGCCTTTTTGGCCGCCTGCTGCTCCAGCAAGGGTTTGACACGCGCCGAGCGGAAGCAACTCAAGCACGAACGCGACTCTATCCAGGAAATCCTCAAGATGCGTGAGATGGCCGCTGTCTACGGCTCGCCCGAAATCATTGCCGACTATGGCGTAGAGACGGCCCGTCTTCGTTATGAGTTGGATTCCATCAACTCCCGTTTGGGCAAGGATGTCGACGTAGAGAAGAGCAGACAACGCTATTCCATGAAGCAACAACTGGCTGAACTCAAGCGGGCCCTGAGAAGTCGCGAGGGCGCCTGCGTGTATGGCTCACCTGAAGTCATCCAGCGCTATGGGGAGGAAACCCAACGCCTGCGTGAGCAAGTGGAAGAACTTGAGAATAGGATTCGCGAACTTGACGAATAAAGATTTGAGTTATGTCCAGATGGTTCCGTAAGCTTTGGATTGGGTTGCTGTCGGGAACGGCAGTCTTGGCGTCGTGCGACTTTTTTGCGACGTCACCAAAACTTTATGGTCCGCCGCCTGTCGAAGATACGCTTCAGAAGTCAGACCGCCGCGAGGTGATTCGCCAACGTATCGAGTCCATTCGCGCTATCGTTGAAGAGCGCCAGAACTCCGAAATCTATGGCCCGCCAGAGATGATGGAGGAGTATGCTCGCGAGACCCAACGGTTGCAAGCCGAGGCCGATTCCCTTGAACAAGAATTGAAAGCTATTGAAAAGGAATAAAAAGTAGTGCCCTATGAAGAAAATAATTAATGTTGTTCGTGTAGGTCTCTTTGTGGGATTGGCCTTCTTGTTTGCCTGTGGCTCGTCGCCCAAAGACAAAAAACGTCATGAGCTCCGTGACAGGATTGACGAAATACAACAAACCCTTTCAAAACGCAGTTCGGAAGCCATTTATGGCCCACCGCAAATGATGTTGGAAAGGGAAGAGCAAAACCGACGCTTGATGGCGGAGAAGGATTCGCTGGAGATAGAACTAAAAAAACTAGACCAGGAATAACCGAACCTGTGGAGATATGAAAAAAATAGTTCGCATAGTGTGGATCAGCGCCTTGTCGGGATTGGCCTTTTTGGCGGCATGCTGCACGCAAAACGGCTTGACGCGCAAGGAACGCAAACAACTCCTTAAAGAGCGTGAACAGGTCGAAATGGAGCTTGCCCATTACGAATACCCAAGCGAAGAGATCTATGCTAACCATTTCGACGTTTTTATGACATATCGAAACACGAAGTATTCGCTTGAGAACAGGCTTGACTCCATCAACTACCGCCTCGGCGACAGCATCGACCTCGGCCATAACGTCCGTCGCCGCCAACTTCTCATGCGCATCGACTCGCTCAATTACCTCATCTACAACTATACGCCTGCCTGCATCTACGGCGGTCCCGACCAGATGGGGCCGGGCAGGATCAGGACCTATTCCGAACTCGACGAATACAATGAAGAGCTGAATAAGGCTCAGGCAGAATTGGATGCCTTGGATCGTGGTGAAGCGTATCAACCCGAAGACCTTCAACCCGTTATCGACCCAAAGAAAGAAGCGGTGCCTTTGTATGGCGCCCCACGAAGGGATAAGCCCGTTAAGCAATAATGACAAGCTATGAGCGAACGTCTTGGTTTTTATAAGAAGGTGATGCTCGAACTCAACCACGCGGTGCTGCAAAAGCGCATCGACGAGCACGAGTTGCACCAACTGTTTTGGGAATGCACCTTGCGATGCAACCTTAACTGCCGACATTGCGGCTCCGACTGCCGCATGCTCTCCGAAAAGGATGACATGCCTTTTGCCGACTTCGCCAAGGTGCTGGATGAAATTCGCGAGCATCAAGACCCGGGCAAGGTGATGGTCATCACCACGGGAGGCGAACCTACCGTGCGTCCCGACTTGGCCCAATGTGGCGCTGAGATTTCGAAACGCGGTTTCGTATGGGGCATGGTGTGCAACGGCATGCTGCTCTCGGCCGAGAAACTCAATGAGTTCGTTGAGGCTGGACTGCAGTCCATTGCGGTGAGTTTCGACGGTTTCGAGGAAGACCATAACTGGATGCGCGGCAACCCTAACAGCTATAAGAACGTTTTGCGAGCCGTGGAGGCCATGAAGCAGCATCCTGCACTGACGTGGGATGTCATCACCTGTGTCAACCAGCGCACCATCAAATACTTGCCGCAGTTCCGCGACTTCCTCATCTCTTTGGGCATCCATCGTTGGCGCCTGTTCACGGTGTTCCCATTCGGCCGTGCCGCTAATGAACCCGACTTCAAGCTCTCCAACGAACAGTTCGTGCAGATGATGGAGTTCATCAAGCAGACCCGTCTTGAAGGCCGCATCCGCGCCGACTATGGTTGCGACGGCTTCCTCGGCAAATATGAGGGCGACGTGCGCAACCACTACTATTCGTGCAGCGCAGGCATCAACATCGCATCGGTGCTCGCCGATGGTTCCATCTCGGGATGCCTCAGTATTCGCAGCGACTACCACCAAGGCAACATTTATCAGGACAGTTTCTGGGACGTGTGGCAAAACAAGTTCGGCGTATACCGTGACCGCAAATGGATGAAAACCGACCAATGTGCCGATTGCAAGATGTGGCGCTATTGCCAAGGCAATGGCTTCCATCTGCGCGATGGCGATGGGAAATTGCAGATCTGCCAATACCACATGATCAATCCGGAATGAGGAAATCGAAGATTAGCTACGCTGAATGCGGAGCATTTCGACGGAGTCAATGCTGAATGAGGAATGCGGAATTTTGAATTTTAAATCTTGAATTTTGAATCGAATCTATCTCGTCGGATATATGGGTGCTGGCAAGAGCACGACAGCACGAAGGCTGGCCAACCGTTTGGGTTGGGAAGCCGTCGACACTGACGATTTGTTTGAGACAAAATACAAAATCTCGGTCTGCGATTTTTTCCATAAGTATGACGAACCGCTCTACCGCAAACTCGAGTCGGAGGTGCTGAAAGAGACGGAAGACCTTGATAACGTGGTTGTTGCTACGGGAGGTGGCACGGCGTGTTTCCTCGACAATATGGAGTGGATGAACACCCATGGCACGACAGTTTTCCTGCGCATCAGCGAGCAGGCCGTGGTCGACCGGTTGGTCCACGCCAAACGCAAACGCCCCTTGGCCATCGGCAAGAGCGAGGAGGAACTGGCCGAATTCGTGAAGCATCATTATGCCGAACGCATGCCGTTCTATGAACAAGCCCGACTTACCGTGAAAGCTGAAAACCTCGACCTCGACGACCTCGTCAATCGGCTAATCCAAGTCCCGTGTCCCAAAGTCTCGCGTCCCCAAGTCCCGTGTCCCGAAGTCCCGTGTCCCAAAGTCCCGAGTCCCGAAGTCTCGCGTCCCGAAGTCCCGTGTCCCAAAGTCCCGCGTCCCGCGTCCAACAATACCCCCATCTCATGAAAAAAGCTTTAATATTAATAGGTGTGTTATGGGCATGCCTCGCTGCTGCTGCCCAAGACCTCGACAGTCTCTACCAAGTGTTTGAGCACAATAGGGGAGAGGCAGCCTACCGTGCGGCGGTGGCCATTGACGAGACCATCGGCCGCGAACCCAATTTCGATGCCGACACCGACAAGGACGAAATCAAGGTGAAGGTGCTGCGCACCATGATCCTTTATTACTTCAACAACAACGACTTCCAGCATGCTGTGCGCTATTCCGAGATAGGCATCGCCCACTACGACAAAATTGGTGACTATTTCAATGAGGCGGGATGCACGATGACTTTGGCTAACGCATACCAACGTCTCGGCCAGTTGGACAAGGCCATTGAGTGCTACAACCGCTGCAACGAACTCATGGACCTCGTGGGCGGCGAGATGGCCGAAGTCAACAAGCGCTATGTCATCAACAATATTGCCGAGATCCATCTGTCGATGGGCGAATATGACACGGCCGAGGAGATGTACAGCAAATGCATTGCCATGCTTGGCAACGTCGACCCTGACGACACCGCTTCCAACCTCGACATGGCAACCTATTGCCAAAACCTCGCTGAGGTGCGCATCGCTCGCAACGACCCCGAAGCCGTAAGCTATGCTGAGCAGTCGTTGGAGCTCTCGCAAAAGTATCTTGATGCGCCGAATAAGATTATCAGTCGGCAGATGGCCTTGTCGAAGGCCTATCGTATCGTTGGGCGTAACGACGAAAGCGACCGACTCATGGAAGAGGCATTACGGACCGCAAAGGACAATGGCGAGACATTCCTCGAGACCAGCATCTATGTGCAACAAGGCGACTATGCCAAAGCCATCACTTTGGCCGACGAAAACCATTTTGATGAGTTGTTGCAAGAAGCACTCGAAGGCGCTTATCATCAAGAGCGTGAGCGGAACCCAAAGTTGGCGTTGGAGTATTTCGAGAGGAGCGTGATGATGAAAGACTCCGTCTTCAACGAGACCCAGCAGCAACTCATCCGTGACTATCAGGTGCGTTATGCCACCCAAGAGAAAGACTATGCCTTGGCGATGGAGCGAGAGAAAGCGAAACGCAATAGGCTGTTGATCATTGTTTTGGCGGTTGCCGTCGCGCTGCTTGCGCTCATAGCCATGATTTGGTATCGGTTGGCACAAGCACGCAAGAAGCGCGCCGAAGAGTTGGCACGACTCAACGCCACCAAAGACCGCCTGTTCAGCATCGTGTCGCACGATGTGCGCACTCCTGTGGGTGCCATGAGTACGGTGCTGCAACAGTTGACTGACAACTACGAAAGCATGAACGATACCGACCGCGAGGCCAGTCTCATCATGCTGCGTACCACAACGGAGGCCCTTGACGGCCGCATGGCCAATATCATCCATTGGGTGAAGGGCGAACTGTCCAACAGCGAGGTCAAGCCTGTCGACTTTGATTTGTCGGCGCTTGTCGACGAATGCATCAAGTCGCAGGAGATGACCATCACGGCCAAGTCGCTGAAGGTCAGCAACGAAGTGCCAAAGGGCATGACCGCCCACGACGATGCCAATGTGGTGCGTCTCGTGTTGCAGAACCTGCTCAGCAATGCGGTGAAGTTCTCCTATCCTGAAGGCGAAGTCGGGGTGAGGGCAGAGGCGAAGGAAGGCCGCATCTGGGTCGAGGTTCGCGACAACGGCATGGGCATCAGCGAGAAGAAACTGGAGAAGATATTCAATTTCATGACCTCATCGGCCAGTGGCACGAGCGGCGAGACGGGAACCGGTATCGGCCTCTTCGTCAGCAAGATGCTCGTCGACAAGATTGGCGGTGAGATTACGATTGAGAGCGTGAAGGATGAGGGGACGGTGGTCCGCTTCAGCGTCAGTGCTCCTTAGAACCTGACCGGCTTCAATGGAAAGGAGACGACAAGGCAAGGGACTATTAGGATTGCCTGTGTTTCAGGAGATGGCGGATGTTCCTCCGCCATGACGACATGGTGGGGGGTCTCATGTATTAAATGTCTAGAAATGAACTTAGAACAAATAAAACCAGAAAACGATTCTATTATTGGCGTCATTGCGGACTTGATCCGCAATCTCCTGAAATCAAGGATTGTCTATGTTTCAGGAGATGGCGGATGTTCCTCCGCCATGACGACAATGGGGTAGGTGTTTCGTTTTCTGTATTAAATGTCTAGAAATGAACTCAGAACAGATTATACGTATTATCATCGTCGAAGACCAACCCATCTGTCGCCTAGGCATTCGCATGACGTTGGCGAAGTCCGACCTCGACTATGAGTTGCTGGGCGAGGCGACCAATGTGGCCGAGGCTGTCGCTTTTTTGGAGCGGCGCGGTCCTGATACCGACCTCATCCTGTTGGACTACATGCTCCCTGATGGCACGGGCATGGATGTCATCGAGGCGGCCAAGAGACTTTGTCCAAGCGCCAAGATCGTCATCTTCTCGGGCGAGGCGGGTGGTGCCACGGTGAAGCAACTGTTGGAGGCGGGGGTGAACGGTTTCATGAGCAAGAGCATCAACGCGGACGAAATTGCCTTGGTGCTGCGTTCGGTGATGGCAGGCAACGACTATACTGGCGAGGCCCACATGCGCATTGAGGCCGACTTGAAGGCCGACTACGAGACCATGAAAAACCTCACGCGCCGCGAGTTGGAACTCATCACGCTCTGTGCCAATGGTCTGTCTGCCAAAGCGATAGCAGAAGAGATGAACATCACGTCCCACTCGGTCGAGAACATGAAAAGCTCGGTGTTCAGCAAGTTGGGCGTCAATTCCACCTCCGAGTTGATCCTCTACGCTTTCAGGGTCGGATTGGTAAACTGATTACTATAGGGATGGTAGTGCTGGTATTCCTAACTCCTAACTCCCAACTCCCAACTCCTAACTCCTAACTCCTAACTCCTAACTCCTAACTCCTAACTCCCAACTCCCAACACCCCCTTGTTGATAACTTTTCCGAAATTGAGGAGATTTCTCCTCAATTTTCTTATTTTTTGTTGGTTATTTTCGCAACGTGAAAAACTGCATAGGATAGTATATTGTAAACACTTAAGTATCAATTAGTTATAATTAAAACCAAACACAATGAAAAAGAAAAGCTTACTCTTTTTGCTGCTGATGGCGCTGTTTGCGCCTTGGGCGGCGAACGCACAGGAAACATTGACTGTGTTTGACGGAACAGCAACAAACAGCAATGTCCCTATTTGGGGATTATGGGCTGACAATAGTTTGCAATCCGAAATGGTGTATCCTGCTACTGTACTTGAGGATATGAATGGAGGTACAATTTCCATCCTCGATATTTTTAGCAACGGCACGAACAACATCCCATCAACGGGAACCAGTAGCTGTTGGAACGGTACTTGCCAGATTTTCATGAAGGAAGTTGAATCAACTTCAATCTCCGATTTTACTGGCACCACTGGTGCTACTATAGTTTACGATGGTCCTATCGACCTTGTTAACGGTGTGATGACCATTGAATTATCAACACCTTACACCTATGGTGGTGGCAATCTACTGGTGGGATATTATTATACTTCAGGTGGTGCTTATGCCTCTGTTACTTGGAAGGGTGAATCTGTGAGTGGTGCAGCGGTTTATGGACGTAGCGGTCAGAGCTATTCCCCAACTGCAACCAGCTTCCTCCCCAAGACCACCTTCACCTACACTCCTGGCGAAGCACCTGCTTGCGCCAAGCCCACCAACCTCACGGTGAGAAACATTACCAGCAGCACTGCTGATATCACTTGGCAAAGCACAGCAGAATACTTCAATTTTGAATTTAAGAAATCCGCTGATGAACAATGGACACCCATCCAAACTCCGTACCTCTACTATAATGCTGCTGAACTCGAACCCAACACCACGTACGATGTTCGCGTGAAAGCCGTTTGCAGCTTTGACCCGTTGGAGGAAAGCGCGTATGCAACAACGCAATTCACTACGGATTGCGGTGCCATCACCTCTTTCCCCTGGACGGAAGACTTTGAGAGCTACGAGGCCAACACAATTCCTAGTTGCTGGGACAATTCCGCTTCGACCACTTCTACACTTAGTAGTAATCCTGAACGCATTTGGGGCGTGTATGGTTACAATGATAACAAAATGCTCCGCATGTACAACTACTTTGTACAAAGCGGTACCGCTCTCATTAACACGAATCCCATTGCCCTTCCAGAAGAAGAGGTATACCAACTCGCTTTCGACTATTCGCATCGTGCAAGTTGTGGCGCGTTCAAGGTGAAGATCTCGACCGATGGCGGCACAACATTTACCGATCTGCAGTCGTACACGAGTACGGCTTCGTACGAGTACACTTATCCCGGCACGTTTACCACGGCGGAGCCTATCTCTTTGGCCGCTTATGCCGGTCAGACGGTGATTCTGCAGTTCTATGCCGAGGCCAACTATGGTAGCGGTGCCATCTTTTTGGACAATGTCAGCATAAGCAAGGTTCCCACCTGCCTGCCGCCCACAGGCCTCCACGTTGCAGAGGTCACCGCTCATAGCGTCAGAATCGAATGGGATGCCGAAGAAGGCGCAATGTTCCAAGAGGATTTCAACACATTGAGTTTTGACCCCAACACACCTCCCACCAACTGGAATACTCAAGCTGACTACGATAACTTTGCCACGTATAGTGGTTTGGAACCCGAACACTTCTATGGCATTTGGGTCCGCAAATACTGCAGCGCAGACGACCAAAGCGAACCAATTTATATCACCTTCACCACGACGGAAGCCTGCCCTGCACCTACGGGCCTGCATGTTGTAGAAGGCAGCATCACTTCCACAGGTGCCAGCTTCACTTGGGATGCCGAAGAGGGTGCCGCATTCGAATACTTCACCATCTCGGATCCGTGGGAAGGTTATGAACCTGCAGAAAACCAGTCTTGGACCTCTACCCAAAACAACACGGTGGGTTGGACGAACGCTTTCCCAGCCAACTCGGTCACGCGCTTCTACCTCCGCAAGGATTGCGGCAATGACGGCTACAGCGATTACACCTACGTGGAGTTCCGCACCCTCTGCGGTCCCGTGTCTTTAGTCAACAATTATACGGAAAACTTCAACGACTATACAGGCGTCAGCACAGGCACTACTGTCCCGGGCACTTTCCCCAATGACCCGTTGCCCCATTGCTGGCAATTCCTCAACCGTGGCGAGACCAGCAGCAGTTATCCCATGGTGTTCATTTCAAACTATTCAGGTTATCCTGTTGATGGCAACTGCTTGTTCTTCAAGTCGAGCAGCACAACCCCGCTTTATGCCATCCTGCCCGAGTTCGTGCAAGACATTTCTGAATACCAACTCACTTTCACCTACCGTAATGAAGGAACGGGCAATTACAATGGTAAGCTTTATGTCGGTTACATGACCGACCCGAGTGATGCCAGCACCTTTGTCCAAACGCTTGCCTGCGAACAGACCACCACGTTGACCGAAGAGACGGCTTATTTCGCCAATGCTCCGCAAGGCAGTTTCATGGCTTTCAAGTACGAAGGCGGAACAAGCAATAACTTCTACCTTAGCATTGACGATGTGGTGGTGAGCAATGGACCTGCTTGCTTCCCCACGGGTACGCTGGACTGCGTCGAGCTGTCGTCAACCACTGCCACCTTGAGTTGGACACTTATCGATTTCCAACAAAACGCTTGGGTTGTGGAATATTCGAAAACGCCCGAATTCTATGCCCCAGTGGTGTCTGTTGACGCCAGTCAAAACTGGAACTTCGTCATTGAAGGATTGGAGCCCAAAACCCAGTATTACGCGAGAGTGCGTGGCAACTGTGGCGAGGGCAGTTTGAGCGATGCGAGCAATACGATTACCTTCACCACCCTTGATGCTTGCCCCTTGCCCACCAATTTGGTTGCCAGCAACCTCACCCAAAACACCGCCGACCTCAGCTGGACCGGCTCAGTGGATGTGCAACAATACCAGGTGTGGTTCAGAAGGGCCGAACAGGTTGTCGGTATCAATGAACAATTCAATGCCAATTTGCTTCCTGATCGTTGGGAACGCAAACAGGGTCTGTTGGACAATATCATGAACGGAACGGAAAACTTAACAAGCGGCGATTATAATTGGTATATGGGCACAACCAATGGTGTCTTTGATAGTCATGCGTATATTAATATCTTTGGTACAAGTCGCAAAGATTGGCTCATTACCCCAAGTCATAATGTACAGTCTGGTGATGTCGTCATTTTTGATTTGGCTTTGACTGCCTACAGCGGCACGCAGAGCGCTCCTGCCACCACGGGCACTGACGACAGATTCGTCGTGTTGGTTACTATCGACAACGGCCAAACTTGGACCATCCTGCGCGAGTGGAACAACTCGGTGGGTTCTCAATATGTCTACAACGATATTGCCCATACTGCCACGGGCGAACAGGTGCGCATCGACTTGACTGAATATGCAGGTTGGGATGTGCGCATCGCCTTCTACGGCGAATCCACCGAAAGAAATGCCGATAACAACCTGCACATCGACAACGTGAAGATTGGCACGGAGTATGCCGCTGGTGGTGGCAGTATTGTCGAATCTCAAACGACCTCCGTCCAACTCGTCGGTCTTGAGGCCAACATGATTTATGACGTGCAAGTGAGAAGCATTTGCAGCGATACATGGACCGATATTTTCAACTTCAAGACTCTGGATCAGAACACGAAGGTGTTCATCGGTGGCCAGCCCTTAGATGGCTACGATCTCGAAGAAGTCAGTGACAAATGGTGGAACCCCAACAACTGGGTGCCTTATGGCATGCCAGGTGCAGTCAATGACAGCCCCAATGAAGACGTCATCCTCCGTCATGATGCGGTCATCTCCATTAATTTAATAACCGGCAGAAATATCATCGCCGATGCCAACAGCATCACGTTTGAAGGCGATCCCAAGCCCACCCTCACCCTCGAAGACGGCAACCAACTGCGGCTCAACACCGAGATTGACCAACCCGACGTCATCACGGTGAAGAAGAACATCATCGGATACGCTGGCACGAAGGATCAATACTACCTGATTTCATCGCCTGTCCAATGGGCTGGACAGTACAATCCTGCCAACGGCATCGTCACGACGGAGAGCGACTACGACCTCTATGCCTTCGATCCTGCCGCTTCCGATGGCCTCGAATGGAGAAACTACAAGGCTGACCCGACGAACTTCAAGATGGATTGGGGCTCGGGTTATCTCTATGCCAATGCTGCCGATGTGACGATTAGTGTCACTGGCCCTGTCATGGACAACAAGCAACCTGACGAAATTTTCAATTACAACTATTATGAGAATGAGGATTATCAATTCAATGGATGGAAGCTTTGTGGCAACACATTTACTTGCAATGCTTACCTCAGCTCCGACTCGCCCATGGCCTTCTATCGCATGAATGCCGGAGGAACAGGCTTTGAAGCCGTCACGAGCGTCATCAAACCCATGGAAGGTTTCTTCTTGCAGAATACCGTCAACGGCAAGAGTGTGGTCCTCAGCAGAACGGCTCCCAGCAAGGGCGTGAGATGCCTCAACCTCGTGCTCAGCCAAGTGGCAGCTCGCAGGGACGGCGTTTCGACTGGCTTAACAACCTTAGACAACGCCATCATCCGCTTCGACGAAGGCAACACCCTTGAGAAACTCAGCTTCCGCGAAGGCAGCAGCAAGGTCTACATCAAGCAAGAAGGCAAGGACTACGCTGTGGTCAACGTCGAAGGCCAGGTGGGCGAAGTGCCCGTCAGCTTCGTGCCTGAGAGCAACGGCACCTACAGCCTGAACTTCACCAGCGAAGACGTTGAGTTCAGCTACCTGCACCTCATCGACAACCTCACTGGCGAAGATGTTGACTTGTTGGCCGGCGCTTCGACCCTTCGACAGGCTCAGGGACCAGCGACCTATACCTTCAACGCCCGCACCTCCGACTACGAGAGCCGCTTCCGCCTGGTGTTCGCCACCGGCAGCAGCGTCACCGACGACACCTTCGGCTTCGTCAACGCTAGCGGTAACTTCTGCATCTTCGGCATCGAAGGCGAAGCCACCGTGCAGGTCATCGACGTGCTTGGCCACGTGCTCAGCAGCGAACAATTCAGCGGCAGCTACGAGAGACACCTCAACGTGGCACCCGGTGTGTATATGATCCGCCTCATCCAGGGCAACGACGTGAAGGTCCAGAAGGTGGTGGTGAGATAAATGGCAGCTTGTAGGGCTGTCGTATTACGGCAGCCGCAATGGGCAATCGACAATGCGGCTGCCACGGTGTGACAGCCCTACAAAGCCAACAATTAAACAGTTAAACAAATCAACAGTCAACAATAAAACACGACATACAATGAAAAAGACCATCATAACCCTCACCATCATCCTTGGAATGACCATGACTTCTTTCGCCGACGGCGGCCTCTTCCAACGCGGATACAATGCCAAGAACGGCTTCTCAGGATACACCTACTTCGGTGCCACTGAAATGGGCGATCGCACCACTGACCCCCTCATGCCCGGGCTGCCCGCTCACGGCGAGAACACCAACCAGCCCGCCCCCGTGGGCAGCGG
>JAEEGH010008521.1_pt1 | contig 24207 bp, 17 predicted proteins | sample 9134181 | NCBI WGS metagenome assembly JAEEGH01 (sample SAMN16246544, study PRJNA631951) | gut metagenome | biome: gut microbiome; feature: rumen; material: DP-attached | host: Bos | place: Iran: Karaj | collected 2018-10
GCTTTTCCCGCTCGGGCGCTTCTATCCGGAGGATCCCGGGGAAGCCTTTTTCTATTTCCTGCAGGATCAGCAATGCGATCATCCCCGCGTGAAGACGAAGATCCGCAAATGGATCGGACCGGCTGCGGAGGAACCGTATTGTAAGTTCCTGACCGACTGGCACGAGATCGCGGCCGGTATGCGCAGACTGTCGCAGGAATACCTGCAGAGCAGTGCACCGGAAACTGCTTCGGAAGGTGTGGCGGAGGTGCCGGAGGAGCGTGAGGCACGCATGCGCGAGGGCATGGAACGCAGCCTTTCCGTGGCCCAGCGCATTTTTACCCTTTTCTATGCCCCCTACACGCCCGGCCGTTTTTTCGAAGAGTTCGAGCAGCGCAGGCAAAGCCTGTTAGAATTGGTATAAGGTTTTGAAGATAATATAATAATTTGGAAGCACCCGGAGGTATTTCTTACCTTCGGGTTTTTTCATGGAAGGCTATCATTATGCTGTTTCTAATTGCATTCATTGTTCAATATCATTGATAGAACGATTAGAAAAAAAAACAAACGGTTATAAAACTAATTGCATCGGATATGCTACTTTGGTATACTTATTCTGAAAAGATATTCGGAGTCAGAGAGTAGAAGCTCCAATATCCGGCAGAAATCAATGCATAAGAGAGGAATCATCGATGACGGATCAGAAACTGCTTAATAAGAATGAAGAAGCTGTAATGGAACTGCTCTGGGAAATGAAAAAACCGGTAACCATCGCGGAGATGGAAAAGAAGCTGCGAAAGAAGAAGATTACAAAGGCTACCATTTTTAAAACGATACAGAGCCTGACCGAGAAGAATTACATTTGTGTGAATGGACTTGAAAAAGCAGGGAAAGCCTATGCCAGATGCTTTGAAAGCTCCATCACCAGAGAGGAATATGCAGCTTTGCTGCTGGAGAGTAAGGGAATCAGTGAGGCTTCCATATGTGATGTGGTCGTGGCGATGCTTGGAAACGGGAAAGAAGGGGGACATGATTCAGAGCGCGATCAGATGTTTATAGACGAGATGAAAGCGTTGATCGAAAAGCTCAGAGAGGGGGAATGATGGAATGAAAATCACGGTTTATTCCATTACAATGACATTTTTATGGAGCAGCCTGCTGATTTTGATTTTCACTGCGCTGAGAAGGAATCGCAGATTTCTGGATATTTGCAGCATTTCAGGGATGATGTCGGTTTTCTTGTTTTGTCTCATCCGTATGTTCGTACCCATAGAGATGAGTTGGACGAAAACGATTCCGTCCAGACAAATTTATAATACGATTGTTACCGAAACGAGAAGGGAGATTTCACTGGGGGACAGTTTTTCTCTGATTGTGTATCAGCTTCTGCTGATCGTCTGGATGATCGGTTCCGTGGTCCTGCTCATCAGACTGGCTGTAAAATATCAATCTGCCGGTAAAAGACTGCATGCCGCTGCAGTTCCTGCGGATCAACATATCGACGGAATCCTGCAGGCAATCATCGATGAGGAAAAGCGTCCTTTGCGTGTGCAGGTGATGATCAATCACGAGATCAGCGTACCGATTGGATTCGGACTGATTCGAAGAACCATCTTCCTGCCGGATCAGACATACACGGAAGAAGCTTTGCGGTATATTCTCCGGCATGAATATACCCACTTTAAAAATCACGATCTGATCGTCAAAATGATGACCAATATTCTGTGCGTTCTTTATTGGTGGGATCCTTTTGTGTATCTGCTGCGAAAGGATCTGGAAGAGATATTCGAAATGCGATGCGATCAAGCGGTTGCAAATAATCTCTCTGACAAGGAGCTGGCTGATTATTTGCAGACGCTTCTGGATGTTTTTCGAGGGAGAAGGGGATTAGCTGCCAGCAGTCATGATGTGGGGGTTCTAGGAAGTCAGGAGGATATTTATCACACGCTTCGCGAAAGATTTGAAATTCTGTCAGACAGGAGCAAGAGGACAGCAAAGCATCACGGGAAAGCGCTCATCATTATCATTACCGGCATGATACTGGTATGCTCTTATTCGTTCATTTTTCAGCCGGCCTATGAGTGCCCGGTGGAGGAAATAGAGGATCGCCCAGGCGCTCATGCTGTTGATTTCTCCGACAGTTATATCATAAGAGATGCAGATGGAAATTATTGGGCGCATTGTTCGGATGGATCGGAAATACAGATTCCGGAGAATGAAGCTTTGGGTGCAATTGAAATTGGATTTCCTTTGGTCGATGAAATGGAGGTGATGCAATGAGAAAAAAGTTAAGGGTTTATAGGATCATTACCAGAGCGTTATATGTTTTGACTTTTGCCTTTTTGATTCTCAGCCTAAGCGAAAAGGTACAGGCGGATGGGGATACAGTTTGGCAGAGAGATTATGACTATACCCTTCATCCGGAGAACGGAACGATTATATTATCGGCATATAAGGGTTCTGCCACAGATATAAAGATTCCTGCAGAAGCCATTATTGATGGACAATCTTATTCCACGCATATTGCATCGCATGTTCAGGGAGGCATCCATACGGGCGTATATTTATTTCCGTGGGGCGTCGCTGAAAGAATCAGTTTTGAACAAGGGGTTATAGCAGACGAAGCCAGAGGTTTGTTTTCTCATTACACAGATGATACATTGACACAGCCCTCGGAAACACCGGTCAGTGATACGATTCAGGAGGTTGATATTACCGGCCTGGATTTGGGGGATTGTACCAATCTGGAATATATGTTTTACAGCCCCGGAATTACGTCCATAACGATTGGAGATTTGGATACGTCCAAAGTAACCGATATGGCTGGTATGTTTGAATACTGTTCGAAACTGGAGGAACTGGATCTGAGCTCCTTTGATCTTGAAACGGTTCAGACCGCAGCTCTTATGTTTTATAAATGTGAATCATTGACAAAGATTACCTGGAAGCTTTCAACTGCTAAAAACTTGACGAATATATCGTGGATGTTCGCGGATTGCAAATCTCTGGAAATAATAGATCTGAGTGATCTTCCTGCCAATGAATGCACGGACAAAAAAGTAAGTCCTTTTTTAAGCATGACAGGTGCGTTTTCAGGATGCGAGAACTTGAGAGTTCTGGATTTAAGCTTTGTTGCTCCATTTATGTGGGATGCTCTATATCTTGCAGAGGATTCCGCGCTGGAGGTGATCTATCCACCGTTATCTGTTAAGGAGGACGTGTCTCTTGACCTGGTAATATATGATGCCAAGGGGGAAAGCTATGAGGCGCTTCCCAAGGGACTGGATGTTCGAACACCATTTTATACTAAAAACGGTTTACAGAATGTTGAATTGCGCGTGCAGACGTTTGTGGCCAGAATGTATACCGAGGCGCTTGGACGAAATGCTGAGGAGGAAGGACTGCAAGACTGGACGCAAAAGCTGATGGCACAGGAAACAGACGGAGCCGGTATCGCACACGGGTTCATCGAAAGTGATGAATTCCACAACCGAAACCTGACAGATGAAGCATTTGTCACGGTGCTGTACCATACCTTCTTTGACCGGGAGCCGGATGAAGCGGGATACCGTGACTGGATGGACAAACTTTCAGCCGGTTATTGCAGGCGGTATGTGCTCCGCGGCTTCGTGAATTCCGATGAATTCGGGAATCTGTGCGATTCCTTCGGGATCATCCGTGGAACCTATACGATCACGGAGGATGAGGAGATACCGCACCCGGTGATCCATCGAGAGAAGGTACAGGCCTTTGTGACCAGGCTGTATGAGAAATGCCTGAACCGGGAGGGAGAGCCTGCGGGGATCGAAGACTGGACCGAACGGATCATGTCCGGGGAATGGGAAGCGGGAGATGTGGCCAGAATCGGCTTCTTCTTCTCGGAGGAGTATCAAAACCGAGCCAGAACGGATGAGGAATATGTGACAGACATGTATCATGCGTTCTTTGACCGGGAGCCGGACGAAGCGGGCTATGCGGACTGGACCGGGCAGCTTGCGGATGGCGCGGATCGCCTCAGTGTGATTTATGGTTTTACCGACTCGGATGAGTTCAATCAATTGCTGGAGAGCTATGGACTTCGGTAAGAGGTAAGTAAAAAACGGGAATCGGAGGATTTTCATCTTCCGATTCCCGTTTTTTATGTTTTATGATGCTTACCGGTTCATATCCGATCAGCTCTTGAAGAAGAGTCCCATGATGCCTCTTCCCAGGCTCGCGCCGACATTGCCGCCGAGCGTCTTGCCGAACGATCCGCCGACGGTCTTGCCGAGGGTCTTACCGACTTCGCGTCCGACGGTGCCGGCCGTGGTCTTGGCCACGCTCTTCGCTGCGGAATTCACCTTGTAGCCCATGGAATTCTTGTCCTTTTTGCCCTTCTGCTTCTCGGCCTCAGCCTGTGCGGCAGCTTCCTCAGCGGCAGCGGCAGCTTCAAGTCCCTGCCTCGTCAGGAATTCGTAAGCGGAGTCACGGTCGAAGTAATCGTTGTACCGGGAGTAGAGCATCGAGCTCCTGATCTGGCTCTCGCGCACGGAATCCTCCAGGGAGCCCATTTTGCTCTGCGGAGGCAGGATCTTCGTGCGCTGGACGATCGTGGGAACGCCCTTTTCATCGAGTACGGAGACGATCGCTTCGCCGATGCCGAGCTCGAGGATCGTATCGTAGGTATCAAAATCCGGATTCTCGCGGTAGGACTGGGCAGCGGCTTTGACTGCCTTCTGCTCCGCGGGCGTGTAAGCGTGGAGCGCGTGCTGGATCTTGTTGCCGAGCTGCGCGAGCACGCCGTCCGGGATATCCTTGGGCGACTGCGTGATGAAATAGATGCCGATGCCCTTGGAACGGATCAGCTTTACCACCTGCTCAATGCGGTCGAGCAGCGTCTTGGAAGCGTTCGAGAAGAGCAGATGCGCCTCGTCGAAGAAGAAGACCATCTTGGGCTTCTCGAGGTCGCCTGCCTCCGGGAACATCTCGAAGAGCTCGGACATCAGCCAGAGCAGGAAGGTGGCATACATATTCGGGTTGTTGACGAGTTTCTGGCAGTCGAGGATCTGGATGGTTCCCTTGCCCGTGCCGTTGTTCATGAACCAGTCCGCCAGGCTCAGAGCCGGCTCGCCGAAGAACTGATCGGCTCCCTCGCTCTCGAGGGCGACGACTGCACGGATGATGGTATTGATACTGGCCTTAGCGATATTGCCGTACTCGGAGGAGAGATCCTTGGAATTCTCCGCCACATAGTTCAGCATCGCCTTGAGATCTTTCGTATCGATCAGAAGGAGATTGTTGTCATCCGCGATCTTGAACACGACGGTCAGCAGATCCGACTGGGTATCGTTCAGTCCCAGAATGCGGCCGAGGAGCAGAGGCCCCATCTCGGAGATCGTCGTCCGGAGAGGCAGTCCTTTTTCCTTGTAGACATCCCAGTAGACACTGGGATAGGACTGGTAACGGAAGCCGGTCTGATCGAGGCCGAACCGCTTGATGCGCTCCTGCATATCCGCGGAATCCGCGCCGGGCTCGCACATGCCTGCCAGATCCCCTTTGATATCCGCGAGGAAAACCGGGACACCCGCATCGCTGAAGGACTCCGCCAGCACCTTGAGCGTGATGGTCTTGCCCGTGCCGGTAGCGCCCGCGATCAGGCCGTGGCGGTTCGCCATGCTCGGATAGATATATACGTTTTCTTCACCGCTTTTGCCGATCCAGATCTTATTATCGTAATACATAAGTCTCCTTCCTCTGTGCAGAACATGCTGCTAGCGTGATTTTTCATGCGAAGGGCCCTGCCCGCATCTTGCGCAGACGCCGTATCCGCACCATATTTACAGTATAGCGAAAGAAAAAATGAAAAACAATGATCAATAGTTTATAATAAGTTGTGTTGACTTTTTGGAGGAGACATTTCAAAATACATTTTGTACAATCTTTTTGCGCATCATGTGTTCATACAAAGATGGTTGCAGAACCGGCCGGAATAGGAACCGGAAGGTGCAACGGACAGCCGGGCATGACAAAAGGGGGAATTCCCCGAAAGGAGTATTGGTAAGATGGTTCGAAGATTATTACGGGAGGTTAAGGAATTCCGGAAAGATTCCATCATCACGCCGCTTTCGATGATCGGCGAAGTGATCATGGAGCTTCTGGTTCCGTATCTGATGGCCTCCATCATTGATGACGGCATCGAAGCCGGAGATATGGGGAAGGTCCTGCTGGTGGGCGGACTGATGCTCGTTTCTGCGGCCATGGGACTGCTTTTCGGTCTCCTCGGTGCGAGGTTCGGCGCGCGGGCGGCGACCGGCTTTGCGCGCAATCTGCGCGAAGCGATGTTTAACAAGATCCAGACCTATTCGTTCGCGAATATCGACCATTTCAGCACGGCCGGTCTGGTGACCAGACTGACCACGGATGTCACGAATATCCAGAACGCCTACCAGATGGTCCTGCGCATGGCGATGCGCGCACCTTTCAGTCTGATTATAGCGATGGTAATGGCCTTTACGATCAATGCCCGCATCGCGTCGATCTACCTGGTCGCGGTGGTGCTGCTGGCCTGTGTGCTGTCCCTGATCATCCGGAGAGCGACGGCTACTTTCATGCAGGCCTTCCCCAAGTACGATGAGCTCAATGCCTCCGTGCAGGAGAATGTCAGCGCGATCCGCGTTGTGAAGGCCTTTGTCCGCGAGGACGAGGAGATCTCCAAGTTCCACCGCGCGGCGGACGGCATCTATAAGATCTTCGTCAAGGCGGAGAAAAATGTCATCGTGAACTTCCCGATCCTGCAGCTGACGGTCGATACCTGTATCCTCCTGATCAGCTGGATCGGAGCGAAGATGATCGCATCCTCCCAGCTGACCACCGGTGAGCTGACGAGTCTTCTCGCGTATTGCATGAGCATCCTGATGAATCTGATGATGCTCTCCATGATCTTTGTCATGATCTCCATGTCCATGGCCAGCATGCGACGTGTGTACGAGGTCCTCGAGGAGGTCCCCGACATCGCAAATCCCCAGCAGCCGCTGATGGAGGTCCCCGACGGATCGATCTCCTTCCGCAATGTCTCCTTCTCTTATCATAAGGAGGGCGGAGAGCCGATCCTGCGCGATATCAATCTGGAGATCGCGCCCGGTCAGACCATCGGCATCATGGGCGGCACCGGTTCGTCCAAGACGAGTCTCGTGAACCTGATCAGCCGTCTCTACGATGTGAAGGACGGAGAGGTGCTGGTCGGCGGCCACAATGTGAAGGAATATGATCTGGAGGTCCTGCGCAATCAGGTGGCGGTCGTCCTTCAGAAAAATGAGCTTTTCTCCGGCAGCATACTGGATAATCTCCGCTGGGGCAAGCAGGACGCGACGGAGGAAGAGTGCCGGACCGCCTGCCGCATCGCATGCGCGGATGAATTCATCGAAAATATGCCCGACGGATATCTCACCCACATCGAACAGGGCGGAACCAATGTATCCGGCGGTCAGAAGCAGCGTCTGTGCATCGCAAGGGCGCTCCTGAAGCAGCCGAAGATCCTGATCCTCGACGACTCCACGAGCGCCGTGGATACCGCGACAGATGCGAAGATCCGCAGAGCGTTCCGAGAGGATCTTCCGAAGATGACCAAGCTGATCATCGCCCAGCGTATCTCGAGTGTGCAGGATGCGGACAAGATCCTGGTGCTCGACGAGGGCGAGATCAAGGGCTTCGGCACCCACGAGGAGCTTCTCGAGACCAACGAGATCTACCGTGAGGTCTATGAATCCCAGACCGGCGGAAGCCGTGACTTTGATGAAACGGAGGTGGGCTAAATGGCGAGAATGAACGCGATCGGCAGACCCAAGCCCAAGCTCGACCATCCGGGAAAGCTTTTTGCCAGAGTTATGGGATATGTCTTTAAGAATTATCTTCCGCACTGCATCCTGGTGCTGATCTGTATCGTGGCCAGTGTGCTCTGCAACCTGCAGGGAACGCTTTTTACCAGGAATCTGGTGGATGATTATATCAAGCCCTTCCTGCTGACACAGAATCCGGACTTCGGACCGCTGGGACGCGCGATCCTGCGTGTGGCGGGCTTTTACCTGCTGGGCATCATCGCAGGGTACGTGAACCAGCTTCTGATGGTTTATGTGACCCAGGGCACGCAGCGCCGGATCCGCGAGGATATGTTTGACCGGATGGAGCGCCTGCCCATCAAATATTTTGACACCCACGCGCATGGCGATATCATGTCGATCTACACGAACGATATCGATACGATGCGCCAGATGATCAGCCAGAGTATCCCGCAGTGCATCAATTCCGCCATCACGATCGTGGCGACGCTGGTCAGCATGATCATGCTCAGCGGTACGCTGACGATCACGACCCTGCTGATGGTCGGCCTGATGCTCTGGGCGACCGGCTTCGCGGCCAAGCGAAGCAGCCGCAATTTCGTCGAGCAGCAGAAGCGCCTCGGCAAGGTGAACGGCTACATCGAGGAGATGATGAACGGCCAGAAGGTCATCAAGGTCTTCTGCCACGAGGAGGAGAGCAAGGCGCAGTTCAAGGAGCTCAACGACGCACTCTTTGAGAGCGCGGACAAGGCCAATACCTACGCCAATGTCCTCGGCCCCATCAATATGCAGCTCGGAAACCTGAGCTATGTGGTCTGCGCGGTGGTCGGCGGCGCGCTGGCGCTGAACGGGATCGGCGGTCTTACGGTCGGCGGACTGATCACCTTCCTGATGCTGAACCGCGGCTTTACCATGCCGATCAACCAGGTGTCCCAGCAGTTCAACGCGATCATCATGGCACTCGCCGGAGCGGACCGTATCTTCAAGCTGATGGATGAGAAGCCGGAGACGGACGACGGTTATGTCATGCTGGTCAATGCGACCACGGACGCGCAGGGCAATCTGACCGAGAGCAGCGAACACACCGGAAAATGGGCCTGGAAGCATCAGCACCAGGCGGACGGAAGTATCGATTACAAGCCGCTCGAGGGAGATGTACTCTTCCTCGGTGTGGACTTCGGCTATACGGATGAGAAGATGGTGCTGCATGATATCAAGCTCCATGCGCTGCCCGGGCAGAAGATTGCCTTTGTCGGCTCCACCGGCGCGGGCAAGACGACCATCACCAACCTGATCAATCGTTTCTACGATATCCAGGACGGCAAGATCCGCTACGACGGCATCAACGTGAACAAGATCAAAAAGGCGGACCTGCGCAGATCCCTGGGCATGGTACTGCAGGATACGCACCTGTTCACCGGCACGATCGAGGAAAATATCCGGTACGGCAAGCTCGATGCCACCCACGAAGAGGTGGTGGCAGCCGCAAAGCTCGCCAATGCGGATCACTTTATCCGGAGACTTCCGGACGGGTATGATACCATGCTGACCGGCGACGGCGCGAACCTGAGCCAGGGACAGCGCCAGCTCCTCGCGATCGCCAGAGCGGCGGTGGCGGATCCTCCGGCCCTGATCCTCGACGAGGCGACCAGCTCCATCGATACCCGCACCGAGCGGATCGTGCAGGAGGGCATGGATCGCCTGATGGCAGGGCGCACGACCTTCGTGATCGCGCACCGTCTGTCCACCGTCCGCAACGCGGACTGCATCATGGTCCTCGAGCAGGGACGCATTATCGAGAGCGGTACTCATGACGAGCTGATCGCGGCCGGCGGAAAGTACTACAGTCTCTACACCGGCAACAAGATCGCGGAGTAGGAGGCTTAGAGAAGGCAAAAAATAAAGGCATGTTTCCCGTTCAAAATGGGAGCATGCCTTTATGGTTATCTCTTATTCCCCTTTCCGTTCGTCCCGCTCGGTCTTGATCTCGTCGATCACATCGCTCATGACGCGGTCGTTCTCGATCTCATTTTTCTCGCGCTTCCAGGTCTCGTACTCCTCCGCGCGCAGATCCTTCTCGGTGACCTCGAAGGTCTCGCGGTCCAGATCCTGTACGCCGAGCGCCTGCTTCATGGCGTCGATGATGCGTCCGCGGACGATCTCGGCGACCTCCCTGGTCTTGAGATCCTTGTACTCCTCGTAATACAGGGGCTTCAGGTAATAGACCTGTGTGGTGACCTTGCGGAGCGAATTGAGTTCAAAGGGCTTGTAGGAGTCGATCAGTGCGACCGGAACGATGGGTACTTTGGCCTTCATGGCCGGTTTGAAGGCGCCGGGCATGAATTCCTGTACATTGTTGCGGTTGTGAAAGTATCCTCCCTCCGGGAAGATGATGATGCGGCGTCCCTCGGACAGCGCCTTGCTGACCTCATTCATCGTTTCTACCTGGGCGCGCATGTTCGTCTTGTCCAGGCGGAAGCCCCGGGAGATGGCGATGATCCCGTTCGCGACGGGCATCTTAGAACGCTTGGCATCCATGACGGCCGTGCAGGGCGCATCGTGGCTGTAGACGATGCCGAGCGTGTCATATTTTCCCTGATGATTCGGATACATGGCGTATCCGCCTTCCTTCGGGAGATTTTCCTGCCCGAAGGCCTTGGTCCGGATCCGTGCGTTGATCATTACCTGCCGGACAACGCGCCGCACCGTCTTATAAGCGCGCTTCTCGGGGAATCGCTTCGGGTGCTTTGCCATGATCCGCATCTTGGTGCAATAGTAGATGATATAGGGGATGGAGATGAATATGACATAATAAAATCGCAGCATCTCACAGGTTCCTTTCTTGCATATCTCTGCAAAGACTGCTATATTCTAACATATTTTATCTTGTTTTCCAAACGAGGTGCGTTATATGAACCCAACCTTCAAGGCTGTTCTGTTTGATCTGGACGGAACGATTCTCGATACCGAGAAATTTTATCGGAAAAACTGGCCCATCGCCGCCAGGCAGTTCGGCTATGCAATGACTGACGAGCAGGCGCTGGCGATCCGCAGTCTCGGGCGTCCTTTTGTGGTGGAGCGCTTCCGGGAATGGTTCGGCGAGGACTGTGACTACTGGGCGATCCGTAAGTACCGCAGCGAACTGGTGAAAAAGGCCATGGAGGAAGAGGGCATCCACCCGAAAAAGGGAGCCCGGGAGCTTCTGGAATATCTGCAGAAAAAAGGGATCCTGCGCGCAGTGGCGACGGCCACGGATGTCCCGCGCGCGACGAAATTTTTGGATGGCGTGGGACTATTGCCCTATTTTGACCGGATCTGCAGCGCCGCGGATGCGCCGCAGGGCAAGCCGGATCCGTATGTCTATCTGGAAGCCTGCCGGCAGCTGGGCCTTCCGCCGGAGGAGTGTCTTGCGGTCGAAGATGCGCCGAACGGGATCCGCTCCGCCGCGGCCGCAGGGTGCAGAGTGATCTTCGTGCCGGACCAGACCGGGGAGGAACCGGAGGTGGAGGATCTGATCTATGCCAAAGTGAGCGACCTGACCGGGATCATGGAACTGCTGTAAAGGACAAAAAAAGAGAGGCTTTTTGCCTCTCTTTTTGAGTTATCCCAGCGCCACATCGAGCACCATCATGATGGAAAAGCCGATGGCGAACCCCATGGTGGACCAGTTGGAGTGCTTGCCTTCGGAAGCTTCGGGGATCAGTTCCTCGATGACGACATAAAGCATGGCACCGGCGGCGAAGGAGAGCATGTACGGCAGGACCGGCTCCATGACCCGGGTGAGTGCGATCATGAGCAGTGCGCCGAGCGGCTCCACCGCGCCGGAGAGCGTACCGAGCAGGAAGGCTTTTCCCTTCGAAGCGCCGCCGTCGCTCTTCATGGGCATCGAGACGATCGCACCCTCAGGGAAGTTTTGGATCGCGATACCAATGGCCAGCGACATCGCGCCGGCGAACGAGACCGTGGCATTCCCGGAGAGGAATCCGGCAAAGACGACACCGACGGCCATGCCCTCGGGGAGGTTATGGAGCGTTACGGCCAGCACCAGCATGGTGATCCGGGAAAAATTGCTGCGCAGACCTTCGGGCTCCTCGGCGTGCAGGTGCAGGTGGGGGATCAGCCCATCCATCATAAGCAGGAAGCAGAATCCGATCATCAGACCGGCGACTGCAGGGACAAAGCGCCACTTTCCCATCTGCGGAACGCTCTCCATGGACGGGATCAGGAGCGACCAGACGGACGCTGCGACCATCACGCCCGAAGCAAATCCGAGCAAGGCCTTCTGGAAGGTGTTGCTCATTTCATTTTTCATAAACAGTACGCAGGATGCGCCGAGCGCGGTCCCGAGGAAGGGGATCAGCAGTCCTGCGGCAAGGGTAAGTGCCATGGCAATACTCCTTTCGTGCGATGCATCTTTTTGTATGTAATCACTTGCTGCGTCCCTATTCTACGAAATTTTTGCCAAAATGAAAAGGAAAAGCATATAATGGAGCGTGGATCGGGAGGAGGAACGTATGAAGGGAAGGACACAATTGGCAGGGGCTGTGCTGGCGGCGCTTTTTCTGGCGGGATGCGGGGCGGATGAGACCGCGCAGACCGCGGAAAACCGCATGAAGATCCTGGAACGGAACCATCTGTCCCTGCAGGAGATCGAGGTGGATGTCCCGGGGATCGAGGGAGAGCACGAGATCCTCTTCCTGGCGGATACGCATCTGTCGCTCTGCGACGAGCGGGATCCGGAGCTACAGGACAAGGCGGCGCAGCGCTACGCGTCCTTTGCGGACGCGGAAGGACGAAAGGCGGATGAAACCTTCCGCGCCTGGATGGAATATATTAAGTGGGAGCAGCCGGAGTTGGTGATCTTCGGCGGGGATATCCTGGATTCCGCCATGTACGCCTCGATTGATTTTCTGAAGGAGGAATGGGCGGATCTGCCCTGTCCCTATGTCTACTCCATGGGCAATCACGACTTTGAATACGGGACGGAATATTACTCGCAGGCGGCCTTTGAAAACTACCTGCCCCGTCTGGAAACCGTGTCCGAAGCGCGGGACGGCTTCCAGATGAAGGACTGCGGGGATTACCTCGTGTTCGCGCTCGACGATTACAATAACCGCTATGCGCCGCAGGCTCCGGAAGGCTTCCGGGAGGCGGCCGCGTCCGGAAAGCCGATCCTTCTGGTCACCCATGTGCCGCTGGAACCTATGACGGATGACCGTTCTCTCATCGAGGCGTCCATCGATGCCTGGGGAGCGTCCGGGGACGGAAAATCGCGCGTAGTCCTCGGCAGGGACGGCCTCGGGATGGATGAGACGACCCTTGCGCTGACCGGTGAGATCCTCGCGCAGGACAGCCCGGTCTGTCATGTGCTTGCCGGACATGTGCATTTTCCGCACGAGGACCGGCTGACGGACAGGATCTCGCAGACGGTGACGGAGGCCGGGTATGAGGGCGGAGGGGTCCGTCTGATCCTAAATTGATTTATTTTATCCAATTTTTTGGGTCGGTATCAATTTAACGCGTTAGTTTGCTAGCATACAAAAGGAAACGATAAAATAAATCAAAGTGTACAATTGCGCTAAATTAAGCAGTTTTTAAGAGTACGGTTTTCTGCTTTCATGCCCTGAAGATTTTTTGGGGGCGAAGAGGGAAAATCAAAACTTGGCTTTTTTTTAACAAATAGCCTTCCGGCCCTCTCGCGAAGGTTGACGAAAGGCATGAAAGAGGCTAGAATTTGCTAGTGGTGTGCGATGAGGCGAAAGCCATGGCACACCATTTTTGGATTATCCAAAAAGAAATAAAAAAGGAGGATGAAAGTAATGATCAAGTTTCGCAAAACGCTTGCGGCTATGCTTGCAGTTACCATGGTTGTGGGTCTGACGGCCTGCGGCAATGGCAATGGCGGCAGCGACGCAGGCAACACCCCTGCTGACACCACGCAGCAGACGACCGACACCCCTGCAACGGATCAGACCCCTTCCACCGACGCCGGTACCGATACCGAGCCGGCTGCGGAAGCAGATACCCGTCTTGCAGCGGAGGTTTATCCCGAGGAGTTCAATGTAGAGGGCTGGACCGATGAGTCTTCCGCACTCTATGCGGATGTCCTGGGCGAGTTCAACGAGTATTATCAGAAGTCTCTGGTTGTTGACAGCCTGTCCGAGCGCTGGGCTCTGATGGCAATCGCCGAGGCGAAGATGTTGGAGTCCGGTGTCTTCATTCCCCTCTCCACCAGAGGCGGTAACTACGCGATCTCCCGCGTGGCTCCCTACACGGTCAACTCTACCCTGTGGGGCAATGACAGCGACCGTTTCCATCAGGCACTGATCGCTGACAAGTTCATCATCCCCGCTGACCGCGACGAGATGAAGGCAAAGTGGGCAGAGCTGAAGGGTACCGGCACCTACGAGCAGTGGGCAAAGGATTTCCTGGCTGAGAAAGGCTACACCCTGAGCGATACCTACAATGTTGCCATGACCAGCAACGTCACCACCTGGGACGCTCTGAACACTTCCCGTCAGGCAGACTCCGAAGCGATCGTTCACACCTATGATGGTCTGATGGAGTACGATATCGAGAACGTTCAGCAGCCCGCTCTGGCTACCGGCTATGAGGTTTCCGACGATGGCCTTACCTACACCTTCCACATTCGTGAGGGCGTACAGTGGGTGGATTCCCAGGGCCGTAAGATCGCCGATGTCAAGGCAGACGACTTCGTGGCAGGCATGCAGCACATGATGGACTGCATGGCAGGTCTGGAGTATCTGGTACAGGGCATCATCAAGGGCTCCAATGAATACATCTCCGGCGAGACCAGTGATTTCAGCACGGTCGGCGTAAGCGCTCCGGATGATTACACGCTTGTTTACACGCTGGAAGCTCCCTGCTCCTTCTTCACCACCATGCTGGGCTACAATGTCTTCGCACCTCTGTGCAGAGACTATTACACCTCCCAGGGCGGTAAGTTCGGCGAGGAATTCTCCGCGGATGACGCAAGCTATGTCTATGGCACCGATCCGGACCATATCGCATACTGCGGTCCTTACCTTGTCACCAACTACACCCCGGACACCACGATCGTGTACGAGGCAAATCCGACCTACTGGAACAAGGACAACATCAACATCAAGAAGCAGGTATGGGTATTTGAGGATGGCACCGATGCCACCAAGACCTACACCGACGCTGTCGCTGGTACGCTGGCAGGCGCTGGTCTGAATACCGCTTCCCTGGAGGTTGCAAAGGCAGATGGCAACTTTGATCTGTACGCTTACACCTCCGCTACGGATGCTACCACCTTCAACGGCTTCCTGAACATCAACCGTAAGGCATTCGCTAACTTCAACGATGCTACCGTTGCTGTTTCCGCTAAGACCGTGGACGATGCGAAGAAGACTGCTGCAGCAATGCAGAATGTGCACTTCCGCAGAGCCCTTTGCTCTTCCCTCGACAGAGGTTCCTACAACGCACAGTCCCAGGGCGAGGAGCTGAAGCTCAACAACCTGCGTAACTGCTACACTCCCGGAACCTTCGTGTTCCTGGAGGAGGAGACCACCGTTGATATCAACGGTACGGCTACCACCTTCCCTGCAGGTACCTTCTACGGCGCTATCATGCAGGCACAGATCGATGCGGACCAGATTCCCTGGACCGTATGGGATCCTACCGCTGACGGCGGCATCGGTTCCTCCGACGGCTTCGACGGCTGGAACAACCCGAGCTATGCGAAGTCCGAGCTCGAGGCAGCAGTCGCTGAGCTGGCTGCAGCCGGCATTGAAGTAAGCGCTGAAAATCCGGTTCAGATCGATCTTCCTTACTTTGCAGGCAGCGAGATCTACACCAACCGCGCAAACGTCTTCAAGCAGTCCTTCGAGAGCACGCTGGAGAACAAGGTTGTTGTGAACCTGATCCCCTGCGAGTCCGCAGACGACTGGTATTATGCAGGATACTATCCTGAGTACGGCTATGAGATGAATGCCGATATGATGGATGTCTCCGGCTGGGGTCCCGACTACGGTGATCCTCAGACCTACCTGGATACCATGCTTCCTGATTATGCAGGATACATGGTCAAGTCCATCGGTATGTTCTAAAACAGAATGTAGAAACAAGATGCACGGGAGGAACGGACCGGTTCCGTTCCTCCCAATGTGCGTCTGTCAGAGTGGTAGAGTATGGGCAAATATATACTTAGAAGATTTTTACATGGACTGCTTTCCGCATTCGTGGTCGTGGCGATCGTCATGATCATGATCTATTCGATGCTGGATCGTAACCTGATTTTTGCGGCGGACAATGTGTACCGTAACCTGGGCAACAACCAGAAGACGGTCTACCAGTACCGTAAATGGCAGGAGTACGGTTATATCAATCTGCTCACCTATACGGATTATCTGAAGATGCTTGCGCGCGAGGGGGAGATCGATCAGGAGACCCGCGAGAAGGCTGCGAGCATTGCCAAGAAAGAAGAAAATGACAGTGAACTGGTGGCGGAATATGTCGCCAAATTCAAGGAGTACTGCGCGGAGGAAGGCTATACCGTTCTGCGCCTGAATGCCATTATGGCATCTCCGAAGAAATATGCCAGCGGTGGTCAGCAGCAGCTTTTTGCTTACCGTGATCGTCCGCTGTCGTCCCGTCTGGTCGGCTATGTGACCGGACTCATTAAAGTTGACAACATCCATACCGTGGAAGAGATGGAAGACGAAGAGAGAGGGCTATCCTTCACCCTGCACGACCCTGTGTACGGCGGAGAGAAATTTGCTCCCGCCATCATCGGAAACGGTACGTATCATAAATATCTTCTGTATTTTGATCACAGATTTCCTTTCATTCACCAGAATCTGGTGACGCTCAATCTGGGCAAGTCCTACGCGGTCAATGCCGGGATCGATGTGTTCGAGACCATGAACAAGCCGCAGGGCGCTTATGTGACCCGCACGGTGCATTATCCCACCGGACATGTGGAGGAATCCGCGGATGACCTGCACACGGCCGTCTATGTGGCAGGCTCCCTCGAGGGGAATCAGGTCAACATTGACCGTTTCGTGGATGAGTATACTTCCGTTACGACTGAGAAGGCCGGCCTGTCCAAGGTAGGATATTCCTTCAAGATCGGTATCATCGCTGTCCTGCTGTCCTATCTGCTCGGCATCCCGCTGGGTATTCTGATGGCACTTTACAAGGACAAGCTCCTGGACAAGATCTGTACCTTCTATATCATTTTCATCATCGCCGTTCCGTCCCTGGCTTACATCTTCCTGTTCAAGGCGATCGGCGGCAAGCTCGGCTTCCCGACGACCTTTGACATGGATTCCTCGAGCGCGTTGATGTATGTACTGCCGGTGATTTCCCTGTCTCTGCCCTCCATCGGCAACCTGATGAAGTGGCTGCGCCGTTTCATGATCGACCAGATGAATTCGGACTACGTGAAGTTCGCCCGTTCCGGCGGACTCTCCGAGGGAGAGATCTTCCGCAAGCACATCCTGAAAAATGCGGCGATCCCCATCATTCACGGTATCCCTGCCGGTGTGCTGGGAGCCCTGGTCGGAGCCATCATCACCGAGCGTGTGTACGTCGTCCCCGGCGCAGGTAATCTGCTGACCGTCGCGATCGGTGCGAGAGACAACGGCGTCATCGTGGGTGTTACGCTGTTCTACGCGATCCTGTCGGTGGTATCCATCATCCTCGGCGATGTGCTGATGGGCATGGTAGACCCGAGAATCAGCTACACCTCCAAGTCCCGCTAAGTAATCCCAGTAAACGTCAGAGCGTTTCGGACAGGTTGTCCGGACCGGAAAGAGAAATTCATGGAAAACGAACTCAGAGATTTAAGTGCATACGGCCTCTCCGACGAGGAACTGTTCGCGCACATCGATCACAATGAGCTGGAGTCCGAGAAGATTACGGCTCCCCGCTATTCCTACTGGAGATCGGTGTTCCGCGTGTTCTTCCGCAACAAGGTCAATATCTTTGTTCTGGCTGTACTGTTCTTCATTATTATCTTTACTTACCTGTATCCGACGCTGGTCGAATATGACCGCTTCGGTAACCTGATGGATCCTTCGGCAAAGCACCTGACGCCGCAGGCCGCCATCGCCAAATTCGGATTCAGCATCCACTGGATCTTCGGTACCGGCGCTGCCGGCGGATCGACCTTCGACGCGATCTGGAACGGTTCAAGGATCTCCGTATCCCTGGCTCTGATCTGCGCGGCCATCAATATGACGATCGGCGTGCTGCTCGGCGCGGTATGGGGCTTCTCCAAGAAGTTCGACCTGATCATGACCGAGGTCTACAACATCCTCGGCAACATCCCCTACCTGCTGCTGATCTCCGTCCTGATGCTGATCTTCTCGCCCACCTTCTGGACGATGGTGCTGGCTTTCACGGTCACCGGATGGATCGGGATCGCCTACTTTATCCGTACGCAGGTCATCATTATCCGCGACCGCGAATACAATCTGGCTTCCCGTTGTCTCGGGACGCCGATCACCCGGATCGCAACCAAGAATATCCTGCCGTTCATGACTTCCGTGATCGTGACCTACGCGGCCGTGGAGATCCCTTCCTACATCTCCTACGAGGTCTTCCTTTCCTACATCGGAATGGGTCTGACCGAGACGACCCTGGGCCGCATGATCTATGAAGCGGAGAGTGCCATGGTGACGCCCGGCTGGGGCTTCGAATTCTGGACGCCCGTAGCCGTCGCATCCATCATCACCGTCACCCTCTACGTCACCGGCCAGAACCTCGGTGATGCTTCCGATCCCAGAACGCACATGTGATGACTCCAGGGTTTCCAGACTCAGATTTCCGTGCTTGCACGGGACAATCTGAGGATGAGAAACCCGCCACAAACACGAAGAAGTAAGAAAGCAGAGTAATTATGGAAGATAAAAAGGTATTACTTTCCATCGATGACCTGGAGGTCAAGTTCCGTGTCCGCGGCCGTATCCTGACCGCCATCCGCGGGATCTCCCTGGACATCTATGAAAATGAATCGATCGCCATCGTCGGCGAATCCGGTTCCGGCAAGTCCGTTTTTACCAAGACCTTCGCCGGGATGCTGGATTCCAACGGCTACATTTCCGAGGGCCATGTCGTATTCCACGATCCGGAGCTCGAGGCGACGACCGTGAAGCTGAATGCGGCCGGCAAGCGCGCTCTCTCCGCGATTCAGGCGCATCTGGACCGAAGCAGCCGTCTGGAGGCGGGTGCGAAGACCTACCGGCAGATGCTGGAGCTGGAGTCCGAATACAAGGCGAAAGCGGCGCTCTCCGACGAGGAGGACGAGAAGCTCAATGCCGAGATCAGCGCCATCAAGTTCCAGCGCACCGAGCTTTTCAATACCCGCCAGACCTACGATCCGAAGAATGAGAAGGATCTGATCAAGAAGGCCGGAGAAGAGATCGAGGCACTTGACCGCAAGATCAAGGAGCTCGAAGGAAGCAGAACGGCCCTGATCAAGGAGCGCAAGGAAAAGCTCCAGTCAGACACGGCCTATATGCAGTCCTACCGGGAGCGCAAGGCGGGACTTAAGGAGCAGTACGCGAAGGAGACCTCGCAGGAGATCTCGAAGGAGCAGAAGGAGCGCAATGCACTGCTCGCGAAGGAGATCTATCTGTCCACCGGACGGTACAATTACCGCAGACGGATCAAGGCGGTTCGCCGTCTGGAGCAGGCTGCAACGGAGGCAATGCGCCTCGGCGAGGATCTGTCGACCACCGAGGGCCGCAGCCGGATCTTCACCTCCGATATGTATGTAGAGCTGAAGAGTGAGACTGCAGATGCACTGCACGGCACCTGTATGCTGGACCTCTCCAAGATAACCTATCCCGGAGACTGGGGACAGATCCGCGGTACCAGAATCGCGACCGTCTTCCAGGATCCGATGACTTCCCTGAACCCGATCATCACCATCGGCAAGCAGATCACTTCCGTCATCTTAAAGCACCAGAACTGTTCCGAGTCGGAAGCGAGAGAGCGTGCGCTGATCCTGATGAAGCAGGTAGGTATCCCGAATGCGGAGAACCGTTTTGACGATTATCCGTTCCAGTATTCCGGCGGCATGCGCCAGCGTATCGTCATCGCGATCGCACTGAGCTGCCAGCCGAAGATCCTGATCTGCGATGAACCCACGACGGCTCTGGATGTGACCATTCAGGCACAGATCCTGAATCTGATCAAGGAGCTGCAGAAGGAATACGGCTACACGATCGTATTCATCACGCACGACCTCGGTGTCGTCGCGAATGTGGCGGATCGCGTGGCGGTGCTCTATGCCGGACAGGTGGTGGAGCTCGGAACGGTGGAGGAGGTCTTCTACGATCCCCGTCATCCTTATACCTGGGCACTTCTGTCCAGTCTGCCCCAGCTGGCGGAGAAAGGGACGGAGCTCTACTCGATCACCGGTACGCCGCCCTCCCTTTACAACAAGATCAAAGGCGACGCTTTCGCACCCCGCAACCCGTATTGCCTGAAGCTCGATACGCTTGAGGAGCCGCCTATGTTCCGGGTCAGTGAGACACATTATGCCAAGACCTGGCTCCTCGATCCCAGGGCTCCGAAGGTGGAGAAGCCTTCGATCATCGGAGATATTCACGGCAAGCTGGTGTCGGCATACCACCTCGGATAATTCACAGAACCATATTTTGTTAGGAGAAGTACAAGTGGCACAGGATAAGGATAACAATCAGCGCAGCCGCAAGTCCGTTCTGCCGGAGCACGGCCCTATGGACGAGAACGGCAGAGAGATATTGCTGTCGCTGAAAAATGTAGATATTACCTTCGGCAAGGGAGACACTGCCGTTCGGGCGGTCAAGAATGCCAGCTTTGACATTTATAAGGGAGAGACCTTCTCGCTGGTCGGCGAGTCGGGATCCGGCAAGACGACCATCGGTCGTGCCGTGATCTGTGTCAATCCCTGCGCAGCCGGCGAGATCCAGTACAAGGGCGTCCGCATCTCCGGTAAGATCCCCAAGTCGCTGGACCGGGAACTGATCCGTCAGATCCAGATGGTCTTCCAGGACCCGGCGGCCTCTCTGAACGAGAGAGCGACGGTGGACTATATCATCTCCGAAGGTCTGTACAATTTCCACCTCTTTGAGAATGAGGCGGACCGTGTACGCAAGGTGGAGAAGATCATTCAGGAGGTTGGCCTGCTCCCCGAGCATCTGACCAGATACCCCCACGAGTTCTCCGGCGGTCAGCGTCAGAGAATCGGTCTGGCGAGAGCCATGGTCATGGAGCCGGAGCTGGTGGTGGCCGATGAGCCGATCTCCGCGCTGGATGTTTCCATCCGCGCGCAGGTGCTGAACCTTCTGAAGAAGTTCCAGCAGGAGCGTCAGATCACCTATCTGTTCATCGCGCATGACCTGTCGATCGTGCGTTATATCTCCGATCGTATCGCCGTAATTTATAAGGGAGACATCGTGGAGATCGCACCCGCGGAGGAGCTTTTCAATTTCCCGCTGCATCCCTACACGCATTCCCTGATTTCCGCGATCCCCATTCCGGATCCGAAGCTCGAGAAGAACAAGGTGCTCTACACCTACGATCCTTCCGTGCATGATTACAGCGAGGAAAAGCCGGAGATGGTCTGCATCGGACATGATCACTATGTCTACGGCAGCAAGAAGGAGATTGAAGAATACCGCAAGATCCGCGAGAAAAATGAACCCGTGAAGTCGATCACGATTCTGACGCCCGAGGAGATGGCGAAGCATCATGAGGAAGAAAAGAAAGCGCTCGAGGAATCCGGAAAGCTCTCCGGCAGCAATTATATCCTCGATACGCCGTTGCACGATACCGGCAATGTATGGCTGGGCGTGTTGTCCTTCTTCCTTCCCATCCTGGGACTGATAGCGGCTTTCATTTTCCGCAAAAAGAATTATATCCGCAATTACAAGGTGTGCATCAAGGGCGCGGCGATCTTCTTTATCGTTCTGCTGGTACTGATCGTGCTGTTCCTGATCTTCCTTGGATTGTCCGTCCTATAGTGACATAACGGGTGAGGAGCCCGCGAAATATTGCATCAGAGAACTTGTTCAGGAGGATAGAGGTAGCATGAAGCGCAGTTTTGATGACGTAATCGCAAAGGTGAAGGAAGTAGGCAAGAAGACAGTGGCTGTGTCCGTGGCACAGGATGAGGCGGTGCTCGAGGCAGTCAAGGCAGCAAAAGAGCAGGGGATCGCGGACGCGATCCTGGTAGGCGACGAGGCGAAGATCCGCGAGATCGCCGCTCAGATCTCCATGGATCTGACCGGATATGAGATCATCGATGAGCCCGATGTCATCCAGGCTTCCCTGAAGGCCGTAAAGCTGGCACATGACGGCAGAGCGGACATGTACATGAAGGGAATCATCGATACCAAGAATTTCCTGAAGAGCGTGCTCGACAAGGAAGTCGGTCTGCGGACCGGCGGGGCGCTTTCCCATGTGTGCGTATTTGATGTCCCCGGCATCGATCAGCTGCTGTTCCTGACGGATGTGGCCTTCATGACCTATCCCACGCTCGAGGATAAGGTGAATATCATCAACAATACGATCCCCGTCTGCAACGCCTGCGGTGTCAGCAATCCGAAGATCGCTCCTCTGGCAGCGGTCGAGGTGGTGAATCCCAAGATGGAAGTCACCGTGGAAGCAGAGGCACTGACCAAAATGAACGAGGAAGGACAGATCACCGGCTGCATCGTGGACGGACCTCTTTCCCTCGATCTGGCCATCGATCCCGAGGCTGCAAAGCATAAGGGAGCTACGGGTCGCAAGATCCAGGGCGACGCGGACGTGCTGCTCTTCCCGGATATCCATGCGGGCAACCTGGTCTACAAGGCTATGGTGCACATGGTTCCCGGCGTCAAGAACGGATGCATCATCACCGGTACCAAGGTGCCCGTGATCCTGACCAGCCGCTCCGATACCTTTGAGACCAAGCTTCATTCCATCGCTCTGGCAGCAGTCGTTGCGGAAGAATTGAAGAAGCAGGCATAAATCTTTACAGGATACGGAAAATCTCTCAATGGAGGAATGCTATGGCAATCAAGAGTCTGATTATCAATCCCGGTTCCACCTCTACCAAGATCGGTGTCTTTGAGGACGAGACCTTACTGTTCGAGGAGACGCTCCGCCACACGACGGAGGAGATTTCTCAGTTTGCGATGATCGTGGATCAGAAGGACTTCCGCAAGAAGATCATCACGGATCTGCTCGCATCGAAGAATTTTGACATGAAGAGCCTGAACATGGTCGTCGGACGCGGCGGCATGCTCAAGCCCATTCCCGGCGGCACGTATGCCGTGACGGATGACCTGCTCGAGGATCTGAAGATCGGCAAGCAGGGGCAGCACGCTTCCAATCTCGGCGGTATCCTGGCCAGAGAGATCGGCGATGAGCTCGGGATCCCTTCCTATATTGTGGATCCGGTCGTGGTCGATGAGCTCGCTCCCGTGGCGCGGTATTCCGGACATCCGGATCTCCCCCGCACCTCCGTGTTCCACGCTCTGAACCAGAAGGCGGTGGCAAAGCGCTATGCGAAGGAGATCGGCAAGTCCTATGAATCCTTACGTCTGATCGTCGTGCATATGGGCGGCGGAGTCTCCGTCGGCGCACACATCGGCGGGCGTGTAGTGGATGTGTTCAACGCACTCGACGGCGATGGAGCATTCTCTCCCGAGCGTGCAGGCGCTGTTCCCAATGGCGCGCTGATCCGTCTGTGCTTCTCCGGAAAGTATACCCAGGGCCAGGTGCAGAAGATGATGACCGGCAACGGTGGCTTCAATGCTTACCTTGGCACCAACGATATGCGCGAGGTGACCAGGCGTGCGAATGAGGGGGACAAGGAGGCTGCGGCAGCCAAGGAAGCCTTCATTTATCAGGTTTGCAAGGACATCGGATCCATGGCCTGCGTGCTCGAGGGCAAGGTCGACCAGATCATTGTCACCGGCGGCATCGCTTACGGCAAGGAAGTCGTGGAAGCCATGCAGAAGATGGCCGGCTGGATCGCTCCGTTCACGGTTTATCCCGGGGAAGATGAGCTGCTGGCTCTGGCACAGGGCGGTCTGCGCGTCTTAAACGGCGAGGAGCAGGTCAAGACCTATTAATCAGACAGGTTCGATTTTTCGAGGTGATCTCCGGTCGGGAGATCACCTCTTTTTTATGCCCTTGTGATTTGGTATGATAGAGGTGTGGGCGCAGGGCCCGGAAGGAAGGACAAGATGGAGGAGCAAAATCGGATGGAAAATACTGGTTATCCGCAGCCGCAGACCCGAGCGGGGCGCATCCTGCTGATCGCGATCCCGCTGCTGATCGCGCTTCTTTCGATTTTTGTCGTGGGAAGGCTTACGACGAAGGCACAGTTCCATGCGAGATCGCTGGAGGCCCTGGAGGAGAATAAACGCACGGTGATGGAGCTGAT
>JAEEGH010008522.1_pt1 | contig 24206 bp, 28 predicted proteins | sample 9134181 | NCBI WGS metagenome assembly JAEEGH01 (sample SAMN16246544, study PRJNA631951) | gut metagenome | biome: gut microbiome; feature: rumen; material: DP-attached | host: Bos | place: Iran: Karaj | collected 2018-10
CAACCAACCCCACAAGATTCCAGCATCCTGTTGCAGGTACATACAAGAAAGAATGTATCGAGCAGGGTAAGAAGTACTTCTCAGTTGCTTCAGGCGGCGGTACAGGACGTACACTTCATCCCGATAATATGGCTGCAGGTCCTGCTTCATACGGTATGACAGATACTATGGGACGTATGCATTCAGATGCTCAGTTCGCCGGTTCTTCTTCAGTTCCTGCTCATGTTGAGATGATGGGACTTATCGGTGCAGGTAACAACCCTATGGTTGGTATGACTGTTGCAGTAGCAGTTGCTGTACAGGAAGCTGCTGATGCAGGTAAGTTCTAATTAGAATATTAACTTTTTGTTAAATATTTTAATTAACGTATTGACTTATAAATATATACAAGGTATAGTATTTATAGTTGTTAAACACCACAAGTAAAAATTTAATTTTTATAGTTTAAAAGGAGAAAACAAGTATGAACAAGAAGGTGACAAGTATTTTTGCTAATTTGGGAATTATTTTCTGGCTTATCGGCTTTTTAGCAGGCGATAAAGAAGGTGCTAAGCAGTTCCTTAACCAGGGCCTTATCCCCGGAATCTTACTTTGCATTCCTGTAATTAACATCGTAGGTATCGTATTCTGCGTATGGGGCTTAATCAAGGCTATCCAGGAAGATGAGACTCCCCTTCCTTTATTCGGTGGAATTAGCATTATCAAATAATTTTTGTTAATCAATAATTATTAAATAATAGAAGCATTAAGCCCGCGGGTTTAATGCTTCTAATTATGTAAAAATAAACGAGGAGGTTATATCATGGATTCGAAAACTACTGGTATCGTTACTTACTTAACTTTAGTAGGCTTTATCATTGCTCTTGCAGCAGGAACAAAGGATGAGTATTCAGCTCAGCATATGAACAACATGCTTGTAAATATGCTTTTCTGCCTTCCTGTAATTTTAGGATGGATTCCTATTTTTGGATGGATCCTCGATTTATGGGTATTATTCGTAGGCGTTTGTACAATCATCGGATTTATTAAAGCTTGCATGGGTCAGCCTTTCGAAACACCTTTAATCGGAAAGATTAAAATTATCAAAGCTTAATTATCTTAATTATAAAAAAATTATCCCGGCTCGAAAGAGTCGGGATTTTTTATTTGTTTTAATTATTTTTTCTGAAGTACATCACCCATATAATTAATACATTTTATAGCTTCACCGTAATTTGATATTCCTGCATTAAACATTTCTTCGTTGTATTCTTCATCAAGTGCGTAATGGAAGCAGGTAGAAGAGTTCGCGATATATGTTGAGGCTTTTTCGGAAAGCATTTTACAGTCTTTAAATTCCTTTGGAGGTTCCACCTTTGAAAAGTCATCGAATGCTACCTTTAAATCATCCAGAGAATCGTATAATTCCTGCCTGTAGTCTTCATTTTCAATATCAATTGTATCTATTATCGCTCCGGTTGTAACTATCTGTTCATAGAGCTTTTCTACTTCTTTATGATACTCATCGTATTTGTTCGTCTTCGAAGAGCATGCACACAGGCACATAATGCCAAGTGCGGCACAAATAGCGAGAGCATATTTCTTAATTCTCATATGTTCCTCCGATTCACATTACATAGTAATGATACCTTGATAAAAATACCATATTTTGTGTTTTTTTGCAACAAACAATTATTGAATAGGTAATTGTTTTATGATAGTATTAAATAGGTATTTTATAATGATTTTAGTATTTTCGGAGGTATTTATGAACGGCGCAAGCCTTCTTGTAAAATCGCTCGAATGTGAAAACGTGGATGTTCTTTTCGGATATCCAGGTGTTTCTATTTGCCCGTTTTTTGATAAATTAACCGAATCAAAGATTCATCCCGTGCTTGTAAGACATGAGGTTAACGCTGCACACGAGGCTAACGGATATTACAGAAGTTCCGGAAAACCCGGTGTATGTGTTTCCAGTTCCGGTCCCGGCGCAACCAATCTTATTACAGGCATTGCAACTGCTTTTGCCGACAGTATTCCTTTAGTTGTTATTACAGGACAGGTTAAGAGTGAGCATATCGGTTCGGATCTTTTCCAGGAAGCCGATATTGTCGGAGCCTGCGAATCTTTTGTTAAGTATTCATATCTTGTAAAAAATGCTTCTCTTATTCCCAAAACCGTAAAAGAAGCTTTCCATATAGCTACCACAGGCCGTAAAGGTCCTGTTCTTATTGATATTCCCGTAGACGTTCTTTTAGAAGAAGGTCTTGAGTTTAATTATCCGGAAACAGTCAATTTAAGAACGTACAAGCCTACCGTTAAAGGTCATGCAGTTCAGATAAAGAAGATTATCAACGAACTCTCAAAAGCCGAGAGACCTATTATTATGGTCGGAGGCGGCGTTAAGCTTTCGGGAGCAAAGGAAGAGGTTCTTGCATTCTCAAAGAAGCATAATATACCCTTTGTATCAACTTTAATGGGCCTTGGCATCGGTTATGAGGATAATCCCTTATATATCGGTATGGTCGGCAATAACGGCTCTAAATACGCCAATAAAGCCATTAACGATGCAGACTGCCTAATTGTAGCGGGTGCAAGAGTAGCCGACAGAGCCGTAAAGCAGCCAGACTTAATCACAAAAGACAAAACTTTGATTCATATAGATGTCGATCCTGCAGAGATTGGTAAGAATGCAGGTCCAAACATTCCTGTAGTAGGAGATTTAAAAGAAGTCTTTGATGAGCTTAACTGCTTTGAAGAGAAGTTTGATTTTACCGACTGGGTTAACAGAATTAATACATATAAAATGACCAGAGTCGGCAATAAAGAGACAACTAATCTTTATGTGGATCCCAAGGAGTTCGTATATGAACTTTCAAGCCGCTTAAAGAAAGAATCGATTCTTGTTACAGATGTAGGCCAGAATCAGATTTATGCATGTTCGAATTTTGTATCACAGGGTGCAGAATTTGTTACATCAGGCGGTTTCGGATGCATGGGATTTTCCCTTCCCGCTGCAATCGGTTCCAAAATGGGCAATCCTGAAAAGAGAGTTATTTCCTTAAACGGTGACGGAGCGTTGCAGATGTCTATGTGCGAGCTTTCTACATTAAAGCAGGAAGGACTTGATATTAAGATAGTTGTATTTAACAACAAGTCTCTCGGAATGATAAAAGAGTATCAGCACCTTAAATACAACAATAATTACACATTTAATGAACTAAACGGCTTACCTCATTTTGATAAGATTGCGGAAGCTTATGATATTGATTACAGAGAATGTCATTCCAATGAAGAAATGGAAGACTGCATTAAATGGCTTCTTGATTCAAAGGATACATGTATTCTTGAACTGAACGTAGACAGAGATGCATTTACATGCATGAATATGTAGATAAAATTACGGAGCAGAATTTCGTATGAAAAGGATTTTTTCCGTTTCGGTTGAAAACAGATTTGGTGTATTAAGCAAGGTTTCTTCTTTGTTTGCAAGAAGAGGCTATAATATCGAGAGCCTTACTGTGGGCGAAACACATGATCCCACAATCTCAAATATGACTATTGTATCAAGCGGCTCGCCTCACGATCTTGAACAGATTGAAAAGCAATTAAATAAAAAGCTTGATGTCATTAAGGTTCGTACTTTTAAAGAAGAAGACTCTGTATCCAGAGAACTTATTTTAGTTAAGATTAAATACACCGCAGCCAACAGAAGCGAAATAATTGAAATCTGTCAGATTACAAAGGCTGAGATAGTTGATACTACCGACAGCAATATGATACTTCTTTTATGCGATACTCCCGATCATGTGGATAAATTCATCGATATGCTTAAGAAATTCAGTATTATCGAGCTTTCGCGCACAGGTACTCTTGCAATGAAAAAGTGCAAGTAAAGTCATGAAGAAACACGATTTTATTCTTTTAGCAGTAATTGTAATAATATTGCTTCCGATAGCTATTCTTCTTTTGAATGCCGGTAAAGGAGCTACAGCCGTTGTTAAATCCGACGGAAAAGTGATTGATACTTTAAACCTTGCAATAAACGGTACTTACACATATAAAAACGATAATGGCTACAATATAGTTGAGGTCAATGACGGAAAAGTAAGAGTAACAGAAGCTGATTGTCCGAATCAGGACTGCGTAAATAAAGGTTATATAAAGAGAAACAACGAATCGGTTATTTGTCTTCCTCACAGATTTGAAGTAACTGTCAAATCAAAGGATAACGAATACGATATTATTCAGTAAATAAATGAAAAAAACTACCAAGATAACGTTTTTAGGATTGTTTACGGCGGTTGCTTTAGTTCTTTCTTTCCTGGAAACACTTATTCCGAATATGGTTCCGATTCCCGGATTTAAAATTGGGCTTGCCAATTTTGCAGTGCTTTTAGCCCTTTATTTATTCGGTTTTAAAGAAGCTGTGATTGTCGATCTGACCCGTATAATACTTGCGGCACTTTTATTCGGATCGTTCTTTTCTTTCTGGTATGCTTTAAGCGGAGCCGCCTGTGCTCTGATAATTGAAATGATTATAAAAAAGACCGATAAGTTTTCTCCCATCGGAGTATCGGTATTCGGAGCTGTATTCCATAATATCGGACAGTTTATAGTTGCCGTAATATTAATTAAATCTTTGGGAATATTGTATTATCTGCCTTTTACATTGCTTTTCTGTGTGTTGTCAGGTGCATTAAACGGTTATCTGGTACTTATCCTAAAAGACAGACTCAAATTTCTTAAGAAAAATGACTGAAATGAAAAAGATATATTTAATTATTCCTGTTATACTTGCTTTATTTTGTTTTGCATGTGCTTCAAAGCCTGAGTTTTCAGAGTTTGTTCCGATAGAATCATTAGAAGAAGATAAGATTTATTATTTTGACAATGCATTTTCTTCTTTTGAATATCCGGGCAAGGCAGTAAATGAATTTTATGAGGAAAAATATATAAAAGAAAACGATTTTATTCCTTTTGAAGGAATGTTTATCGGAGCACCCGTTACAGGTGAAATGCATTTTGATGAGTCAAAAGCTGAGCCTGTGATTGAATATATAACATTTGTTGTATATGAAAACGATTTATCGCAGGATGACTGCCAGGCGTATTTATATAATACTTACGGAGCACTTATAGCAGAGGGTGCCGAAGAAGATGCTGACGGTCAGATTTACTGGAGAAGATATTTTACCGGCAGTAAACTTCTTAAATATTCAAAAAAAGCGAAAGATGATTTTTATATAATTACTGTAGAATAATTTATTCTAAAGATTTTTGAGGGGATTTATAAGTAAATGAATAAAATTTTGCCTTGGTTTCCGATAATAACAGGCGTTCTTTCAATTGTTTCGCTTTTACTGTCTTTTATACTTGATAGCCCGACGTTTATTGTTATTTTTACGATATTAAGCATTGTATATCCAATTATTGGTCTTATATTTTCGCTATTTTTGCGTAAGAAATGTTTTGAATATCATTATATCGCTATTTGGGTTGTCGGTTTCGTCCTGAATTTGTTGTTATTCCTGTTTTACGCAGCAATTATAGGTTTTCTTGTTTTTATAGTAATTTTTGTGGCAAGAGCATTCGGCGCATTTGCTTAAAGGTGAATATATGTATGGTTTTATTAAAGGCACAATTGAATATATCAAGAATAATCAGGTATGCATTGATACGGGAAATGTAGGTTATCTTGTGAATATATCCGAGAAAACATATAACGAATTACTCGGGGAAACAGAAGAGATTAAGCTTTATACTTATACGTCCGTAAAAGAAGATGACATTTCCTTATATGGATTTTTAAGCCCCGAAGAACTTGATTTCTATAAACTCTTAATTAGTGTAAATTCAATCGGTCCTAAGCTTGGAATGAGTGTCCTTTCTCATTTTACAATCAGCGAACTGGTTACTTTCATTGTTAACAAAGACGCCAAGGCTATTTCAAAAGCCCCCGGACTTGGAGCAAAATCCGCTGAGAAGATTATTATTGATCTTAAAGATAAAGTTTCTGCATTCGCCGTTGACGAGATCGAATACGTAAAAGAAGCAGAAGATGACGAGACTGTCAACGAATGCATCGATGCACTTATTTCTCTTGGCTTTAAGAAGAAGGATGCGCAGATTGCGGTAAGAAAAGTTACCGATTATACCGATTTATCCGATTTGCTTTCCAAGGCTTTGATGTTTTTTGATAATTAAGAGGATAAAATATGGGATTGGTTTTAGGATTTTCTGTTATTATTGTATTAGTAAGTATAGTTGGACTTGTTATTGGCGGATTAATGGTCTTTTTTAGCTTCAAAATACAGGATAAGAATCAAATCCTGGCTGCAATTTTAGCGTTGTTGGGAATGTTACTTATTTTAGGATGTGCTTTATTTGGAATTTTATTTCTTATGAGTGCCATATCCATATTGAGTTATACTAATTGATTTTTTTAACAAATTATGAGTAGAACAATTGAAACAAAACTTACAAAAGAAGATGTGCTGATTGAAAAAGGCTTAAGACCTGTCAGACTTGATGATTATCTCGGACAGGAGAAGATTAAGTCTTCTTTAGGTATTTCTATAAAGGCGGCCAAATTAAGAAATGAACCTTTGGATCATATTCTTTTATACGGACCTCCCGGACTTGGCAAAACAACATTGGCGCAGATTCTGGCTAACGAAATGGGCGTTAATATAAAGATTTCTTCCGGACCTGCTATTGAAAAACCCGGAGACATAGCGGCAATCCTTAACGGATTAAAGCCCGGTGATATTCTTTTTATCGATGAAATCCACAGACTTAACCGAGTGGTTGAAGAAGTACTTTATTCGGCTATGGAAGATTTCTGTATCGATATTATGATTGGAAAAGGACCTGCTGCTAAAAGTGTACGTATGAAGCTGCCCAAATTCACTCTGATAGGCGCTACAACACGTATAGGCATGCTTACGGCTCCTCTTCGTGACAGATTCGGTGAAATTCACAAGCTTGAATATTATTCGATAGACGAACTTTCAAGGATCGTTATGAAATCCGCTAACAGACTTGATACTTCTTTAGATATCGAATCTGCATCGGAACTTGCAAGAAGATCAAGAGGTACGCCGAGAATTGCCAACAGGCTTTTAAAGAGAGTCAGAGACTATGCACTTGTTGCAAATGAAGGCATTATTTCAAAGCAGATTACAGACGAGTGCCTCGATATGCTTGATATCGACAAATACGGACTTGATGCAACCGACAGAAAATACCTCGAAATGATTATTGAACGTTTCAAAGGCGGACCTGTCGGAGTAGAAACTCTGGCTGCTTCTTTGTCAGAAGAAACCGAAACAATTGAGGATGTTTACGAACCTTATCTGTTACAGCTTGGATTTATTCAGAGAACCCCTAAAGGTAGAGTCGCATCCGACCTTTCTTATGCACATCTTGGGCTTGAAAAGGATTAATTATTTTTGTATACTTTTATTTGATTTAGAATATAAACGGGGTATGTTTAAATGACCGGCAAGAGCGAAATTGAAGTAATTATTGGTGGCAAGGTTTATTATATTTCAGGATATGAATCCGAGGAATATTTACAAAAGGTTGCATCTTATATAAATTCCAAAATCAGTGATTTTGAAGGTGAAGATGCATATAAAAGACTGAACAGTCAGTATCAGAATCTTCTTTTGCTTTTAAATATGGCTGATGATTATTTCAAGGCCAAAGCAAGAATTGATTTGCTCGAAGAAGAGTTAAACTCCAAAGATAACGATTTATGCAATATCAAGCACGAACTTATTTCAACGCAGATTAAGCTTGATAATGCAAAGACAGAAATCATATCGAAGGATAACATGATAGCAAGACTTGAAGGCGATTGGAATAAATAAAAACAAAACCGTATGATTTTTCATGCGGTTTTTTCATGTCTTTATCTTTTATGAGGTTTAAATGGTTGAATTACTTTCTCCCGCAGGTGAATACAGTTCGTTTTTAGGTGCGATAAATGCAGGTGCAGATGCGGTATATCTTGCCGGCAATATGTATGGCGCCAGAGCAAGTGCGGTAAATTTTTCGAATGAAGAGCTCATAAAAGCCATTCGTTATGCGCATTTGTTTAACAGAAAAGTATTTTTGACAGTTAATACGCTTACAAAGAACAATGAACTTGAAAATCTAAAAGAGTTTTTAAATCCTTTGTATCAGAGCGGCCTTGATGCAGTTATTGTGCAGGATATAGGTGTTTTTAAGTACATAAAAGAAACTTTTAAAGATCTGGATATCCATGTATCCACGCAGGCCGTTGTAACAAGTAAATACGGTGCTGAATTTTATAAAAAACTAGGTGCTGCGAGAGTAGTGCTTGCAAGAGAATTAACTTTGCCTGAAGTAAAGGAAATTACATCTACCGGAATAGAGACCGAATGCTTTATTCACGGAGCTATGTGTTATTCGTATTCGGGAATGTGTTTATTCTCATCATTCTTAGGCGGCAACTCCGGAAACAGAGGACGATGCAAGGGTCCCTGCAGACAGCCTTATGTACTTGATGACAAAGAGTCTTATATATTAAGCCTTGCTGATATGAATACTGTTGAGATAATCGACAGACTGATTAATGCGGGTATTTATTCTTTTAAGATTGAAGGCAGACTTAAAAGTCCTTCTTATGCAGCCGGTGTAACGGCGATTTATCGAAAATATATTGATTACTGTCTTGAAAATCCCGGTAAAGAGCTGATTATAAGCGAAGAAGATAAAAATATACTTAAAACTCTGTATTCCAGAACTTCGACAGGTACTGGATATTATGACAGAGTATCTTCACGTAAAATGGTGACAATTAAAAAAGGCGCATATGCGAAAGTTGATGAAGCACTTGAAAAAGTTGTAATTGAGAAATATATTGATGCTCCTTTGAAGCAGAAAATTAAATTTGAATTCAAAGCAATTCCCGGAGAAAATGCAGTATTAAAGGTTTATGCAGTTATAAACGGTAAAGAGTATTCGGCCGAAGCCGTTTCCGAAGAAATAATAGAAACCGCTCAAAAGGCTCCTACATCCGAGGAAGATGTTTTAAAGCAATTAAAGAAACTCGGTAATACTGATTTTGAGCTTTGTGAATGTATAATCACGGTTGATAATTCTTTTGTGCCGTCTTCTCTTGTAAATAAGCTTAGAAGAGAAGCGGTGGAAATGCTTGAAATTGAGATATATAATTCCGGCTTAGACAGTAAAAATGAATCGGCTTCTAATTCTGATGAAAACTTATTTGAATTCGTTAACAATGCTTTAGAAGCTGATACAGCAACAAATGATAAAAAATCAGAAAACAGAGCATTTGTTAAAACAATTGAGCAGTTTAAATATATTTTAAACAATGATTTTTATGATTCAGTTGTGATTAATAAAGATATAATCGGTAAAGCTGAATCAAAAGAATTAATATCAAAGAGTGGAAAGGCCTTATACATTGAACTTCCGCCTGTTTTAAGATCATTAAATCTGTCCGAATTTGAAGATTTAATTGATTTTGCTAAAGGAAACGATTTAATAAAAGGCGTTTATGTTAATCAGTATGATGCATATGAGCTCTTAAAAGAAAAAAGTTTCAGCAAAGAAATCTGTTCTAATGTAAACATCTACAGCTACAACAATATGAGCGCATCTTTAAATTCGAAGTTGTTTGATGAAATTACTGCGCCTCTTGAATTAAGTCTTTATGATATTCCGGAAATTAACAAGAGTTTCAGTTTTCTTATGTACGGAAGAGCGCCTTTAATGCATACAGCCAACTGCGTGTTAAAAACTACAGGTAAATGCCGGAAAGGTTTGTCAGATAAAGAAAACTTTGTAACTCTTAAAGACAGACTCGGCGTAGATTTTAAAGTTTATATACAGTGTGATGATTCGCTCTGCTTTAATACGATTTATAATTCCAAGCCTACATCTTTACATAAGTATTTTAACCGTTTAAAAGACAGACATTTAAGATGTTTTATTTTCTCTTTTACGGATGAGAATACTAATGACATTGAAAAAATTACTGACTTCTTTGAGAATGTATTTAACGGTATAAACAGCGAACCTCCGTATGATTTTACGGCTTTCCACATGAAGAACGGCATTCTATAGATTATCTTTCAATTAAACGTGTTTTATTGTATAATTTTCTGTGTATGTGTTGCATTTTTAAGACTGGATTTTAGGATATTTTATGAACTTCTCTGATTATATTTATGTCGATGATTACTGCTTTTCAAAAATCGACGAAATAAAAGAGAATATGGAAAAAAGAAAGAAGATTATTACAGATCCGTTTTTTGTAATAATCTTAAATGAATATACCTCAAAACTTGAATTTTGCGACTGGATGTTTCTGCTTCAGAGACACTATAAAAACAATCCTCCTTTAATTGTCGGACTGGCAAAGGATTATGATTCTGCAGAAGAATTAACATGCCATATGATTGAGAACTGCCTCATAAAAGTAAAGAATCTTGATTATATCGCATATCTTGCATCACTTCCCGAAATAGAAGAAGGTGCGGAACTTCCGAAATTGTTAAAGATTTCCGGAGGAAAGATGTATGCTTAAAGTTCTTGCAATTATCGGAATAGTGCTTGGCGCATTACTTGTTCTGGCACTGATTATATTAAATATCTTTCTGTTTGTTCCGTTCAGATATAAGATTGGCGGTTCGAATAAAGATAAACTTTATTTCTATTTTCTGATGACGTTTTTCCTTTCGTTCTTCAGAGTCAGGGTTTATTACAAAGAAATGATGGGATGGATGTCGCTTAGGATATTCGGAATTAAAATCTTTGATAAAGAAATTCCCGAACTGATAGAGTTTGTTCAAAAGCTTTCGGATAAATTATCAAAGAAAGAAAAAAAGCCCGAATCTGAAACAACAGAAGCAGCCACTACCGATGAAGCAAACCTGGAAGAAGATACAATTCCCGAGACCGATACAGAGGAATATACCATTACTGAGGAAGAAGTCGAAGCATTCCTTAATGAGCCGGATGAAATAGACGAAATGAATGCTGTTGAAAAAAACATAACATTTCTGTCTTCCATAAAAGATTTTATTTTAAACATCAGGAAAAAGTGGTATAATTTTAAGAGGTTTGTAAATGAGAAAATAGACCAGTGGAACAAGACCAAGAAATACATCAAGTACTACTGGAAAGTTTTAAATCATCCGTCCGTAAAACCTACATTAAAACTCTTCTGGGATTTAATGATAAAGTTCATGAAACATATCTGGCCCAGAAAATGGAGACTTAAGATTAAATACGGCGATGAAGATCCTTATCTTACCGGCAAAGTACACGGGTACATATGCATGGCTAGAGGATTGTTTGGAAGAGAAATTGATTTTACTCCCGTCTGGGATAGAAACGAATTTGAATTTGACGGATACGTAAGTGGAAGAGTACAGTTAATCGTTTTCCTGGGGTTTGCATTTAAGGTATTTGCAAACAGACATTTGAGAAAACTGGTTATACTGATTTTAAAAGGAGGAAAGATTCGTGGCAGAAAATAATTTTGACGGCTTGATTAATTCTTTGATGGAAGGAATGGATGGATTTTTATCCACAAAAACCGTTGTCGGAGATCCTACCAAAGTCGGAGATACAATTATAGTTCCCCTTGTGGATGTTTCCTTCGGTGTCGGCGCAGGTGCAGTAAAAGGTGATAAGAAAAACGGAGGAATGGGTGCTTTATCGGGAAAGATGACTCCTTCTGCAGTTCTTGTTATTTCAAACGGACATACAAGATTAGTTAATATTAAGAACCAGGATTCCGTTACCAAGTTAATCGACCTCGTTCCCGATATTCTTGACCGTATCGCAGTTAAGAAGAATAAGGACGGAGTTACAGACGAGAATGCAATTGAAACAGCATTCCCTAAGGAAGACGAAGAATAATATATGGATAATTTCATCTCAATACTTCGCGATTCAAATTCTCCTGAAGAACTTGAGGAATTAAAAGTTCAACTTTACAGAGAAAATGTTAGAATCAAAACCGATAGGGCTGATCTTGAGGAATTGAGAGAATCGGTTTTTAAAGAAAAGGAAGAACTTGAAGAGTCCATGGCCAGACTTGAAGAAGGCCGCAGGCAGTTCGAACAGGAAGCCGATGAAATAAATGCACGTATAGAAAAATCCAGAAAAAAACTTGAAGAAGACATCAATGATTACAATATAAGAAAAGGTCTGCTTGAAGATGAAATAAAGAAACTGGATGAAGACAGGCTTAAATTAAACCGCGAAAAAGCAGAATTTCAAAACTTAAAAAATCGCAGTAATACTTTAAGAAAAGTGCCGCAGCTTGAATACCGTCAGGGAATTTTCTTTAAAGGCATTACTGATGAGAAAGCTCTTAAAAAGAGATATAAAGACCTTGTAAAGGTTTTTCATCCGGACACGGATGCCGGAGATACTTATACATTGCAGAATATTACCAGGGAATACGAGACATTGCTGCATGATATACAGATGAAAGCATAAAAGCAGGAGAGTAATTTTACTACCTGCTTTTTTTATGAGAAAAAAACATAAAAAAAGTGCCTGTCCAATCGGACAAGCACGAATAATCTTTTTAGTAATAATTACGCTCTTTCAACCAAGCCTGACTTTAAACATCTTGTGCAAACATGCATGGTCTTTGTGGTACCGTTAACCTTACACTTAACTGTTCTGATATTGGAATTCCAAATATGATTTGAACGTCTGTGTGAATGGCTTACGTTGTTACCGAAATGAACGCCTTTATCACAAATATCGCATTTAGCCATTTTTTAACACCTCCTTAAACTGACAAAAAGGATAAGGAGAATGCTTCTCCACAATCCACAACGTTAGTATTATACCCAAAATATATTTAAAAGGCAACTATAAATTGAAAAAATTGTAAATTTTATTAACATTATGTGAATATTGTTTATTTTTTTGAATTCAGGTAATATAATGTGTAGCAGTGTGTTAAAAAACGAGGAGGGGACTATATGAAAGGAACTCTTGATACGCATTTAGGTAACGTTTCCATTAACAACAATGTCATAGCTGAATACGCAGGAAATGTAGCATTGGAATGCTACGGTGTTGCAGGCATGGCTCAGATTAATGTTGCCGAGGGTGTTGCAAGCATCCTTAAAAGAGACAGCATGTCAAAGGGTATTTCTGTTTCTCTTGACAATAATAAACTTACTATTAATCTTCACATCATCGTTGCTTTCGGCGTTTCAATTACAGCCGTTGCAAATAACGTAATGAGCGAAGTTAAATACAATGTTGAACAGTTCGCAGGTTTGGATGTTGAAAAAGTCAATGTCTTCATCGAAGGCGTCAGCGTTGTTGAATAAGGAGGATTATCGTGTCTAAGAATACGATCGATTCAAAACTGCTTGCCAGAATGTTTATGGCAGGTGCATGTAATCTTGAAAAAAACAAAGATTATATAAATGAGCTCAATGTTTTCCCTGTTCCCGACGGTGATACAGGAACCAACATGACAATGACTATAATGTCAGCGTACAAAGAGCTTAATAATCTTGAAGACCCGGACATGAAAGCTACATGCAAAGCTATTTCTTCAGGTTCCTTAAGAGGTGCGAGAGGAAACAGCGGTGTAATTTTATCTCAGCTTATCAGAGGCTTTACAAAAATTGCCTGTGAAGAAAAAGAGCTTGATATCAATATTATTACAGATGCATGCAAAAACTCTGTAGCGACTGCATATAAGGCTGTTATGAAGCCCAAGGAAGGTACAATTCTTACTGTAGCTTCAGGAGTTTATGACAAAGCGGAAGAGTTAAGAAAGAACGGCGAAACAGATTTGACTGTTTTCCTTGAAACAGTAATAGCTTACGCCGATGAAGTTTTATTAAAAACTCCCGATCTTTTACCCGTACTTAAACAGGCAGGCGTTGTCGATTCCGGCGGACAGGGTCTGATGGAGTTTTTACACGGTGCGCTTGATCTTTTTGAAGGAAAAGATGTTGAAACAAATATTGCTTCACAGAAAGCTTCCGCTAAAGTTGAAAAGAAAGAAAGTTCTGACAGTATAGCCAATGAGCTTAAATACAGTTACAGAACTGATTTTACGATTCTTTTAAACAAACCTTTTAATGCAAAGACAGAACAGGATCTTAAAAACTTCCTTGAGGCTCTTGGTGACAGCATTAATATTGTTCCGACTGACGGAAATATAAAAGTTCACTGCCATACCAACGATCCCGGTCTTATTATTCAAAGAGCACTTAAGCAGGGTGTTTTAACCGATATTAAGGTTGAAAACTTAAAGCTTGAAGGAAAAGAAGAAACTGCAGAAGCAAAAGCAGAGCCCGTAAAAGAGGAAATTAAGCCCGAGATTAAAGAAGAAGCCAAGGAATACGGATTTATTGCAGTATCTGTCGGCGACGGTATGAGTGAAATCTTTAAGTCAATCGGTGCTGATTATATTATCGAAGGCGGTCAGACCATGAATCCTTCGACGGAAGATGTTTTAAATGCAATTGATAAAGTCAACGCAAAGCATGTATTCATTTTCCCGAACAATAAGAATATTATCCTTGCGGCAAACCAGGCAAGAGATTTAACCGAAGATAAAGAAGTTATTGTTATTCCTACAAAGACTGTTCCTCAGGGAATTGCAGCATTAATTAATTTCTTACCTGATTCATCTGTTGACGAAAACACAGATAATATGACTGAAGGTGCTAACAATGTTAAAACCGGTCAGGTAACATATGCAGTAAGAGATACAGAAATCGACGATAAGGTAATCCAGAAAGACGATTACATGGGCATCGGAGATAAAGGTATTTTATCAGTCGGTTCCGACAGAGATTCTGTAACAAAAGAAATGATTGCAGAAATGGTTGATGACGACACCTGCGTCATTACCGTTTATGTTGGTTCAGATGTTGAAGAAACAGATTACGAACAATTAAAGTCCGATCTGGAAGAACTTTACGAAGATGTTGAAGTTGAAATCCAGATAGGCGGACAGCCGATATATTATTACATCGTATCAGTAGAGTAATTCAATGAATTTAAACGATTTAAAGAATGTATCAATCAAAGAGTTAAAAGGGGTAGGCGATAAAAACGCCGCCCTTTTTGCGCGTTTAGGGATAGAATCCGTATTCGATTTGATTTCTTATTTCCCGAGAACTTATAAGAAAATGCCGCCTCTTTCTAAAGTAAATGAGCTTAAAGAGGGAGAACTTTGCGCTGTCAGACTTACTGTCGACGATGATTTTTATTTTAAGAAAACAGCCAATAATGCAGTAACTACTGTTTCGGGATATGATGCAACCGGAAAAGTATCCATGACTTTCTTCAGAGTTACATATCTTAGAAACTTACTGAAAAAAGGCAGCGAATGGGTGTTTTTAGGAGTAGTTAAAAGAAAAGGCAGACACTATGCCTTTGAAATGCCTGAAATTCATAAGATTTCAGAATACATTGAAAGCCTGAAGAATCTTCAGCCTGTTTATCCTCTGACAAAAGGCATTAATTCCAAGACTATTTCAAAGTACGTAAATGCATCTATAGAACATTATTCGCCGTTTAAGGACTCTTTGAGTGAAAAGATAGTTGAAGAGTTTAAATTTCCGACATTATCGAGAGCCCTGGCGGATATACATTTCCCCGTAGATTCACAAGATTATATTAATGCAAGAAACAGACTTGCGTTTGAAGAGTTTTATGATTTCTTTATTGAATTAAATGAAATCAAAAAAGCTTATAATCGTTTAAAATCAAATTATGTATTTATAGAGACTGCCGAATACGCTCGTTTTAAGACTCAGATTCCTTTTGAATTAACCAGGGGACAGAATGATGCCTTAAATGATATTTTGGAAGATTTAACAGGCGGATATGTAATGAACAGGCTTGTTCAGGGCGATGTTGGCTGCGGTAAAACAATCATTGCTTTTCTTTCTTGCGTTTTATGTGCTTCAAACGGATATCAGAGCGCTTTTATGGCTCCTACGGAAGTTCTTGCCGCACAGCATTTTACTAAGTTTAAAGATTTAAACGAGAGATATTCGCTTAATTTAAATATAGCCTTTTTATCGGGCTCAACTACAGCCTCACAGAGAAAGGAAATCTTAAGCGGTTTATCCGACGGTGATATTAACCTGGTAGTAGGCACACATGCGCTTATTGAAGACAATATAGAGTTTGAAGATCTTGCGCTTGTAATAACAGACGAGCAGCACAGATTCGGTGTTTTACAGAGAGAAACCTTAAATGAAAAAGGTAATACACCTCACGTATTAAGTCTTTCCGCAACACCTATTCCGAGAACATTGGCATCCGTTTATTATACAGGTCTTCAGGTTTCGGTTATAAAAGATAAGCCTTTAAACAGAATACCGATTAAAACCGGTTTAAGAACTGCAAACGACAGACTTGACGGATTAAGATTTTTATACACGAAGGTTAAAGCAGGTCAGCAGGCAATAATCGTCTGTCCTATGATTGAAGAAAACGAAGATACAAATCTTTCAAATGTAACCGATTACGCAAAGTTTCTAAAAGAATTAATGCCTAAAGACGTAAGAATAGGAATTCTTCACGGACGAATGAAAAACAACGAAAAGAACCGCGTAATGCAGTATTTCGCAAACGGCGATATAGACATACTTGTATCCACCACCGTAATCGAAGTAGGTATCGATGTTCCGAATGCGACAGTTATTTTAATCGAAAATGCCGAAAGATTCGGCCTTGCGACGCTTCATCAGTTAAGAGGCCGAGTAGGGCGAGGTAAACTTGAATCCTTCTGTATACTCATAAACGGCTCCGGCAAAGAAGAAGAGAATGAAAGATTAAACGTAATGCTTGAATCGGACGACGGCTTTTATATCGCCGACGAGGATTTAAGATTAAGAGGTCCCGGAGATTTGACCGGTGTCAGACAAAGCGGTGATGTAAGATTTAAAATAGCCGATATTTACAGAGACAGAGATTTGTTCTTTAAAGCAAAAGAATTTGCCGATGCATTATATTAAAGGTTTCTTTTATGAGAAACCTTTTTTTATGAAAAAATGAACCTTTTATGATTTTGCGACATTTATTTAGTGAAAGCTTTCAAGAAACTGCGAGAGGTACTAAATGACTAAACATGATTTGGAAAAACTGATTGAAATACGCGGTAAGGATATATATCAGTTTTGTTATCACTTAACAGGAAGCCGTGAAGACGCCGATGATTTGTACCAGGAAACTCTTTACAAAGCTTTTGAAAAGATACATAAGATTGAGGACAGTGAGGATTCTTCTTTTATAAACGAAAGAAAATACTGCCTGGGAATAGCTACGAGATTATATAAAAATATCATCAGAAAAAAATTAAGAAGAAAAGAAGAATCTTTGGATGATGAGCAGTTTGATTTTAATTCCAATCTGTCATCAGACTTTTGTACCGAGAAAAAGGTCGAAGAAAAAGAACTTTACGCTCTTTTAAGGAAAAGCATTCATGAACTTCCCATTAAACAAAGACAAGTTGTTTATCTCTTTTATTTTGCGGATATGTCTCTAAAGGAAATCGGTAATTGTTTACGAATCCCCGAAGGTACCGTAAAAAGCAGATTAAACACGGCAAAAGGCTCGCTTAAGATTAAACTGGAGGAAAAAGGTTATGAGTAAAGAAGAAGAAATGATCAAAGAAGCTTTAAAAATTGATATAAATGCTTCGGATGAATTAAACAGGAAAATAATAGAAAACGTTGGCAAGAAAAAGAGTAATGTATATATTTTACGCGTGGCGGCAATTGCAGCATCGTTTTTCGCAATAGTTCTCGGAACCGGAATCATCGCAAATGCAGCTACCGATAACGGAATAATAAAATATGTTAAAGGTGTAATCGACAACAGATTTTATGTATTTGGCAACGGTAGCGATACCGAAACTTCATTTGTTGAAATGGACGGCCAAAATGTCCAGCAGGTTGATTTTAAGGATGACCAAGTTGTGTTCTACAATCCCATTGAAGACGGCGAAACCGAATATTCGCTTTATTTAAAAGTTAAGGGCGACGGAACGGATGATTTTATTCTTTTATCCGCCAGTGTTGACGAAGGTGCTTCTACAGAAGAACTTTACTATACAATTAAAGGCTGCTTTTGGTACACTTTAAAAGAATTTCAGGATGCCGACAAAAAGGCACAGATTATTGCCGGTTTAAGAGAAGCTGCCGGAAACGCAGATATTGATGCAATAAAAAATTCATTAAATGATCTGGCTGACGAATATGAAGGAAACAGAAGAGTCTTTTACTTTAATTTCCCGGCTGAAATTTATAACGCTAATGAAAGGACAATCGTATATGAAGATATAACGGATCTGCCTCTCGGAGACTCAGCGATTATAGTAAATACCGTCAACGATGAAAAGACTTTTATCTTTGAAATTACCGTATCCGAAAATGAAAATCTTATAGAGTATAATTATGGCAATTTGTATTCGGATGAATATTATCAGGAACTGACCGACAAGAATTTACCGATATATGACTTAAGATAATATTCGTTTTGGATATCCGGGGCGGAAAACTCTGTCCCGGATTTTTTTATTTATCATAAAATACATGATGTGGTTATTTGTTTATAAATCCACCATATCGTGTATTTTTTTCTTTTATTTGTGTGTCTTTTATGATATAATTTGAAAGAATGCGAAAGAATGTTCGCATGAAGGTATTCAGTTTAAAAATGACTTTAAAATTCTTGCAATTTAAAGAATTCTCAAATAAACGGAGATTAAAATGGCACCTAAAAAAGAAGTTTATGATTCAAGTTCGATTATGGTCCTCGAAGGTCTTGAACCCGTCAGGGAAAGACCCGGTATGTATATCGGTTCGACATCTACCAAAGGACTTAATCATCTTGTATACGAAATAATGGATAACTCTGTCGATGAGCATATGGCGGGTTACTGCGATACCATCAATGTTACACTTAATGCTGACGGTTCTGCGACAGTTTCCGATAACGGACGAGGCATTCCCGTAGACAGACACGAAAAAGGCATTACGGCCGAGAGAATCGTGCTTACCACACTTCACGCCGGCGGTAAGTTTAACAATGATGTCTACAAAAATGCCGGTGGTCTTCATGGTGTAGGTTCATCTGTAGTTAATGCGTTGTCAAAGAGATTTGATATTACGGTTAAAAGAGACGGATGCATTTATAAAGATGCTTACGAATTCGGAAAGCCCGTTCTCGAACTTGAAGACGGACTTTTGCCCGTGTGCGGTAAGACCAGAGAAACCGGTACCAGCATTACTTTTATGCCGGACGATACGATTTTTGAAAAGACATATTTCAGATCCGAGGATATTAAGTCAAGAATTCACGAGACTGCATATTTAAACCCCGGACTTACTATTATATTCGAAGATAAACGCGACGTAAAAGAAAAAATCGTTTATCACGAAGAAGAAGGAATTAAAGGCTTCGTAAAAGATTTAAATGCCGAAAAAGAAGCTTTGCATGACGTAATCTGTCTTCACGGTCAGAGCGAGCATGTAATAGTTGACTGTGCATTCCAGTACGTGGATGAGTTCCATGAAAACGTACTCGGCTTTTGTAACAATATTTACAACGCAGAAGGCGGTACTCATGTAACAGGATTTAAGACAATCTTTACGCAGATTATTAATAACTACGCAAGGTCATTAGGCATCCTAAAAGACAAAGATCCGAATTTTACAGGTGCTGAAGTAAGAAACGGCCTTGTTTGTGTGCTTTCAATCAAGCATCCCGAACCCAGATTTGAAGGTCAGACAAAGACTAAGCTTGACAACCAGGATGCTGCAAAAGCAGTTTCAAAGGTTATAAATGATGAAGCTCAACTTTTCTTTGACAGAAATCTTGAGACATTAAAGACTATTATCGGCTGTGCGGAAAAAGCTGCAAAGATAAGAAAGGCCGAAGAAAAAGCCAAAACAAATATGCTCACAAAACAGAAGTTTTCCTTTGATTCAAACGGAAAGCTTGCTAACTGTGAGTCAAAAGAAGCAGATAAATGCGAAATATTCATAGTCGAAGGTGATTCTGCGGGTGGCTCCGCAAAGACAGCAAGAAACAGAAAATATCAGGCAATTCTTCCTATCAGAGGTAAAATCCTTAACGTTGAAAAAGCAAGTATGGATAAAATTCTTGCAAACGCGGAAATAAAAACCATGATTAATGCCTTTGGATGCGGATTTTCGGAAGGATTCGGTAATGACTTCGATATTACCAAATTAAGATATGACAAGATTATTATCATGGCCGATGCCGATGTCGACGGTGCTCATATCAGTACGCTTTTACTGACATTATTCTACAGATTTATGCCCGAGCTTATATTTGAAGGACATGTATACATTGCAATGCCTCCCCTTTATAAGGCAATTCCTTCAAAGGGCGAAGAAGAGTATCTCTATGATGATGCGGCGCTTGCAACTTACAGAAAGAAACATAAAGGTCCATTTACTCTTCAAAGATACAAAGGCTTGGGTGAAATGGATGCAGAGCAGCTCTGGGAGACCACCCTTGATCCCGAGAGAAGAAATTTAAGACAGGTACAGATTGAAGATGCTTCTATGGCTTCTAAGCTTACCGAACTTCTGATGGGCAATGACGTAGGCATCAGAAGAGATTATATTTACAAGCATGCAAATGAAGCGGAGCTTGATGTTTAATTTGAAGTTAATACAGTCAGAACTGTAAATAAAGTTATAAATCAGTTAAGGAATTTTAATTAATATGGCCGGAAAAATTATAAAAAGTGAATATTCCGAAGTAATGAGCAAATCCTTTGTGGATTATGCGATGAGTGTTATTACCGCAAGAGCACTTCCCGATGTAAGAGACGGTTTAAAACCTGTTCAGCGAAGAGTTTTATATGATATGCACGAACTTGGAATCAAACATGACAAACCTTACAGAAAATCTGCAAGAATTGTCGGTGATACAATGGGTAAATATCATCCTCACGGCGATTCGTCGATATACGATTCACTGGTTGTAATGACCCAGGATTTCAAAAAAGGTCTTGCGCTTGTAGACGGACACGGTAACTTTGGCAATATCGAAGGCGACGGCGCGGCTGCAATGCGTTATACCGAAGCCAGACTTCAGAAGATTACCGAAGAGGCATTCCTTGCAGACCTTGATAAGGATATCGTTGATTTTGTACCCAACTTCGACGAAACAGAAAAAGAACCGAGCGTACTGCCTGTTAAATTCCCCAATATCCTTGTAAACGGTTCTGAAGGTATTGCTGTTGGTATGGTTACAAGCATACCTCCTCATAATCTGGGCGAAGTTATCGATGCAACACTTGCATTTTTAAACGATCCTTATATGACAACAAAGGATTTGATGAAATATATTAAAGGTCCGGATTTTCCCACAGGCGGTATTGTCATAAACGAAGATGAACTTTTAAACATATACGAGACCGGTGTCGGCAAAATAAAAGTGCGCGGTAAAGTCGAAATCGAAAAAGGCAAAAACGGCAAAACAAATCTTGTCATAACGGAGATTCCCTATCCCATGATAGGCGCCAATATTTCCAAGTTTTTGTCGGATATTGCGGCTCTTTACGAATCAAAGAAAGCTCTCGATATCGTAGATATTTCCAATCAGAGTTCAAAAGAAGGCATCCGTATCGTTATCGAACTTAAAAGAGATACCGATATCGAAAACTTCAAGAACATGCTTTATAAGAAGACCAAACTCGAAGATACATTCGGCGTAAATATGCTTGCAATATCTAAAGGCAAACCCGAGACAATGTCCTTAAGAGATATTATCGCCGACTGCGTAGAGTTTTCTTATGAATTCAACAACAGAAAATATACCAATCTTTTAGCCAAGGAAGAAGAAAAGCGTGAGATTCAGGAAGGTTTAATCCGTGCTTGTAACGTAATCGATTTGATAATCGAGATTTTACGAGGTTCAAAAGACCGTGCAATGGCTAAAAAATGTCTCGTGGAAGGCGTTACGGACGGTATTCATTTTAAGTCCAAAGAATCCAAGATAATGGCTATGCAGCTTATGTTTACTGAAAAGCAGGCTAATGCCATCCTTGAAATGAGACTTTATAAATTGATCGGTCTTGAACTTGATGCTCTCGTAAAAGACCACGAGCAGACCATGGCCAATATCTTCAGATATGAGGATATTCTCGAAAGAAAGAGCTCGATGACTCAGGTTATCGCCGAAGAGTTAAAAGAACTTAAAAAAGCATATGCAGTTCCCAGAAGAACGGTTATTACCAACGAAAGCGAAGCCGTTTACGAAGAAAAGAAGATGGAAGAGATGGACGTTTACGTTCTGATGGACAGATTCGGATATGTGAAGGCTGTCGATCTTCCTACATACGAAAGAAACATCGAATCCATCAGGGAAGAAAGCAAATTTGCCGTTCTTTGCAAGAATACAGGCAAAGTTTGTCTCTTCAGCGACAACGGTATGCTATATACAGCCAAAGTTTCTGATATTCCGCTCGGAAAAATCAGAGACAAAGGTATTCCTATCGATAACATTACGACTTATACATCAAACGATTCGGGCATACTTCTTTTATGCTCGCAGTCGGATTTAAATCTTTTCAGACTGATATTTGTTTCGAAGATGAGTTATATGAAGATAGTTGACGGCGGAGAATTCGATGTTACAAGAAAGACCATCCAGGCAACGAAGCTTATGGATGGCGACAGAATTTGTTCGGTCAGCATTTTAAATGAGCAAAAGAACATCATTCTTGTTTCAAACGACGGGTATTTCCTTAAATTCCCGATTGAACAGATTCCCGAAAAGAAGAAGATGGCTGTCGGAGTAAGAGGCATGAAATTAAACGGCGATGCTTTAATCGACAAAGTATTCTTCACAGGTAACGCAATTGAATCGGTTATCCATTATAATGATACTGACATTCCTTCAGGAAAGATTAAACTTGCCAACCGTGACGGCAAAGGAAATAAGTTAAGGCTTTAATATGAGAGTTATCGCAGGCACTGCCAGAAGCATTAATTTAATAACACCCAAGGGTTTTGATACAAGGCCTACAATAGATAAATACAAAGAGACATTATTTAACTGCCTGCAGTCCTATGTAGGCAATTGTGTTTTCGTTGATTTATTTGCCGGTTCCGGCGCTATCGGTATTGAAGCTTTAAGCAGAGGTGCGGCAAAAGCTTATTTTTGCGACAATTCCAAGGAAGCAATTAACTGTATTAAAGAAAATTTAAGCAAAACAAAGCTTGCGGATAAAGCTGTCGTTTACAAAGAAGATGTTTCATTCTTCGTAAAAAACAGGATAAAAGAAATACCCGATATTATCTTTTTAGATCCTCCTTTTAAGCTTCATCTTGAAAAAGATGTTATTCCTCTGCTTGATTCCCTCAAATTAATTGGCGAGGATACGATAATTATAGTAGAATGCGATTATGATGCCGGATTTGATTTTCTTGACGAATTAAATCTTGAAATTTTTAAGATAAAAGAATATAAAACAAATAAGCATGTATTTATACAAAAGAAAGGCATTTAAATGAACAGATCAATCATCTATCCCGGAAGTTTTGATCCTGTAACTTACGGACATATCGATATTATCAAAAGAGCTTCAAAAAATTATGATACGGTATATGTTTCCGTTTTGGACAATAATAAAAAAAGTCCCTTGTTTACAGTTGAAGAACGTGTTAAAATGTTACAAGATGTGACAAAGGATTATGACAATGTCGTAATCGACACATTCAGAGGTCTTCTTATCGATTATGCCCGTGAAAAAGACGTTCACGTAGTTTTAAGAGGTTTAAGGGCCTTAACGGATTTTGAATACGAACTTCATATGGCACAGACCAATTATTTGATATCGGGCGGATGGCTTGAAACCGTATTTTTATCTACCGATTTGGAATATTCGTATCTTTCTTCCACAACGGTAAGAGAGATTGCAAGTTTCCACGGTGATGTTTCGAAATTCGTACCCGAATGTGTTGCCGAAAGTTTGTATAAAAAGTTTGGATATTACAAATATTGATTTTTTAGAGGGGAAATTCAATGGCAGCCGAAAAAGATAATGTTGATGTTCAGAGACTTGAACGCAAGATTTCAGAAATCGAAAAAATTCTTGAAGAAAGCAAGCCTTCCAAATTAAAAAAAGGAATGATCCTTGTCGAAATCGATCTTATTTTTGAAAAGCTCGAAGA
>JAEEGH010008524.1_pt1 | contig 24201 bp, 21 predicted proteins | sample 9134181 | NCBI WGS metagenome assembly JAEEGH01 (sample SAMN16246544, study PRJNA631951) | gut metagenome | biome: gut microbiome; feature: rumen; material: DP-attached | host: Bos | place: Iran: Karaj | collected 2018-10
GCATCGTCGCCGCCTCCTTCTCCACCGCCGACTCTGCCCTGACGTCGATGACCACCAGCTTCTGTGTCGACGTGCGCCAGCGACCTGCCGACGTGCAACTGCGGCGCCGTGTCCATCTGCTGATGTGTCTGGTTTTTGCGGTGTTCATCATCCTGTTCCGTTATGTCAACAGTGCCTCGCTTATTGACGCCATCTACACGATGGTCGGCTATACCTATGGTCCGCTGCTTGGACTGTTCGCCTTCGGACTCCTCACCCGGCGCCGCGCAGCTGACCGTTTGGTCCCATATATCTGTGTGGCCTCGCCCCTGCTTTGTCTTGCTATTGATGTCCTGGCACAGTCGCAGTGGAATTATCATTTTGGCTACGAACTTCTGATGCTTAACGGACTACTCACGTTCGTGGGCCTTTGGATTAGTTCATGCCATAAAATAATTTCTTGATTTTTTGTTTTTATTTCGCTATAAATGTTTCGTATTTGTTTCAAAAGTGGGCAAAAAGCGTGTGTTTTGGGTAAAAAAAGTTAAATTCAAGCCTTTTTGGCATCAAATAACATAAAAAATGGCGGACTTTACCAATTATTTTCGTACATTTGCAAGCGAAAAGATTTTTAATGGTTAAGGTTTATGGTTGATTAATTTAGTTTTAAAGTTAAAGAAAGCCTCGCTGTGAAGCGAGGCTTTCTTGATTTTTCGATACGTCTAAAATGTTTTCAAGTATGATTCATCAGGTAGCGTTCTGCCTCGATAGCGGCCTGGCATCCACTGCCTGCTGCTGAGATAGCCTGACGATAGACGGGGTCGGCGCAGTCGCCGGCAACGTAGATGCCAGGAAGCTTGGTGCGCGGCGTTCCGTCAATCTTCTTGAAGTAGCCAGTCTCGTCGGTGTCGAGCCACTCGCGGAAGATGTCGGTGTTGGGCTTGTGGCCGATGGCCAGGAAGAAACCGTCGATCTGAATGTCGACCAACTCTTCGTCAGGCTCACCCTTTCGCTTGACCAGGTGGGCACCTTCCACGCCGTTCTCGCCGAACAGACCGAGCGTGTTGTGCTCGAACAGGATTTCGATATTCTCTCGTTCCTGTACCCGCTGCTGCATGACCTTTGAGGCCCGGAGGAAGGGCTTGCGTACTATCATGTACACTTTCTTGGCAAGACCGCTTAGATAGAGGGCGTCTTCGCAGGCGGTGTCTCCGCCGCCGACCACTGCCACCGTCTTCTTGCGGTAGAAGAATCCGTCGCAGGTGGCACAGGCCGACACGCCTTGGCCGTTGTACTTGCGCTCGTCGTCGAGCCCCAAGTACTTGGCCGAGGCACCGGTTGCTATGATGACGGTGTCGGCCTCAATCTCGGTGCCGTCGTCGGCGGTGCAGACGTAGGGAGCCTTCGAGAAGTCAACCTTCAAGATCTCGCCGTCGCGGATGTCGGTGCCGAAACGCTCAGCCTGCTCGCGCAGGTCCATCATCATCTGGTTGCCGTCGACGCCCTGCGGGTAGCCGGGGAAGTTCTCTACCTCGGTGGTCTGCGTCAGCTGGCCGCCAGGCTGCATCCCACAGTACTCAATGGGGCTGAGATTGGCGCGGGAAGCGTAAATGGCAGCGGTATACCCTGCGGGCCCGCTGCCAATGATTAAACATTTGGTATGTTGCATGTCACTTTTCACTTTTCACTCTTCACTTCAAAAGCTCCTCTATCGGCTTGGCGATGTTCTCAATCTTCTCGGTCGGTTCGAAGCGGGCAACCACCTGTCCCTTCTTGTTGATGAGGAACTTGGTGAAGTTCCACTTGATGTCGGGCTTCTGCTGGTATTCGGGGTCGGCTTTCGACAGCATGTCGTCGAGGATGTGGGCGATGGGGTGCTCCATGTCCCAGCCGGCAAAACCCTTCTCCTGCTGCAGGAACTTGTAGAGCGGGTCGGCATCGTCGCCGTTTACCTTGATTTTCTTGAAGCGCGGGAAGTCGGTGCCGAAGGTCAGCTTGCAGAACTCGTGGATGCTCTCGTCGGTGCCGGGAGCCTGCTGCCCGAACTGGTTGCAGGGGAAGTCGAGAATCTCAAATCCCTCAGCGTGGTACTTCTTGTAGAGTGCCTCCAACTCGTCGTACTGCGGGGTGAAGCCGCACTTGGTTGCCGTATTGACAATCAGCAGTACCTCGTTAGCATACTCTTTGAGCGACACGTCCTTACCTTTCCTGTCCTTGACAGTAAAATCATAAACTGTTTTCATTGTTTTGTTTTTGTTATTGATGAACCTATTTGATTTCAACCGCAAATTTAGGCATTTTCCCCGTTACTGCCAAAGGTTTTACGGAAATTTCACAAAAAAAGAAGTGCGCCGGGGTATATGCAACTACCACGGACGCACTTCTTATGGTTTCTCTTCAGTGTGAAATATCTTATTTCTTCGCAGCCTTACCGTAGCGGCTCATGAACTTATCGACGCGACCGGCCGTGTCAACGAGCTTGCTCTTACCGGTATAGAACGGGTGAGAGGTGCTTGAGATTTCGACTTTTACCACTGGGTAAGTTTCACCTTCGAATTCTACTGTGTCGTTAGTCTTTGCCGTAGACTTCGTAAGGAACATATCGCCGTTGGACATGTCACGGAACACGACGGGGCGATAGTTTTCTGGATGAATTCCTTTTTTCATTTTAATTGTTTCTTATTTGTTAATGATAATTTCGGGCTGCAAAGGTACGACTTTTTTTTCATTCAGGCAATACTTTTTTCCTTTTTTTTTCTGGTTGGGTGATTTTTAGCCTGTAAATCAAAAAAAATGATAATTAAGCAGATAAAAAAATCATTTTTTCTTTGTCGGTTCTGAAATTTTTCTTAATTTTGCACGGGAATATGGGATTATTGTGTTGTCGCGAGACAAGAATCTCATTTATAGTTATTGGTATTATACCTTATATTATAATAGGAATAAACATGTTTAATTATAAAATTTTTTAGTTCTAATGAAGAAGAAAATTGTAAATGCATTGCTCATGATGGCTGTTGTTGCACCATCAGTGGGTTCATTCATGTCCTGTAAGGACTACAATGAGGATCTTAACACAGAGCTGAGGAGCGAAATTGCCAAGGAGGCAAGTCTACGCCAGGCTCTGCAGACGCAGGTTGATAACCTGAAGGCAACTGTTGCAGCTATCAAGTCCTGCGAGTGTGACCTTTCAAAGTATCTGACAAAGGTCGAGGCAGAGAACACCTATCTGACTCAGGGGGCTATTCAGAGCTATCTTGATCAGGTTTCTGCCAACAAGGCTGCTATTGAGCAGTTGCAGGGTCTCGTTAACGGCATTAACGCCAAGTTGGGCGACCTAGGTGACAAGCCCATCGTTGACCAGATTAACGAGCTGAACACCACCATCATTAACGTGAAGGAGATTGCTGACGAGGCATTGAAGCTGGCCAAGGAAGGTGGCAAGTGCAATTGCGACTTCACAGAGATCAACAGCAAGATTGCCAATCTTGAGACGCTTGTCGCTGGTTGGGATGCCAAGTTGACTGAGGTTAACACGAAGGCTGCCAATGCTCTTGCCAAGGCAGAGACCAACGAGGCTTGGATTAACGCCAACAAGGAGACCATCGAGGCTCTGAAGCCGCTGGTAGGTCAGGACGTGCTTGGCCGTCTGCAGACCATCGAGAACAACTATATGAAGAAGGACGACATCACCAATCTGGTGAACGAGGCCAAGACTGCTGCCGGAGAAGCTAAGGAACTGGCTCAGAAAGCTATGACCAAGGCTGAGGAGAACGCCCAGACTATCGGCCAGCTGCAGGAAACTGTTTCGAAGCTTGTCACCAAGGAAGAGTTCCAGCAGGAACTTCAGAAGGTGAACGACACCCTCAACGGACTGACTGCTGCCGTTGAAAAGCTCGATGCTGAGTTGGTGAAGGTTAAGGGCGACCTTACTTCGATGATTACTGGCATCATTGCACAGTCGACTGAGAATCCTGTCCTTGGTTATATCAACACGCCGTTCGGCCTCAACCAGTATCTGCTTGCTGCTTATTATGGACAGGCTGACAATGGCCTCGAGTTCCCTGCAAGAGACGGTAAGTTCTACCTGAATGCTTCCGACGTCGAGACTTGGACCCCGCGTAACCTTGAGGTGATGGGTCTTGCCAGCCTGAAGGATGTGAAAGGTTATCTCACTAAGGGTGACGAGCGCTTTGTGGCCGACAACGATGGTGACATCACTGGTAACGCCGGTACTGTCTTCGTAACCGTTAACCCCAGCAGCGTGAACTTCACAGGCCAGGTGCTTCAACTCGAGACAAGCTCACAGAAGGGATCTCCCATCTCGCTTTCTCCGCTGGAGCCCACAAACACTGAGCTGAAGTTTGGCTTCTACTGGAATACCCGTGGCGTTGAGAATGGTTTCTATGCAGCTAGGGCTACCCTCAGTCCCGATAGCATTGATGCCGCAAAGATGGTCATAGACTATAGTGGTATTAAGGATGCTGTGAAGAGTGCATTGAAGAACCGTACTAAGGAGAACATTGCTGAAGCTGCTCTCGAAATTCTGCAGGGTGTCTCGAATGATGTTCCTGCATATGGCATGAAGGCTTCATGGACTGATAGCAATGAGGAAACTCATAGCATCTACTCTCAGTACAATCTCGCTACAGTTGCTGTTAAACCTCTGTCGTTCTCATTCATGAAGGACAAGACCTTCCACAGCGTACCAGGTTTCAACAAGATTAGGAACCTCGTTTCGAACGTTATCAAGCAGGTGAAGGTTAAGCTCCCCGACTTTAAGAAATATAAGATTCGTTTCCAGAGCATCGTCGTCGGCGATGACATCACCACAGATGCTGAAGGTAGAATCCTGACTCCCGTCAAGGCAATTGTCGAAGCAGATGGTAAGACTGTTGAGGTTGTTATGGATGGCGTGTACGCCGATGACACCGAGACCCTCACTCAACTGGTTAACGAGATTAACCAGCGCTGGGGCGCAGGAAGCGACGTGGACAAGAAGCTGGCTGACCTCTTCAACGAGATTGAGGAAACCAACAACTTCCAGACCTACATTGACGACACTAAGGCTGATCTCTACCAGCTTGCCGAGGGTTATATCAACAAGGTCGAGAAGACCATCCTGAAGTTCATGAACAATGTTCATCGCACGCTCTATATCACCATGCTTGCCCAGCAGAACAATAAGATGGCTATGCTGAGCAACAGTCTGGCTAATCCCACAAAGGCTGAGGGCGCTGAGATGACCCTGATTCCGACAACTTACACCCTCCAGTACTTTGCTCCTGCCTATAAGAAGTTCGTGGCCGTGACCAACGTTTATGATGCTGCAACTGGTGCGGAGCTCGACCTGGGCGAGGCTCAGTCTCTGGCAGCTGCTGCTAACGGTGGCGAGAATATGTTCAAGGTTGTTGACGGTCAGAAGAACTGCAAGTTCCAGGGTGAGGCTGGCAAGGTTTATGAGCTTACCTATACTGCTGTTGACTTCCTCGGTGTTGTGATGATTAAGAAGTTCTATGTTGAATTCTAAAAAAGTGTAGATAAAATGAATATGAAGAAGACAATATTGTCAAGTCTGATGGTCCTGGGCGTGCTTTCTGCATCTGCCCAGGAGCCAAAGGGCACGACTGAATATGTTTTCAATCCGCACATGTATATCCAGCTGCAGCCGGTAGGTGCACAGTATACGTTGGGCGAGATTGATTTCAAGGATCTTATTTCCTATAATGTACAGGCTGCCCTGGGCTACAACTTTTCACCGGCAATCGGTGCCCGTCTGTCTGTGAACGCCTGGCAGAGCACTGCAGGTATCAGCAACAAGGACTTCGGTGCAGGCAATTTCTATGAGAGCTGGAAGTGGAAGTATGTTGCTCCCTCTCTTGATCTGACCTTCAATCTGTCGAACATGCTTGGTGGCTTCAATCCCAACCGTGTGTTCACGCTGGGTGCCTTCGTTGGCGTCGGTGCTAACATTGGCTTCAGCAACGATGATGCCGCCAAGGTTAAGAACAACTACATTGCCGCCTGTGGCGGCTATCTCCCTGCTGCCGACCGCGACCAGAACATGGAGTACGTCTGGGACGGTACGAAGGTTCGCGTGGCTGGCCGTGGTGGCTTGACCGGCGACTTCCGCATCAACGACAAGATTTCTGTAGGTCTTGAAGTGAATGCCAACGTCTTGAGCGACCGCTACAACTCAAAGAAGGCTGAGAATGCCGACTGGTATTTCAATGCCCTTGCTGGCCTGAAGATCAACCTTGGTCCTACCCACAGCACACGCTTCATTCCGGCTCCCGAGCCTGAGATTCGCTATGTCGAGAAGATTGTCGAGAAGCGTGTAGAGGTGCCCGTTACACCGGCTGTTAAGGAAGAGAAGATTGAGCCTATCCGCCGCGACGTGTTCTTCACCATCAACTCGTTCAAGATTGTTCCTGCTGAGGAGCAGAAGGTCAAGGACATTGTTGAGTACATGAACAAGTATCCCGCTGCCAAGGTCATCGTTACTGGCTATGCTGATGCCGGTACGGGTAACGACAGAATTAACGACCGTCTGGCCGCCCAGCGTGCCGACGCTGTTGTCAAGGCACTGAAGACCACTTATGGTATTCCCGAGAGCCGTATCTCCTATGACTCTAAGGGTGCTCGTGTACAGCCGTTCGCTGAGAACGACAAGAACCGTGTCTCTATCTGTATTGCAGAGTAAGAAGGAATAATCCATTAACGGCTGACCTTGCTTCTATGTCGCTCGTCTGTTACATAGTAGTAAGGTCAGTTTTTGGTTTGAAGTATGAAGAGAATTTATCTGCTGTTCACGTCTGTCGTTTGTGCCGTTTCTGCCTATGCCCAGCTTAGTGGCGACGGTTTCTACCGCGTGCAGAACGAAAAAACCAAACGTTTCATCACCGTAGTCGATAATCGTGGCAGCGTCAATGTCCAGACAACTGATGCCGACCTGAATGCCCTGCGTACCGTTGAGAGCTTTGAGCGCGTCGTATCTGATCCTGCTTCCGTCGTCTATATCAAGAAGATGTCCAAAGGTTATGACCTCCAGAGTCAGGGCATGGACACATATGCAATGATAAACCGCGAGCTGATGATCTTCGACTGGGAGGATGGCACCTACTCTGCCTACGCCACCGAGAGCGGCATGACGAAATATCTCTGCGACGTTATTCCCAATTGGATGATGACTCCCGAGGAGAAAATCTATGGCTCGGTGTGTACGAATTCCCCCGATTCGAAGTATTGGTATATCAACCCCGTCAAGAATGCCGATGGCAGTTATTTCGGGATCACTCCTGACATTGCAGTCGGCGACAGCTTCTACAAGTCTTTCTATGTGTCGTTTGCGTTCTCGTTCGCATCTTCGGGCATGAAGGCTTACTACGTGACGAAGGTCGATGCGGCTAATGGTTGTGTCGTTGTGAAAGAGGTCACTGGGACGATGGCACCGGGTACGCCACTTGTAGTGAAGTGCTCGTCAGCCCAGCCCGCCAACAACAAGTTGAACCTGCTGAACCTCAATGGCAGCGGCCCTGCTGACAATCTGTTGAAAGGGCAGTATTTCTGCAATCCCGACGCCGGTAAGCACACCAATGTCCTGGCCTATAATGCCACGACCATGCGTGTCTTAGGCAAGGCAGCAGATGGTTCCCTGGCTTTTGTCCGCCAGTCCGGCTTGAAGTATATCCCAGCAAACACGACCTACCTCGCCGTCCCCTCTGGTACGCCAGAGACGCTTAAGGTGCTGACCGAGACGGAGTACAGCCAGATGTTTGCCGAGGCAGTGACTATTACCGCCAAGAGTTATACCCGCGTCTATGGTGAGCCCAATCCGGCGTTCGAGTTTACGACGGAGGGGGGAGCCCTGAAGGGCGAACCCGGGCTGTCGTGTTCTGCAACCGCTACGTCGCCCGTCGGTCGCTATCCTATCAAGGTGGCTAAAGGTTCGGTGTCTAATGGCTTCACCACGCTGGCCGACGGCGTGCTCACCATCACCCCTGCCGAACTGACCGTCACCGTGGCAGATGCTGAAAAGGACGAGGGCGAGGAAAACCCGCCGTTCGTGCTCTCTTACGAGGGCTTCAAGAATGGCGAGACCGAGTCTGTACTGAAGGTAAAACCCACGGCTACCACTACCGCCACCAAGGACAGTCCTGCCGGTGAATACGATATTACCGTAAGCGGTGGCTTTGCCGACAACTATGTGTTCAGCTATGTCGGTGGAAAACTGACTGTTAACATTGTCTCAGGCTTGCATGGCGTTAAGGCTGCCGGCGGCACAATAGCCGTTTACGACGTATTCGGCAAGCGTGTGCTGTCCGACGCCCGTTCCATCGGCCTGCTCCGAAAGGGCTTCTACATCGTAAATGGCCGCAAGGTCGTCGTGAAATAAAGCAATGAGGGTGTGCCTGGCACACCCTCATTGCTTTTGAACTTGTTTCTTGGCTGATATCAGCGACAATCACTCCTTGCCCCCCCATTTCCTGCACTGACCACTGATTGTCAATAGGTTATGAGTCTTTGAGTCCCCCTTTTCCTGCACATATACCGGCACTCGTTCCTGCACCGCATCTTTTGCGGCAAGGCGCGGTGTAAAACATTTTCAAAATTCCAGTCAGCATTTTTGTCAAGCCGTGAAAATCGGTTTTTCCTGGCAGGAAAAACTGATTTTCATGGCGCGAAACAACTGAAAAGCAGGAGGTTTCAGTGCAGGACTTGGTGCAGGTTTCAGTGCAGGAGCGAGAGACCGACATGCCGCGTAACACGCTGGCAGTCAGTGGTCAGTGCAGGAAGTGCAGGATCTTTCGGGTGGTTAGGCGGGGAGCGTGGCGGGACGGCTCCTCCCGGATTTCTGGTTTAGAACAGTTTTCGCGTCAGCCTGATGTTCAGCACGGGGTACACCTTCAGAGCTCCAATGAATCTGACGTCGCTTCCCACACCACCGGGAATGTCCTCAACATCGTGGGTCAGGTCTGTGCCGTCGTGGGTGACAATCCGCGGCGTGCCGCCCCAGAACATGGCGCCGCAGTCGAACGAGATGAGGTAGCGGTCGTTGTCCTTCATGAGCCGGCCCTCGTAGCCGAAGCCCAGGTAGGGCTTGAAGTTGTTGGCATACATCTCTGCCTTCACCATGCTCTCGTTGTTCGGCTCAAGCATGTAGATGTCACCCTCCTTGTGTATCACGTTGCCCTCCTCGTCCTTGATGTCGTGGCTGAACTTTCCCATGTTCACGCCCATGCGTCCGTAGTAGTCCATACTCTTCTGAAGCCTTCTCAGCAAGTTGGGGTCGCTGGCGATATCCTCGTAGCCCTCGCCCAGGTCAATCAGCTTCACGTCCGACAGCTCCCGAAGGGTCTTGCCGTGCAGCTTCTCGTACATGCCGTTATACATATTCACAGCCAACAGCGTTGGCACGCACTCCGCCGTGTTGTAGGCCACGCCAATCGTCTTGTTGCCCCAGTAGAAACCTGCGGTGAACTTCCAGTGCTTGTTTTCGCGGAAGGGGTAGACGTCGACCAGCACATTCCAGTTCCAGAATTTGGGCAGGCGTATCATGTCGGCTTTCGGCTCCACCTCTTTACCCGTGATGCCTGACAGACGCTCCGACAGATGCTCAAACTTCGACTTGCTCGTCTCAACTGAATCACCTACCTGCAGCTTGAACGACGTAGGCAGTTCAACCCTCGGCATGATGCTCAGACCGGTACGCAGCTTCACGTACTCGCCGATAGGCGTGCTCAGGTCAAAGCCGATACCCGTTGAACCTGCTGTGAGGCTCACATCTAGGTGCTTGATGAAACTTTTGCCCTGCTGCTCGTTGTTTTGTGCCGTGACTGTAGCTATGCTCATAATGGCAGCAAGTACTATCAGTATCCTCTTCATAATATGTTTGTTCGTTGAAAATCGGCGCGAAGTTACGCTATTTTTTGGAAATAGTGAAATTATTTTCGTTTTTTTCTTTGTTTTTGTGCAATAAAAGCATTATCTTTGCGGCATCTAAGAATAAAAAGCCCAAACCTATGACAATCATCGGAATCGCCGGGGGAACCGGCTCAGGTAAAACCACCGTCGTGAAGCGTATCTCAAAGGCGCTGCCGCCACACTGCGCCGCCGTCATTCCTCTCGACTCGTACTACAACGATACTACGGGCATGACACCCGAGGAGCGCAAGGCCATCAACTTCGACCACCCTGATGCCTTCGACTGGAAACTACTCACCGAGCACATCAAAATGCTGAAGAACGGTGAGGCCGTCGAACAGCCCACCTATTCTTATATAGAGAGCAACCGCCAGAAGGAGACGGTACACGTGGAGCCGAAACCGGTCATCATCATTGAGGGTATCATGGCGCTACACTATAAGAAGCTGCGCGACATGATGGATTTGAAGATCTTTGTCGATACCGACGACGACGTGCGCCTTATCCGCAACATCCGTCGCGACGTTGTCGAGCGCGGACGCACGGTCGACATGGTGCTCGACCGTTATGAGAAGGTGCTCAAGCCCATGCACGAGCAGTTTATTGAGCCAACCAAGAAGTTTGCCGACCTCATCATCCCCTGGGGTGGCGATAACCGCACCGGCATTCATATTCTGAAGACCTACATCCAGGGCATCGTGACGGGCGTTTAGGCTTTCACTTCTTCCACTTCCTCATAGCTGTCGAGTTGCGGCTGCTGCGGCTGCGACTTTAGCCAGGCTTTCTTGTCGCGGTAGAACTTCAGCGAGTTGATGAGTTCCACCACGCCGTAGACCAGTGTGCACCAGCCCAGGACGAGCATGGCCATCTCCAGCGGGGCCAGAGGCTTTACCAGCACATAGACGCCAGTCAGGAGGATGAGCGTCGGCATAACCCAGAACCAGAACGACACACTGCCGTATCGGCGGGCGCCGATGAGGTTCATGTACTGGTTGATGGCTCCGAGGATGAGGATAGCACCGATGATGTACATCAGGGCTGAGACGAAGGCCGTCGGCGATAGGGCCAGGATAAGTCCCAGGATGGCGCTGCCGAGGCCGACGATGGGAAACGTCGGCTGTTCGCCAGCCACGAGATTGCCTTCTGCATCGTAGATCTTGTATTCGCTGACGTTACGCTTCGACCAGAAGTAGGTGACGCACGAAATAAGTCCTGAAACGAGGAACAGCACACCGATGGCCACGGTGATTCCCTTCACCGTATTGTTTGGGAACTTAATCAGCAGTACGCCGATGACGATGGCACAGAGGGCACGGAAAATCGAACTTTGAAGTATTTTCATAACGTTTTGCTTGTTTTGTGTGCAAAGATAATCATTTTTTTTGTATCTTTGCACCAATGAAGACAATTTTATTTTTAGTGCGCCACGGCGAGACGGTTGACAATGCGAGCCAGCTGATGCAGGGACAGACGCAGGGACAGCTGAACGACGTGGGCGTCAGTCAAGCCCGGCAGTTGCGTGATGAGCTGGCTGTAAGGCAGATAGATGCTATCGTGGCCAGCGACCTGAAGCGGGCTGTTGATACGGCCATCATCCTGGCAGAGCCTCATGGACTTGAGGTGGAGACCACCGAACTGCTGAGGGAGCGCGACTGGGGCTCGTTCACGGGCCGCTACATCCCGAGCTTGAAGGGTGAGGTCTGGCCCGACGATATTGAGTCGCTCGACGACCTGCTGGCAAGGGCAGGCCGTTTTCTGGATTATATTAAGAAGAGGTACGCGGGAAAAACAGTGCTTGCCGTAGGACACGGTATCATCAACAAGGCGATACAGGCTGTGTACTACGGCAAGCAGATGCGTGATGTGGAGCGTATGACTAACTGCGAGGTGCGCTCGCTGGAGCTGATTTAGTGACGGCCGCCGCGGTTGCCACCGAAGTGGCCACTGCCCGACGAGCGGCTGCCGGCAGAACTGCCAACAGAGCGGGTTCCGGCGCTGCCCGACGAATGGCTTCCGCCGAATGAGCGAGTGGGAGCTGCGCTGCTGCTTGAGGGCCGGCTGCTGCTGCCAACACTGCTTGAGGGCCGGCTGCCGCCGAACGAGCGAGTAGGAGCTGCGCTGCTGCTTGAGGGCCGGCTGTTGCTGCCAACGCTACTTGAGGGGCGGCTACCACCGAACGAGCGTGACGGCGTGGCACTGCTGCCAGAGGGACGGCTACCGCTATTTCCCACGTTGCCCGAAGGTCGGTTGCCATGATTCTCCACGCTGCCAGAAGGACGATTACCGCGGTTCTCCACGTTACCTACGTTGCCCGACGGACGATTGCCACGATTTTCGATGCTGCCCGATGAGCGGCTGCCACCGAAGCGTCCGCTACGATTCTGCTCGTAGTTGCCACTGCGGCTGCCGCCGATGTCACCGCGCTTGGGACGGTCGTCAAATCTGCGGTCCTGGCGCCCTGTGACGCGGGTGGAACTGCCGCCACGTCCTCCCCTGTAGTCGCCACGGTCGTAGCCGTTGCGCATACCGAAGTGCTGACGTCCATTAGCCAAAGCCGGGCGGAAGTGGTCGGCACGTCCGTGATAGTAGCTGCGTCCGCCGTTCAGGTGCCAGCTGTGGCCACCGCGATAGGTGGCATAGAAGTGCGGGCGACCGAAGTAGAAGTAGTCACGGTGCGGATAGCGGGCGTAGATGGCAAAGTGCCAGTAGCCGGCGTCCCAGTAGAGAGGACGGTAGAAGTAGGTGGCTGCACGGAAGAGATCCCACTGCCAGGAGTAGAGGATGTAGCTCAGGTCGAGGTTGCGGCGCTCCCAGTAGGTACCGAACACATCGTTGTAGCTGGTTACTCCCATCAGGTAGTCGAGGTTAATCTCGTAGGCCGCCTCGTACTGTGCATCGGTCAGATTCAGTTCGTAGGCCATCTTGTCGGTGAGGAACAGAGCCTCGTTGCGGGCCTGCTCATAGCTCATTGCACTTGCCGACACGGTAGCGGTCAGCATCACCATCAGTGCGAATATCATCTTTTTCATAATCGTAAGTATTTATCGGTTCGACATGTTTGTTTCTTTTCACGGTGCAAAGAAACAACAAATTCCTGAGCTGCACAAAGGATTTTCCCTAAACAGAAAGGGGAAAATCCCTAAACGTTAGAATTTCTTTCCGAAGACGATGTTGAGGAAGGTGAGGCCGATGATTTTGAAGTCGAGCCACCACGAGCGGTTCTCTAGATAGTAGAGGTCCATCTCGAGGCGCTTCAGCATCTTCTCCATCGTGTCGGTATAGCCGTTGTAGAGCGTGGCTAGCGACGAGATGCCCGGACGTATCTGGTAGAGATACTCATAGCGGCGGTCGTGCTCCATAATCTGGTCGATGAAGAACTTCCGCTCGGGGCGCGGGCCTACGAACGACATCTCGCCCTTGAAGACATTCCAAAACTGGGGCAGCTCGTCGAGATGGTGTGCCCTCAGGAACCGTCCCGCCTTGGTCAGGCGGTCGTCGTCGGCCGAGTCGCAGAGCTCAGGCCCGTTGGTCTCGGCGTCAACCTTCATGCTGCGAAACTTGTAGATATTGAAAGGCCGCCCGAAGCGCCCGATGCGCTCCTGCTTGTAGATGACGGGACCGCCGTCGTCGCTCTTGATTCTGAAATAGCAATAGGCGAAAAGGGGCGAGAAGACCACCAGACAAAGGATAGACACAATAAAGTCGAAGCCCCGTTTTACGTTGCGTTCGAATTCATTCATGCCATCTAAAATATATCCGTTGTAGAGTTTCGTCATAGATGCTCTTTTACGCGATGTTCTTCCTTTTTACTATATAACGACAGGCGGCCATGTTTATTGCACGCCTATGCGTTTTTTTTCCGTTTTTCTGCAATACCCAGACTTTGCCGGCCTGCGGTTTACGCAAAACGGCTGCAAAGGTACGAAAAAAAAACCGTACGGGCAAAGAATAATGCTAAAAAATGGTTTTCAGGTATCGCTTACTGTCGCGTTTGCGCTTCAGAATCTTGACGTAATAAGTAGGAAGGAAGCGGAGGAAGAAGTAGAGGTAGGCCTTCCATGTGGAGTAGCCGAACACGGTCTCATAGACGTTGACATTATATTTAATAAGCGAGAACTTATTACTCGACACTGAATTTTCATGCTGCCGATAGTAGGCCAGCGGCTCGGTCAGACAGAAGCATATCTGACACTCTTTCAGGATGTTGAGGAACAGGGCCCAGTCCTGCCGCTTGCGTATGGCAGGCATGTAGAACTTGTGGCCCAGGCGCTTGATGTCGTAGATGGCCGTCAGGCAACCTATCTTGTTGTCGCGCTTCAGCATGCCGAGCGTCAGGTGCTTCGGCGAGATGTTAATGCCCGTCACCTTGTTGTTCTCGTCGCAGATCAGGTACGACGAACTGCAGAGTGCACAGTCCTTGCGCGTCATGTGGGCAATCTGCTTCTCGAGCTTCTCCGGCATCCAGCGGTCGTCGCAGTCGCAGAAGGCGATGTAGCGCCCCTTGGCCCGCTCGATGGAGCGGTTGCGGGCTATGGCAGGTCCGCAGTTCTCCTTGAGGTAGGCCACTTTGACGCGAGCATCCTTTTGCGAGAACTCTTTCAGTATTTGCCGTGTCTCGTCGTCAGAGCAGTCGTCGGTGATGAGCAGTTCCAGGTTCTGATAGGTCTGGCTCAGGATGCTCTCTATGCTGTCGGCAAGATACTTGCCGGCGTTAAAGGTAGGCATGATGACTGACACTAACTCCTGTTTCATTCGCTATTCTTTCACAAATCGGCTGCAAAGGTACGAATAATTTTAGGGAAACAAAAATAATTTCGTATTATTATGTCGGTTTTTGTTGTTAACACATTTCCTGTTAGCATATTTTCCAATAGCGTCCAAGCTCAAAGTCGAAACTATCAGGTGTTGTGTTGTGGAATCCGCTGCCTGGGTAGAATGTGATTTCCCCAAAAACGATTCTGCCTTGTATGTTATACAGGTCTATGCGCGCAAAGGGGAAGTCTTCAGAGAGTTTTTCTGCGATAGGCACCATATCCTTCACATTGTCTGGCAGAGGAAATTCCGTGGTAGACGCTGGATACTCAAAGTCGATGCCGGGGATCCATTTGAAGTCCCGGTCATAGAAACATCTGGTGTGATTGGTATAGCGGTCTTTATCTACCCACATATACTGGAACTTACCGTTGAAACACAGGAATTTATAATCGTTAAGTGCTCCGTCGGCATTGCTGCTGTCTTTCAGATACTGTTCCACGACAATTTGGGATTTCCCTGCGCCACGATAAGCCCATTCCCTTGAAATGACATAGTTACGTTTGTTGCGCCATTTGTTCACTTTCTTAATAGCTTGGGGGATGTTGAGTTCCTGCTTGTTTTTTACTATCAGGACATTATCGCCGCTGCTACCGTCAGTAGTCTTGATGACAAACTGCTCTGGTAGGGAATCAAAGTCAATGTCTTCGGCCCTGTCAACCAACTGATAGAGATTGTTAAGATATTGGTTAGTCCCAAGTTTTCTGTTCACATATTCTCTTACTTGGTACTTGTCCGTGCATTGGAGCATCAGTGGGTTGCGATAATAGCACTTATACCATTGTATCTTTTCGGTAAACCGGACGGGATTGGCAAGGTTTAGCCGCCTGCCGGTCTTTATGCGATACTCCAGCTGGAGCATCTGTTCATCAGGCAATGGGTATAGCATCCATGCCGCCATATGCAGCAACTGTCTTTTTATTTCCATAACGAGGGATTGGGATTGCAAAGGTTCAAAGAAACTATAGATTGTCAGATGGCCTTATGGTACAATTTCTGTGTCTGCAGACTGATATTGTGCCAGTCATAGTAGGCCTGCACTTTTTTCCAGGCGAGTTCGTCGTTCTTTATGTTGCTGATCTCTTCCGGATGGCTTATGATATGTAGTAGAGCGACTTGTAGATTGGCCTCGTTCACCTCTTCTTCTATAACCCAGCCAATAGGAGCAATCTGTAGTGGTTCCGGCATGCCCCCGACATTCGTTACCAGCGTGGGAATCCTTTCAGAGATGGTCGTCATAAGGGCGCCACTCTGCGAGAATGAGGTCTTTCTGTAGGGCAACAAATACACGCTGGCATGGGAAAGCAGATAGTAATACTCTTCACTGGACAGTCTTCGGTCTTCAACGATGACATTATTGTATTGCTGTAACATGGAGAAGTCTACTCCTTGGTTCTTTCCCACCATCAGCAGTAAGCAGTTGGGATTGTTGTTAAGTTGTGGTGTGTTAGCCCACACTCTGGCAAGGATATCACAGCCCTTGTAAGCGTTTTGGAACCCCAGGGAGGCAAATGTCAGTTTATCGCCGAAATTGTATTTCTTGTCGAATAGTGGCGCTTCTTCCTTGTATTTCTGCCTGTCGTAATTGAGTTGCAGGTAGCCATGGTGAATGACGGTAATCTTGTCATCGGGGAGGCTAAATTTCCGGGCCAGTTGCGCCTTGGTGTCGTTTGAATGCACAATGATTTCATCGCAAATGCCGTAAATCTTCGAGAACACAGGCATATAGCGGTCGCCCGTATTTAAGGGCAGGATATTGTGGGCAGTATATACCAGCTTGAAACCAAAGAGTTTCTTTGCCAACCTATAATAATACAGGTCAAAATGCTGTAGCCTGAACCATTGGACATGAACCAATTTGGGTTTGAGCTTAAAGAAGAGAGAGAGAAGCCTGATGTATGTCAACACATAGCTGAATGCCTTGAATGCAGGATTTTCCAATTTGTTATATTTGAAGACCTTGTGGTACACATGGCTACTGTCTTCCTGATAGTCAAGATGCTTGCTACAGATATAATGTACGTCAAAGTCTTTGATGTCTGCCAGCAAATGGTAGTCATATACTGCAAGATTGATCATTGATTGTGGGTCAATGAAGAAAATTATGTCTTTTGGGTGTTTGTTCATCTGTTCCTCATTTTCCTAAAACGTTCTTAATTGCATCAAGAAAGCCATGTCTGTATTTTTCGTCTGGCTCAATGTAGTTGCCTTCTCCCCACTCATTCCAGGACTTGACAAAGATGATCTTGTGTTCATCTGTCTTGTCTTTGATGATGTCGATAGCCGCTGACAAGTGTTTCCCGAAATTAGCAGGGGTCGCATTGACATAGACGCCTTCCCCCTTGCCAGCTCGTGGTGTACGGTCCCATTGCGGAATAACGACAGGAAAGACATTCTCCCACTGGTCCTCTGGCGCAAAGAAATGTCTGACAGTTTCCGGATAGTCGTAACGCAATGCCGGTAGGAACGGCAGATGCTTATGCATGTATTTTGCAATAATACGACGATATTTCCCTTTGGACAGCATTTCCCCCCTTGCCTTGCCGTATGAGGTAATACTGTCGAATCCTAATGAGAGAATGTCAGAAAACACTTCACTGCTGCTTTCTGTATTGGGTATCACACGCTTCAAACTTCCGTCGCCAGCTCGCTTGATAGTGGTGGTGTTGTTAATCATAGCAGAGAAATGGATTCCTGGAAGGCCATTCGCCAATGCTAATTGTCTCCACAACGCCATAAAATGAGCCACGTCAGCAAAGTGGTAAGGGTCGTAGATGGAGAAAAGCGGCAACCCGTCGACAGTAATGTATCTCTTATCTTTAAACGCAGATAACACATAATTGAAATGGGCAGTGTAGTCCTCTTCTCCGTTGTACACCATGGGGGCTATCACTTTCTCTTTACCCCCGTTCTGCCAAGTCCTGGTGGTCCACTCGTGGTTTGCCCAGCAGAGGCAGAAGGGGAAATCGGGCTTACCGCTCTGGAGCACCTCCTGGAAGGGCCTCTGTAGCAATAGTTTGCCATTCCCCATCCAATAGTGGTAATAGCAGAATCCCTCAATACCAGCCTCACGAGCCAGATTAGCCTGCTGCTCGCGAACTTCGGGCAGCCGAAGGTCGTAGAACCCCAGGTCGGCGGGTATTCGCGGCTGGTAGTGTCCGCGGAAGAGTGGGCGTGCCTTGGCGACGTTTGTCCACTCGGTGAAGCCTGGTCCCCATGCTTCATCGTTTTCGGGTATGGGGTGGAACTGCGGGAGGTAGTATGCTATGACTCTTGCTTTCATAATGTTTTGTTCTCCTTAGTGGAGCAATTCGTCTGTCAGTTTTTCGAGGTCGTTTTGTTGGCGACGCTGTACTTCCGGGAAGCGACGCTCAGTCTGCTCTTTCCGGCAGTCCCGGTCGTCGAGGACCACCTTGATGGCACGATACATATCGGCCGGGTAGAAGGGTGAGAAGTAGATACCGGCATCGCCCAGTATCTCAGGAATACTGGTGACGTTGGAAGCCACACAGGGCGTCCCGTGACGCATCGCCTCAATCGGAGGATAGCCAAACCCCTCGAAAAAGGACCCGAAGACCAAGGCGTAGGCATGCTGATAGGCATGTTCAACGTCAGAATCGGACAAGAAAGGAATGTCGATATGGTGCGAGTGGACAGAATGACCGTACTTCGTTGTGACCAAATAAAGGTCTGGATAATCAGCCAGCAGTCTTTTGAAGACTTTGATAAGCGTATGGGTATTCTTGAATCGCCGGTTGGCTGCCAACATCAGAAGGTATGTCTTGCCCCCGGCGATGACCTCTTGCAATGCTTTGTTTTCAATCTCGGGCACCAATGTAACTTTCCTGGTAGGAGAATACCAGACATGTATTTTCTTATTAACCAGTTGCGGGAAGTAATACATCAAAGCGTTACGCGTATATTCGGAAACGGTGAAAGCAACGGTGTTGGGGGCCGAATATAGGGGCATGATATGATTGTAGAGGGCTTGCTGCTGACGGTTGAAACGACCGATTATCGTATTCATTATCCGTTTTGTCCATTGCCAATTGGTTTCAGCTATCCTGTCGTGAATGGCTAATTCAATGAGATTGTCCCCTCGCTCAACATCCCAGATGTCGTGAATACCCATGACAGTCTTACAATTTATTCCATCCAATGAATATTTCTCATAGAATTGTCCAATGGGCAGGAAGAACGTATTGATGCCGTTCTTAGCAACATGCTGGCTAATGGTTGACGTTGTCAGATCAAGTAATTGAATGCCATGTTCTTGGGCATATACCTGACAGTTATATTGTCCGCCCGCAGGTTGCGAAGAATCATACAGGGCAAACAAGCTGTCAACGGAACTTCTCCTTAGACACACTTCATCGCAAACAGCTTTGGTAAAGCTGGCTGCACCGCCTATTCCGCCATTGTGCTGAAATGGTATCAAATCTAAGAGTATGTTCATATTATATGACTTTTGCTGCCATGCCTTTCAGGCACGCTTTGACTATTTCGTATTTTGGAATGAATACTTTCTTTGAATAAGCCAACCAATAAGTCATTTCACTGAGAGGCCTGTTCCTCACATCTAAAAACACAAAGTTCTTCATTTGTCTTGTGAAGAAGGGCTTGAAGATGTCAGGGAGCTGGCCAGCATATACTTGCTCATACCAGCGGAACGCCTCATCGCAAGCGGCGAAAGTCAATCTCAGATTCTGTGAACGCGAGATGGTATCGCGATGATTCCTGTATTCAAACATGAAGTTCTTGCCGTTGGCTATGCCTTTCTCCTTAGCTGCGAGATTGGCTGTGGCCCAGTCGCTACTGTATGCCAATGGGAAGCAGACGTAGCCCCCGTTGTCAGTCAACCACTTACGGGAGAAGAGAAAATCGCCTATAAACTGCTGGCGCCGCTCGCTCCACTGGGCATAGAGCATCTCCTGGCAGGTTTCGTATGCCGGACATTCTTTTAGCGTTTCAACAGTTCTTCCCGTTTCGTCAATAATTCTTGTCCTTGCATGGTAGACGTTCAAGTCCGGATATTGCGCTATCAGCTTGAGGTATTCTTCCAGACAGCAGGGGAGCAGGCGGTCGTCGTCGCCCATGCAGATGACGTAGTCGCCCGTGCAATGGCTGAGACAGATGTTCCAGTTGTCGATCACGTTCACCGCTCCGCAGTTACGTTCGTTGCGGTAGTAGCTGATGCGGCTGTCGGCCAGGAAGGGTTCCACGGCAGCGCGCAGATTCTCTGGCGAACAGTCGTCAATGATGATCAGTTCCCAGTCAGGATACGTCTGACTGACAACGCTCTCAACAGCCTCACGGAGGTATTGGACTTTATATGTTGGTATGGTAACTGAGAACTTCACTTCTGCAAAGGTACGAAATAAAAGTCAAAGCGCAAAACTATTTCAGGCGAAAAAGCAAAATGTCGCCCGCTTTTACCGTGTAGGAGGATTTCATGAGCTCTTCTTCCAGCGTTTTTGTCAGATGGCGCGGCACGTTGTTACGAGTCCTAATGCGTACCGTCATGCTGCGCTCGTGGTCCTTGTTGACGATGGCCAGATAGCGGCGACCATCCTTCTCCAGTTGCGAGATGACGGCACCGTAGCGGCCGGAAATCTTCAGCGAACGGATGTTGTCAGGCATCACGGTCTGGCGGGTCGTGCCTTGGGGGATGTCACCCAGATGGTGGACAGTCAGCACGCTGGCCCCATAGAACAGTCGGGCAACGGGCCTGAGCTCGCGGTTCATCTGCTGGACAACGGCGTAGGTGGCGGTCTTGCGACCGTTCATGTCGACAGGCGCGTCATGGTAGTTGAATCGGCCCGGGGCGGGCGTCCAGTAGGTGAAGTACTGTATGGCCTGAGCACCGTAGGCCAGGTTGGAATACACCTGCAGGCGGAGCGCTCCCGCAGTAGGAGTAGGATAATAGGTGCCGGGCGTGAAGGGCACGTCGTGAGGCACTGAAAGCACGAAGCCCCAGAAGGGCTTACCCGAGGCCAGACTCTCACGGCGCACCATTTCGAGGTTGTGGTACCACATGGGGCGCAGGCCGGTAGTCATAACCGGGTAGAAGTCGAACGACAGCTGGCGGCAGGATGTGGCGGAGGCCGCCTTGAGGTATTCCGGGTATGTCCTGGCTTTCGTGGCCGACTGAATCCAGTCCTCGCGATAGCAGGGATAGAGGTTGATGTAGAACACATGAGTCGTGTCGACAGTCATCAGTCGCTCAATCTCTTTCTGTCTCTGGTGGATTTCAGGCACTGACGGCTCGTCCTGCATATAGTAGCCGAAGAACCCCTTCTCCTGTTTCAGCATCTGGGCTGCCGACTCTGGGTTGCTTGCCATCTCGGGACAACTCCCCAACACTTTCACACCGTATTTATCGGCATAGCGGCATGCCTTGACCAGTAAGTCCAAAGACGGATAGGCGGAGAGACTGACGGAGAAGCCGCACTCACTGAATGTGCGGAAGTGGGCGTCGGACATCTGCGCGGCGGGCACTCCGTTGAAAGCGATGACGGGCATCTCGGTGTCGGCGGCTGAGCACCAACGCCCCCAGCAGGCGGCGAGCAGCGACAGGAGGAAAAGTCTTCTCATAAGCGCGCCATGCTAATAGAACCAACAGGAAGAACCGTCGAATTCGTATTCGAGTGACTGTGGGCGTGTGCTGACCTGCCGGGCGGGAATACCAGCAACAACGTCGTAGGGTGCAACGTCGCGGGTGACGACACAGCCCGCACAGCAGACGGCTCCTTCGCCAATGGTGACCCCGGGCAATACAATGACATTGCTGCCTATCCACACGCGGTCGCCGATGACAACGGCCTTGTTTCTTTCTTTATCGTAGCCGAACATCGGGTCGCGGTAGTCGTGCTGCTCGGTATAGATGGAAACATTTGACGAGAGGTTGACGTTCCGGCCTATCCGAAGGTAGTTACGGGCGTCTAAAATGACATTGTCGCCGATGATGCTTCCCTTACCGACGGTCAGCCGGTAAGGAGTCCTGATTTCTGTCTTGTAATGAACTACCACCTGGCGTTCGATGTCTGCCCCGAACATGCGGTAAAGTGTGCGGCGCAAGGTCAGAGATGGGATATGGCCGATATTCAGGATGATGTACCGGGAGGCCCCGTCGCGGGTCATCTTCTCAATGGCCAGGCCCGGTACGGCTAAGACTTTCCTCAGGGTGCCCTTGTGTCTTCTGAACTGAAACAGCAGGCAGACCCACGGGAATGCCAAAGAAATAAGAATCCACTTCAAGTAGAGCAGGATGACTAATATGAGCAGGAGTAACAGCATCTGGCTAATTGTTTTGATGTGAATGCAATAATTGACGAACAGTTTCCATGAGCAGCATGGCCACCTTGTTCTTGAGGATAAAGACCTCAGTCAGGAAGGCGTAGACGACAATGACGAGTGCCAAGACGGCAAGCATGAAATAACTGCCGCCCGCTTCGCGGTAGATCAAGAAGGCTATCAGCAAAAGGGGAGCGTATGACAGGCCGTAGAGTGCCATCCTTCTGACAGGCATCAGATAGTTGTACTTCCGGTAGATGTCATATGCTGAGAATACCATAATGACACACTCGGCTATGACCCAGACGATGGCTGAACCCGGTGCTCCCATACTGGCCGTGATGAGGATATTCAGGATGAGTGCCGCAAGGGCGCCGATAAAGGAGTTGCGCAGCACGGTGCTATCCTGATGCATGGTAAGGAGAATCTGGATGACAAGTATCTGCTCGACGCCGATGACGAGCACCAGCGGGGAAATGATTCTCAGTGGCAGGTAGGACCCCTCGAAACCGTCGCCCACGAACAGGTGGAGTAGGTCGGGGCCTGCAACGAGCAAAAACACCATTGTGGGGAACGAGAACAGGAAGATGGCCTCGAAGGCAACGTTGATCTTGTTCCAGAACTCCGTCTTGTTGCCCTCGGCCAGCAGGTTAGAGACACGCGGATACAGAATGTTCGTAAACGAGAGCAGTACGGCCATGATGATGTGGTGCAACTTGGTGGCGGTGGTGAAGTAGCCCACCTCGTCGGTATCAGTCACAAAGCCCAGCCAGACAGGATTCAAGTAGGTATAGACGTTGGTGAACAGTATGTAGACGCCCATGATGAGAAACGCCTTGTAATAGGGCTTCAGGTTGACCAGGCGGAACGAGTAGCTGACAAAACTGCGGCTGTAAACGATGTTGATGAGCGCGTTGACGATGACGACGGCAACACCCAGAAAGAAGTAAAGCTTGTAGTCGGCCGGCTCCCTGACAAACAGAAAGACCGACGCCACGTAGAGACATTTCACGAGTATTGAGCGCTGCGTGATATACTTGAAGTTCTCCATGCCCACGAAGAACCACTCTATCAGCAGCAGGTTAAACACCAGCTTGACGAGACCGACATAGAGTAAGTCCCTGAAGGGAAACAGCTTGGGAACGGTGTACATAGCAATCCACAGGGCCGCGATGGCGATCAGTGTGGTGATGATTGTGAGCGTGAGCAGCGACATGAACGTGGCCGACAGAGACCGGCGGTTGCTGCGCACGGCGGCAATCTCGCGGATACCTACCGTCGAGATGCCCATCATAGAGAGGAAGACGAAGTAGTTGACCAGATTGTCGACAAAGTTGACGATACCGATGTTCGACAGCCCCAATGTTCTTGACACATAGGGGTAGACAATCAGCGGAAAAAGGTAGGTAGATACTGTCAGTATGCTGCTGTATATGAAATTCTTCTTCAGGCTCATTCCGTGTTCCCTCCCTCCTTACATGAACATCAGGGCCAGCCCATAGGCCACCACGCTGGCAACAAATCTGATGGCAGAAATAACATTATTGACAATCTTGCCGATGATAATCGGTGTGAAGGCATAGACAGAGGCCGTCCACAGCAGTACCGACGCTACAGAGAAGTAATCGCACATGCGGTTGCCGACCACCATGCTCAGAGCGTTGACAAAGAAGAGGAAACCGAAGCCCACGCCCTGCAGCTTGATGGCCACCGACGTGTACTTGAAGTGCTTCGCCAAGTGGTCGTGATAATAGATGCAGGCATAATACAGCACGATGTTCATCCATATCAGGAGGTTGCTATCCAATTTCCATCCGGCCAACTCGTCCTCGAGGCCTTTTTCCCTCATAGTGCGGTATTTCATCAGCTTCAGGCCGCCCAACTCATCGGGAACAAGCGAGAAGATGTCGATATGGGTGACATAGACGAAGAGGCCTACGGGCACAATGGCGTAGAGCAGGTACCGCTGCCACTTGGGGAAGCCGTTGCCCAGGAAGAAGATGACCAGTCCGGCAATGGCGGAGTAGTGGAAGAGGATGCCCGTCAGTATAAACAGCAGGGAGAAGAGCTTCTTACGCTCAACATAGAAGTAGATGGCCCATAAGAACAACCCCGACGCTACGGCACAGCGTATCTGCACCATGTCGTGAATCATATAATAATAGGAGAGGTAAACAGTCAGCGTGAGCAGCG
>JAEEGH010008525.1_pt1 | contig 24201 bp, 21 predicted proteins | sample 9134181 | NCBI WGS metagenome assembly JAEEGH01 (sample SAMN16246544, study PRJNA631951) | gut metagenome | biome: gut microbiome; feature: rumen; material: DP-attached | host: Bos | place: Iran: Karaj | collected 2018-10
TTATTCATTAATTCTTTCCTGTTCTACGGATATTTGAATCAAGCAGACGGTTGAAGCCCTGCCATGTCAAATTGTTCTCGTCAACATTTTCAAGAGCTTCGTAGATAGTCTCAAGCTTTGCATCAAGGTTGTCCGCAAATGACAGTGCAATAGCCTCTGCAATGGCTGGCTTCTTTGGTGAGCCAAACTCCAGCTCGCCGTGATGAGAAAGGATACAGTGGATAAGCTCCTTGCGCTTTACCTCTGGGAATCCTTCAATATCATCAATGGCTCTATCTAGCATATTTGCCCCCACATAAATGTGGCCCAGAAGCTGGCCCTCGTCTGTGTAATCGTTACGTGGGAACTCTGAAAGCTCCTTGACTTTTCCGATATCGTGGAAAATAGCTGCTGTAATGAGCAAATCTCTATCTAAGAATGGATACTGCTTGCTGAAATAATCGCAGTTAGTTGCAACTGAAAGTGTATGCTCTAAAAGGCCTCCTGTGAATCCGTGATGTACAGATTTGGCGGCTGAGTGTGCCTTGAATGCCTCAATAAATGCCTTATCTTCTACGAAGTACTTTCTAAGAAGTGTCTTCATGTATGGCGCCTGGATAGAATTAATAAGTGCAGTTAAGTCATTCCACATAACATTAACATCCTTTTTGCTGGATGGAATGTAATCAGAAATCTCGAACTCGCCATCGTTAGCCTTGCGAAGGCGCTTAATATTAAATTGTAAAGCTCCATTCCAGCTAGTGATATCACCAGTAACTGTAATGAAATCTAACTCGTCGTAATCGCTAATCCCCTCGGAATCAACATCCCAAATCTTGGCATCAATAGTGCCTGTCTTGTCACATAATGTAAGTGACTCGAATGCCTTTCCTGTCTTTGAAATGCCCTGAGTTTTTTTCTTGCAAAGATATGTCTCAGTGCCTCTGTCTCCCTCTTTGAGTGTGTTAATGTACTTCAATATATTCTCCAATCTAAGCCCCGTATGGAGCGGTGCAGTAAGCCTGCAAAAATCTCTTTTAATTATACGAAATGGATGACAGATAATCAATGTAAAACAAAACCCTTCGGCTTCTAAAAATAGAACCGAAGGGCTAACTTTATTTATTAAAATTTACCATTTTTCACCGTTAACGTATACGTCACCTACGTCGTTTCCTGCTTTGATTTTTACATCTTCTAAATCTCTGTCTGTATGAATATCTATATCACCAATATCACTTTGTGCATCTAATTCATCAAAATCAGCGGTCAAATTAATATCACCTGTATCAGTACTAACTTCTACTGTTTTAATTGTGCCACTAGTTAATTCAAAGTCTCCAACATTCGAAGTAAATGTACCTTCGTCAGCTTTTATATTCTGCAGATTAACATCTCCTACATCCGATGTAATTATCATGTTATCTACATTTATATTAGATGCATTAATATCCCCTACATTTGTTGTGATAGAAAGAATATCTGCATTTATATTAGAAATTTCTAAGTCTCCAACATCTGTATTAGTAGATATCTTATCAAAGGTATAATCTGCTGGAATAGTAATCTTGATTTCCATCTTCTGAGGTCCTATATTGTTGAACCATCTGTTCGTCTTTTCTTGGATATTGATTGTGTTACCATCTACTGTAACTGTTGGTGCTATTTTTTCTGGATATGCAGTCTCAACCTTGAGAGAGTTTCCAGTTATAAAAGTAACATCTGCAACATCGGCATCTAAAATGATTGTATCAATATTTTTCCCCTCAAAGGTGTATTCATTTTCTACTTTCTTTCCCACCATAGGATTGAACCATCCCATTACATTTATGCAAACACCAACCACAATAGCAATCAAGGTGATTACCCAGATAATAATCAAATACAATTTACTTTTCATTGCTCATCCTCCTGTACAAATGCTACGTCAATAATCTTTTTTACTATTGCTGCGATTGGCCAAATAATCCATGTTCTATACCATGAAAAGGTAAGAAAGCTTGTGATTAGATATAAACAAGTAACTGTGCTCCAGTACACCGACATTACAGCCTTTACAGTTTTGTTTGTATAATGCTTTTGTGTGTCATTATAGGTTCCACTAATTGTTTTCTCATCGTTTATTTTAAGAGCTGTTTCAAAGCTTCCCTGAATAATTGATACGTAAACAATTAATAAAACACCAATACCGATTGATAAAAACATGAAAACCGGCATAACATCCAAGTCATTAAGCATGCATGGAATAACACAGCTCACACAAAGCATAACACCAACTGTTAACGCTATCGCCCTAGTTGTTTTAAAGCCATTTCTTCTATTTTTAATATAATCAGCTGTTGCCATATCAATTCTGCATGGCTCCTTTTTTAGAAACTCCCAATCGCGTCCAAGTACACCGCTAAGAACAAATAAGCCTACTCCAATGGCAATAGAAATAAACATTCCAGCAGCCCCATATTCATCATTGCCATTTCCAAATGAGTCCCACAAAATTGGATAGATTACGCAAGTAATGCAGAGGAAAACGCCAATTGCTATACGAAGTGCACTGTTAGCACTAGATCTAAGAAAATCCTGAATCTCATCCATTGACACATATCTTGCTGGACGCTCCTGCTGTCTCTCATGAACCTCTTCAACTTCCTTTGTAAGTCCTAAATCCTCAGCCAGCTCATCAAGATTTCCAAACTCTGAAATAACTGTACCAACGGCCTCATTTTCGCTAATACCATCGGAAATCATTTCATTGTATTTATCTTCCATCATCTGTAAAAGCTCTGCCTTTGCCTTTTTAACCTCTGCTGTATTTGGCATATTTGCAAACATTGCTTCTAAATAACTTTTTATTGTTTCCATAATTCATCTCCTACCGTCTATTTTTCTATGAAACGTTCAATAACCTCTTTTGTAAGCTCCCATTCCTCACACTTTGTTTGGTAATAATCTCTCCCATCCTGGGTAACCCTGTAATATGTTCGTTTCTTGCCATTTCCTTCTGGGTCAGGATCTGCGACGAATGATTCAATGTAGCCGTTTTTCTCCATTCTCGTGAAGGCCGAATATAACGTGGTCTCCTTTATCACATATTTCTCATCTGTTATTTTTTTGATTTGCTTTGAAATCTCGTAACCATAGGATGGCTCCCTAATGAGAATGGAGAGAATCATGGTGTCATTGTAGCCACGAATTACATCACTACTAATCTCTGCCATAATTTTAATCTCCTTTCTTTTAGTTCTGGAAAACGCAGTCATTTTAGTTTGTCTTCAGAAATACTGCTCATTCTGAGTACTTTGTCTGTCGTACTACGACTATCGAAGTACTTCATCTGTTGAAGTAAATATACTACGACTGATGAAGTATGTCAACACATTATTTTTAAAATAGTCTTCAAATTATCAAAAATCGTGTATTATTCTAGTTTTTTAAATTTCTGTGAACCACATAGATGCAATTGAAATAGTTTTCAGACTTTTCTATAATTAAAAATAGAATATGGCGTATTATGCGAGTGAGGAACAATGTTAGAACCAATTACTATCGAAAAAGGCAAAAAATTAATAAATGAAGGCGATGCCGTTGATTGTGTATACGTAGTCCTTAAAGGCACAGTACAACAGGAGTGGAAGGGTCAGAAGATTTCTTTGGGTCCAGGCACTGTTGTAGGTCTTTCTGACGCTCTTAATTTAGAGTATGAAGCTGACTACACTGTTGCAGAGGACTGTACTGTTATCAAGTGCCCTTACAAATCAATGGCTGATTTTGATGCCATTTTTAATGAACAGCCTGTTTATATCTTTGGTTTTGCCAAGGGTTCTTTCAGACAATGTCGCGATGTCTTTACAATCTATGACACCTTCAAAAAGAAGGTTGATGATTTTACAGACTATTGCCGAGGAATTCACGCTGAATACCGCAAGCAATGTAGAGCTGTAGGCATGACCCCTGAGGAAATACCTATGCTCGAGGAAATGGAACCTCTTATTCTTAATAATGAAATTCAAAAATGGGAGCATGACTATATTGATAGTCTAAACTCTGTAGACAATAAAGAAATTGAAAACATTTATGGCAAGCGCACTGAAATCGTCAATGGCGTTATCGGTATCAGCTGTGGCTACATGAAACGTGCCATCGAATGTATTGAAATTATGGGATTTTATTTGGATGAGTTCTCTCCTATCCTGTTATCCACAGAAAAGGGCGACATGTTTGAGCTTATCTACAATCTCAGACTATATGCTGCACAAAGAGGCGCAGCTCAGGATGACATTATAAAGCTTATGAAAATGCTCTATAAATTCCTATCTCAATCCGGTCTCTATGACAAAGCTCTTCTAAAGGAGCGCTGGAGTGAATACGACAAGCACGATTTCGAAGCCAGCGCTGCAGCCTTTGATGAAGCAAAAATGCAAAAGCAGGCTGAATTCACTCAGACCTTTGAACACATCTGCGAATTTGCTGAAATCGAAGAAGACAAGGTTGCCGAGTACAGACAGCAGATTGACGCTTTTCTTGCCCTTTCTGATCGAGAAGGCAAGGAAGACAACGAACGTAAGGTTCGCAAAAAAGTCGTTGATTTATTCTATGATATATATCTCAAGACTTTCTTTAGAGCTCTTGAGTTTGAAGCTTACGGTGGAGAGCTTGACACCATTATTTTGATGTTCTTAAACTTCGGTTATCTTGACTACAACGCAGTAGGCGAGGAAATCACATATGAATTAGCCGATATCTGCGAGCGTCTTGATTCCCTCTGTCAAAGCGAGCATGTTTTTACCATCTATTCATGGCTTAGAACAGTTTATGCTGCCGACAGAGAGCCTAGCAAAAACGAACTTGATCTTGATTACCGTGGCTTCGTTCTTGAAGAGCGAAAAATGGGTAACATCTCAGAAGCTGACATGCCTACCTGGATGAACGACCAGGAACAGAAGATAAAATTTGAAATCAACAACTTTTTCGTATCAGCCAACAGAACAACCTCCGGCAAGATGACTTCATTCTGCCCTCTTCTCACCAAGGAAGATTTCGGTGCAGAACCAATGCGAATGCTGCTTACTAGCTCAAAGCTACTTGAAGCCCTTGCCAAAATAGAAGAAGTCGACTACGGTATCTTCCTTCGTGAAGCCTTCTTTACTGACATGGACGCCAACGTAAAAAGCGAAGCCTATCCAAAACGTGTCGCTCCAGACATCATCTTACTTCCAAACTGCGGAATGCGTGCAATGATGTGGCAGGAATGTGGTGGCATCAAAGTAGACAGCCCTGGCCGATTCGTATTTCCAATGTTTACATTCGATGACTTAGACAAAATGATGATCTACTGCTGCGGAGCCTTCCGATGGGAAATCTGCCGAAAAGAACAAGGTCCTCGCTGGAACGACATCGGAAGTGAATGCCTCACCTCCGACTTCTACGACTACTTCACCTTCTACCGCAAAAACAAAGAACTATCTGCCGAAAACAAAGAAAAAGTCAAGACATTACTCAAGTCTTCCCGCAACAACATGCGTGAGGCCTTTACAAAACAATACACAATCTGGATTAACTTTGAGGCCCAAGGAAGTATCCGCCTAAACAAACCGGAGCGCAATATCCTCAACAAATACTGCACCTTCTCCAAGGCCTACAGAGCCAAGGTATCCAGCCACCCAATGTACGAGCAGGTGCTCTCCCGCCACGAAATCAAAACTGCGCAAGCTGTCAACCACCTCAAAACCATGATTGACCGCGTAGAAAAGAACGGCGGCGAAGTCCCTGACGAAGTCAAGCAAGGCATCGAATACCTTCGCATGTAACCCAGGCTCCATCCCATGCCAGGGCCCGCCCCCTACAGGGGTACCATAAACCTTGCAAGAATATTATATTTTCCATATATGCAAAGTCTCGCATCTTTATTAGCAAGTGTCTTTTGTATGTCTGTACAATTTTGCAAAAGGTATTTAATGGGCGGACACAAATAACTAAACTGAGTACAACTCAGGCTCAGGGGGAATTGGGTGATTTGGGAGTGAGCTTAGAAAAATAAAAGCAGGTTTTGCTAGATATAGGCATGCGCCGCTAGGACGGCGGCGCAAGTGCGACACGCGACACGATGTCGTATAAAGCACGGTGACTATATCTGCAAAACCTGCTTTTTAATTTTTCTTAGCGAACGTACTATGAACCCAATTCCCCCTTGAGACCTGAGTTGTACCAATTAATAAAACAAATATGTCCGCCCATATAAAATACATTTTGCAAAATGGTTCATCCATCAAAAGACACTTGCGGATGCTCCCTTTTTGCATATTGGAAAATTATAATATTCGCAAAATTGTTTATGGTACCCCTGTAGGGGGCGGGTCCTGCCGCGGGATGGAGCCGGGTTACTATTTGAAGGTTACGATGGTTACACCTGCGTCGCCTTCGCCGAATTCGCCGAGGTGGAAATCGGCTACGTTTTTGCACTTGCGCAGGTATTGGTGTACGCCCTTGCGGAGAGCACCTGTGCCCTTGCCGTGAACTACGCGGACTGATGTAAGGTGGCTGATGTAGGCGTCGTCTAGGTATTTTTCGAGCTTTGCGATGCCTTCGTCTACGGTGCAGCCCAGGAGATTGATTTCTGGGGAAATGGATGCCGCCTTGTTGAAGCCGCCGTAGGTCATGTTCTTAACCCTTGTGCCCTTCTTTGGTACGAATTTGTCTTCTTCCTCGATGAGAACTAGGTCTTTGATGTTTACGGTGGACTTCATGATGCCCATCTGCACGGTTAGGTCACCCTTTGCGTTAGGAACTGAGCATACATTTCCTGTAAGGTTCATAGAGAGAACCTTTACCTTGTCGCCAACATGTAGGTTGGTAGGTACGTTGTGATTCTCTTGAACTTCCTTCTTTTCTTTTGCTTTGCTCTTTGACTTGTTGATGTTTTGGCCGAGAGCTTGACGCTTTGCTTCCATGGCAGAAATGTTTCCGCCACCTTTTCCGAACTTGTTAAAGTCGCGAATTGTTTGGTCAGCTAGGTCCTTTGCCTCTTGCAAAATTAATGCCGCATCTTCGTGAGCTTGTCGAATTAATTCTTCGCGCTGTGACTTAATTTTTTCTTCACGAGCAGTTGCATCAGCCAATTTTTGCTCTGCTGCTGCCAAATCTGATGCAGCTTTTCTTGCATTTTCCTCAACTTCGTGACGTTTCTGCTCTAAATCTACCATCAAATCTTCAAATGATTTATCGTTTTCAGACAATCGACCCTTTGCATCGGAAATTAATTCACTAGGAATTCCAAGTTTTGATGAAATTGCAAATGCGTTTGATTTTCCCGGTACACCGATAATTAATCGATAAGTTGGACTTAAAGTTTCCAAAGAAAACTCACAAGAAGCATTTTCTACTCCCTCTGTTGAGAGTGCATATACCTTTAATTCGCTGTAATGGGTGGTAGCCATTGTGCGAACATCAAGCATATGAAGTCTGTCCAAAATAGACTGTGCAAGTGCAGCACCCTCTTTTGGGTCTGTACCAGCACATAGCTCATCTATAAGAATCAAAAACTGTGGTACTTTCTCTTTTGTGTTTTTACCATAGATTACTTTGGAATTCTTGAAGTCTTTCTTATTTTTAGCTAATAGCTCTTCCGTCTCATGTGAATAGCTTCCACCATTGATTGCCTCTAAAATGTGGACAATGTTAACCATATGAGATGAGAATGTTGATAATGACTGTTCAATTGATTGTTCATCACCAATATCTGCATAGATATCATCAAATACAGCCACCTGGCTTCTGTCCTTTACTGGAATATGAAGTCCAGCCTGAGCCATCAGTGTAAGCAAGCCACATGTTTTTAAGGATACTGTTTTACCACCTGTATTTGGTCCTGTAACAAGAAGTAAGTTGTAGTCCTCGCCTAATTTAATATCAGTAGCCACTACCTTTTTAGGGTCAAGTAGTGGATGTCTAGCACCTCTGAGATTTACGATTCCATCTTCGTTGAATTCTGGGCTTGTAGCATTAAGCTCAACAGCATAGCGACCCTTTGCAAGGATGAAATCGATTTCTGTTAATAACTCAAAGTTTCTAATGATGCCTTCGGCTGATGCTGCAATTCGGTTAGAGATGTCTGCAAGAATTCTTTCAATCTCATCCTGCTCTCTTACCTGAAGCTCACGCATCTCGTTGTTTAAATCAACTGCCTGCATTGGCTCAATAAAGAATGTAGAACCTGTTGATGACTGGTCGTGAACCATACCTGGTACTCTGGATTTGTAATCAGAACGAACTGGGAGGCAGTATCTACCCTGTCGCATTGTAACTACAGGCTCCTGTAAATAGCCTCGAGTTGTTGAATTGTTGAGAAGAGAATTCATTACGCTCTTGATTTTGTCATTTGTGCGCTGCATTCCCTTTCTAATATCAAAAAGTGCTGTGCTGGCATCATCTGCTATAGTCTCCTCATCAATGATGCATCGACGAATCTCGTTTAATATAGCAACCTCTGGTGAAAGGCCATTAAAGTAGAAACTAAGGGCATCCTCTTCCTCCATCTGTTTACCATATGCAGATACACGCTTTGTTACCTCAAGCACTGATGCAACAGCCAGTATCTCTTCTATAGTTAGAGTTGACCCCAGTTCAAGTCGTGCAAGTGATGAACGCAAATCTGTAGTACCGCTGGCACTAACATCTCCAACCTTTATAAGTCGATTGAAGGCACAGGCTGTTTCCTTTTGAAGTGTCTCAATCTCCTCTCTATCATTAATTGGAAGAAGCTGCTGGCAACGAAGCTTTCCAGATTCGCATGTAGCTAACTCTGATAATCTATTTATAATTTTGTCGTATTCTAGTGTTTTTAATACTTTTAGATTCATTACTTTACTCCTAATATTTTTCAACATGAAGTGTACCATTTTACATGACATTTGTCACATAACATAGTGACTCATTTCACTGTTTATGACTATTTATTCAATGTATTATAATTCTAGAATTTAAATTTCACGTAATTCAAAAGGAGATATGAAAAATATGAGTCAGAGTATTGTAAAAATCGATAATCTAGTTAAACGATATGGGGACAATGTGGCTGTAGACCATTTTTCATTAAATATAGAAGAAGGAGAAATCCTTGGACTTCTCGGTCCTAACGGCTCCGGTAAAACCACAACAATAAATTGCCTTCTTTCTCTTCTAAGCTTTGATAAAGGCGAGATTGAAATCTTTGGCCAGGAAATGAGCCCCGTTGCTTACAATATTAAATCCCAGATTGGTGTTGTAATGCAAAATGTTGCTGTAATCAACACTTTGAATGTATACGAAAATGTTGATTTCTTCTGCGGCTTATACGTCAATGATAAAGCACTCAGAAAACAATATGTTGAAGAGGCACTAGATTTTACAGGCCTTATGGAATACAAAAAATACAAGCCTAAAAATCTCTCAGGGGGATTGCTAAGAAGACTTAACATCGCTTGTGGAATTGCCCACAAGCCAAAGCTAATAATTTTTGATGAGCCAACAGTTGCTGTAGATCCTCAAAGCCGAAACGCAATTCTAGAGGGCATTAAGAAAATGAATAAACAGGGGGCAACAATTATTTATACCTCTCATTATATGGAAGAGGTTGAGGCCCTTTGCTCAAGAGTAATCATTATGGATCATGGCAAAAATGTTGCTAACGGTACTTCAACAGAGCTAAAATCCACTCTTATTAACAGAGAATCAATTCGCATTGGTTTACCTAATAAATCACCAGAAATTCTTAATGGATTAAAGGAAATCAATCATGTTTATAAGGTAAAGGAAGATGGCGATGACGTTATTATCAAGTGTGATGGCGGAGAACATAATCTTGTTCACGTTCTTAGCTACCTAACAGACAACAACATTCCATTCGGTCATGTAACCACAGAACTACCTACTCTAAATGATGTTTTCTTGGAAATCACAGGAAAGGAGCTTAGAGATTAATGTTCGGAAGAATTTTCGTTTATAAATTAAAAGAGATTACCCGAAATCGCTACAACGTAGGCTGGAATTTTATTTTCCCAATTGTACTTGCAACTGTTTTCTACCTTGGATTTGGAAATCTAATAAAGAATGATCCGGATAGTTTTTCCACCATTGAGGCAGGCTACGTTAACACTGTTGGGGACGCATCGCCCTTTGAAGCTGTACTTACGGAATTGTCCGAGGACTCAAAAGATCAGGTGGCAGTGCTGTCTATTCACAAATACAATTCCAAAGAGGAAGCCCTTAAAGCCCTGGATTCCGGAGATATCTCAGGAATATATTTGGAGTCTGAAGATGGCATCGAAACCTTTGTTTCCAAAAATGGCATCACCGCTACTACCCTTAATCAAATTGTAAGGGAATATGAAAATAAAAAGACCATTATTGAAACAGTGGCAGAAGAGCACCCAGAAAACCTTCCTACCACAATAGGTATGGTTATGGATAACATTTCCACAGTTGAAAGATATGATTTTGGCACTAATACCTCACCTTATATTCAGTACTTTTTCGCTCTCATCGCAATGTCCTCGCTGTTTAGTTCATGGATTAGCACAGATATATTAGAAGGTATATGTGCAAACATGACCGAGCAAGGCAAGCGCTTTGAGTGCTCTCCTACTAACAAGCTAATGGCTATTTCCGCAGGTATTTTGGCAGCACTAACCCTCCAATCTGTCACTAATGCAATCGTGGTTGTTTACGTGCAGGAAATACTAAAAATTGACTTTGGTGCTCCACTATGGAACGTCCTACTACTTACAACACTAGGTAGTGCTTTAGGTGTTTCTGCAGGAGTGCTCATTGGCTCTTTCATAAAGAATAGCCACCTGTTAGTTGTTGTCCCTCTTTGCTTTACAATGACCTGCTCATTTTGCAGCGGCCTCATGTGGCATCAGGTCAGACAAGTCATCGAAAACAATTGCCCATTACTAAACAGAATCAACCCTGCTTCACTTTTAGTTGATAGCCTATTCACACTTTCAACCTATGGTCGCACAGAGACTTATTACCGAGACGTAGCTATTATGTGTTCAATGATTGTAATTAGTCTTCTAGTAAGTGCATTCCTTTTAAGGAGGAGAAAATATGTCAGTCTTTAAAGCCATACTAAAATCATTAAAGGCCAATATCATGACTATAATTGTTTACCTTACCATATTCACAGTCTTTGGAAATATGCAGGCTAAAGCCAATGCTTCTACACAGGATACAGCCTTTGAAGAAGTTACAGTCACCGTAGCTGTAACAGATAATGATAATTCAACCCTCAGCAAGGCCGTTGTTGATTATCTAGAGGAAACTCAAAATGTGGTTTCACCAAAAACTGATGACCCAATGATAATGAACGACAATGCTCGCTTTTCAATCTATGATTATGCATTAATTATTCCTGAGGACTTTGAGTCAAAAGTATTATCAGGAGATACTGAAAATCTCCTGACTTATATTGCCCCTGGAACTACTGCTTCACAATTCCTTTTAACTGAGAAGCTTAATGACTATTTACAGGACATTGTGATATATTTAAATAGTGGTTATAGCGAAGCTGAGGCAATTTCTCTCACCCATGAACAGATGATACAGCTCAACGAAACAAAGGCCACTATAATAGATGAATCTGATAAGAATCACCGCTCATTTTTCGCAGGAATGTTTTTATTCAATGGCTACACTCTATTGATGATTCTTAGTATATGCTGTGCAACAGTTGTTACTTTCATGAAAAACAAGGATGTTAGCAACCGCATTTCTGTTAGTGGAATGCACTTCTTTACCAGGAATGCAGCTGCAATCGGCGCGGTTTTCTTTATCGGCACTATCCTTACTACCTTTGCTATTTTAGTTATTCATGTGATGGGTTCAGTAAACGATAACAAGTTTTTGTTCTACGCTATTGATACCTACTCTCTTATGTTTGTAGGCCTTGGATTGGCATATTTCATTTGTTCACTAACAGCCAATGAGAACCTAATAAATATGGTTGCCAACATGGTTGTCCTTTCAATGAGCTTCCTTTGCGGAGTATTCGTTGACACGCAATTTTTATCCTCTTCAATAATAAAGGTTGCGCATTTTATGCCTCTTTACTGGTACACCACAGCTATCAAATTTATAAATGACAACCCAGTTGGAAATATCTGGTGCGGCAAATTCGCTACTTATCTAGTTATCGAAATTCTCTTTGCCCTGGTATTTTTTACAGCTGGAATGATTGTATCTAGAAAAAAGGAACAATATGCTATTTGATGTTATCATCCGTTTTTTGACGGCATTAGGATTAACTCTACTTATAAATGCAAAGGGCATTACAACCACTACAGTTGTAATGTCTATTTGCATTTTTTTAATACTTCAAATCAGTCTCCTTATAGACAATAAAATCATTTACTCAACACTGACTGCTATTCCTTTTATATTTTCCCTTATTTATTTTTTGACGTTTGATTATTCACCACTTCTGATATGCTTTTTGTTTCTACTTGCAGGCTTTACATTTATATCGCTTTTTCTTTATGAAAAGCTACTTGAATGCAAGAAGCTTTTATATCGCACCCGTGACGACAGCAAAGAATTAGAAGAAATATTACAGGATAAAAATAAAAGACTTATGTCCGAGCAGGACCAGCAGGTTCATTTGGCTACTCTAGCGGAACGCAATCGTATAGCAAGAGAAATCCATGACAATGTCGGCCACCTGCTTTCCAGAGCCATACTCCTATTAGGAGCCATTACTGTAGTAAACAAGGATGAAAATCTAACACCGCAGCTTGATATGTTATCTGCCACTTTAGACGAATCTATGGCAAAGATGCGTTCTTCTGTTCACGATTTACACGATGACTCAATTGATTTACAAAAGAATTTTACAGAAATCATCGGAGAACTAAAAAATTTCTCCATAACCACTGACTTAGATATTGATGAATCGATTCCTACCAATATCAAGCTTTCGCTAATTGGAATTTTAAAGGAAGCCGTCACCAACATACTCAAGCATTCAAACGGCGACAGCGTTTCCATCATTCTACAACGAAACTACAGCTTCTGCACCATTTCAGTTTCAGACAACGGAACCTTATCTGACAACGCAATCAAACGAATTAATTCTGATGATTACGAGGGCATAGGGCTTGAGAATATAAAAAACAGGGCACGCTCCCTTGGTGGAGATGCCTACTTCTACACAAATGATGGATTCACTATATTTGCTAGACTTCCATACAGCATGAACGAAAAATAAAGAACATGGGAGATGTTTTTATGGATACCAAAAAAATTTTGTTAATAGACGATGATGAACTAATCACAATGTCCTTAGAAATGATAATTAATGCCGAAGAAGGCTTTTCAGTTATTGGTAAAGGCAACAGTGGCGAAGAAGCCATAAAGCTTTTTGACCAACACTCCCCTGATCTCCTGCTAATGGACATCAGAATGGAAAACACAAATGGATTAGAAGCAGCTGAACAAATCTTGGCAAAGCATCCAGATGCAGTCATCCTATTCCTTACCACATTCTCAGACGACGAATACATTGTAAAGGCCCTAAAGCTTGGCGTACGCGGCTATCTCCTCAAACAGGACTACAAGTCCCTACCCGTAGCTTTACATGCCGCCATCGACGGCCAAAGCGTCTTTGGAGGTGCCATAGTCGACAAGCTTCCCGCCCTTATGTCCTCTACCACTTCCAGCACCGGCTTCGACTACAAAGGAAGCGACATCTCCGAAAAAGAATACGAGGTCATCCAACTCGTAGCCGAAGGCTACTCAAACAAGGAAATCGCCCAAAAGCTTTTCCTCTCCGAAGGCACCGTACGAAACTACCTCTCAGCCATCCTGGAAAAGCTACAACTCCGAGATCGCACCCAACTGGCCATCTTCTACCTGAAGAACGCCAGCACCTAGCCCTTACTATTCACTGTTCTCAAGGTATACAAAGCCAGCCCCTCTAGCCAAGCCCTCTAGGTATTTCCCAGGCATCATTGGAGCAAAATGTTAGTTTTTCTTAAGCTGCATGTGGAGCTTTATGTGGGTGTACTTTCATCGATTTTGCACTTCGAAACCACTGTATGCCACAAAAAAGACACTTATAGTATATTTATAAACTCTTCTACACATGTCTTAGGATAATTGTGTTTCAGGTTACGTTCACTAAGGAAAATAACAAAGCAGGTTTTGTAGATTTAAGTACCGGTCTCTAGTTCAGTCCGTTTCACTGTCGACCTTGGGCTGCCGTCCATGGCAGCCCATACTTAAATCTTTCAAAACCTGCTTTTATTTTCCTAAGTTCACTCCAATTCACACAATTATCTCTAAGAATGTGCTAGAAGAGTTTTATATTAAGGTATTTTCAGTGTCTTTTTTAGGCATACTGTGGTGACAGAAGTGCAAAAAGTGGAAAGAACACCCACGAATAAATAAAGCGACACGCAGCTTCTAGAAAAACAACATTTTGTGACTGTGCCGGGAAATACCTAGAGGGCTTGGCTAGAGGGGCTGGCTTTTGTAGCTAACAGGGGCCTGTGAATAGTAAGGGCTAGGTGGCATATTAAAAGGGCTGGAGATGATCCAGCCCTTGGGTGCTATTCTTGGTTTTTGATTTCGATGTAGGATTTGACGACTTTTATCAGTTTGTCGTAATCCATTTTGCCTGTGTCTAGGCAGAAATCGTAGTTTCGTGCGTCGTTCCAGTCGCGGCCTGTGTAGTATCGATAGTAGTCGGCACGATGCTTGTCGATGTCATGCATTCGCTTGAGCAGTTCTTCGTCAGTTCCGCTTACTTGCTTGCGAAGACGCTCTAGACAATCCTCCTCTGAAGCATAAAAGAAAAGTGACAGTACATAAGGTCTATCCCTGAGGATAAAGTCGGCACAACGACCTACAAATATACAGCTCTGAGTATTGGCAATTCGTTTGATTACATCTGCTTGGAGCTCAAATAAGTTGTCGTCTGATGTAAATGCTGCGTACTCAGGTGTTAATGGCATGCCCTTGTACTTGCCTTTTGTTGATAAGAAAATCTTTCGGACAGTCTCATCAACTTGACCAAATAGCTCTTCGTTAATACCACTTTGGTCTGACGCCATTCTAAGAATCTCTCTGTCATAGACCGGAATCCCCAATTCCTTAGAGAGCTTCTTTGCTAATGTCAAACCTCCAGAACCATAACTCCTTGCAATTGAAATAACTAGCTTCTTGTCTTCCATGCTCACCCCTCCAATTGAATGCATTCTTAAATGCTTAAGAAATGCTTATTCACCAAGGTATGCTTTTTTGATAGAGTCATCATTCATAAGCTGCTTTGCATCACCTGAAAGAACTATATTTCCTGTCTCAAGCACATATGCTCTATCTGCGATAGCAAGTGCTTTTTTTGCATTCTGCTCTACCAATAGTACCGTGGTGCCTGCATCAGAAATTGACTGAATGATATTAAAAATCTCATCAACATAGATTGGAGAAAGTCCCATAGATGGCTCATCCATAAGAACAATACTTGGATTGCTCATAAGAGCTCGGCCCATAGCTAACATCTGCTGCTCGCCTCCAGAAAGTGTTCCTGCAAGCTGATTCTGACGTTCCTTGAGTCGTGGGAAGCTTTCATATACCTTTTCATATGTATCAGCAATTTCTGTCTTGTTACCTCTAGTATAAGCCCCCATTTTCAAGTTTTCAAGCACTGTTAAGCCTGGAAAAACTCTACGTCCCTCAGGCACGTGTGCAAGGCCCATAGACACGATTTTATGCCCTGGTACTTTAGTAATATCTACGTCATTTAATAGGACTTGGCCTGAAGCAGGAGTTAGCATTCCCGAGATAGTCTGAAGTGTAGTTGTCTTTCCTGCACCGTTTGCACCTATAAGAGCAATTACCTCTCCCTTATTAACTTCAAAGCTTATTCCCTTAAGAGCTTGAATAACTCCATAATTTACAACTAAATTTTCTACCTTTAACATTTAACACCTCAAATAATTTACGCTATATAAGGCTAGCTTATTCTCCCAAATATGCCTTGATTACCTCCGGGTCATTCAAAACATCACTAGTATTGCCCTGTGATAAAACACTACCGAAATTCAATACTGTAAGCTTCTCACAAATACCTGACACAAGCTTCATATCGTGTTCAATCAATAAGATTGTGGCATTGAATTCTTTTCTAATTAAGGCAATTGTATTCATCAAATCTCTTGTTTCATTTGGGTTCATACCAGCTGCTGGTTCGTCCAAAAGAAGAAGCTTTGGATTAGTAGCAAGGGCTCTAGCTATTTCAAGCTCACGCTGCTTTCCATATGGTAGGTTTGATGCTAATATACTGGCTTGCTTGTCTAGTCCAAACACAGAAAGGATTTCAAGAGCCTTTTTATCCATTTCTTTTTCAACCTTAAAAAATTTTGGTAATCGGAAGAGCCCTGTGGCTGTGCCATATTCAAAGGAATTGTGTAATCCAATTTTTACATTATCAAGAACAGTCTGATCGCCAAAAAGTCGAATATTTTGGAATGTTCTTGCTATACCAGCTTTGTTAATTTCTGCTGTTTTCTTTCCGGTAATGTCTTTACCATCTAGGAAAATTTTTCCATCGGTAGGCTTGTAAATTCCTGTTAACATATTGAAAACAGTAGTCTTTCCTGCACCGTTAGGACCAATTAAACCATATAATTCGCCCTGCTCAATAGAGAGATTAAACTCATCTACAGCTCTAAGACCTCCAAAGGAAATGCCTAGGCTATTTACTTCTAGTAAACTCATTTAGCGCACCTCCTTAGTCTTTTTAAATTTATTAACAATGGCACTAGTTGTAAGTCCATATTTTTCACGCCACTTCAAAATAGCTGGTGCCCAGTTAAATAGCATAAGTAAAATAAGAACGATTGAATAAATCAACATACGGTATGTCTGTAAATCTCTAAGAAGCTCTGGAAGCATAGTAAGTACGGCTGCTGCAATTACAGAACCTGAAATATTACCGATTCCACCTAATACTACATAAACTAGAATCATGATAGACATGTTGTAGCCAAAGTTATTTGTGTTGGCAACAAGCATATTAATATTATGTGAATAAAGCACACCACCAACTCCTGCAATGGCTGCTGAAAGTGTAAAGGCAATAAGCTTGTACTTTGTAATAGGAAGACCTACTGTCTCTGCTGCAATCTGATTATCTCTGATTGCCTTAACTGCTCGTCCTGTTCTTGAATTGACAAAATTGTGAACCACGATAAGGGCTAAAATCAAAAGAAGAACAGCAAGTGTAAAGGTAGATTGTCTAGGGGTTCCAGTGATACCCTGGGCACCATTTAAAATAAGCTTTCCATCAGGCTCAAGACCTAATGACATCATATCCTTTATAGATGCATGAACACCTCTTGAGTCCACACCTACATATAAAACTGTAATAACAGTTTTTATAATTTCACCAAAGGCAAGTGTAACGATTGCTAAGTAGTCACCGCTAAGTCTAAGAACAGGGATTGCAATTAAAAATCCAAATAAAGCAGCCATCACAGTGCCAATAACAATTGCTAAAAAGAATCTTGGTCCATCCGGAATAACGTCCATGAAGGTTTTTGAAAAGAATGCAGATGAAAATGCACCTACGCACATAAAACCTGCATGTCCAAGAGAAAGCTCTCCTAAATAACCAACGCAAAGATTTAATCCAACTGCAACTAATGAGTATGCACAAACTGGTACCAAAAGTCCTTTCATTAAGGAGCTAAGATTACCTGTGCCATCCATAATACAAACGATAATGTATATTAGCGCTATAACTGAAATAGATGTTATTAACTTTTGTGTAGATTTATTTAATTTCTTCATGCTCCCACCTACACTTTCTCTTTAATCTGCTTGCCTAAGATACCTGTAGGCTTAACTAGTAAAACAATTATAAGAACAGCAAAAACGATAGCATCTGCTAACTGGCTTGAAATATAAGCCTTTGCTAAAATCTCAATAATTCCAAGTAACAATCCACCAACTAATGCTCCAGGAATTGATCCGATTCCACCAAATACCGCTGCAGTAAATGCTTTGATACCTGGCATTGAGCCTGTATATGGTGTTAATGATGGATATGAGCTACAAAGCAATGCACCAGCAATAGCAGCTAGTCCTGAACCAATTGCAAAGGTTAAGGAAATTGTGGCATTTACATTGATACCCATAAGCATTGCTGCGTCTCTGTCCTCTGACACCGCTCTCATTGCCTGACCTGGCTTTGTGTATTTAACAAACCACATTAGTGCAGCCATGATTACCAAGCAAACAACAATAGTAACAATTGCATTACCAGTAATTCTAAGCTGTCCACCTGCAAATGAAAGGCCCTCCCAACTAATTACAGATGTGAAGGATACAGGATTTGAACCAAATATCATTAATGCAATATTCTGTAGAAAATAACTAACGCCAATGGCAGTAATTAAAACTGCTAGGTTAGTTGCCTTTCTTAGTGGAGCATATGCAATTTTTTCGATTACCATTCCAAGAACAGTACAACATATAATAGATAAGATTATTGCAATTGGAATAGGCAACCCCGTATTGGACATTGTCATAAATACCACATATGCGCCAATCATAATAACATCGCCATGAGCGAAGTTCAGCATCTTAGCAATACCATAAACCATGGTATATCCAAGAGCTATTAAGGCATATACACTTCCTAAACTTAATCCATTAATAAGATAAGTTAAAAATCCCATAACTAAAACTCTCTTTCAGAAAATTAATTGCGATGCAGCTCACCTACGTAGTAGTGAAGTTGCATCGCCTTTGATACAGTATATTATTTATGCGAGTGGATAACTCGAGTATCTGTAACTTTTAGATTTGCTGTTTTACTCGAGTATCTGTATTCTCTAAGTGAGCTGGTAGCTCACAAGCTCTTATATTTCTTCAGCGAGACATTTTAGTCGAGCTAAGAAATCATAAGGCTTGTGAACGTAACCAGCGGACTTTAGTATAACCAGCAGACTTTATTCTGCAGATACGTATCCACCGTCTTTGATGATGACAGCCTTAGGTGCCTTTGAAACTTCACCAGCATCATTCCATGTCATGTTCTCACCTGTAAGTCCATTGTATGATACCTGCTGAATCTGTGCGATAAGTGCATCGCAGATTTCTTCGTTAGAAGCCTCTGGTGTAAGGTTAGCTGCCTCAAGAGCTTCCTTTAAGATGTAAACTCCATCATAAGCATCTGCTGCAAACTGGTTAGGTGTGCCACCGAACTTCTCATCATATGCCTTTACGAATGCCTGTGTTGCCTCATCCTCAGCATCTGCTGCGAATGGTGTAAGAAGATATACGCCTTCAGCACGACTTACGTCGAAGTTTTCAACATCAAGAAGTCCATCAAATCCGTCTACACCGAACATTGTAGGAGCATATCCCATCTGATTAGCCTGTGTAAGAACGATTGAACCTTCTGTGTAGTAGAATGGAAGGAATAAAAGGTCAGCGCCTGCATCCTTACATTTCTGAAGCTGTGTTGTGAAATCCTTGTTTGAATCAGCTGTAAATGCCTCTGCTGCAACAATTTCAAGTCCCTGTGCCTGTGCCTCTGTGGCAAAATTCTGATAAACACCTGATGAATATGGATCAGAGCTATCATAGATAACACCAATCTTTGTTCCTAGGTTATTATCAGCAATATAATCAGCTGAAACCGTTCCCTGGTTTGGATCTGAGAAACAAACCTGGAATGTATTATCATTTCCCTCTGTTACGCTTGTTGATGAAGCTGATGGTGTAAGCTGGAAGATTCTGTCATTGTATGTCTCAGCTGAAACTGCTGCACAAGCACCTGAAGTAACTGTACCCTCGAGAATCTGCATTCCCCAGTCCTTAAGTGTGTTGTATGCATTTACTGACTTCTGTGGGTCAGCCTCGTCATCCTGGAAATTGAATGAAATCTGATATCCGTTGATACCGCCATCTGCATTGATTTCGTCAACTGCTAACTGAATAGCATTCTGTACACCCTGTCCATACTGAGCAGCACTACCTGTAATAGGTCCAATACCGCCAATTCTCCATGTAAGTTCCCCTGATGTATCAACATTATCTGTTCCTGATGTGCTGCTACTATTGCCACAGCCAGCAAATAATGATGTAGCCATTGCTGCACAAAGTGCAAAACTAATTGCTTTCTTCATATCATACCTCCTATTTTCTGCAAAACATTTAGTGTCCGGTTTGATTATTTAACACTTTAACACTTTAGTTTGTAAAATTGCTTTGAAGATATAATAAATCTTGTTTAAATTATTTGCAAGGAAATTTTTGTAAAAACAAAACAAGTATCTTGAAAATCAAGATACTTGCTATTTACAGAAGCCTAAAGCTCTGAACTTTTATTTATTGTAATTTATCTCACTAACCTGCCCTAGTGGTAATTTTTCTTCATCTAGAATTAAAATTCCAAAGGCTGTTCTCTTCAGCTCAAGCACTTCTCGTCCCACTGCAAAAAACATTCTTTTGACCTGATGAAATTTCCCCTCATGTATAGTTATGTAACAGGTATTACCACCTTCATACTCAACTGTAGCTGGAGCTGTCGGCTCTCCCTCTCCTATATGAACCCCTTCCTCAAGGGCTTTAATATTTTCTTCCGTTAATCCACCGTCTAAGGTAACAAAATATGTTTTATCCACATGCTTCTTAGGAGACAACATATCATGAGCCAATTGACCATCGTTAGTTATTAATAGTAATCCTGTTGTGTCCTTATCAAGTCGCCCCACTGGAGAAAGCCCTCTAGGTGCATCAGGAACCTGACTATAAAAAACATCCATAACTGTTTTTTCATGGGCATCCTCTGTTGCGGTGATAACTCCCTTAGGTTTGTTGATAACATAGTATGAAAATTTTTTATATGTGAATTCTTTACCCTGATAGGTTATGGTCACTGCATTTTCATCTACTTTTTCTTCCGGCTTACCTGCCTTTTTTCCGTCCACAAAAATAAGGCCCTTCTTTAGAAGAGCCTTAACTTCAGACCTTGTTCCGATATTTAATTCTACCAAAAGCTTGTCTAATCGCATTAATATGAAATTACCTCGTATCCATCCTCTGTAACAAGTACCTGGTATTCCCACTGTGCAGATGGCTTGCCATCAAGAGTAGAAACCTCCCAGCCGTTGTTAGGATCTGTCTTTATTTTCTGTGTACCCATGTTAATCATAGGCTCGATTGTAAACATAAATCCTGGAACCATAAGCATCTCTGTACCTGGAAGTGTGTTGTAGCCAACCCATGGCTCCTCATGGAATTCAAGACCAACACCATGGCCACCAATCTCACGAACTACCTGATAGCCATTGGCATGAGCATGCTCACAAATAGCTGCTCCAACGTCACCTAAAAATCCCCAAGGCTTAACCTGTGCTAAACCCAGGTCACAGCACTCCTTTGTAACCTCAACTAATTTCTTAGTTTCTGGATCTACATCACCAATCATAAACATTCTTGAAGAATCTGAATAATATCCATCAAGAATAGTCGAACAGTCAACATTTACAATATCGCCACTTTTAAGAATAACATCATCAGATGGGTAACCATGACATACCTGGTCGTTTACTGATGTACATACACTATATGGGAATCCCTCATAGTTAAGAGGTGCAGGAATTCCGCCCATTTTTGTAGTTGTATCATAAACAATTTTGTCAATTTCTGAAGTAGGCATTCCCTCATGAATAGCCTCTGCTACGGCATCAAGACATGCCATATTAATAACTGCAGACTGTCTAATTTTCTCAATCTGCTCCGGTGTCTTAATCAAATCGTGTGTAGGTACCTTGTGTCCCTTTACCTCAAAGCTATAGATTTTTCTATCGAATGCTTCGTGACACTGCTTATACTTACGACCGCTACCACACCAGCAAGGGTCGTTTCTATTAATTTTTATCATTTCTATTGCCTTTCTACTTTTCCTTCTTTTTCTTGTCCTCATTTGTTAGACCATTAATATAATTGAGAGAAGAATGTTCTAATGTAATATCGCCTAAAACAAAACGCTTCCACAGTTTATTGTTAATAGTAACTGTGTGTTCATTAAGCATCTGTTCGTAGTAATAACCATCATAGTTGTATGCGGCAAAGCTAGGGCCCTTTTCCTGAGCCAGTTTCGTCTGATACTTTTCTGCAACTGCTGCTATCCTAATCTGCTCATTAATTGTGTCTTCATCACATGGCAGATGTTCCCATTGGGCATCATACAAATCTTCCCAAAAATCTGTGATAGCAAACTGCAAATCTTGTTCCTCACTATCTGTGAGAGTGTCTAAACCTTCTTCAACGGCCAGCGTATAAAACAAATGGTCATGTATCACCATTCCCATAACAGCGTCCTTTGCTTCACGTTGGATGAAGGTATCATTTGTGTGCATGTTCCAATAATCCTTTGGTGAATCAGGATTATAAATTCTTGCCTGCTCTTCTACCTTTTGTTCCTCATACAAAATATAGAATCCCAGGTCTGCAAATGTAATGTTCTCGGAGTCCACTGTCACAGCAGTATCCTCCAGATGCTCGAAATAGTCCAGCTTGTTTCTATTAGAATCCAATCCAAAAAGTGCGTATGACACAACCGCTACGCACAATGCCAAACCTATAACTTTTACGAGCATACCTTTTCTCATAGTACTCTTCGAATAGTAATAATTGAATGACAGTTAACTGAACGATAATTTGTAATACCTGTTGCTGTACTTTGGGCTTCAACAATAAGACCGCCGCCAGCATAAATAGCCACGTGACCTGGATAACACACAATATCACCCGGCTGAATATAATTGTAACTAACTTCCTGTCCAACGCTTCTGAATGAGCCTGAGGTCATTCGAGAACCATAGGTAATTCCAAAGTTTGCAAGTACTCCTTGTACAAATCCGGAACAATCACATCCATTAGTCAAGGATGTACCGCCCCAAACATAAGGGTTACCTACAAAGGAATTAGCGTATGAAACCACGCTAGAACCACTGATTCCAGTAGAATAGCCTGGGTTCAAATCTCCATTAACATTATAACCACTATAACCTGCTGAAACACTAGCGGTAGATGAGCCACTATTTTGTGCTCTGGCAGCTGCTTCTCTGGCAGCTCTAAGGGCAGCCTCTCTAGCGGCAATTTCTTTTGCCTCTTTGAGCTCTGCATCCAAATCATCCATCTCGCCTCTCTTTTCAGCGGCAACAGCTTCTAGCTCACTTTCCTGAGCAGCAAGCTCTGATTTAGCCTCTTCCAATGAAGCCTGCTCATTTTCAAGAGCAGTAGCCAATTCTTCAATTTCTGCTATTGTAGCAATAAACTGGTCTAGCTTTTCTCTATCATATTCATAAACACTATTAGTGTAATCAAGCTTGTTCAAAAACTGAGTGATACTACCTGACTCAATAAGCATCTCGAAAACACTAGGTGATGGTGTCTCATAATTATATTTGATTCGAAGCTTCATGGCTTCGTACTGTGCATCTCTCGCAGCCTGTGCACTCTCTAAATTTGCCTGAGTCTCCTCGATTTCAGCCTCTGTACTAGCTATCTCAGCCTCTAATTCTGCAATTTGGCTAACCACTGCATAAATATCCGCATCTATTGCATCTATCTCATCCTGTAAGGCATCCTGCTCAGCCTCAATCTCCGAAACCGATCTAGTGGCCTGCGAAACCGTGGTGTCGGAAGCCACCAAGCAAGCCGTGACGCCTAAACAAAGTACTACTTTACATAATCTTTTATATCTCATAAACACTATCTCCGAAGTAAGTCAATATGTAGTGCAAATTCTCATAATCCCTCCATATTATGATACAAGTTGTAGTTACTCTTTTCAACAGAAAAAAGCCTTTTGCAATTCACAGTTCCCTTCTTCGGGTACTAGCCAGCCCCCGTAGATCTTGGTCTCCATGCATGCCTATGCACAGTCACAAAATGTTGATTTTCTAATAGCTGCGTGTCACTTTTCTATTGGTGGGTGTTCTTTCCACTTTTTGCACTTCTGCTACCACAGTGTGCCTATAAAAGACACTCGTAAACAAAATTAATTTACTCTTCCAGCACATTCTTAGAGATAATTGTGTGAATTGGAGTGAGCTTAGGAAAATAAAAGCAGGTTTTGAAAGATTTAAGTATGGGCTGCCATGGACGGCAGCCCAAGGTCGACAGTGAAACGGACTGAACTAGAGACCGGTACTTAAATCTACAAAACCT
>JAEEGH010008528.1_pt1 | contig 24196 bp, 21 predicted proteins | sample 9134181 | NCBI WGS metagenome assembly JAEEGH01 (sample SAMN16246544, study PRJNA631951) | gut metagenome | biome: gut microbiome; feature: rumen; material: DP-attached | host: Bos | place: Iran: Karaj | collected 2018-10
CGTGAAGGCCGCGACAACTGGAACGCCATCGACCCCAACTTCGTCATCGACGATCAGGATCAGCCCTGGCTCGTGTGGGGTTCTTTCTGGGACGGCATCCAGCTGGCCCGCCTCGACACGACGATGCATATCGCCAAGGGCGAAAAGCCCCGCACCATCGCCCGCCGTTACAATCTCGCGGATCCGGAGGCAAAGAACGCCCTTCCGGTGAATCCCAATCCTCCGAAGAATCCCACATCCGACTTTGCCGGGCCTAACGCCATCGAAGCTCCCTTCATCTTCAAGCACGACGGCTGGTATTACCTCTTCGTCTCTTGGGACTACTGCTGTCAGGGTGCCAAAAGCACCTATCGTGTGGCCGTAGGCCGTAGCAAGAACGTCGAAGGCCCCTATCTCGATCGTGAGGGACGTGATATGTGCTATGGCGGTGGAAACCTCTTCATCGAGGGCGATAAGAAGGCCTTCGAGGCAGCCGGCCACTGTGCCGCCTACACCTTTGACGGCCAGGACATCTTCATCTGTCATGGTTATAGCATCGCCCATCAGGGGGCCTCGATCCTCATCCAGCGTCCTATCCGTTGGACGTCAGACGGCTGGCCGACATTGGAATAAAGGTGAAAAGGTGAAAAGGTGAAAAAGTGAAATATTAAAAAATTAAGGAATGATGATAAATATAAGAACAAAGGTAAAGGGCTTGGTGATAGGTGTTTCACTTTTTCACCTTTTCACCTTTTCACCTTTAGCACATGCACAGTCGTGGACGGCTGACAATGGTAATGGCACCTATACCAATCCGCTGTTCTACGACGAGTTCTCCGACCCCGACATCCTCCGAGTAGGCGATGACTACTATCTCGCCGGCACGACGATGCACACTGTGCCAGGACTTGTCATCCTCCATTCCAAAGACCTCGTCAACTGGGAGAACATCAGCTATTGCTTTGATCGTTTCGACTTCGACGACGATGCTTTCTCGCTGAAGAACCACCAGGAAATCTACGGTCAGGGTGTCTGGGCGCCAGCTATCCGCTATGCCAACGGGCAGTTCTACGTGTTCACTAACATCAACGGCAAGGGCCTGCAATGCTACACCTCGAAGGACATCCGCGGACCGTGGGAGCACCACAACATGCAGGGACGTATCTACGATCTCAGTGTGCTCTTCGACGACGACGGTAAGATCTACGCCATCCACGGCTATGGTGAGGTGAAGTGTACGGAGCTGAAGCCCGACATGAGCGGTCCCATCGAGGAGACGGAGCGCACCATCATCCCTGAGGGTAATGCCGTCGGCGAGGGCCATCACATGTATAAGATAGGTGGCATGTACTACCTCATCTCTACCGACTACATGCCCAACGGCCGCACCCTCTGCTCCCGTTCCAAGAGCATCTGGGGTCCCTACGAGACCATCACCATCACTGCCGACGAGACCTTCGGCTATCATGCTGCGCCGCTCACCCAGGTGCCTCGCGATGTGAAATACCGCATCGGCGAGGACGGCACGAAGTTCGGCATTCCGGAGGTGGATCGTGATGCCACGGCCTGCACCAACATCCATCAGGGTGGCATCGTCGAGGATCAGAGCGGACAGTGGTGGGCGCTGCTGATGATGGACTTCCACAGCATCGGCCGCACCGTCACCCTTGCGCCCATCACCTGGAAAGACGGCTGGCCCATGCTCGGCCTCGAAGGCAACCTTGGCCGTGCCCCACGTACTTGGCTCAAACCGAATATTCGGGGGAACGGAGGTACGGGGGTACGAGGATACGAGAATACCTCTTTTGCCCCATACAACCGCTGTGATGATTTTGAGTATTCTCGCGCCACCGCACCTTCGCACCACCGCGCCACCGATAAATCCCTCAAGCCCATCTGGCAGTGGAACCACAACCCCGACGACAGCAAATGGAGCCTGAAGAACGGCCGTCTGCGCCTCCAGTCGATGCCCGCCGAACAGCTGATGTGGGCCCGTAACACCCTTACCCAGCGCGTCATCGGCCCCAAGAGCATTGTCACTGTCGAGCTTTATACGAAAGGCATGAAGGACGGCGACGTCGCTGGCTTGGGCAACATCAACGTGCCCTGCTCCTGGATCGGCATTGTTAAAGATGGAAAGGTGAAAGGGTCAAAAGGTGAAGAAGTTTATACTTTACGCTGCTTCGAGCAGGCCACCAACGACACCACAGATATTTCTCTCACCTCTCACCTCTCACCACTCACCTCTAAACTCTACCTCCGCATGGTGGGCGACTACGACAACGACCGTGCCCACTACGAATACTCACTTGACGGCACGCAGTATCAGCAGCTGGGTCGTGAGATGCCCCTGAGCTATCAGCTCATCTCCTTCCAGGGTTCGCGCCACGCCCTCTTTGCCTTCAACCACAAGGGCCTGAAAGGCGGCTATGCCGAATTCGACAATTTCACCGTCGAGGAGCCTCTGGCAGACCGCAGTCAGAACATCCCGCTCGGCAAGACCGTCCGTATCGTCAATCTGGCTACAGGCAAGCCTGCCATCGCGACCACCCACGGACTGCTTTACGACACCGATGCCTCAGACCGTAGTCCCCAGAGCCGTTTCCGAGTCATCGACAAAGGCCAGGGACAGGTCATCCTCCAGTGTGAGGACGGCCGTTATGTCTTCTGCTCCGGCTATGGCATTGCAGGCGATGTCCGCCTGACGGCAGACGAAAAGAAAGCTGAGGTCTTCATGTGGCAGGACTATCTCGACCGCGAGTTCATGCTCATGTCGATGCGCACCCATCGTTACATCGGCAAGAGTCCCACCACCGGCAGTCCCTATTCAATGGATTTCACTGGTGCCGATCCCGCTCGCCGCAACGGCTCCGTCTTCCGCTGGGAAGAGTAAATAGCCTGATAATGTGCCAAGACCTCCCGTTTTCTTTGGAAACACCTGTATATAAAGGATTTTTCGCACGGGAGGTGTTGTTACATGACCTCCCATAGATCTCCCATAGACCTCCCTTCACTCCTCCCTTTGTCCTTAGGCAGGGGAGTTCAGACGGGAGGTCTATGGGAGGTTTGAGGGAGGTCTCCAGAGAAGACCTCCCGTCTTGAAATCCCTATAACCACAGGTGTTTCCAGAAAAATAGGGAGGTCTGATGGCTTTTCTGCTTTGCACCTCTTTTTTCTTGCAATCAGTAGTTCTTTTTTCTCTGTTTCTGGTACGCTGGGAGTTTACCCTATCTAAACTCGGACTTTCCTTAGGGGAAACTCGGACTTTCCTTAGGGGAAACTCCTGAATTCTCGAGAGAATTTCAGAGAAACATGCCACCTTTCTTATAGGAACCAGGCACCTTTCTTGGACTTTGGACTAACCTTTCTTGGCAAAACCACGCTTGTTGTTCGGAGCGCGAAGCCTTGATAATCACAGCAACAAGGCTATAAGGCGCGCAATAGGATCATGCACCATTGCACCCATTCGACAATACTTTTGGTGTTTGAGACTCGCCAGGGCCCCCGAAGCGTATGCATAGGGAACGTTGTGCACGCTTATTGATAAGATGTAAGGGCAAGAACCGTCCCTGTTGCATTATTCGAATATCTTTTTCTTGACTTTTGCAGGGTTGCCTGCAACTACTACATTGTCAGGCACATCCTTTGTGACAACGGCTCCGGCGGCAACGACGGCATTTTTGCCAATAGTTACGCCTGGGCAGATGATGGCCCCGATGCAGATCCAAGCATTCTCCTTGATTGTCACCTTGCCGAAATGGAAAAGGTTGTGCCTGTCGTATAAGTCGTGATCAACCGTCACAATTTTAACCTCGGGTCCAATCAATACGTTGTCCTCTATCACCACCCTCCCTGGAGAAAGTATGGTTGCTCCTTTGTTAATGATCACATTTTTCCCGATAGTCATCCGGCATCCGCAATCACAATAGAAAGGAGAAACAATGGCGACGCTGTCATCAATCTCATGTTGGAACAGTTCTTCCAGCAGACTCTTATAATCAGGATCTGTAGGCTTCTTGGACGAGATCTTCAGGCATAGTTCATGACTCCGTATCATCTCTGCCTCCACATTACGCATACGAGGGTCGGTTTTATAGCCAGAACCAGTGGCATCTATCACATCAAACATACATCTTTATATAATTAATCACAAAACTTGGGGCAAATATAGCGATAATTCTCCACTTTTTAGTATTTTTGCCGAAGAATTTAAGAAGAATTGTGATTATAAGTTATTAGCATTACAGAATGAATTATGGATAGCTTCGTTGATGCATTATTGAGCGGCAAAACCGACAGGATACCTGACGAATACGACTGGTTTGCTCCGCTTATTGGAGACTGGGACTGCGACTATTACGATGAGCCCGAAGAGGGCCGCAATAGGCACGTCAAGGGGGAATGGCTCTTCCGAAGGATTCTGGAGGGCACAGGCGTACAGGACATATTTATTTTCCCGTCTCGAGCTACGAAGGAGACTGAGCCGCAACCCGATGGTGAATATGGCTCGTCGTTCAGGATGTTCAACAAGGTTGAGCGGTGTTACGACGTTGTTTATACCTGCGACCACGCGATGAAAAGGCTCTGCTTCACCAAACAGGGCGACAAACTCGTTGGCAAAGTGCTGTCTGAGGAAAATGCTTTCTGGATTTTCTCCGACATCACTGCAGACAGCTTCCATTGGGAGAACGTGAGGATGAAGGACAACGGGGAGCGATTTTTAGTGTGCGAAATATTCGGGAAGAGGATAAGGTAGCAGCGCATTATGATTGTAAGTATCATTTTAGCAATTTTACTGATGATGAATTCGTGTAACGGACAGACAAGGGAACCCGTCGTGAGGCCTGCCACCCAGGCGAACAGGTTCTACGAGGGCAATGCCCAGAGGCTTAGTCAGGAGGTGGACAGTTTTCTGGCACTTCACAGAGGGAGTGCGGACAGTCGTCGTGTGGCAGCACTCATCGTGCCACATGCAGGTTACTATTATTCGGGCAATGTGGCGGCATCGGCCTATATGGCGCTCAATCCGAAGCAGCCATATAAGCGGATATTTCTGCTTGGCCCCAGCCATCACGAATGGCTCGACGGGGCTTCGGTGAATACTGAGGCTGACTATTATGCTACGCCTTTGGGCAACGTAAAGGTGGACCGTGAGACGGGGATGGCTTTAACGACAACGGATGGCACGGATTTAACGGATTCAGAAAAAGTGTTCTTCTATAGGCCGGAGGCACACGACAGGGAGCATTGCCTGGAGGTGCAGCTGCCTTTCCTGCAACGAAGACTCGGCGATGTGCCGCCCATCGTGCCGATTATTATCTCCACAAACGACTTCCGGAAACTGTCAAGGATGGCAGAGGTGCTCAAACCGTATTTCACGGACGAGAACCTCTTTGTGATCAGCAGCGACTTCTCGCACTATCCGAGGTATGAGGATGCCTATGAGGCGGATGGCAAGACGGGGAAGGCAATCGAAAGTGGTGATGTAGGTCGGTTTATTGCGGCTATCGAGGAGAACGCCCGAAGCGGTAAACGGAACCTGGCGACGAGTGCCTGTGGGGAGTTCGCTATCATCACGCTGATGCTGATGCTTGACAGCATCTATGAGGTGAAGCACCTGATGTACCAGAACTCTGGCGACATTGGTGATACGGACCACAGTCGTGTGGTGGGCTATCATTCGTTTGCCATCCTGCGCAACGGTGATGGTGGCAGCGGACAAACTCGGACGAACACGGACTTTGTGCTGTCTGACGGCGATAAGAAAGTGTTGAAGGAGATTGCGCTCCAAAGCATCAAGGACTCCTTGGATGGAAAGTCCGTGTCTGTCCGTGTCAGTCAGATGCAAGAATATCCGATGCTCAGCAAGAAGTGCGGGGCCTTCGTGTCGTTGCATAAGCATGGGCATCTTCGTGGCTGCATCGGACACTTCGGCGAGGATACGCCACTGTATGAGATCGTGGCAGAGATGGCCCGTGCCGCTGCCTTTGAGGATCCGAGGTTTATGCCCGTCAGCCGCGAGGAACTGGATGACATCGACATCGAGATCTCTGTGCTGACTCCCATGCGACGCATCCAGAGCCTCGACGAGTTTGAGTTGCATCGTCACGGCATCTACATCCGCAAGGGGTATCGCAGTGGTACGTTCCTGCCACAGGTGGCTGACGAGGTGAACTGGACGAAGGAAGAGTTTGTGGGACATTGCTCTCAGGACAAGGCGGGACTTGGCTGGAACGGCTGGAAGGACGCAGAGCTATACGTTTACGAAGCAATAGTATTTTAACGACAACGGATTTCACGGATTAAACGGATTGACAGGTAAATGACAAAAACTCAGAGAATAATCCGTTAAATCCGTGTAATCCGTTGTTTAATAGATATATGTAGATGATAGAATGTAGGTATTATAGGAAGTTGGAGGATGGGGGAGTGGAGTGTCGGCTCTGTCCGCATCACTGCCATATCGCTGAGGGTAAGACAGGTATCTGTCGCAGCCGGCGGAATCATGATGGTATGCTTGTGAGCGAGGTCTATGGTAAGCCTTGTGCTTTGGCTGTCGATCCTGTGGAGAAGAAGCCGCTCTATCATTTCCATCCTGGTACCACCTGTCTCTCCATTGCCTGCACAGGTTGTAACTTCCGCTGTCTGAACTGTCAGAACCACGACATCTCCCAGGCGTCGCCAGAGCAGACAGACTATTATAGGCTCTCGCCAGAAGAAGTTGTCTCGCTCTGCCTGAAGCACCATTGCCCGGGCATCGCCTATACCTATACCGAGCCCCTTACCTATATAGAATATATCACCGATACGTCCCGTTTGGCCCATGAGGCAGGACTTTGGAACATCCTCGTCACGGCAGGCTATGTGTGTCAGGAGCCGCTGGCAGACTTGCTGCCATACCTCGATGCTGTCAATATTGATCTGAAGTCGTTCAGCGATGATATCTATAAGCGTGTCAGTGGTGGGCATCTGCAACCCGTGCTTGACACGATCCTCGCCATGCGGGATGCCGGTGTATGGATTGAACTCACCAATCTTGTTATCCCAGGCATCAACGATGATATGCAGATGATTCGCCAGATGTGCCGATGGCTTGCAGACAACCATCTTACTGAAGCCCCGCTGCACTTCAGCCGGTTCTTCCCCCGATATAAGATGCAGGATATTCAACCAACACCCCTCCACACTCTGCAGGCAGCCAAGCGCATCGCAGAGGAGGAGGGGATGAGGTATGTTTATTTGGGTAATGTCTGAATCTACCTGATTACCTTTTTGCCGTCTTTGATGTAGATGCCCTTGCGCTGTGGCGTATTCACAGGACGGCCCTGGAGATCGTAGTATTTGCTGTTGCTGGATTTTTGATTGACGATTCGTTCGATGCCCGTTGCAGGAGCGGTCTGATAGCCCCAGATGGTCTGGCCGCTCTTGGTGACGGCAGTAAAGGCAGGTGCCTTGTCGTCAGAAGGCTCCAGCGTCTGTTCCACGAACACGCCGTCGTAGGTGGCGGAACCAAGCTTGATCATGACGTATGAGGTGCCTTCCTCAATGCTCCAAGTACCCGTCTGGCTACCGCTGATGGTGCCGTCGGCATTGAGCTGGATATCTACAGGGCTGACAGCCTCCTTCTTCAGATGGTTTAGTTTATATTTGTGGATAAGCAGTTTGTAGTCGCCGGGAATCTGGTCGGTGGCTATCTGCTGGGTGGTGGCGATGTCGGCAGAGGTCACCTGCTCTCCAGTATACTCGAAGGGAGCAGCCACGAGCCAACCGTCCTTGCTCATGAATACCTGATGGACGCGCACCTCATGGGCCTCAAGACGATTCTGGAAACGGGTATGGTAGACCAGATAGGTGCGTCCGTCTTCAGCGGCGATGATGGAGTTGTGGCCCTGTGAGCGTTCGCCGAAGTTGCCCTTAGCCTGATTGCCCCAGTCCTTGTAGGCACCGAAGATGTTTATACCTCGGTTGGTATTGGCATCGGGGCCGAAGTTCAGTTGGTAGGAGTTATAGACGGCATCGGTGCCATTCATATCCTTATAGGGGCCGTCGGGGTTCTCTGAACGGAACACGCGCATCTGGTAGCCACCATTGTTGTAGTCGTTTGCCACACCGCCGGCCGCCAGACCGCCATAGGACATGAAGAGGAAGTAATAGTCACCGATGTGCTCGATATAAGAGGCCTCACCGGAGACGTAGTAGCCGCCGGCGATCTTCTTGCCGAAATAGGGGTCGACGGTGATGTTCTGGCCACTGCCTGTGAGTTCGTAATTGACATCATAGTCTCTGAGACCAGTGCTCTCGTCGAGCTCCAGCATCCAGATGCCGCCGCTCCACGAACCGTATGACATCCACAGCTTGCCTTCTTCGTCGTAGAACACGCAGGGGTCGATGTTGTTGGGCCAGTATTCACCCCAGTTGCCCCTTTCAAATAATGTTGCCTTCTTTGCATAACGGTCTGGAAGAGCGTCCTGAGTGCCAATCACTATTTCCAAGTCGGTATCTTTGTATGCTTTGACGTCACCAACATGGAATCCACTGATGACCACTGGAGCCTGATAGCGATAGGGACCCTCGATGTTGTCGGCCGTGAGCAGGATGATGCTGGAATACCAGTTATCGCCATTGATGCTAAGGTACATGCACCACTTTTGCATGGCCTTGTTGTAAATCACGTCAGGTGCCCACTGGTTGCCAGTCACATCGTACTTGGCTTTACCTTGTGCGCCACGGGCAGACCACTTGATAGCATCAAAGGCGAAGTCGTATTCCACGCCACCTTTCTTAATCTTCGTCACCTCTGGTGTGGTAAAGGCGATGTTAGGATTGGCATTGCCGCTGGTTGCCGTAGCCCAGGGTACAGAGATCTTCGTCCAGTTCATCAAATCGGTGGACTTGGCATGATCACGGTGGGAACCGAAGATGTAGTAGGTCTGTGAGGCGGGATCCCACACGACACTTGGGTCATGCACACTGACACGTGTCAGATTAACAGCTGAAACGCACATCGGCAGCAGCGCCGAGAGCATTAGAAACAGAATTTTTTTCATTGTCGTAGCTTGATAAATCGTTAATAATCTTTCTTGCCGCAAAGGTACGACTTTATTTCCAATTATGCAAGGAAAAGACCAAAAAACACTTCATCGGCCTGCTTATTTTTGCAGCGAAGAGCGGTAATTTGAAAGAAAAAGGTAAAAAAGTTGCGATAAAATTTGGCAGAATGAAAGGAAATGTGTACTTTTGCCGCCAGAAAGTTATAAAACGAAACGAAACATGACAAAAATGGCAAACTATTGGTGGTGGCGCAGCTCAAGATTCGCAAGATCGTGAGAAGATAGCCGCGTACCTATAGTGGAGATATACGAAAAGGCCTGTCGTTCTTGCGACAGGCCTTTTTCAATTCACAATTCATAATTTGAGTATTTACGCAAAAACTTTGAAATATATGGGACAATATCAAGTAGACAAGAACGGTTTCTATGGAGAGTTTGGAGGTGCTTACGTGCCGGAGATTCTCTACAAGTGTGTGCATGATCTGCAGGAGGCTTATCTGCCGATTATTGAGAGTGCGGAGTTCAAGGCAGAGTATCATGCACTGTTGAAGGACTATGTGGGTCGTCCGTCACCACTGTATTTCGCGAAGAGGATGAGTGAACAGTATGGTTGTCAGTTGTATCTGAAGCGTGAGGACCTGAACCATACGGGAGCCCACAAGATCAACAACACCATCGGTCAGATACTGTTGGCTCAGAAGATGGGTAAGACACGTATCATCGCTGAGACGGGAGCAGGCCAGCACGGTGTGGCAACGGCAACGGTCTGCGCACTGATGAACATGAAGTGCGAGGTGTTTATGGGTGCCACCGATGTGGAGCGCCAGCACACGAACGTCGAGCGGATGAAGATGCTGGGCGCAGAGGTGCACCCTGTAAGGACGGGTAACATGACGCTGAGCGATGCCTGCTCAGAGGCGATAAGAGACTGGTGTTGTCATCCCAGCGACACGTTCTATATCGTTGGGTCTACGATGGGACCCCATCCTTATCCCGACCTCGTGGCCCGCATGCAGAGCGTCATCTCAGAAGAAATCAAGTGGCAGTTGGAAGAAAAGATAGGTCGCGACTATCCTGATTACTTGATAGCCTGCATCGGTGGAGGATCGAATGCCGCAGGTACCATCTATCACTATATGGACGATGAGCGCGTGATGATCGTATTGGCTGAGGCAGGCGGTCACGGTTGGGATACGGATTATACAGCTGCGACGATTCATCGCGGTACGACGGGAATCCTGCATGGTGCGAAGATGTTGGTGATGCAGGATGAGGACGGTCAGATTCAGGAGGCCTTTACCATCTCTGCCGGTCTCGACTACCCAGGCGTAGGTCCTATGCACTGCAATATGGCGAAGCAGGGCCGTACACAGGTACTGAGTATCAACGACGACGAGGCAATCTATGGCGGCTATGAGCTAACCCGAATGGAGGGCATCATCCCTGCCATCGAGAGTGCCCACGCCATCGCCGCCCTCTCGAAACTCACCTTCAAGTCCGACGATGTGGTGGTGCTCACCGTCAGCGGTCGCGGTGACAAGGACGTCGAGACGTATCTGAAGAACAAGGTAATGGCGAAAGAGTACGGGAATTTTTAAACAACGAATTACACGAATTTCACGAATTATTTATGAATACATTCAGATTCCAAACAAAGAGCAAGACGATATTGGCGGATCTCTATACGCCGGTGGGAGTCTATATGCGACTGAGAGATCTCTATCCGCAGAGTGCGCTGATGGAGAGTTCCGACTACCACGATGCGAACAACTCGCGAAGCTTTATCGGTCTGAACCCTATCGCCAGCGTAGCTATCGGACACGGGATTACCACTGTCAGTTATCCTGATGGCTCTATTTTCCAGCACGAGGTGAATAAGGAGTATCGCTCTGATAAAGCCATCCACGAACTCATCGACCGCATCGAGGTCAGCGGTGAGGATGCAGCCGTCTGCGGACTCTTCGGCTATACCTCGTTCAACGCTGTCAGATATTTCGAGGATATCCCAGTGAAAGATGAGACACAGGCGAAGAATGATGCCCCCGATGTGCTCTATATATTATATAAGGTGGTGATTGAGTTCGACCATCACAACAATATGCTGAAGATCGTCACGCTATCTGAGAACTCCGACAACTCTGAGTACTCTGACAATTCTGAGAACTCAGATATCACTGCCATTCAGAAGGCGATGAACAAGTCGAACGTGCAGGCTTACGACTTCCATCCCGTGGGTGATGTCAGGAGTACGCTGACTGATGATGAGCATAGGGAGAATATCCGTAAAGGCATCCAGCACTGTCTGCGTGGCGATGTGTTCCAGATCGTGCTCAGCCGTCGTTTTATTCAGAAGTACGAGGGAGATGACTTCAAACTCTATCGTGCCCTGCGCAGCATCAATCCCTCGCCTTATCTCTTCTACTTCGACTTTGGCGGTTTCCGTATCTTCGGCTCTTCGCCAGAGACCCACTGCCGTATCGAAGGCAAGAAGGCTTATATCGACCCCATCGCTGGTACCACCAAGCGTACGGGTGATGCTGAGGCAGACCGTCGGGGAGCGGAATACTTGCGCAATGATCCCAAGGAGAATGCCGAACACGTGATGCTGGTGGATCTCGCCCGAAATGATCTGAGCCGAAATTGTCACAACGTGAAGGTGGACTTCTATAAGGATCTGCAGTATTACAGCCACGTGATTCATCTGGTGTCGAGAGTGTCGGGCGAACTCGATGAGGGCGCTGATCCCATCAAGGCGTTTATCGACACCTTCCCTGCTGGGACCTTGAGCGGTGCCCCCAAGGTGCGTGCTATGCAGCTAATCTCTGAGTATGAGCCGCATAACCGTGGTGCTTATGGCGGTTGTATCGGCATCATCGGGCTCGACGGTTCTTTGAATCAGGCCATCACCATCCGAACGTTCGTCTCCCGCAACGGCGAACTCTGGTTCCAGGCTGGTGGCGGCATCGTGGCCAAGAGCGATGTGGAGTATGAATTACAGGAAGTGAACAACAAACTCGGTGCCCTGCGCAAGGCCATCGAAAAAGCAGCAACATTATGAAAATAGTCATCATCGATAATTACGACTCGTTTACATATAATCTGAGTCATTTAGTGAAGGAGTTGGGCGCAGAGATCACCGTTGTGCGCAATGACCAGTTCGAACTTGCCGACCTCGAACCCTATAGCAAGATTATCCTCTCGCCTGGTCCTGGTATTCCCTCAGAGGCAGGTCTGTTGCTCGATGTCATCCGCACCTATGCCGGCAAGAAACCTATCTTGGGTGTTTGCTTAGGTCATCAGGCCATTGGTGAGGTGTTTGGTGGTAAGTTGGAGAATCTGTCGGATGTCTTCCACGGTGTCGCTACCCCCTGTCATATCGTGAGCGACGATCCTATTTTCAGTGGCATCGAACGAAACATCACCATTGGCCGTTATCACTCGTGGGTGGTGTCGAATGAGAACTTCCCCGATTGCCTCGAAGTCACTGCTGTCAGCGATGAGGGACAGGTGATGGCCCTCCGTCACAAGACCCTCAATGTCCGTGGTATCCAGTTCCATCCTGAGAGTGTCCTCACCCCCGATGGCAAGAAAATGCTCCAGAACTGGCTCTTCCTTTAATATTAATTCAGCAACGGACAACAGGACTAACAGGACCGATTATCCTAAAAGAAAAAGTCCTCAAGTCCTGCAGTCCGTTGCAAAAAAAATAAAATCATGGCACAACAAACGATGAAAGACATCCTGAACAGGATGCTGAACCACGAGGAACTGTCTCGTGAAGAAATGAAGAATATTCTGATTGGTATCACTCAGAGTGAGTATCCTACGGAGCAGATCACAGCCCTGTTGACCGCCCTGCAGATGCGCGGCGTCACCGTCGACGAACTGCTCGGCTTCCGTGACGGTATCCTGGAGACAGGTGTACCTGCCATTCTCAATGCCGACCGATATATCGACGTTGTGGGTACTGGTGGTGACCGTAAGAATACCTTTAATATCTCGACCACAGCTTGTTTCGTTATTGCAGGAGCTGGCTACAAGGTGGCCAAACACGGCAACTACGCTGCTACTTCCGTCAGTGGAGCCTCGAATGTGATCCAGCATCACGGCATCAAGTTCACGGACGACATCGATAAGCTGAACCGCTCACTCAACGAGGCAGGTATCGTCTATCTTCACGCCCAGCTCTTCGCCAAGGCGATGAAGTTCGTAGGTCCCATCCGCAAGGCTTTGCAGTTCCCCACCATCTTCAATCTGCTGGGGCCGTTGGTGAACCCCTCACAACCCAAATGCCAGCTGCTAGGTGTGGCCAACCTCGATCAGATGCGCCTCTACAATCAGGTCTATCAGAAGATTGGCATCGATTTCGGTATCGTGAACTCCATCGATGGCTACGATGAGATCTCGCTGACGGGCGACTTCAAGGTGACCACCAACAACTACGAACGCATCTTCAAGCCCAGCGACCTCGGCTTTGAGATTGCCAAACCCGAGGAACTCGTGGGAGGTGCGACGGAGGAAGAGGCCGCACAGATCTTCGACAGCGTACTCGAGAACCATGCCCTGCCTGCCCAGAAGAACATCGTGCTGGCCAATGCTGGCTTCGGCATCCAGGTGTTGGAGAAGGGCCAGAAGAGCATCGAGGAGTGCATCGCCATTGCCCGCGAGAGCATCGACTCCGGCGCCGCTTTGAAGACCTTCAAGAAATTTGTCGAACTCAATAGTTAAAATTTAGGCACGGATTACACGGATTTCACGGCTTTTAAAGGAGCCCGCACCCTCTGCGCAGAAATCATAAAGCCGTGTTAATCCGTGGAATCCGTGCCAAAAAAGAAAAAATATGCAAGATATCTTACAACAAATCATCGCCACCAAGCACCAAGAGCTTGACCGTCTCTGTGCGAAGAAACCTTCGTTGCGAGAGGCTTTGCTCCAAAGCGAGACGGGCATCATTGCTGAATTCAAGCGCCGCTCGCCCTCGAAAGGCTGGATCAAAGAGGAGGGAAGGGCTGATGTCATTCCGCTCGCTTATCAGCAGAACGGTGCAGCCGCCTTGAGTATCCTTACCGACGAGCACTACTTCGGCGGTTCTGATGACTTCATCCGCTTGGCACGACAGAGCGGCGTCACCTTACCTATTTTATATAAGAACTTCGTCATCGACGAGGCGCAGCTCTATGCAGCAGCCCTTTGTGGTGCCTCGGCCGTATTGCTGATAGCCGCCTGCCTGACGAAGGTCCAGTGCAAGTCGCTGATGGACAAGGCTCACGCCCTCGGCCTCGAAGTGCTGTTGGAGATGCACGCAGAACATGAACTGGAATATGCAGACCTCGGCCCGGACCTCTGCGGCATCAATAACCGCAACCTCGGTTCGTTTGTGACGGATGTCGAAAACTCCTTCCGTCTTGCCGAATTGTTGCCGAAGGATGCCGTGAAGGTGAGCGAGAGCGGCATCTCTGATCCTGCCACCGTCCGCGCCCTCCGTTCTTCAGGCTTCCGAGGCTTCCTCATTGGTGAGAACTTCATGAAGACCCCTGACCCAGGTCTGGCACTCCGTGAGTTTATAGATAGACTATGATGATAAAGGTTTGTGGTATGCGCGAGGCCGATAACATTCGCGAAGTGGAGGCCCTCGGTATCGATATGATGGGCTTTATCTTCTGGCCAAAGTCCAGTCGGTATGTGAGTCCGCGCCCTGACTATCTGCCAAAACGTGTGAAGCGGGTGGGGGTGTTCGTTGATGAGGATCCTGAGCAGGTGAAACAGCTGGCTGGCGACTATGGCCTCGACTATATCCAATTGCACGGACAGGAGTCGCCATCGTACATCTTTCAACTCGGAGGACTGCACATCATCAAGGCCTTCAATATCTCTACAGCGGAAGACCTCTTACAAACACAGCCCTACGAAGGACTCGTCGATGGTTTCCTCTTCGATACCAAAGGCAAATCCGTGGGAGGCAATGGCGAGAAGTTCAACTGGGATGTGCTCGATGCCTATGATGGTGAGACACCCTTTCTGCTTAGTGGTGGTATCGGTCCTGATGATGTAGAGCGGGTTCATGCCTTTCATCATCCCATGTGCATCGGCATCGACCTCAACTCCCGCTTCGAACTCGCCCCAGGCCTCAAAGATGTTAATGCCCTCCGCCGTTTTGTTAATGATATCAATCGTAAATTGTAAATAAGTAAATCGTAAATCATATGATGAATAAGATCAATCAACTTTTCGCGAATAGCACAGACCAGAAGCTCCTGTCGCTCTATTTCTGTGCTGGCAGTCCGACACTCGAAGGTACTGCCGATGTGATCCTTACCCTCCAGCGTCGCGGCATCGCGATGATCGAAGTGGGCATCCCGTTTAGTGATCCCTTGGCTGATGGCCCTGTTATCCAGGGTGCTGCCACGCAGGCTCTGAAGAACGGCATGAACTTGAAGACGCTCTTCTCACAGTTGGCTTCCATCAAGGATCAGGTGGAGATTCCCCTTGTGCTGATGGGCTATCTCAATCCCATCCTGCACTACGGCATCGAGGCGTTCTGTCAGTCTTGTGTTGAGGCAGGCGTCAGTGGAGCCATCATCCCTGATCTGCCTTTCGACGACTATCTGAACATCGTGAAACCCGTAGCCGACAAGTACGACCTGCGCATCATTATGCTCATTACGCCTGAGACGAGCGAGGAACGTATCCGTTTTATCGACGACAACACGGACGGCTTTATCTATATGGTGTCTTCTGCTGCTATCACGGGCACCCAGAAGAGCTTCGACGATGCCAAGCAGGCCTATTTCCGTCGTATCAACGCGATGAACTTGCGTAATCCCCGTATGATCGGCTTTGGTATTTCCAACGCCCAAACGCTCAAGGCTGCGCAGGACAATGCCGCTGGTGCTATCATCGGCTCGAAGTTCGTCACGTTGTTAAACGAAGCCGAGGGTAACGCTGATACTGCCCTTGACCGTCTCTTCGAGGCTTTGGCGAAGTAAGAGTTGTTTTAGGCACGGATTAACACGGCCTTATATAATAAGGACACGGCTTTCTACAGGGATAGGAAGCCGTGTCTTTAATAAAAGCCGTGTAATCCGTGCCTAAAAATATCAGTAGAGCAGCAATAGCCCGGCGAAGCCCGCATAGCAGATCATGCGGATGGGATTGATCTTCAGATAGCCCGTTCCGAAGGCGGTGGCTGCGAAGAGGGCAACGCTGATTCCAAACTGCCAGGGGTTCTCCATCGGTGTGGAGAAGTTCTCCTTGTTGCAGAGCAAGAGCGTGGCGGCAGCAAGGAGTCCGACGACGGCAGGACGCAAGCCCTTAAAGACAGACTGCACCAGTGAGGTGTTCATATATTTCATAAACATCTTACTGATCAGTATCATCAGGATCAGCGAGGGCAGCACCAGTGCAAAGGTGGCTGTCACTGAGCCGAGGATGCCCATCAGATGTCCATAGCCCACATTCTGGATGGCGGTATAGCCGCAGTAGGTGGCGGAGTTGATGCCGATGGGACCAGGCGTCATCTGCGAGATGGCGACGATATCGGTAAACTCTGCCGTCGACAGCCAGTGATAGTGTTCCACCGTCTCATGCTGTATCAGTGACAGCATCCCATATCCTCCTCCGAATCCGAAGAGCCCGATCTCAAAGAATGTAATAAACAAATATAGAAATATCATAATCTATTATTTTTGGCACGGATTACACGGATTAACACTGTTTTATTATTTCTGCGCAGATTGTATGGGCTCTTTTTTATTTAAGCCGTGTGAATCTGTGGAATCCGTGCCTTTAAAAAAACGACCGTAGAGGTAGCCGGCGAGGCCCGCGATGATGATAATGTAGATAGGCGAGACGCCGAGGGCCCAGATGGCGAGGGCACAGACGACGGGGATCCAGATGGTGAACTTATTCAGCTTCGCCCGTTGCCCCAGACGGAACGTCGGAACGGCAATCAGCGCCACCACCGCAGGACGGATGCCTCGGAAGATGGCAGCCACCACCTTGTTATCCTCAAACTGTTTGAAGAAGATGGCAATGGCGAGGATGATGAGGAACGAAGGCAAGGCTGTGCCGATGGTTGTGGCGATGGCTCCGCGTACCTTATTTAATTTATAGCCGATGAAGGTGGCGATGTTGATGGCAAACACACCAGGACAACTCTGGGCGATGGCTATCAGGTCGAGCATCTCTTCTTTCGATACCCATTTCTTCTTGTTGACCACCTCCTCCTCAATCAGCGGAATCATGGCATATCCACCACCGAGGGTGAAAAGCCCGATGCGGAAGAAAGTGCTGAACGATTCCCAATAGAAATTTTGCATATATAGGTAATTGTTTCCCCTCCTAAGTTAGGAGGGGTTAGGGGTGGTCTGAACAAGCGCTTGGCTTGAGGCGGTTCAGACCCCCTCTAACTCCCCCTACTTAGGGGGAGAATTAGTTACTTCTGCTGTTCAATCCAGCGGCGGGCATTGACGAAGGCCTCAATCCACGGAGTCACCTCATCCTGACGACGGTTGGCGGGATACCAGGCGTTTTGCCAGGGGAAGAAGGCGCGCTCTAAGTGTGGCATCATGCAGAGATGGCGACCATCGGCGGAGCAGATACCTGCCACGTTATAATCCGAGCCGTTGGGGTTGGCGGGATAGCCTTCGTAATTGTACTTGGCAATCACGTTATAGCTGCTCTCAGGCTCAGGCAGATGGAACTTACCCTCACCGTGAGCCACCCAAAGGCCGAGTTTCGAACCGCTCAACGAACCGAACATCACACTATTGTTCTGCGGGATATTGAGGCAGATGAACTCACTCTCGAACTTATGCGAGTCATTGTGAAGCATCTTCGCGCCTTTCGCGCCAGTAAGTCCGAGCTCCACCATCAGCTGGCAACCGTTACAGATACCCAGCGACAGCGTGTCCTCACGGGCATAGAACTTATCGAGAGCTTCCTTGGCCTTGGGGTTGAAGAGGAAGGCACCTGCCCAGCCCTTAGCCGAGCCGAGCACATCGGAATTAGAGAAGCCACCACAGAAGACAATCAGGTTCACCTCTTCCAGTGTCTCACGACCCGTAATCAAATCCGTCATCATCACGTCCTTCACGTCGAAGCCGGCGAGATAGAGCATATAAGCCATCTCGCGCTCGCCATTCGTTCCTTTCTCACGGATGATAGCGGCCTTCGGAGATTGACCATTGACCATTGACGATTGACCATTCTTCCAACGGTCGGGATTCAGGCCATACTGGGAAAGCTTGCCTGTGAAACCCTTGGGGAACTTCATCTCCAGCGGCTGGTTCTTATAGTTCTCATAGCGCTCCTTGGCCTTGCCGTTGAAGCTTTGTTTGCGATCCAGCAGATAGCTCGTCTTATACCACACATCACGGAGGGCATCGATGTCGAAGCTCTTCTCTTCGTCGCCAGCCTTGACCACGATCTCACGGCTGTTCTCCACAGGGTAGCCGATCTTGGCAAAGCCGACACCCAGGTCTTCCATCAGCTCCTTGAACTCGAACTTATGCTCGTCGCTCACCTGAATCACCACACCAGGATTCTCTGCAAACAGCGCCTTCACCACGTCGCCGTCCTTGCAGATGTCGTGCAGGTTGATATGCAGACCGCCCTTCGTGTTGGCGAAGCACATCTCCAGCAGCGTCGTGATCAGACCACCAGCCGAGATATCGTGACCAGCCATGATCCAGCCCTTCTTGATCAACTCCTGAATGGCGTTGAAGGCATCGCAGAAGTACTCAGGATTCTTCACCGTCGGCACATCGTCACCCACCTTGCCTAAACTCTGGGCGAAGGCAGAACCACCCAGGTGCTGCTCGTCGAACGAGAAGTCGATATGATAGAGCGAGGCGTTCTTGTCGTTGACGACGACAGGGCTCACTACTTTCTTAATGTCTGATACCTCACCGCCAGCCGATACGATGACCGTTCCTGGAGAGATGATCTTCTCGCCGTTGGGGTACTGCTGGCTCAACGACAGCGAGTCCTTACCCGTCGGCACGTTGATATGCAGGTCGCAGCAGAAATCGCTCAGCGCCTTCACGCCTTCGTAGAGACGGGCGTCCTCACCCTCCTGCGAGCGGCAGGGCCACATCCAGTTTGCTGAGAGTGAGATGGAGTCCATGCCGTCGGCCATCGGTGCCCAGACAAGGTTCGTCAGAGCCTCGGCTACAGAGAGCACAGAGCCTGCTGCGGGATTGGCCAGACCAGCCTGAGGCGCATGACCCAAAGCGGTGGCGATACCCTTCTCACCACGATAGTCGAGGGCCACGACACCACAGTCGCTCAACGGCAACTGGATCTCGCCCTGACACTGCTGACGGGCAATCTTACCAGTCACTGAGCGGTCCACCTTGTTCGTCAGCCAGTCCTTACAAGCCACAGCCTCCAACTGGAGCACGCGCTCAAGATATTCCTCAATCTTATCCTGACTGTAGGTCACGTTCTCATAGTGACGTTCTACGGTATTGTCCTTCATGATGGTCTTCGGCGAGTGTCCGAACATCTGGGCCACGTCGAGGTCAAAGGGCTTCACGCCGTCGCCCTGCTTGAATGAGAAGTGGGCATCGCCCGTTGTCTCACCCACCACATACAGCGGCGCACGCTCACGCTCGGCAATCTTACTAACGTGCTCGATATGCTTCTCGTCGATGAGCAGACCCATACGCTCCTGACTCTCATTGGCGATGATCTCCTTGCTCGAAAGCGTCTTGTCGCCGATGGGCAGCTTGGTCATATCGATCTCACCACCACACTCCTCAACGAGCTCAGACAGACAGTTCAGATGACCAGCCGATCCGTGGTCGTGGATAGACACCACAGGGTTCACATCCTCTTCGCAGAGGGCACGCACCAGGTTGTAGGCTCGCTTCTGCATCTCCGGGTTGGCACGCTGCACGGCATTCAGCTCGATGCCGTTGCTATAGCGGCCCGTATCAACGGATGACACACTACCGCCACCAAGTCCGATGCGGTAATTATCACCACCAACGACCACCACCTTATTGCCCTTCTGGGGTTCCTTCTTCAGACAGTCGCGCTTGGTGCCATAACCCACACCGCCAGCGAGCATAATCACCTTGTCGTAGGCATATTTCGTATCATTGGGCTCCTGATGCTCAAAGGTCAGCAGCGAACCGCAGATCAGCGGCTGGCCGAACTTGTTTCCAAAGTCAGAAGCACCATTCGATGCTTTGATCAGAATCTGTTCAGGTGTCTGATACAGCCACTGTCTCACCGGCATGATATCCTCCCAATCCCTGGTAATCTCCTTCCTCGTTCCTCCTTTCTCGTTCCTCGAAATTTCCTCGTCCTCAAGTCTCGGATACGCCGTCATATAGACCGCCGTACCTGCTATCGGCCAGCTTCCGACGCCGCCGCCCATACGGTCGCGGATCTCACCGCCCGTACCTGTTGAGGCACCGTTGAAAGGCTCCACCGTCGTAGGGAAGTTGTGCGTCTCAGCCTTCAGCGAGATGACGCTCTCGATGTCCTTTATGCGGAACCAGTCGCTCGTGCTCTGGTCCTTCGGCGCGAACTGCTCGACGACGGGTCCTTGAGCGAAGGCTACATTATCCTTATAGGCCGAGAGGATCTTGTTGGGATTCTCCTGCGTGGTCTTCTTGATCATCGCGAAGAGCGAACTCTCCATCTCCTTGCCGTCGATGATAAAGGTTCCGCCGAAGATCTTATGACGGCAGTGCTCAGAGTTGATCTGTGCGAAGCCGAAGATCTCAGAATCAGTCAGCGGGCGTCCGTTCTGCTTCTCCAGTCCGTGCAGGTATTCGATCTCCTCAGGGCTCAGGGCCAGTCCTTCCTGCTCGTTGTATTCCTCCAGATTTTCCACATGCTTGATGGGCTCTGGCTTGATGTTGATCGTGAAGATGTCCTGTTTGAGGCCGTTGTACATGCGTTGCAGCATGGGGTCGTGGTCTGCATCCTTGCTGGCTACCGGGAAATATTCCTCGATGCGGCTGATGCCCTTGAGGCCCATATTCTGGGTGATTTCTACGGCGTTGGTAGACCACGGGGTCACCATCTCACGGCGCGGACCTACGAAGAATCCGTCGAGCTGGTCTGCATCCAGCAGCGTTGCCTCGCCGTAAAGCCAGGTTAATTCCTTGATTTCCTGTTCACTGAGTGCGTGATCGATCTCTGTGGCGATCACTGATTTCTGTGGGGTCTGAAAGAAGCGTATCATACCTTATTAATGCTTTGTTTTGAATTTGCATGCAAAGGTACTTATTTTTTTAGACATAAGAACATAAGAACGGATAATTTTTCCCCTTTTATTTATTGCAATGTTAATGACCGTTATAATCGCCCCGTTTGTATTAAAGAAGTATAAATAGGGACGACTCATTTCCAAGATTTTCCCCTTTTGGTTGTTATAAGAGTAGAAAGGTTTAATTTTGCAATAAAACGTTAGGATGATGAGAAAAAGCTTTTTCTATGCGATGGCTGTCCTGCTGATGCTGGTTTTGACGGGCTGCAGCGATGATGACGGGCTGGGGGCTTCGGAGTTGTGTCATGCTTGGTATTGGCATGATGAGATGCCTAAGAACTACTATGACCTCGTGGTCTATAAAAACAACGGCACCATTGAGTCCGTAGCCATCATCAATACGGATGACGGCCCCAGGAAGAAAGTCTTGAATCACGGCAGTTATAGTCTCAACGGCGACCGTCTTACCTGCAGATGGGATGGTATTGAGGATCCCTTTACATATCGGATCGTCATCGAGAAGACTGGCGAAGACGGCTACACCATGTATCAGTATAGCGACGGCGAGGAAACCCAATCGTGGTATAACACCTTCTATACCTCAGACAATATGGACAACACCTATCTCAATACTCCAGCCTATGATGATGAAACGGATTATGCTGAGACACTTGATGGCAGGTGGCTATTGGTGAAAGCCGATTACGGGTATGGAGGATTTAAAAAATATGAGGTGGGCCAGACCGTATTGAAGATCAATTTGGCTGACAAGACTATGACGGTCATTCATTCAAAAGAAGGAGCGGATGATACCTTCCTCAAGAGTGGCGTGTATTCATTTACGACTGCCACCGAACAGAGTCGGATATATACATACAAGTGGGTGGATGAAGAGCATCAGGTCATTAAAATCAAGGTGACAGACGAATTTGGCGACCACGAACATAAATACATGTACTCCGTTAAAGATGGAATGCTGTACTTCGATGGTGGTGTAGCTTACGATGGCGATGGCTATCTTTTCAGCAGATATTAATGGGACGGCAATTAATCAACAGTATATGAGAAAGAACAAATGGATTTGGATAGCAGCCCTGCTGATGATAGTCGTCGGCATGAGTAGCTGCAGCAGTGATGAAGAGTTAGAGGTAGAAGTAGATGAGCCGGTGTCGGTTAATCAGGCTTTGTTTAGTTCGGATGCCTACGATATCGGCTACAGCCTGAGAAACGAGAAAGGTGACAGAACCACGACCTTCAAGGAGGGTGAGAACATCATCTTCGACGTAACCATCTTGAATGGCACTGGGTATGAAATTCGTCTGGGCGAGGAGCGCGAGATACTGTGGAGTTCTGCATCGGTATTTCGCAGTGACGGAGAGTTTGTAGGAAATCCTACGTTTACAAATAATTGGACCTCTGAGTATCGTTCGTTTGCAATAGAGGCGCATGGCCGCCACCATTGGTATTGCGCCTGGTTAGGCGGTTTTTCCCCTTTAAATCCTCTGCCCAAGGGAACGTATTATAGCATGCTCAAGGCCAGGGTTTCATATCGTATCCACGACGATTCCGCCTCTGGCGGTGGTACCAAAGGCAATGATGACATCGAGCTGAGAATACCATTCACGGTGGAATAACTAATGTATGGGCTGAGTATTTTGTAAGAAAATTTCAAAACTCCTTGCTTCCTTTGTGCCGATTGTGTATATGCTTGATAATCAAGACCTTGCGAGGACTTGGATTTTGGGCTATGGAAACTCTGACTTTGGGCTGGGGAAACTGGGACTTTCCCCTAACGAAACTCCCACTTTAGTGCCACTAAAGTCCGAGTCTGAAGCGGGTTATTTCATTTTGTAAAGTAATTTGACTACTTTTGCTCTACCGTCTCCTATTGCTGGAAAGCAAAAAGATGACAATTCTGACAAATGACAGTGTCAGATTCTGCGCTTAAGAATCACAAACGAAAATACAACACGAAGGCAAAAAATCAATGCCGTTTGCGGTTCTTATGAAAAAACAGACTATGATTTTACTATCTATATAGATTATATTATATATTTATATATAATATAATTAAAATAAACAATATAATAATATCGCTTTACAAAATTTTCGGCTTCGTGTCGTATTTTACATTGATACAAACAAATGTCGTGTCCCAGAATCTGACACTGTCATTTGTCAGAATTGTCATACTTCGATAAATTTTTTGCTTTGGGGTTAGGAAAACGGGTTCCTTATTCGTTATATAGATAGAGTGAGGCCTGAGAAGGAGTTAAACTCTGCAATGCATGAAACGTCTAATTATAAATAAGGTATGAATATGAAGAAAAAAGTTTTATTAATTGTGAGTGTACTGCTCTCGCTTGGAATATTTAGTGCGTGCAGCAGTGATGATGATGAAGGTATTGTAGTCAATGCTACAAGTGATTCTCATAAAGATGAGAATAATAGCGAACCGCCTCAAATAAATGATATTCAAGAACTGATAACAAATATCTCGACTTTCAATATCCCCCAGAAACATATGGATGTTAGAGACATGCCAGATTGGCTGTCAGATCATATCAACAAAGCTATTGAACGAAAAAAATCGGTCCCTATCTCTTTTTGGTATTATCAGTTTAATTGGAAAGATTCAACTTACTATCTGATAATTTCATCATATACTGCTTGGTTGTTTGAAAATGTGTATGATTCGAAGGGAGAAAAGATAGATTTGTCTCAGTCTCAGGAAGAGGTGGATAATCTTCTTGCATACAGCAGCGAATGGTTTATAATTTATGGTGTATAATTAATTATGAAAAAACTGCTTTTGATGTTGAGCTTGCTGCTGTCGGCAGGATGGTTCTGCGCTTGCAGCAGTGATGGTGATGAGGATTTCAATGGTGAGGGTAGTTTCTTTAGTGGAGGTGAAGGAAGTTCCGATAAAGAGTCAACCAAA
>JAEEGH010008529.1_pt1 | contig 24196 bp, 28 predicted proteins | sample 9134181 | NCBI WGS metagenome assembly JAEEGH01 (sample SAMN16246544, study PRJNA631951) | gut metagenome | biome: gut microbiome; feature: rumen; material: DP-attached | host: Bos | place: Iran: Karaj | collected 2018-10
GCACGCTCTCGTACCTGGACAGGACCTTGACCAGCTTGGTCTCGTACTCGTCGGTGAGCTTGGACGGGTCGGTGTCGCGCTCGAAGTCCCCGGCGCGCCTCAGCATGCTGCACGCCCTCGCGTGGACGTACTGGAGATAGGGTCCGGAGTTGCCGTCGAAGTTCAGGGCGTCCTCCCACTTGAAGACGAGCTGCTTCTCGGGCTGGACGCGGACGATGTTGTACCTGATGGCGCCGATGCCTATGATCCTGGCTATCTCCATCTTCCTCTCCTCGGAGATGTCGGAGCGGCGCTTGGATATCTCGGCGTAGGCGCGGGCCACGGCCTCGTCTATGAGGTCGTCGAGGTAGACCACCACGCCCTTCCTGGTGGACATCTTGCCCTCCGGAAGGGAGACGAACGCGTAGAACAGGGGCTCGGGCATCCTGTCGCATCCCAGTATCTCCAGGGCGCAGCAGAGCTGCTTCGATCCGAGCTTCTGGTCCTCCCCCAGAACGTCGATGAGACGGTCGGCGCGGGTGAACTTGTCAAGATGGTATGCGAGGTCGCGGGTGGTGTAGAGGGTGGTCCCGTCGGACCTGGTGAAGGTGAACTTGGTGTTCTTCCCCTGGACGCCGAAGTCCTTGAGCTCCACGAAGCACGCGCCGTCGTCGGTGGTTCCGGCGTATTTCGACGCCTTGAGCCTCTCCACGACGTTCCTGGCGGAGCCGTCGGCGATGTATCCCGACTCCCAGGTGTACCTGTCCAGCTCCACGTTGATGGCGGACAGGGTCTCCCTGAGGCCGTCCAGCATTATCTCGGCGGTGTGCCTGACGGTGTCGATGACCGTGCGGTCCCCCGCCTCGAAGCCCCTGAGCATGGAGGTTATCTCCTCCTTCACCTCGGGCTCGGCCTCCATCCTCTTGTTGGCGACGCGGTAGTTGGCGACCAGCCTGTGGTCGGTCTTGTCCCTCTCCTTCTCGTTGCGGCCGATGGTCCTGGCGTGCTCCTCGACCTCGGCGGCGACCTCCTCGGGAGTGGCGTTCTCCACCCCCCAGGTGAGGACGACCACCTGCTTGCCCACGTCGTTGACGTAGTACTCGGTGGTGACCTCGTGGCCGCACCTCTTCAGGCATCTGGCGAGGGTGTCGCCTATGATGGGGTTGCGGGCGCGGCCCACGTGTATGGGCCCGGTGGGGTTGGTGGAGGTGTGCTCCACGTTGACCCTGATTCCCGACGAGGGCATGTGCCCATAGGAAGACCCCTTGGAGCATATGTCGTCCAGGGTGGCCCTGGTCAATGCCACGGGATCCACCACGAAGTTCAGGAACCCGTTCGCGGCCGCGACGGAGCCTATCAGGCCGGAAGGCCTTATGGCGGACGCCAGCTCCTCGGCGATATCCTTGGGGGACCTCCTCAAGGCCTTGGCCATGGAGAAGCACGGGACGGCGACGTCCACTCCCTCCACGGAGGCCTCCTCGGTCTGGACGGCCACGTCGGCCGCGCCCATCCTCTCGAGGGCCTCGGACACCTTCGCCGAGACCTCCTTCTCGAAATCATCCATTATGGACATTCACATCACCTTGTATCTCAGAAGCGCGGCTATCCCGCCGAACGCCTTTATCAGCATGTCGCCCTCCTCGGAATCGGGGGAGATGATCTGCACCCTTGTGTTGAACGCCTCCGCCCTGAGGAAGAAGTCGTCGATTAGGTCCTCGTCCTTCACGACGGTGGTGGACGCTCCGCACTCGGGGCACGGGAAGCGGTCGTCCGAGTCCGCGACGGTGAGCTCGTGCTCGTGCCCGGACGCGCACTTCAGCGTGATGCGCCTCTTGTGCAGGGCTTCCGAAAGCAGGAGGACGTTCACCGCCCCCATGTCGGTCGCGGTCCTGACCTCGTCCTCCCCGTAGCATGACAGCCCTCCGTCGGCCTTCCTGATCTCGGTGAAGAGCCTCTGCATGTACATCTTCTCCTTGGTCAGCTGCATGTCGACGATTATGTCCTTGGCGTTCTCCACGAGCTCCCTGAGGCCGGACTCGTCGGTATAGCCGGTGTCCACCAGCGGCGAGACGACCTTCTTCCTGAGCTCGTGGTGCAGGTACTCCTCCTTCACGAAGAAGTCCTTGGTGGCTCCAGGGCCTCCCACGAGTATCCCGAGGAGCTCCGGCCTGTTGAGGAACACTTCCGTGGCGTTGTCCGCCACCTTGGTGAAGAACTCGTGGGCCGCGATCTCGATCAGCCTCTCGAAACGGACGGACGACTGACCTCCCTGGTGGTGCTTGCTGGGGACCAGCGAGTCGAAATGCTTCAGGACCTGTATCCTGCTGCCCGAGAGTATCCCCAGGGTGGCCTCTGACCTGTCTATGGTTATCAGGCCGTAGCACTTCTTGTCCAGAAGCATGGCGTCCAGAGGGTCCGTGAAGAATTGGGAGTCGCACCGGTACAGGAACGCCGTTATCGGCTCCGGGGGATTGATGACGTACTGGACCATCTTGGTCTGGTCGCCGGCGCGGGGGACCTCTCCGCAGAATATCACCATTCCGTTCTGCGGAGGCGATTTGTAGGTCTTGAGTCGAGCGGCGACGGAGTCGATGGCGCTCGTGACGTTCTTCATCGTGGTCTTGGACCTGATGTTGGACGCCTGGGACTGCTCGCTCCTGAGGTACGCCATGACTTCGGAAATCTGCTTGTTCTCGGGTATGTAGACGGAGATGAGCTCGGTTCCGCGGCCGCGGTACTTGGTGATCTCCTGCATGTCCTTCTTGAAGTCGTACTTCGCCTTGTCTTCGGAATTCGTTTCTCCCATTCTTCTCACCTTTAAGATGTCTGGACTCTTCACATCAAGACTGCTTATAAATACGTTATCAAAGGGTCCAGGAGATCCGCATCGGACGCCGCCGTCCCGCCGAAGCCGGCCAGCGCACATCCTTTAACCTATGAGCCGTTGTACCGCCGATGCACACGGACAGCGTAGTGGTCTCGATAGGCGGTTCCATCCTGGTGCCGGGGGAAAACGACTCCGAATACATAATGCGCCTCGCCTCGATGCTCAAGGAGGCCTCCAAGGACTCCAGGATCGCGGTGATTTGCGGCGGAGGGAAAACGGCCAGATACTACGCCGGAATCGCTAAGGAGCTCGGCGGAGGCGACTATCAGCAGGACATCCTCGGGATAGCTGCCACCCGCATGAACGCCCAGCTTCTCGCCCTCGCCCTCGGGGACATGCCGGACGACGTCTGCCGTGACCCTGAGGAGCTGGCATCCGAGAAGAAAAGGATATCGGTCATGGGCGGAACCGAGCCGGGGCACACCACCGACGCGGTCACGGCCATGGTCGCAAAGGCCCTGGGGGCCTCCAGGATGATCAACGCCACCTCCGTCGACGGGGTGTACACCGCCGATCCCCGCACCCATCCCGACGCCAAGAGGATCTCAAGGATGACCATAGACGAGCTCGGCGAGATCGTCTACAAGGAGCACGGCGCGGCCAAGTCCAGCGTGTTCGACCCCCTCGGCGTCAAGATAGCCAAGGAGAACGCCATCGACATCCTCATAGTCGACGGCCGCGACCTCGGAGAGCTCAGGAACGCGATTCTGGGGAAGGAGATCAAAGGGACGTTCGTCGACTCCCATCGAGCGGCTCCAGGTCCGCGGACTGCACCTGCTCCAGCCCGGCCGATGCGATGAGGGACGCGATCCTCCTCTCCTCCGGCTTCTTCATGGACTTCCTGTGGACATAGACCGTCCTGGTGCCGGTCGCCTCGCAGGCGGCCTTCATCATCCTGACAACGTCCTCGTCGTCCCTGCCCTCCATCTGATAGTTCGGGACCATGTGGCCGAACGAGGCCTTGTACTTGAGCGCCACCTCGGTGAACCTCGGCGCGTAATGGCCCCCTCCGATCCCCACCAGGACGGGCGCGTCCGAGTCCGGGTCAAGGTCAGAGATCACCCTTGCAAGAGTCGCGGCGGCGGTTAGGTTCCCCCAGTTGGACTCGTCGCTTCCGATCTCGATGTAGAACGTGGGCTTCTCCGCGAAAGGCCCGTGGTGCGTGACCTCGAAGCATGTCTGCGTCCCCTCCTCCCCGTTGTACCTCACTATGCGCCTCAAGGCATCCGTCATCAGCGCCGGGGATGCGGGGACGAGCGTCTCCGGACGTCCGCCGAAATCGTTCCCGTGGTAATTGCCGATCGGATGCGCGGTGAGCGCCGGCATGCCGCTCTTGGCGGAGTGCTTGGACATGACCACGATGTCGTCGACCTTGATCCCGAAACTCTCGGCCTCGCGGTCGGGGGACTCATGCCTGACGTGCATGTCCGGCATCGACATCATGACGGCGTCCCCTCTTCCGAGATACGTGCAGACGCCGTCGCTCCCCATGTCCTCCCAGCCTCCCTGTTCCAGAAGGAATCTGCGCATGTTTACTGACGGGAGGTCCGCCTCGGAGCATATGAGAAGCCGCGACATGGCCGCACATGCTCCGCATCGATGTTCAATCTTCCTATTAGCAACCTTATTCCCGTGGGATAACGGGTATCTCCGATGCGGTCGACGTGCGTGCATGTACGATTTCAGCGTCCGCCAGCTAATCAGCCTGCACCTTGCGAAGTTCGGGTATCTGGACCCGGGAATCGAGTTCGGGGCGCCGATCGAGATAACCCAGGACGGGGTGGCCGCCGCTGCCGGCATAACGCGCGCCCATGCCTGCACCGTGCTTCTGCGCATGGAGAAGAGCGGAGAGGTGACGATAGGGCAGTCCCGCATAAAAGGGTCCAACTGCAGGGTCAGGCGCAAGGTGTACTTCCTGACCGCGCTGGGGAAGGAGAGGGTCGACAAGCTGCTCTCGGATCTGGAAGCCTCCGGAGTTCCGGCCTCGGAGCTCGCCACGCCGCCTACCGTGAACCGCATGAGCACGGACATGATGCGCGGGCTTTCCCAGAAGGACAGGGACGTGATGGGGATGCTATGCGTGCTTCGCCACGACGTCTCCCGCGGAGATCTGGAATCGGACCCTCCGGGACTTCTGTACGACGGAAAAGGAGTCTTGGCCCTGAAGGACGACGTGAGGAGGAGGTTCCTGGATACCGGAAGCGAAGATGAAAGAAGGAGATGGCACAGCCTCGCGGCCGACATGTGCCTCGGCGACGAGAGTCTCATGGCGGAGAGGCTGCACCACCTCCGCATGGCCGGAAGGCGCAAGGAGGCCGCCAGGCTGGCCCTCGGGAACCTCCGCAGGCTGACCGGGGACGGTGACGCCATGGACGACCTGATAGACCTGTGCAAGGAGGCCGGCGACGAGAATCTCGGGACGACGACGGCGACCCTGGCCCTCCGCTCCGGCGACGTGAGAAGGGCACGCGAGGCGCTGGAATCCAGCGGAAACCGGTTCGGACCGGCCATGTCGGAGGTCCTCCTGGCCGAGGGCGATCGCAGAGGGGCCCTGGACATGGCGCTGAGAAGCTATACGGGCGATGCGATGTCCGCCCTCGCCCTGGGGAAGGCCATGAACGCCGCCGGAAGGCACGAGGAGGCCCTGGTGTACCTGACGGCTTCCAGGCGCCGGATGATGGAATCGGGAAGCCTCTTCAGGATGGACGAGGAGATGGAGGCCGAGGCGGAGGCCGACGAGGCGCTCGGAAGGAAGGAAAGGGCCTCCGCTCTGAGAAAGGCGGCGGAGGCCGCCAGACGATGGGGTTTCAAAGGACGGTGTTGCCCCTGAGGACGTCCAGGTCGGAGATGTACAGCTCCCTGATGTCCTTGATGTTCCACTTGAGCATCGCGAGCCTCTCGAACCCGAATCCCCATGCGAGCACCGGGATCTTGACTCCCAGAGGCTCCAGGACCTCGGGCCTGAATATCCCTGCTCCGCCGAGCTCCATCCACTTCCCGTTGAAGAACACCTCCAGCTCCAGCGAAGGCTCGGTGTAGGGGAAGTAGGCCGGACGGATGCGTATCTGGTCGAATCCCATCCTGGCGTAGAACTCCCTGATGATGGTGATGAGCATGTCGAAGTCGGCGTGCTCGTCCATGATGATGCCTTCGATCTGGGTGAACTCGGGAAGATGGGTGGAGTCGATGGACTCCTTCCTGAATATCCTGGAGATGGAGAACGCCTTGCGGGGCGCGTCCGGGTGCTCGGCGATGTACTTCACGCTGCTGACGGTGCTGTGCGTCCTGAGAAGGGCGGCCTCCGCCCTCTCCCTGGACCAGGTTCCGCCCCATCCGGTGGACCCGGTGTCGCCGCCGTTCTCGTGGATCTCCTTGATCTTCCGCACGAAATCCTCATCATCGATATGGATGCTGGACGGGTGCTCGAGGTAGAAGGTGTCCTGAAGGTCCCTGGCGGGGTGGTCCTGCGGAGTGTACAGGACATCGAGGTTCCAGAACGCCGGCTGGACGTACTCGGAGGACATCTCCGTGAACCCCATGTCGGTGAACAGCCTCCTGACCTGCGCGCCCAGCCTGGTGAGCGGGTGCTTCTTGGCCGGAATCGCCGCGGGGGCGAAGGCCTGGATGTCGTACTTCCTTATCTCGAGGTCCTTCCATTCGCCGCTCTGTATCATGCGGTCGGTGACGTCCGCGACCTGGGGCTTGAGCTCCAGGCCCGAGCGCGCGGCACGGACGCCGTCCTCGGTCAGGCGTACGGACCTGTCGACGACGGTCTTCTCCGCGACCATGCCCTGACGTCCCTTGAGGTCCTTTATCAGGGCCTTGTCCGCCTCGGCCTCCGGCAGCGGCCCCTCGGAGAGCCTCCTGAGGAGGGCCTCGTCGGGCATCTCCGAATCCAAAGCCGAGCGCCCTGCGTCGGTCAGGACCAGGACCTTGGAGCCCCCGTCCTTCTCTATCGATGCCAGGTTCTTCCTCCTCAGCCAACCGACGGCGATCTTGTCCGCGCCATCGGGCATGGCTTCGGCCAGCGCCTCCATGGACATCCTCCCCCCGGCCGCGGATATGGCCTTGACGGCGGTCCTCTCCGGCAGCTCGCCGACGGGCGAGGGCAGGACGTAGAACGTCTCCGACCAGTCCTTGAGCGTGGCCAGCCCCTTCGAGTCCAGCCAGGACGCGGCGCCCATGACCTCCGTCTCCAAGGAGAACGCCCCCTCGGACACCAGGTCCGACACGCACGCCTCGCCTCCCCTCGCGTCCAAGGCGAGCAGGAGCCTCTTCTCGTTGTAGCTGAGCCCTTCCAGAATCTCGGATAAATCCATGATTATCACCATTCGAAACCGTTGTACGTCATTTCGGCGACGACGTCCTTGGCCTTCTCCCTCTTGTCCTGGTGGGCCTCCAAGAACACGTTTATCCGCTCGGTGAGGCACATCTTGCATTCTCCGCAGAGTATGCTCCCGCCGCGGCACTTCTCGGCGAGCTCGTTGAGCTTCCCGTCGTCCTCCTCGAAAAGATAGTAATTGTACTTGAACACGGCGCAGACCTCGGGGTTCCCGCCCTTCTCCCTCTGCTCCTCGACCGAGACGCACCCTCCCGTGAACGCCCTGCCGACCTTCTTCTTGACGGCCTTGGGGGAGTCGGTGGTGTAGATGGTGGCGTTCTCGTCGGACGAGGACATCTTGTCGGACCCGGAAAGTCCGGGGAACATCTTGCAGTAGAGCATGGACGGCTTGGGATAGCCCATCCCGGGCGCCACGTCGCGGGTGACCCTGAAGTGGGGGTCCTGGTCTATCCCGCACGGGATCAGCACGGGGACCTGCCTCCCCGCCTCCTCGGACGGCAGGAAGGCCGGGGCGGACTGCAGCGTGGTGTAGAATATCTGGCCTATGTGGGTGGAGTCGTCGAATCCGAATACCGCCTTGGCGGTGCTGAACGTCACCCTCTTGGAGATCCTGAGGGCCAGCGGATACAGGACGTCGATGTTCTTCGTGTTGAGGATTATCCTGGTCTTCTTGGGATCGAACCCGAGCGCCACGAAGTCGAGCGCGTTCTGATAGGCCATGGACGAGGTGTCCTCCAGCTCCAGCTTCTCCTTGAAGAGGAACTTCTCGTCATCGGTCATCTGGAAGATCATTTCCACGCCGAAGACGTCCTGCACCCATTTGTTGAATATCCACGGCATTATGTGCCCCAGATGGGTGTTCCCGGAAGGCCCCCTCCCCGTGTACAGGACGAAGCGGTTCCCCTTGTCGTACTGGTCCAGGAGGACGTCGAGGTCCCTGTGGGAGTAGAACACCCCGCGCCTTATCATCGGGTGGATGCCGCCGTATTTCGCGAGCCGGGCCTTCAAGGCGTCATCGATCGGGGCGGTGCCGAACTGCTTCTGCAGCTTGTCGTAGTCTATGTCGCCGGTTACCTCCCACGGCGTGACCTTGAAATCCTCAGCCATATGGGACGCCCATAATCCAAACACGATATAATAGTAGGGGAGCCGGAAGCTCTAGTGCAAACAGAAAAATAATGCCAATAACACAGTTGGAGAATTATATTTACCTCATAACGGGATTCCATGCCATGAACAGCACATGTCGCATCTCGCCGCACCTTCTGAGGGCGGCGGGGATCGTGCTCCTGATCGCGGCGGCGCTCGCCGTCCTCCCGGGAGCGGAATCGGATGCGGTCTCAGGCGAGTTCGGAGAGGGGCTCACATGGTCCCTGGAGAACGGAGTGCTGACCGTGTCCGGAGACGGGACGATGGAAACCCCGGGAGAGGAATTCGTCGCCCCGTGGAGCGGGCAGAAAGCCTCCATCGTATCGGTCGTGATCTCCGACGGGGTCGCAACGATCGGAGACAAGGCCTTCTACGGATGCGCGAATCTGAAGGCCGCGGACCTCGGAGAGGTTTCCACGGTAGGGATGAAGGCCTTCGCCAAATCCGGGCTGGAGAGCGTGGACATGGGGGAGTCCCTGGTCGCAATAGGGCAATACGCCTTCACGCAGACCTCTCTGACGGAGATCGTCATCCCCTACGGGGTGAAGAACATAGGGGCCAGCGCGTTCAGCGGCTTGTCCCCTTCGAGCATATCGATACCGTCCACGGTGAAGACGATCGGATCCAACGCGTTCTACAAGATGAAGTTCCTGGACTCCGACGGGAAGACCCTGCTGCCCGCGACCGCGGACGACCTCAGGGGCCGCGTTTTCGACCGCACCGGATCCTCGTACGTGAGCAAGGTGGTAGGATTCTCTTTCGATGCAGGATCCTTGAACTACACGGTCGTCAACGGAAGCCCGCTGCAGGCGGAGGTAAGCAGGGCGACCAGGACGCTGGCCTCCCTGACCGTTCCCGAAGAGGTCTCATGCGACGGGAAGACATACAAGGTCGTCGCGATAGGGGACAAGGCGTTCTACGGGTGCGACGCGCTTAAAACGGCCGACCTGGGACAGGTCTCCAAAATAGGGATGAAAGCCTTCGCCAAGTCCGGGCTGGAGAGCGTGGACATGGGGGAGTCCCTGGTCGCAATAGGGCAATACGCCTTCACGCAGACCTCTCTGACGAAGATCGTCATCCCTCACGGCGTGAAGACCATAGGGGCCAGCGCGTTCAGCGGCCTGAGCCCGTCCAAGGTGGACGTCCCCACGACTGTGAAGACCGTCGGGTCGAACGCGTTCTACAAGATGAAGTTCCTGGACTCCGACGGGAAGACCCGGCTGCCCGCGACCGCGGACGACCTCAGGGGCCGCGTTTTCGACCGCACCGGATCCTCGTACGTCAGCCGCCTTCCGATCGGATGCACGTTCGACGTGGGCCCCCTGAGCTACACCGTCGTGAGCGGCGATCCGCTTCAGGTGGAGGTCAGCGGAGGAGAGACGGCCCTGTCCTCCCTGACCGTGACCAAGAACGTCTCGTATCAGGGCAAGTCCTATCGCGTCGTCGCGATCGGGGACAAGGCGTTCTACGGGTGCGCGGATCTGAAGACGGCGGATCTGGGAGAAGTCGTCAAGGTGGGTTCGAAAGCCTTCGCCAATTCCGGCCTGAAGAGCGTGGACATGGGCGGATCGCTGAAGGCCATAGGGCCGTATGCATTCTTCAGGAGCCCGCTGATGCTGGTGGAGATCCCGGAAAGCGTCGAGTCGATCGGCGTAAGCGCGTTCAGCGGATGCGCTTCCATCTCCAACCTGAGGATAGCCTCCCCGACGACGGCCGTTGGGAACAATGCGTTCTTCGGACTGTCGTTCTTCGAGAAGGACGGGGAGACCCCGATCTCCTATCTGGATGCCGGGTTCCCCGGACACAGATACGCTGGAAGCGTAAGAACGCTCACGATGACCTCGGACATTGAGGTAGGCAACGTCTTCGAGGCCGACGGGCTCGAATACAGGATAACATCCACGGAGATGTACGGGCTGAAGGCGGCCCTGATAGGAAAGGCCGACGGATTCTCGTTCACAGACCTGAAGATACGCGAATCAGCGATCTTCGAAGGCTGCAGCTTCAAGGTGACCTCCATCGAATCCAAAGCCTTCTACAAGGACGACGCCCTGGTCAGCGTGTACATACCCAACAGCGTGACGACGGTCGGGCTCAAGGCGTTCGCCGGCTGCGAGTCGCTGACCCGGGTGAAGATGCTGGACGGGACCGAGACTCTGGGAGGCTATGCGTTCTACGGATGCGGGAACGTCACGTACATGAGGTTCCCGGCCACTCTGGATTCCATCGGGACCCAAGCCTTGAAGGGGTTCATATTCTACGACGTCGACGGGTCGATCCTTCCGGCAGACGCATCCTCGCTCGCCGGAAAGACCCTCTCCGGAACCGGGTCTGCGCTTTCCGAGCTGACGGAGGTCTCCTTCCTGTTCTGTGACAACTTCGAGAACGACGGATTCGTCGCCGAGGTCGATCCCGAGACCGACTTCGAGACGCAGCCCGAGACGATCGTACCTGGAATCTGGGTGCACGGATACGGCGTCGATCTGGAAAGCGCGCTCGCGGATGCCTGCGACACCCTCGGAAAGGATGTGGAATTCGGCTCCGACGGACGCATATCGGCCATCGGAAATGTGACGGACGGCAACGTCTTCCTGCAGTACTGGGACTCGGACGGATGGACATGCCTGAACGGCTCCGGCGAATACCTCGGAGTCCACGACATGGACGTCTCCGACCTCCCGGACGGAGAGAGGTTCTTCGCGGTCGTCCACGGCGGGGCATCGTACGACGGACAGGCTCCAGAACCCCGCCTCGACCCCGATAGCATCTATTGGTATTTCGAGGACCTGGTCCAACACGACGGATACGGCTCCGAGGTGCTCTTCTACGTAGGCGACAACTTCCAGTACTCGGAACTGTACGCCTACGACAGCAACACGGACGCCCTCACGCTCCTCATCGAGGGGATGTGGATCAAAGGATACGCGGAGCCCGGCGATGTCGCCACGCAGGCCTTCATCAACGCATGCGACGCCATCGGATACGAGCTGGAAGTCTATGTGAAGCCAGGGGAATTGGACGCCTGGATCGATGAGATAAACGGAATAACGGACGGCAACCTTCTGCATGCCACCTGGAGCGAGGACCTGAGCGGCTGGACCCAGGACTCCTGGCTAGGGAACACCGAAGTCCGCGACGGCCTGACGATGTGCATCATCCACGGCCGCTGGGGCGGCGGAGCCGATGATCCGCCCTACCCTGAAACCACGCCCGCATCCATGGCCTGGGCGTACTGAAACCCGCTCCGGCGTCCGGAAGGCGCCGGGGCATTTCCCATCACAGCAACGTATTAACCCGAAATGCGCATTCCCGCACCCATGTGGAAGATACTCGGCGAGGACGCGATCTACATCGACATCCCCGAGACTTGGAAAAGACGCATGATCGCGCTTGCTGGAGAGGGCGAGAAGCAGGACAGGTTCAAGAAGATAGTAGGGGAGTCCGAGGTCACCTACCTGATGAACGGGACCACCGAGGAGCACACCTTCTTCATCAGGCTCTCGGACGACGTCACCCCGGAGGAGATACAGGGCCTGGCCGACGTGGCCTTGGACATCCTCAAGGCATCGGAGCACCCCTGCGTAGAGGTGGAGGGCCGGAGGCAGAGGTATCAGGTCATCATCACCAACTATCACGAGCCGGAGATCATCGGGCTCAACAAGACCCCGGGCATGTCGTCGGGAGCCGTCTTCATGCCGATAATCAAAGGCCTGGACGGCCCCGGCAGAGAGAACATGAACACCGTGCGCAACAACGTATGGTGATCGCTCCTTCTCGATCCAGGCCTCTATCGTCACCTCGGCCTTGTCGCCGCGGTAGACGCCCACGAACAGGCCCATTGTGGAGAAATCCCTGGTGCTGAAAGGCCCCAGGGTCCCCTTGGTCATCCTGTCCCTGTGCCCCGCCGCGGAGTTGTCCTCGTTGGCCACGGCCACGTCCACGGGGGCGTCCGAATCCACGGACACGTATAGCATGCGCCTGGGCCTGACGGGCAGGGTCTTGACGAACACGTTGCGGTAGCAGCCGTCGACGGACGCGTCGAACTCCCCGACCGTCACCTTCTCCGGACCGTAGACCTGCGTCCTCTTCTCGAAAAGCGACATGCCCCCGTATAAGGCCAGGCGGTTAATACCGTTCTCGCTCCGGGAACACGGGCTCGGCGGAGAGCCCCTCCAGATCGGTGGAGTACTTCCACATCCTGGGGTAGTGGCCGGGCTCCATGAACACCCTCTCGGTGTCCGCAGCCTTGCCCTGGGACGCCGCCATGACCTTCTCGGAGGACATCGCCATCCTCCCGATGGCCACCAGCTCCCCCCGGGCGGTCATCATGGCCACCAGGGCGTTCTTGCGGATGCCCTCGTCCAGCATGTGCACGCCTCTGACTGAGAGGTCGGCGCCGTGGCATACCGCATCGACGGCGGTGGCCTTGACGACGATCTTCGGCAGCGGCTGCACCAGAACCTCCATCGGAAGTATCATGCTCCTGAGCCATTCCCCGCGGCCGTTCTGCTGCCAGAACACGTATGCGTCGCGGAGGTCGTGAAGAGTCGCCGCCCTGGACTCGGTCATCCGGCCGGAACGGGTGCGCCTGAGCTCGACCATGTTGGCCCCGCAACCAAGAACGTCTCCGATGTCCACGCACAATGTGCGCACATAGGTCCCGGCGTCGCAGGATATCCTCATCAGGACGCTCCTGCCGTCGACGTCCAGGACCTCGATCTCCTTCACCGTCCTTATCCTGAGCTGCCTCTTGACGGCGGACCTGACCGGCGGAAGCTGGTATATCTTACCCTGGAAGCGGGAGACTACATCCCTGATCCTGGCCTCCGGACGGTCGGCGTGCAGGCGCATGAGGCAGACGTACTCCTTGTCGGACGACAGAACGATGTCCGTAAGGCGGACCGCCTTCCCGACGGTTACCGGAAGGACGCCGCTGACGTAGGGGTCCAGCGTTCCGCCGTGGCCGATATGCTCGACGTTGATGGCGTCCCTGGCCCATGCTGTGGCCTGATGGGAGGTCGGGCCGGAGGGCTTGTCAAGGATGATCACCCCGCCTGCGAGGAGCTCGCCGACGGTGCGGTCGGAGGGGCGCTTCCCCCACTTGTCAGGAATCGCATCCGGGTCCTTCACAAGCATCGGAGCCCATCCCGTCGATGATGGCCTGGACCACCTCTTCGGGGGTCCTGCATCCGGTGTCCACGATCAGGTCGTAGACGCTCCTGTCCTCGATGTCGATGCCGTAGTACGCCATGTACCTCTTGGCCTCGGACTTGGCGCGCTCCACGGTGCTGTCGATCGCCTGCTGCAGCGTCTCCCCCTCGCGGAGGCCTATCCTCGCGAAGCGTATCTCCGGCGCGGCGTCCAGGTATACCTTGAACGCAGGGATGCCGTTGCGGCTGAGCATGTGCGCGGACAGCCTTGATTCTAGAATTATGTCGGGGTTCTCGCGCGCTATGTCGAGGATCCTCTCGTCAATCATATGGTCGATGGAGGGGTCCTCCTCGGCGATGGCGCCGAGTTCCCCGAGCGTTAAGCCTTTTTCCGCCGCCAGCTCGCGGAAGATCTTGCCGAAGACTATCATCTCCAGCCCGAGCCTCTCCGCGAGCAGACGGCAAGCGGTCGTCTTTCCCGAGCCGGGCGGACCGCTTATGGTTATCCTCATTCGACCTCAGCCCTCTTGACCTCAAGGTCCAGCTGCCTGAGGCGCTTCCTGAGGAGGAAGAGCCTGATCAGCCTGTTCTCAATCTGCCCGATGGGCAGGCTCACCATGGTGTACAGCACGATCCAGGACGGGAAGAATCCCATCAGGAGGGTGTTGACGTCGAGCGGCCCCCAGGGCATGTTGACCATGACGGTCTCCCCGGGGAAGTACGCGGCGCTGTCGCCGGTCTTGAGGAAGTAGTAGACCCAGGCGTACACGGGTATGACGAGGAGCATGGTTATGGGCATGGTCTTCATCTGCTGCGTGCTCGCCTCCATGGACATCGCCATGATCTGGGGCTGCTGCTCCTGGAGCTTCTTCATCTTGAAGAGGTTGTTCTCCATCCTCGCCTGGCGGAACTCCGCGTTGAAGTCGCTCTGTATCTGCTGGTTCCTAGCCATGCCGACGAAGTCGGTCATGAAGCTCCTGACGACGGTGCTCAGGGTGATCATGATGATTCCCGCCAGGATCAGGGTCAGCACGGGGCTGTCCTTGAACGCGATGTATTTGAACACCACGTCCAAGGCTTCCCCGATTGGGTCCCTGAAGCTCGTGACGAGGAGCATGATCATCATGGCCAGCATCATGCCTATCATCGTCTTTCCAGACATTCCGGGCATCTGCTGCTGAGCCGCCTGCATGCTCTCGGGGCTTCCAGGGTTAGGCATTCGATCACTCTCCGCCGAAGAATCCCCTCATCACGGGGTTCATCTCCATCATCTGCTCGCGGCCGATGGCCTCGTACAGATGGATCAGGATACCGACCGTAAGCAGAACTCCGGTTCCGCTCGCGTTTCCTGTCGTCCCTATCATGTCCGCGAATGCGGCCAGCGCTCCTACGAGAGCTCCCGACATCACGGTGATCGCGGGGATGTACCTGTCCAGCACGCGCTCCAGGATGCGGGGATCGCGACGGAATCCGGGGATCTGCATCCCGCTCCTCTGGATCTGCTTGGCGACGGACGAGGCCCCCAGGTTGGTGGTCTCGACCCAGAACCTGGCGAACAGGATCGAACCCATCACCATCACGGTGAAGTAGATCGTGACGCGCGCCAGATTCTGTATGGCGTTGTGGCCGTTCCCGTATCCCGCCGGGTCCAGGATGGGCATCAGCCAATCCGTGACTCCCTGCGGAGCCGAGAGGTACCATGCGGCACCGCCTGCGGCGTAAGTCTGCCCCTCATTGAAGTACCCTATGGAGGAGTTCCCTCCGATGAAGGGTATCTGGCTGAGGAACTCGTTGCTGTAGAGCAGCAACGCCACCATGCTCACGATGGCAAGCAGGGCGGACATCAGGATGACCGGGATGTTGCTCGCGTACATCAGCTTGATGGGATAGCGTCCGCGTGCGCCCCTCGCGTTGCCGTTGGACAGCGGCAGCTCGATGCGGGTGGACTCGAGATAGGAGACTATCACGAAGATCACCAGCGTTCCGATCAACGCGATCATGGGGTTCGGCGACCCGAGGAATATGGATTCGTATCCTCCGGAGGCCATCTCCTCAGGCGACAGGGTGAACACGTAGTACAGGGCGCGCGGTATGGTTCCCGCCGGCGGATTGGACGCCGACATGGCCGCGGTCATGTCTATCGGGTTCCAGTTCAACGTTCCCGTGAATATGGCCTGCGCCACACCCGCCGCGATGAACAGCGATATACCGCTCCCTATACCCCATTTGGACACCACCTCATCCATCATGAAGATGATGTAGGACCCCACGAACAGCTGGAAGATCAGCAGGAGCTTCGCGCCTCCGCTGCCGAGGGCGCCCACCAGCCCGCTGGAGGGAACCAGGTATCCGAAGACCTGGGGAATCGCCTCGAAGATGATCATCACTATGACGAGCAGCTTCATGACGGACTGGTAGCACGCCTTGTCCTCGCGCTTGGAAAGGTCGAGTTTGATTATCTTTGCACCGACGAACAGCTGCATTATGATGGACGCAGTGACGATCGGCCCTATACCGAGCTGCAGTAGCGATCCGGAAGCTCCTGCCATGATGGTCCTATACTGTGCGAACAAGTCCAACGACTCGGACTGGTCCAAGCCGTAGAGATACACATTGGTCATGATGAAATACAGTACCAATATGACGATTACCCACATCATTTTGGTCCTGAAGTGCACGTGCCCTTCAGGCCTCTTGACGGAGGGGAGCCTGTCGGCAATCGGCTTGATCTTGAACAACAGGCTTTTTGTCTCTTCCATCCCAATCTACCTCTCGATACTCTCACTCGACGACGGATCCGCCGGCCTCGACGATCTTCTCGCGGGCTTTCTCGGAGACCGAGGACACCGTCACGTTGACGGCGACGTCCAGGTTCCCGTTGCCCAGGAGCTTGTCGATGCCGGCCTCGGTGAGGTTGACGTTGTAGACGTCGCCCTCCCTGGTGGCGTAGCCCTCCGCGACCAGCCTGTCGACCTGCTCGCCGAGCTCGCCGACGTTTATGGTGCGGTTGGCCTCGACCACGCACTGCGGCCTCTTGAAGCCGTGGCGGCCGAAGTGGTCCCTGTCGTACTTGAGCATCCCGATCTTGCCGGTCTTGCTCAGTCCGGCCTGACCGTGTCCGCCGATGATACCGGCCCCACGGCCGGATTTCTTTCCGCGTCCGTGGGTCCTGTATCCCCTGAATTTCTTGGTTCTGCTAGGCATGTCTATCACAGCATCCTGTCGATGAGGGCGTTGATGTCGCGACCCCTGTATCCGAGGGCGCCGCCGCTCGCGTATGAGCGCTTGTTGCCCTCGTATCCCTTCACGGGAGGGTGGAGACGGAGGACGGGCTTGACGCCCTCCACGTCCTTCAACCTGCAGTCGTTCTCAATCATGGCCTTGGCGAGCTCCTCGACGTTTCCGAAGGAGGAGTTCTCCTTGAGGTACTCGTCGGTGAGATCGTAGTCTCCGACGACCTTCGCGCGGGCGCGGAGGGCCTTGGCGAGGGTCTCCTCTTCGACCTCTCCCCAGGTGATGTAGTCCTTCGCGACCTGGAGCATTCCATCGGTGGAGTCGTTCTCGGGGACGAACACGCAATGGTTCACCCTGGTGAGTCCGAGGAGCTTCATGGTGAACTCGATGTTGTAGTTCACGTCGGGCTGTCCGCGGACGCGTATGACTGCGTATACCATACTCATTCCTCCTGGGCGTCGACGTCGGTCTCGCCGAAGGTGATCCCGGTGGGTCCGGACACGATGTTGAGGGACTCCTGCTGAGCGTCGGTGACCCTCATGCGGGAGGTCTGCTTCAGAGCCTCGAAGGTGGCCATGGCGTAGTTCACCTTGGTCTTGGTGTTCCCTCTGGCGAATCCCCAGGAATCGCGGACGCCGGCGAGGGTCAGCAGCTTCTTGGCGACGTCGCCGACGGCCAGGGAGACTCCGCGGGGGGCGGGCTTCAGGTCGACGGTGACGGAGCCGGTGGATCCGCGGACCTCGAACGGGAGGGAGTGGGGCTGTCCGCAGCCGCACTGCCAGGACCCGCATCCCCTCTTGATCTCTATCATGTTGAGCTTAGCGTTGTCGATCGCCTTCTTGATGGAAGGTCCGACTTCCTTTCCTTTAGCCCTTCCGATTCCGATGAACCCGTCGCCGTTCCCGACGATGCAGGTCACGGCGAACCTGACCCTCCTTCCGGAGTCGGTCATCCTCTGGACCATGTTGAGGTCGATGACCTCGTCCTTCAGGTCGGGGAGGAGCAGGTCCACGATCTCGGGCTCGCGAAGGGGCAGTTTGGTGGCCAGAGCGTCGCTCATGGTGGTTATCTCACCGTTGAGGACCATCTGTCCGAGCCTGGTCTTGGGTACCCAGTCTGCCATTTCAATCAGCCTCCATCTTCTGTTTCACGCTCTTGACGTCGGCTTCGAGGCCTTCGTCGATGTGCTTTCCGAGAAGCCTGTCCTCTTCGGGGAGGACGCCCTCTCCGTAGGGGACCTCCAGGCCGGCCTCGGTCATTCCCGCCACGGTGGCGAACAGCACGCCTCCGTGGTGGACCTTCTGCATGCCTATGTCGAGGACGGCGTACTCGATGCCGGCCTCGGCGGCCTTCTTCCCGGCGAGGTACCCGACGAGGTATGCCGCGGGGATCGAGGAGCACGAGTGCTCCCATCCGAGCGCCTTGAGCTCCCTGGTGGAGGCGGTGGCGATGACGTTGTCCCCCTCCATGCCGAACTCGGCGAACTGGATGGTGACGTTCTTGCCGGACCTCCTGACCACGGCCCTGACCTCTTTGGCGGTCAGCAGCCTGCGGCGCTGGTAGTAGTCGGTGCGGTTCTCCCTTCTTCTGCGGAACGCGACTTTGTATCTAGGTCCTGTTGCCATCAGATCTCCTCCTTGAGGTGCCCGGCAGCGACCATGTGCTGCCTGAGGTGGGCGCGGGACTTGTAGAGTCCTCCCTTGGCCCTCCTGTAGTACAGCCTGTACACGGAGGGGGTTATGGCTCCGCTGGCCCTGAGGGTCTTGAGCTCGTCGCGGATGGGCCTGATGGTGGCCATCCAGCGCTCCTTGTCGCGGACGCGGGCGTTCGCGGTACCCTTCCTGGATCCGGGGCCCTTCCTCTTTCCGCTGGCCTTCTGGGCGGCGGCGTGCCTGGCCCTTCCCCTGGAAGTCCCGTTCTTGGGCTTGGCCTTGATGAGCCCGGAGGCGGCGGCGGTGCGGATGTCGGCGCGGGTGATGCACTTCTCGACCTCCTCGAGCCTGTCCGGGTTCATCCAGACCCTGTTCTGTCCGCACTTGAGGACGGCGGCGGCCATCCTTCTCTGATTCTTCAGATCTGCCATGGTCACACCATCCTGTTGAGGACCCTGATGCCGAGCTCGTCGGCCCTGTCCTCGATCGCGATCCTCTTCTTGGTCCCGACGGTTCCGCCGATGCGGGCGGCCTGGGTCTTCGGGTCGATGCCCTCGAGCCCCTCCACGTTGTAGACCATTACCTCCTCGAATCCCGAGGGGTGGAGGTTCCTGACTGCCGCGGGCCCGCGGTATCCGATGTCGACCATCGGAGGGCGCCTCTTGAGCCTCCTCTTCATCTTGGAGTGGATTCCCTTGGGCTTTCTCCACTTGTCTCCGAGCTTGGAGTATCTGAACCACTCCTGCCTCTTGAAAGCGGGCCTCCTTCCGGAGATCACGGCCCTCTTGGCGAGAGCGTCCGCGGTCTCGGGGCTGAGCTCGGGCTTGGCCTTGACGACGTAGGGCCTCTCTCCCGCCTCGACGACCTCGGCGGGCTTGACGGTCTCCGTCGCCTCGGATCCCTCCAGGGCGGCCTTCCAGCCTGCGACGGTCTTGGGTCCGACCCCGGACAGGGTCTTGACGATCTCCTTGACCTTCTCGTCGTCCTTGACTGCGGCGGAGAGGTCCGCGACGGACTCGATGCCCATGGCGGACAGCTCTTTGACGTTGTCGGCGGTCATGCCGGCGAGGTCGGTGAGTGCTTTGACGGTCATTCTTTCACCTTGTGGGATTTCTGGACGATGTAGATACCGTCCTGGAACGTTCTCTTGTCGAATCCTAGCCTGGAGGTGGCCTTCTCGAGGTTGGCGGAGGTCTGTCCGCAGGCCTCGATGTCGTTGCCCTCCACGGTTATGTCGTTGCCGTTGATCTTGACCGTGCAGCCCTTCACGATGTTCGCGTAGCGGGGGGCCTTGCCTCCCATGTAGTTGTTGACCTCCACGCGGTCGCCCTTCACGGCGATCTTCATAGGGAAGTGGTTGTACACGACCTTGAGGTGGTAGGTGAATCCTACGGTCACGCCCTTGATCATGTTCTTCACGTGCGCAACATAGGTACCGACCATTGCCTTGTCCTTGACGCGAGGGTACTCACAGCTGACTGTGACCTCGGCCGCGTCCACGGCGATATCTATTCCAGGGTGCGCGAAGTTTCTGCTTAATTCACCCCTAGGTCCTTTGACCTTCATGATGCCTCCGTCGTACTCGACGGACACCCCACCGGGGATAGCGATGGTGCTTTCGATTTTCCCTGCTAATGTCATTCACATTCCTCAATATACGAAGGCGAGCAGCTTGCCGCCTATTCCGAGCTCTTTGGCGCGGTCCTGGGTGATCACACCGGCGGTGGTGGTCAGGATCAGGAGGCCGAAGTCCTGGGCGGGGAGGAACCTCGCCTCGAACTTCTCGACCTCGGACACCGTGACGGAGTACCTGGGCTTGATCACGCCGCAGTCGTTTATGGCGCCGTCGAGCATGACGTGGAATTTTCCTGCTTTCCCGTCCTCAACGTATTCGAACTGGCTTATGTATCCGCGGTCCTGCATAACCTTCAGCACACGGCCGATGAGTTTGGAGGAGGGCTGGATGACGCATTCGCTCTTTCCGTTGAGGGCGGCGTTCTTTATGACGCACATCGCGTCGTTCAATGGATCGCACTGCATTTGACTCACCTCACGAATACTTCTTGAATCCGAGCTCTGGGGCCATGTCCCTGAAGCACTGGCGGCACAGGTGCATCCCGTACCTCCTTATGATTCCTCTTCTGCGTCCGCAGCGAGTGCAGCCGACCGACCTTCCGTACTGCTTCTTGGGCTTCACTGAATCACCTGAACCTCGAATTTGTCTTTCATGAACTGTATGGCCTCTTCGCGGTCGACGCGGTGGTGCTTGGGGATCCTCCTTGTGAGGAGGGACCTCTGGGTGATCCTGTTCCCGGACCTCCTGAGGACGACGTTGACGTCCATCCCGAAGATTCCGATCTCGGGGTCGTACTTCATGCCGTCGAAGTCGGTGTAGTCCGAGATTCCGAAGGACATGTTGCCCTCCTTGTCGAAGGAGTACTCGGGGACGCGCATCTCGCGGATGACGAGGGCCCTCTTGACGAACTCCTCGGCGTCCTCCCCCCTGAGGGTGACCTTGCACCCGAGGGGCATTCCGACGCGTATTCCCAGGTCCCTGTTGACGGTCTTGGAGATCGTCTCGACGGGCTTGTGCCCGGTGACCATCTCGAGGACCTTCTCGGCCTTGACGAGCCTCTCTCCGGCCTCGCCGACTCCGATGTTCACGACGACCTTCTCGACGTGGAGCTGCCTCATCGCGTTCATTCGGAGGCCTCCGGGAGCTTGATCGCGGGAGCCGAGGCCCCGATGACGATGCAGTTGTCGGTGACGGTCTCGGTGCCGTCGGAGAACACGACGGTGTTGGGGCCGCTCCTGCGGACGACGCGGACCTCCTTGACGGTCTTGACGCTTCCGCTGTGGGATCCTTCCTTGATGAGGACGGTGCATCCCTCGGCGAAGGGTATGTGCTCGAGGATCTTCTGGTCCTCGAACGCGACCTTCAGGGAGTCGCCGCACTTGTACCTGTTCTCGTCCAGGACGATGTTCCTGCCGCCGCTGAGGTTGAGCTGGAACTTTCCTCCCTTGACGATGGTCTTGTTCTCGATCTTGCAGATCTCCCACTTGGACTCGGCCTCGTCGATGGGGACGAGGGTGAGCTTGCCCTTGTCGGTGAGGAGCATGCGGTAGGTGAGCCCCAGCTTGGGGACGCAGACGACGTCCATGAAACCGACGGGCATCTTGGGGTTCTTGACCGCCTTCCCGTCCACGAACATCTCGCGGTTGCCGATGATCCTCTTGGCCTCCCTCGCGGTGTCGCAGGCGCCGACCATGTCCCTGAGGACGGTGACGGCGGCCATGGACTCCTCCAGGGAGTGCGCTCCGGGGGACTGCTTGGCGACCCAGACGTTGACCTTCCTCTTCAGGGGCCAGGTCCTGGGCGCTGCCAGCCTCTTCATGTGATCGCTCATTCTTTAGCCTCCTTCTTCTTAGAGAGGGACTCGACCCTCCACTGGTCCTCGGCGTTCAGCTTCACGATGGTCAGGTTGGACGCGTGGATGGGGCGCTCGGTGTCGGTACCGTCGGCCTGCTTGATGGTGATGCCTTCGATAGCGACGCGTCCGGTCTTGGTGTAGACGGACACGACCTTGCCCTCGACGTTCCTGATGTCGCTGTTTCCGCGCACGACGATGACGGTGTCTCCCTTGCACACCCTGGCGGAGCGGACCCCGTATTTCTTGCGGAGGTCGTCGCTGAGGTGGGCGGAGAGCATCTTCCTCTTCACGTGAGTCGGAGCGTTCGCCTGATTCTTCCTCTGAACCCTTGCTTTGCTGCTAACCATGCCTCGCACCTCAGATGATAGTGTTGGCGGTCGCGGATATGCGAGGCCATCTCTCCGCCGCCTCCCTGGCGACGGGCCCTTTGATGTCGGTTCCCTTGGTCTCACCGGTCTCGGTGGTGATGACCGCTGCGTTGTCCTCGAAGAAGACGATAGTCCCGTCGGGCCTCCTGGTGGGGCGCCTCTGGCGGACGATGACCGCGAAGACGATCTGCCTCCTCATCTGGGGGGTCCCCTTCTTCACGGTGGCGATCACCAGGTCTCCGACTCCCGCGCTGGGAACCCTCCTGGCGACCCCGTGGTATCCGGGGACGGTTATGATCTCGATGACCTTGGCCCCGGTGTTGTCGATGACGTCCAGGCGGGAGCCGTTCTGAAGGCCTCTGGTCTGGTTTCCGGCTATTCCCTTCATCCAGATCACTCCTTCTTCTCGATGACCACGAAAGAGACGGTCTTGGAGATGGGGCGGCACTCCGCGATGGTGACCCTGTCGCCGGCCTTGAGGCCGAGGCATGCGGGGGCGTGGGCGGCGTACCTGCTGCTCCTTTTCTCGTATCTCTCGTACTTCTTCACAAACCTGAGGTAGTTGCGCTCGACTACGACCGTCTTGTTCATCTTGACGGTGGCGACTACCCCGTCGATCGTCTGTCCCCTGACCGACAGGCTGCCGTGGAACGGGCAGTTGGGGTCGTTGCACTCCATGGAGGGGGGAGCGACGTCGAATCCGATGTCTTTGATTTCTGCTGCCATTATATTCACCTAACCTTCTTGATTCTGTCCTCTGGTCGGTGCATTATCTCTGATCCGATGATGTCTATGGTTCTGCCTTCATATGCGAATCTGAACACATTTCCTGGTTTGGGTACCATTCTTTCAGTTCCATCCGATTCGATGGTGAACGTACGCTTCGTCTCGTCGACCACCTTCCCGGATATCCCCGAGAACGGCGCAGACAGCACTTCCACGTCCAGTCCGATGAGTTCAGTCCTGACGAAGTTAGAGTCTTTCATCTTACCTCTGTACGGAATCCCATTTCCTCCAGTACGGACTTCACTTTCTTCTTGTGGTCCCCCTGGAGCTCGATGCGGCCGTCTTTGCAAGTTCCGCCGGCGGCGCACCTGTTTTTCAACTGCTTGGCGAGATCGCCGATGTCGATGTCGTTCTCATCGATGCCGTCGATCACGGTTACGGTCTTGCCGTACCTGCGGCTGTCAATCGAAATCCTCACGGTCTGCTGCTCGCGTGCGATCTCCTCGCACATGCACAGCTCCTTAGGCAATCCACATACCGGGCAGATCTCAGCCATCAGATCTCTTCCTCCTCCTTCTGGACGGTCAGTATGCGGGCGATGTTCAGCCTGAGGGCGCGGATGGCGCCGGGGCTGGAGGGGGCTCCTCCGGAAGCGGAGACTCCCCTCTCGTGCATGAGCTCGTCACGAAGCTCCTTGAGCTTCTGGTTGCGCTCCTCGGCGCTCATGTTCCTGATGTCCGCGGTCTTCAGCGAGGCCATCACTGCACCTCCTGGGGCGCAGGCTCCTCTGCGGGGGCCTCTGCGGGGGCTGCGAACAGGTCGGGCAGCACGGCGGCGGCCTCGGTCTTGTTCAGCACGTTGATGTCGGCGGGGAGCTTCGCGTCCTTGTCCATGATCTCGACGGTGACGCCTATGACGCCCATCTTGAGCTTGGCGATCGCGTACCCGTGGTCGATGAACATCGCCTTGGGCTCTCCGCAGAACTTTATGTAGCCCTCCTTGAACTTCTCGGTCCTGTGCCTCTGTCCGGTCAGCTTGCCGGCGACGATGATGTGGCAGCCGCGGGCTCCGGCGTCCATGATCCTGCGGACGGTGGAGTGCCCGGCCCTGCGGAAGTGCCATCCCCTCTCGAGGGAGAAGGCGAGCTTCTCTGCCATTATCTGCGCGTTGAGGCTGGCGTTCTTGACTTCCTGGACCTCGATCTGGGGGTTCTCGAAGCCGAAGCGCTCCTCTATGACGGTGGTCAGGTTCTTGATCGTCTGTCCGCGGCGCCCGATG
>JAEEGH010008532.1_pt1 | contig 24183 bp, 26 predicted proteins | sample 9134181 | NCBI WGS metagenome assembly JAEEGH01 (sample SAMN16246544, study PRJNA631951) | gut metagenome | biome: gut microbiome; feature: rumen; material: DP-attached | host: Bos | place: Iran: Karaj | collected 2018-10
CGCCTCCTTTTCCGCTGACTACGCCGATAATCTTCTTGATATGGGTAAGTTCATGTGGCTTTTCTATGAAGCTCTGTTTCTCTGTCCGCTCGCCGCAGCTTGAAGCGCAGTGTGAGCAGTCGTGATTGCAATCAGCCATTTTAATTCTCCTTTTTCACAGTGTAGTTTACAATCTCTTTATCATCGGCCAGCAGGATAAGTATGGAATCCTCATCCACAAAGTACGGGATAGCGATTACGCCACCTTTTGTCTTGGTGGAGAATACCTCGGTCCTGTTGCCGACTGGATCTATGATCTGATATTTCAAATTGATTGGAACCGGATAATCTGGCAGTGAGCGTTCCAGGAGTCCGAACACCTTTCCAGGCACTTTGTCCGGCGGTATAATCTGCAGCTGCATCATGGTTCCGCGCCTTACCTCGGTTTCAGCATCCGGTGTCTGTGCCACTACTGTACCAGGCTTTTCGGCCCCCATCTTGTTGCGGAAGCTGAATGCGAACGGCATGTTCAAACTTGTTACCTGCAGCAGCGCCTCCTGGAAGTTCATTCCCTTGAATGTAGGTACTGTGATAACGGCATCCTCCGGGCCCTGGCTTACGATAAGCTCAAGCTGGGTGTAGCTGGTGACAGGGGTTCCCGGCAGTGGCTTCTGTTGTATGATGGTACCCCGTGGCTCCTTGCTGTATACGGTTATTACAGGCTCCTTTATGGTGATGAAGGTGCCGTAGGTTGAGAACAGTGTCATGAAGTGGGTCTTGAGATCCTGCAGGTTCCAGCCTGTCTAGTCGCCGATCTTGTCGATTACAGCACCGCGGCTTACACTGAGTGTAACCGCTTTTCCAGCGCGGCGGATAGAACCTGGTGATGGCTCCTGGTCCAGGATTTTTCCCTTGTCGCCCGGATCCTGTGAATATCTGAGTGTTATCTTTGGAGTAAGGCCCTTGTCCTGTATGGTCAGGAGCGCCTCTTCCAGCTGCATGCCTTTGACATCGGGCACTACAGTTATCTCGGAGCCACGGAACATAAGGAAGAACCCAGCCAGGGCAGATGCTCCTAAAAGTATGATCATTCCCATAAGGGTAAAGACTGTTATTTTTCCAGAACTATTCATTTTTCTCTCCAAGAACGGTGCCTATGACATTCCGGGCTCCGTTTAAGAATGACTTGAAATCCATCTCGTTTTTCGACTGGGGCTTAAGATACTGTATGGCCAGGCAGCCGTCGCCCGTTGCAACTATTATGCCCTGCCTTCTGCTTACCCCCAGTACTGTGCCGCATTCACCTGTCTTGAACTCATCTCCAGTGTACAGAGAAGCCTGGGTTATTGCAATGGTTTTGCCTGCCATGGTGGTGCAGCAGCCTGGCCAGGGCTGGTAGGCCCTTATCTTGCGCTCTATGGCTGCGGCGCTCTCGTGCCAGTCTATTATTCCATCCTCTTTCTTAAGCATAGGACAGTAGGTGGCCTTGGCATCGTTCTGCGGTGTGTAGTTAAGTGAATCGGTCTCCAGTGCCTTGATAAAGCCTGGTATGAGCACAGCGCTCTTTAGTGCAACGAACTCGGTGAGCTCCGGGGCAGTCTCGTTCCCCTCCAGAGGGAAAGGGAGCTGCAGAGCTATGTCGCCGGTATCCATCTTAAGCGCCATCTTCTGTATTGTAATTCCTGTAACGGAATCGCCTGCCAGGATAGCGGCGTTAATCGGGGCCGGACCTCTCCACCGGGGCAGAAGCGACGGGTGGATATTGAAGGCACCGTTTGTGAAGATTTCGAGGAAATCCTTCTTGAAAATCTTCCCGAATGCAAATGTGATAAGGGTGTCAAAGCCCTCTTCCTTAATAAAATTGATAAACCTCTCATCCAGCTTCTCGGGCTGGAAAACAGGGATTGCACGCTCTAAAGCGCACACCTTTACAGGGGAAGGGGTCAGGATATTCTTCCTTCCTGCAGGGCGGTCCGGATTGGTCAGCACACCGAAAACCTGGTGGTTATCGGACAGCGCCTTGAGTACAGGCACTGCTATGGCCGGGGTTCCTGCAAAAAGGATCTTCATCTCTTCTGGCTCACTTTCTCATATTTGCTTATGACTTTATTCTTTACATTCGGAGGCAACCGGTCCACAAAAAGGAGGCCGTTCAGATGGTCGTTCTCGTGCAGTATTATGCGGGCAAGCCAGCCTTCGGCATTCAGATGAAAAATCTTTCCTGTGGTATCCTGGGCCTGCACTTTGACAGAGTAGGGGCGCACAACACTGGCCCATACACCGGGGAGGCTTAAGCACCCTTCCTCGCCTTTGACAGTCTCCTGAGAAGTCTCTATGATCTCCGGGTTTACGAAAACTCGTGGTTTGTCATCCACTGCCTCGGTTACAAAGAAGCGCTTTGAGATGCCTACCTGAGGGGCTGCAAGCCCTACGCCTTTCTTCTCGCGCATAAGCTCGAACATCCGGCGGACAGTATCCTCCAGCGCCTGGTCAAAGGTCTCAACCGGCTGGGCTTTCTCGCGCAAAACTTCGTTCCCTAATGTGACAACATCCAGATCCATAAACGTCTCCAGATTATTATAATATAAGAAAAATAAGTCTTTAACAAGCCGTCAGTTCCACAGATAGAGCTTGTGGATACGGTAGGAGATGAAGACGGTACCGGTGGCCAGCAGCGCCATTCCGATCACGGCCCAAAGAGGGGATGCGGTATAGAAAAGGGTGTGGCTTCCGATAAGGATGAATATCATGCTGACTGCTAGGTTAAGGTATTCCCAGTTCCGGTTCTGCAGATAATTGAACACCAGAATAAGCACGGTCAGCACCTTGATGATAATGAGGGCAGTGTAGAAATAATCGAGGCCCGGGATAAACAGTGCATTGCGCCCTTTGGTAGGATTGAAGGGCAGAAGTATGGCCACAAACAGGGCCAGGAGCAATACGGCAGAAAGCAGTGTGGCAAAAGGCTTATACTCGGTGTTGATGGTCATGAAGGCAAAGCACAGGAGAACAAAAATACCCACGATTTTGCCGAAGTATGCCACCCGGGTAAGGATGAGGACATAGGATTCGGGCTTGTCCAGTTGCTCAAGTATATAGATGATGGATCTGATACCGTCGAAGTTCAGGGTAAGAAGGAAGATCAGGAAGAAGAAAATCTCGGCCCGGGTGTTCTGCAGGAAGAACTTGCGGATAAAGAATACAGAGAACACCGAGAACAGTATGGTTATGCTGGGGATAAGGACATTAGGGTTTATGAGCATCTCGCTGAATGTCTGGGGCAGATCCTTGGAAAGGTAGGCCAGAAGTCCTATGAAGAACATGATGAACACTGCAGAGAAAATATTGAAGCAGGTGATTATTATATTCCGTTTGCTCAGTACAGCCATGTTTTAACTATAACATTCCGTCGGAATTTTTCAATAATTTTTTGTTATATATCTTTTTTTTTTCGGAGGAAGAAAGTAGGGTTTGGGTATAAAAGGAGAATCAGATATGATTTGGAATCCAGAAGCCGAGCAGGCAAAACAGGAAGTGAGGGAGAAGCAGCAGCTGGCTGACCTCCAGAAATTGGCTAAGACAGTTTATGAGAAAGTTCCTTTTTACAAACAGCGGTTTGACGAGCAGGGAGTAAAGCCCGAAGATGTCAAATCCCTGGAAGATATAAAGTATCTGCCTTTTACCACCAAGACCGATATGCGGGAAACTTATCCCTACGGTCTGCTGGCAGTGCCACAGAAGGATATTGTGGAGATCCACACATCATCGGGCACCACAGGTATTCCGGTTGTTGATGCATATACACGGAATGACCTGGAGGGCTGGGCCGAGGGTATGGCAAGAACTTTGACCATGGCTGGTGCAGGCCCTGAGGATGTGCTCCAGAACGGCTATGGCTACGGCCTTTTCACCGGAGGTCTTGGAGCCCACTACGGAGGACAGAAAATCGGCATGACAGTACTCCCGATTTCTTCGGGAAACACTGAGCGTCAGATCAACTTTATGCGGGATTTCGGCACCACAGTGATGACCTGTACACCATCCTACGCCCTCTATATCTCAGAGGTGCTGGCAAAGATGGGCATAGACCGCAATACCCTTAAGCTGCGCATCGGCTGTATGGGTGCAGAGCCCTGGAGCGACAACATGCGCGTTGAGATAGAGAAGAAGCTGGGAATAAAGGCTTACGATATCTATGGACTAACCGAGATCACAGGACCTGGCGTGGCCAGCGAATGCTCAGCCCAGAGCGGCCTGCATGTGAACGAGGATCTCTTCTATCCAGAGATCATCAACCCTGCTACAGGCGAGGTGCTCCCATACGGTCAGAAGGGCGAGCTGGTTATCACCACACTCAGGAAGGAAGGCTCTCCACTTATCCGCTACAGGACACGGGATATAACCTACTTATACCGCGATGAGTGCGAGTGCGGACGTACAACCATAAAGATGCACAGACTCTTCGGACGTGTGGACGACATGCTTATCATCAAGGGTGTCAATGTATTCCCATCCCAGGTTGAGCAGCTCCTTATCAACATCAAGGGACTTACACCTAATTACCAGATCATTCTTACTCGGGGAGACAATCACCTGGACGAGATGGAGATTAAGGTGGAGATGGACGAAAGCACATTCTCGGACGAGACCAAGGATTTGGAATCGCTTAAGAATAAAATTTACAATTCTGTTAAGTCAAAACTCGGAATCTATGCTAAAATAAGACTGGTAGAGCCTATGTCGATCCAGAGATCGGAGGGCAAGGCCAAGAGAGTTATTGACAAGAGAGTTATCTGAGGAGGAAGGTATGACAATTAACCAGATTTCAATTTTTCTTGAGAACAAATCAGGTCGTATTGCCGAGGTAACCAGAGTGCTTGCAGAGGCAGGCATAAACCTGCGGGCCATGACTATTGCCGACACAGCCGACTTCGGAATACTCCGCATCATTGCAAATAACTACGAGAAGGCACGGGAAGTGCTGGAGGCAAACGATTTCACCACCCGGATTACCAGAGTGCTGGGCATCGAGGTTGCAGATGAGCCGGGCGGACTGTATAAGATCATGAAGCTGTTCAAGGATAACGGTGTAAACATCGAATACCTGTATGCCACACTGGAGCAGAAGGATGGCAAATCCATAGTCATCTTCAAGGTTGCCAATGTGGAACAGGGCCTTAAGATAGCTCGTGACAACGCATTGGTTACAATATCTGGAGATGATTTCTAAGACACGGTTTTTTAAAGGTGCAGTTATAATACTTCTGGCAGCTGTGCTTGCGTGCGGCTGCACTGGAAAACCCAAATCTATACGGCAGACAGAGCTGGCGCTGGGAACAGTATGCTCTATATCCCTCTTTGACAGCGGGGAACAGGCTCTGCTGCCGGCTTCTTTTTCCCTTATCTCTGAACTCGAGAATAAAATAAGCAAGAATATCCCTGACAGCGAGATTTCTGCCCTTAACAGGAGCGCCGGGGTTTCGCCTGCAGTTCTTTCCAAGCCTGTGTTCGAACTTTTGACTATGGCCCAGAAATATAGTATCTTATCAGAAGGGATGTTTGATGTGACCATAGACCCGGTTGTGGAACTGTGGGGCATCGGGACAGACCATGCGGCAGTACCTGACCAGGCCAGTTTGATCCATGCGGTTTCGCTGGTGGATTACCGCAAGCTGATGCTGGACATGGAGAAGCGCAGCGCGTTCCTGCCGGAACCTGAGATGGCTGTGGATCTGGGTGGCATCGCCAAAGGGTATGTGGCCGACCAGGTGCGGGATTTCCTTCTGGAGCATGGCTCCAAGGGTGGCCTTATAGACCTGGGCGGCAATATACTGGCCTTTGGGAAGAAGCCTGACGGCAGCGTATTCCGCATCGGGATACAGGATCCCTTTGGCGGCCGGGGCTCTCCAGTAGGGGTGGTGACCCTGGATGAGGGCTCGCTGGTGACATCGGGCATCTACGAGCGCTACTTTGAGCAGGATGGAAAGCGGTACCATCACATCTTTGATGTAAGGACCGGCTTGCCGGTGGATAACAACCTGGCTGGCGTATCCATTGTGACTAGGGAATCGGCGGCCGGAGATGCCCTGTCCACCGCAGTATTCGCTCTGGGGCTGGAGAAGGGGATGGCACTGGTGGAGAGGACCGGCGGAGTAGATGCTGTGTTCATCACCAAGGATAAGGAAGTTTATATTTCTTCCGGACTTAAGGATTCGTTTACCCTTACCGACCGGAATTTTACATTGCGAGGTGCGTTTTGATTTGTGATATCTGCGGCAACGATAATGCCATCATGCATATACGGCAGATTCTGAATGGAAAGAATGATGTTTCCCTGAACCTGTGCGAGAGCTGTGCTGTAAAGAACGGCTTTCAGATAGGACAGGAGAATTCCATCCATATACCTGCTCTTTTGGAAAAACTCAAGAACTACAAGAAGGGGCTTAACCCCGAGGATATGAACGTGGTGTGCCACAACTGCAACACCACCTTGGCCGAGGTGAAGAAGCATGGGACTGTAGGCTGCAGCCAGTGCTACGAATACTTTGACGAATACCTTTCAAACTACTTGAAGAACCCTTCTGCAAACCGACAGAAAGGGGGTCGTGCCCATGGTCCTGTACGTGAAGTTATCTCCCAGGCAGAGTATAAGAAAGCCCTTGAGAAAAAGCTTGAGCAGGCAGTCTCCATCGAGGATTACGAATCGGCTGCAGTGCTCCGTGACAAGATAAAGGCGCTGGTGGAATAATATGGACTTATGTACCGATGTGGTGCTTCACTCCTATGTGCGCCTGGCCCGAAACATAAAGGACTGGAAATACTTTTCCCGCCTTACCGGGACAGAGGTAGGCTCCCTTAACCTGCAGCAGGGCGAGGCTATGGACAAGCTGGACGATTTCACATTCCGGGCTTTGGACGAGCTCTCCTTTGCCAAGCGTCAGCTTATGGTGGAGAAGAATATCATCAACCCAGAGTCTATAGTAAGTTCCGGCAAGTATGTGGCAACAGCCCCCGGTGTAAGGCCTTTTGTAATCTTCAACGAGGAGGACCACATCCGCATAAAGTGCTTTGTTCCGGGTCTGGATATTTTCTCAGCCTACAACAGCTGCTCCGATGTGGAGAAAAGACTCCGCACAGTATTCGAGTTCCAGAATCATCCTAAATACGGCTATCTTACCTCGGCCGTGGATGACTGCGGAACTGGAATTCATGTGTATGCTACCATGTTCCTGCCCGGCCTGGCACTGGACGGAAAGCTGGAGCAGTTCTTCAAGACCGCCGACTCATCTGGGGTGCAGGTAAAAGGGTATGTGGATACTATGGACTCCACACCAAAGGGCTGCATCTTCCTTATCGAGAACCAGATGGCCACTGGCAGCAGTGCCATGGATGTGCTTATCCGCATGAACGATGTCTATTTCAACATTGTGGATATGGAAAGGGAATCGCGTACTCATATCATGGAAGTTCGACGCCTTGAGATAGAGGATCGTGTTATGCGCTCCTACGGCGTTATCCAGTATTGTAAGAAGCTGACAATCTGGGACGCCCTTGAGCTTATAGCAGATATAAAGCTGGGAGTCTGTGCCGGCATTCTTAAAGATATTCCCGCCGACCTTGATTCCCTTTTCATAGAGATGCAGAAATACCATGTGCTTGCCGACGCCATGGTAGGTCCTTTTGACAAGGATGATATTGATGTGGATGTATTGCGTGCGGCAGCCCTGCGTAAAAAGCTGGGCATAAAGGAGGCTTCGATTGGTTAAGGAAGCAGTTAAAAGCAAGACCCCCATGCTGGACGGCTTTGCCAGAGACCTAGTGCTGATGGCCCAGACTGGCCAGCTGGACCCCATAGTGGGGCGCGAGACCGAGATAAACAGACTTATGCATATACTGGCCCGGCGCCGGAAGAACAACCCGGTGCTTATAGGCGAACCCGGTGTAGGCAAGACCGCCATTGTGGAGGGCTTTGCCCACAGGATTGCCCAGGGGACAGCCCCCGAGGTGTTCCAGGAAAAGCGAATAATGGTTATAGATATGGGTTCCCTGGTGGCTGGCACCAAGTTCCGGGGCGAGTTCGAGGAACGGCTGAAGAACCTGGTGAAAGAGGTGGAGTCTGTAAAGAACGTTATTCTGTTCATCGACGAGATACACACTATTGTGGGAGCTGGCGGAAGCGAGGGGGCTGTGGATGCGGCCAACATACTTAAGCCGGCGCTGGCCCGGGGTACCTTCCAGTGCATCGGCGCCACCACTATGGACGAATACCGCAAGCACATAGAAAAGGATGCTGCCCTTGAGCGGCGGTTCCAGATCATACTTGTGGAGGAGCCGGACCGGACCCAGACTCTGGATATCCTTAAGGGGCTCAGAACCAACTACGAGAACTTCCACAACGTAAGCTTCAGCGACGAGGCTCTGGAGGCCGCTGTAGACCTTTCTTCCCGCTACATAACCAGCCGCATGCAGCCCGACAAGGCCATAGACCTATTGGACGAGTCCGGGGCCCACTGCCGCATAGCCTTTGTGGAGAAGCCGGCCGAGATGCTGAACCTGGAGGACAAGATAGCGCGCCTCACCGAGGAGAAAAAGCATTTCGTGCAGGTGCAGGCCTACGAGAACGCGGCCCAGGTGCGGGACGAGATAAATAAGCTTAAATACACCCTGGATATGATGGGGCAGGAGTGGAGGGCTTCTCTTAAGCAGAGCCGGAACATCATAGATGTGGAGGATATCTGCCGCACCCTCTCCTCCATGACAGGCATACCGGTTTCTGGCATCTCCCGGAACGAGACCGAGAAGCTTCTGAAAATGGAGGAGCACCTGCACCAGCACGTGATTGCCCAGGACGACGCTATAAACGCGGTATCGGCCGCAATCCGCCGCTCAAGGGCCGGGATTGCCTCCCCAAAGCGGCCACTGGGGTCCTTCATCTTCCTTGGTCCAACCGGCGTAGGAAAGACATACCTTGCAAAGCAGCTGGCCCAGTACCTGTTCGGCAGCGAGGATGCCCTTATCCGCGTGGATATGTCAGACTACATGGAAAAGCACACCACATCCCGCCTGGTGGGGTCTCCCCCGGGCTACGTGGGCTATGGCGAAGGTGGCTTCCTTACCGAGAAAGTGCGCCGCAAACCATACTGCGTGATTCTCTTTGACGAGATAGAGAAGGCTCATCCCGATGTCTTCAACCTGCTGCTGCAGATGCTGGAGGAGGGGGAGATTCAGGACAGCATGGGCCACCGGGTCTCCTTCCGCAACGCAGTCATCATCATGACCAGCAACGCAGGCACCCGGGAGTTCGCATCCGATTCCATAGTGGGATTCCGCAGGGAAGAGGAGGCACAGAGCCACAGTACCATCAAGTCGGCGGCACTCAATGAGCTTAAGCGGAGCTTCCGTCCCGAGTTCCTCAACAGAATTGACGAGATTGTGGTGTTCGACCTGCTCAAGCCCAAGGAGATAGAGGCTATCTTTGACCTTATGCTGGAGGAACTTTCAGAGCGGCTCAAGGAGAAGGGGATAACACTTTCCCTCTCCCCGAAGGCAAAGAAGTACTTTATCGAGAAAGGTTTTGACGCCAAGTTCGGTGCCCGCCCTATGCGGCGCTTGATTCAGAAGGAGCTGGAGGACGAGATTGCCCTCAAGCTTATAAATGGCGAGCTTAAAAACGGAGATTGTGCTCAGGTCACCTTGACCAAAGGTAAGATTCAGATCTCTTAAAGAGGAATCCGCAGCACCATGCCGGGGAACAGCTTTCTTGCATCCTCAATATTGTTGTAGACAGCCAGTTTCTCGGATGTGATCTTATACTGCTTTGAGATCTTGTCCAGGGTATCCCCTGCCTTGACAGAGTAGGCCACTATGGAGCTGCTTTCGGCAGCCAGGCTCTGGGAAGACCCGTCGGAGACCAGAGAAGAGAGCATGATGGTCTCCAGGCTTGAATCTGCAGGTAAAACAACGCTTGCCGGCTTCTCGAACTTAGGTATCATGGTACCCAGGTTGTAGATAAGCAGGGCTCCCACAAGGCAGGCAGCCCCTTTAAGCACAAATTTGCTGCAGAGTATGCCGGCGCATTTCTTAAGAACCGGAACTATGTCGATTTGTACTGGGACCTTCTTCTGCTTGCAGGTTTCTACCTGTGGTTCAGCCATAAGCTGACTGTAGTTAAATATTTCGCTCATAATGGGTAATTATTCTATCGACAAGATTTGAAATAAAAATTAGTATATATTTTGATGGAAAAAACTGGGAAAGCCAAAATTATCTTCGCATTAGCCTTTATCGTCCTGTGCGTAATCATCGGCCGTTACTTCCAGCTGATGGTGCTCAGCCCCAAGTCTCATTCGGATGCCCCAAGAAACTATAGGGTGGAGCGGGGGCCTATTCTGGACCGCAACGGAGTGGTTCTGGCTATTCAGACTCGGCTTTTCAGAGTGTTAGGCTGGCGTCCTACTTTAAAGAATCCAGATTATGTGGCAAAAAAGCTTTCCGAGATTCTGGAAATCCCAGAGGAAGAGATAAAGGCCAAGTTTGAGAAGAGTGGTGGAAACCTTATACAGGTGGCACGCAAGGTATCTTACGAGGCTGCCGAGAAGATTCAGGACCTGATTAAAAGCGGCGAGATATCGGGTGTCCGTGTGGACATCGATTATGGACGGCTCTACCCCGAGAAGGAGCTGGCATCTCATCTTATTGGCTTTGCGGGCGAGGATAACAAAGGTCTTGACGGCATTGAGCACAGGATGGACAGCTATCTTTATCCCATGGAAAACCAGGAGGCAATCTCTGGCGTTGTTTATGGCAATCAGGTATACCTGACCATCGACGTGAATATACAGAACTTTGCCCAGCAGGCATCTATGGATGTAATGGATCGGTATGAGCCTCTGGATGGGGTCATCACGCTGGTGGCCGATGCCAAGACCGGCGAGATACTGGCATATGTTTCTATGCCAGAGATAGATCTGAACAACTACACAAAGTTCGAAGCCAATGATCCTATAAAGCGCAACAAACCCGCCATCTACACTTACGAGCCGGGCTCTGTGTTCAAGGTGTTCAGCATAAGCTCATTCATGCACCTCCCGAATGCGGTGGAAGGGCACGAGAGGGTGACCCCAAATTCCCGTTTTTTCTGCGACGGCAATTATTACAATGTCCCTGGACCCCCAATCAAGTGTACCGGAAAGCACGGCAGCATCGATACTGGCGACATAATCAAGTATTCCTGCAACCCCGGAACATGCACTGCATCTGAATCGGTAAGCGAAGACGATTTCTTTTTTATGATCAAGCAGTTCGGCTTTGGCGAAGAGACTGGAACTGAGGTTCCTAGGGAAGAGAAGGGAAAGGTAAGCCCTGTTAAGGAGTGGACTGGGTATTCCAAGCCTACAAAAGCAATAGGGCAGGAAATAACTGTAAATGCCCTGCAGATAATAAAGGCTGCTACTGCCATAGCCAACCACGGAAAACTGCTGGTTCCTCATGTGATAAAGAAGGTTGTGGATGCCACCGGCCATGTGGTGTACGAGACTGGGACAGATGTAATCCAGGAGGTTATTTCTCCGATGATTGCTGATGAAATGCTCCTGATGATGGAACGGGCATCGGTGGACCGGGGTACTGCCCGGCGGCACAATGTAGGCGGAGTGCGCATGTCCATGAAGACTGGTACAGCCCAGGTTTATGAACCTGAGATCAAAACCTATTCCAAAGAGAAGTTCACCGCCTCCTGCCTTGCTATATTCCCTACAGAAGACCCGCAGTACATAATCTACAACGTAGTTTTCTATCCTAAGGGAGAAGTGACAACAGGCGCAGGAATCGCGGTTCCAGCAGTGGGCAAGCTGGCCAACGACATAATTTCGTACAAGGGAATGGCGCGCAAGGGCGACACAGTGCTGGGATTTGACGGCTCGATTAACGAGGCGCAGGAAAAGAATTACAGCGTGATTGATGTGATCCCCGACTTTACCGGTGCTTCCAAGAAGCATCTGCTGCCTCTTTTCAAGGACGACAGGTTCAATCTGATAATAAAGGGCGAGGGCTGGGTAGTTAAGCAGTCTCCGGAGCCAGGCACCCCCGTTGAGCCAGGTATGACCCTTGAGTTTGAACTCCAGTAATCAAAGTTCGAAATAAGACAGGTATTGTTTCTTCTCTTCTATGGTCTTGCCGTCTGCCATTGTGTAGGTCTCGATGGATCGCACAGCCTCAGGCACAAGGTCATCTATCTTGAGGAAGTCGTAGGACTCTTTTATCTTCTCAAACACAGGCTTGGTAAGCGGGAACTCCGGGGCGAACATACTGCAGCAGTCGTCGTAGGGGAGTATGGAGGTCTCGTAGGTGCCTATCCGCTTGGCTATAGTGGTTATCTCCTCTTTATCCATGCCGATGAGCGGACGGAAGATAGGGTAATCGGTGCTGCTTCCGGTAAAGCGGAGGCTTTCGGCAGTCTGGCTTGCCACCTGGCTTAGGCTTTCGCCTGTGACCAGCGAGTTGCAGTCCCTCTCTTTGCACACATAGTGGGATATCTTCATCATAGCGGCCCGGGAAAGGAGTGTGGACTCGTTCTTGTGGCACTTCTCTGATATGTGGGTCTGCACCGGTGTGTAGTTGACCACGTGGAGCTTGATGCTTGGCATATACTGCGAAAGGATTTCAGCAAGATGAATCACCTTGTTCAGCGATTTATCAGAGGTGAAGGGGTAGGTGTGGAAGTAGATGGCTTCCAGAGCAAGACCCCGTTTTGCCATCATGTAGCCGGCCACTGGAGAATCGATGCCTCCCGAAAGAAGGAGCACACCCCGTCCAGCACATCCAGTTGGAAGCCCGCCTAATCCGCGGATGTCGGGGCCGTTCAGATAGGCCTTGTCACGGAGTTCCACAGTGATTGAGAAATCGGGATGCTTCAGGTCCACTTTGAGGTCGGGATACTTGTCCAGCACCACACCACCCAGCTCGCAGTCCAGCTGGTAGGAGGAGAGGGGGAAACTCTTGTCGGCCCGCATGGCCTTGATCTTGAAAGTCTTGTGATTGCCCTCTGCCATAAGCTGGTCTGCAATGTCACCGCAGGCTTTTTTTATCTCGTCGATGTTCTTCTCGACCTTAACTGTTTTGGAAAATGCCACGATGCCGAAGACATGAGCCAGAGTGTACTCTATCTTCTCAATCTCGGCGGGATTGTCGCCGTCGTAGTGCAGGTAGAAGCGTCCTGAGCGGCCAGTGATGACCACATGGATATCGCCCAGTTGTCGGTGGATGTTGTTGGTCAGCCTTTTCTCAAAGATTCTGCGGTTGCCCCCCTTCAGGGAGATCTCGCCGATTTTTATGACATACATTTCCATGTTTTACCTCAGTACTTTAAGGAGTGCAGCGCTCTCTTTGTTCAAAATTTGAACAAGTTGTTCTATCTCCTCTTCTGTTGTTGTGCTTCCTATTGATACCCGGATGCGGGAGAAGGAGACATTGTCGGCAACTCCCATGGCAGCCAGGGTCTTGGACTGTCCTTTCTTGCGGTTAGAGCAGGCGGAGCCTGTGCTGACGCAGATGCCATTGTCGTCCAGTGTCCGGGCCAGAACTTCGGCCGGGATAGGGACGGCGGCCAGGGATAGGATATATGGGGAGTAGTTTTTGTCCCCAGGTTTTCTATTGGTAGGGATGACCTGGTATGCGCTGTTCTGGGCCAGCTTTTGGAGGAGGGTGTCCATAAGATGGTAGGCGTGGGCGCTGTTCGCCTCCAGGCCGGCCAGTGCCTTCTCCAGCGCCAAAGTCATGCCATAGATTGCGGATGTATTCTCGGTGCCCGGGCGTATGCCATTCTCCTGGCCGCCACCCCGCACCATGCTCTGTATTGTGTTCTTGAGCACCAGGATGCCGACGCCCCGGGGGCCCCGTATCTTGTGGGCGCTTATGGAGAAGGAGTGGATGGCCGGGTCAGCGAAATCGAGCGCTGTTTTGCCTGTGGCCTGCACCGCGTCGCAGTGGAAGTGTATCTTGTGGCCGCACTCTTTTGCGAAGGCTTGTACTGCATGGGCTAACTCGGCCACCGGCTGTACTGCCCCGGTCTCGTTGTTCACCGCCATTATGACTACGAGTTTTGTGTCTGGTGTGAGTGCTTTTAGCAGGGCCTCTTTGCGGATTATGCCGTCCGGGGCAGGCTTTATATAGAGCACTTTGTAGCCGTTTTCTGCCAGTACTGCGGCGGGCTCAAGGACAGCCGGGTGCTCGATTGCGCTGACCAGTACGGTGCCTCGTGAGGGCTTGCGCAGGTGCGAGAGGAGCACTATGTTATTGCTCTCGGTGCCACCGGAAGTGAAGTATATTTCCTCTTTCTTTACGCCCAGTGCTTTGGCGCATCTGATGCGACATTCCTCGAGCACAGCGCTGGCTTGCTGCCCGGCCTGGTGCACCGACGACGGGTTGCCGAAACATTGGATGGCGCATTCGCCGGAGGCTTTTATGATGTCTGGATCTGGAACAGCAGTTGCCGCCCAGTCTAGGTAGATACTCATAGTACGGAGTATAATATATAACCGCCTTTGAGTAAATAAATATAAACCCAGCAAAAGGCATACCTGCTCGATTAAGTGCGTACCCTTCGGGGCGATACCTTGCACTTTTGGCAAGATTTATAAATAAATCATTATAATGTAATAAAATATGCTGAGTCGCTCATGGAATCATGTAAAGAATTGCAAGCAGTACGCAGGTGATGATGGCAAGTCCTGGTAAGATCAGCCCGACAATGCCACCGAAGGCAGCAAATAACAAAGGGTTGCAGTTGACATGTGACTCTGGCGCATGGAAAAAACTAATAACTATAGGATGCCATGCTATAAAGAAATAGGCGATTACGTATCCATCTATTGCCCCTGCTATAAGGCCCAGCAGGTGTTTTATAAAAGCCATTTTATACTCCTCTAATCATCAATCGTCAGCGCGGTGACTAAGACCATGATGCAATAACACGTAAAGAATACTTTGAAATTAAAGCAGCATACACCGATCCCGCAGATATAACACATCGCGCATCCCATGCAGACTATAAAGGTTTTCATCTTGTTCTCCGGATGCAAGTGTATAACAATATATGTGGTATAATCACCACGGAATTGAAAAAAATAAGAGATAAGTAATTATTGTAGGTTAAGCTACATATTTATCCGATTTTGTGGGTTGTTCCTTGGGTCGTGCTCGCGTGAGTACTTTATCAGATAAATTGCAATAGGGATGCAAACAATGAATGCTAGTGCGGGGAAGATTAAGCCGATTATGCCACCGATTATGGCACTGATAATTGCAATATCAGTGCCCTGTGTTTCGGTTATTGTGGCATAGACCATCGCGATGAAAGCGCCATCAAAGGCGCCTACTAGAAGACCACCAAGTCGCTTAAAGAAAGACATAATTAACCCTCAATATTTATCTACAGGCTTAGTATGAATAATAATTCCATTTTCATCATACCAATTTTCATCACCATTTACTTCTAATGTGTGGATAATTTTCCCGTTTTTATTATACCATCCTTTGCTACCATTTGGCAGTTTTGCATGAATCAATTTACCATTCTCGTCATACCACTGTTCTCCATTTTTGTCTTTTTCATATTTAGCAAACGAAGAAGAAATAATCACAAGAAAAAACACTAATATCAATACGATTTTTTTGTTTAGGTTTGCCATTTTTAGCCTCCTATATTTACACCTACATTTGTTTAACAACTTAATGGGACACAAATTGGAACCTTTGTTGTAATTTTATTAAGATATTCCAAGTCCTTTTGCACAATATTTATGATTGCAGAACCAATACTAGCAAGTGAATTAGGATTGATATTTTTCTCATAAATCTGTTTTTGTTGGTAATATGTTTGGAAAAGAGGGAAAATGTTAATAAACTCAGCAGTCTTAAACTTCCAATTATTTTCTATTTTGTTAAGATTGATATTTGAACCAAATCCTAGCATATCTGCAAAGTACTGAAGAAAATTATTGATTTTAGTTGTTACTCTCCAATCAATTGATTTTAACTCTTCATGTGCATCAGAAGGCAATTTTTTGAATAGGTCAAGCTTGCTGAAAACAATCCCTTTTGCTTCTTCCAAACTTATTTCTGAAGGAGATTTGTTTTGTGCTGTCTTTATTATTTCATCGACTATTTCTTTTAATAAAGCCTCACCAGCTTCTGAAACAGTTGTATTAAATAAATTGTTCTTATAAGTGGTTGTACTTAATGTTTGAATAAGTGTTAAAATTAAATCTGAAGTTTGCTTGCAATAATACCGTTGCATAGCAAATGCAATAGCATTTGTGATTGTTTCTGATACCTGATTTTTAGGCCCTCTTATGTCCAAAATATAACTATCATTAAGATAATTCTTTTGTACAGGTGAAAATTCAAAATTATTCTCGTTAGTATGTACCTTTTCAATGTAATTTTGAAGGGCAACTCTCATATCTGATAAGAATGTTTCATCAAGTATAATTTGGCCATTGGAATCCAAAGATACTTTCCATTCGTTTTTCTCATTTCCAGTTGGTTTTTCATAGACCCAAAAGAAAAGTGGTTTTGTATCTAATTTGTTTACTATATCTAAAACATTGTTTAATAGTACTGTTCCTGTCCCTGATGGAATGGCATTACCAGAATCAACTAGATAGAAGATAATATCAGGTGCATATTCTTGGAGAGTATAATTGATGCTTTCTAAATGCTGTTGTACCGAAGAACCGATTCCTGGCATATCATATAAATCTGCAAATTTAAATACTGGATTAGTATCAGGTTTTTCCTTATGTGTCCAAATTATTTCCTTAAAAGCTTCTGGGTAGAGGTTTGCTTCAGCAGTAAACTGCATTATTTGTGCCGACGAAAAAAGAGGATTGAGCATTATTCTTGTATTTGGATTTTTTACCATCCAAGCTGTACCAACTTGTGTGAACTCGGTAGAAAGGTACCAGCGTTGCAAAAAGGTGGCAAAATGAAGATTATTTGATATTTCAAATCTGTCATTGCAAGTTACCTCAATAGATTCGTCATTGGAAACTTTATGTATGACTAAAAGGCCAGTAGTTGGACCAGCTGCAATTTCTCCTGCTTTTTGATTAAGAATTCTCTGGAGAAAGGTAGTTTTCCCACTGCTGAATTCCCCCATAAGAAATATTCTAAGATGATTCTTGTTTGTCAGACCATTAGGGAAGAATTCTTTTTGATCTGGTTGTCTAATCTGATTCCAAATCTGTGTTTCAAACAGATCAAGATCATCCTTAATCCTGTCACATTTGTCATAGATATCATTTGCTAAAACAGGTTGCATTGTATTTATAATCTGATGTGCTGGCTCAAAGACAATTTCCTTTAATCTTTCAATTCCATTATTGAGTTCTGCTTTTTGTTCTTCCGATTTTTCTGATGCTTCCTGTTGTTTTGATATATAATCTTTTCGAGTTGAACATAGATTAGTAACAAGGTTTTTTATCTTTTCCAATTCCTCATCTATTTCTTTTTTTCTATCCTCAAACAAAGAAACATCATTACCAATGTCTGTACAAAGAGAATCATAATTAGATTGAACAGTGTCTATTGTATCTTCTGCTTTCTTTATTTGACTTCTCAGTCCAAGCAGGGTTGTATATATATCTTGTGTTTCTCTCATTTGGTTCCTCCCTTATTTGAAACGCGCATTAAGATTGTTTTGTTCTTCTTTAATTCCTTCGATGATAGAACAACAGGTGTCATAGTTTCCTTTTGGCTCAGATAATTCTGATTTCAAATTCTTAAGGATATAGGCATATACATCCTTATGGGTTTTCCCAAGAATTTGCTCAATCAAGGGGGCAACATTAATAGTGTTTAGGTATTGCCGAAGTTCGTTTTCCTTCTTTTGCTTGTCAATTTCTTTTCTGTCCCGTATGCCTTTTGTGATGACTGGAATCAATGGCAGAAGAGCTACTGCAATTAAAGCTGGTCCAGCAATTCCTGTTACTGCAGCTAAAGCTCCTCCAATTACCTTTATCCCTGCCAATGTGCTGGTTGAAGCAATTGCAACAGCTCCAAGCGATCCAGTTATGATGCTTTGAGGTCCTGCAACTCTTAATGAATCAAGAACTGAATCAAAAGTATTCCTAAAACTGGCGACAAGTTCTGACTTAAAGGATGTTGCATTTAAAGAAGTAAAGTCATTCTGTATGAATGGTGTATAATTTTTAATATAATCAATATACTGATTCTGAATATAAGTTATCCATTCATTTTTTTTCTTATCAATTGTATTCTGCCAAGCTGTTGTAATTTCAGTCGCATCGACTTTCATGTTGGCAGTTGTTACAAGTTTCTGTAAAAGCTCATTTCTAAAGTTATCAGATACTTTCTTTGCTTCTTCTTTTATCCAACGATCTGTGCGGTCCTGAATGGCATCCAATTCCTCATATTTCTTCTCATCAGAGTTCCAGCCCAACTGTTCCAGCTTGCCCTGCCAATGTCGTTTCTCTGCAACTGCTCTATCAGAAAGGTCTTTGAGCATATTCCTAGTGTCAAAAAGGACAGATTCAAACTTTTTCATATTTGAACTCTTTTTGGTCGCACAATCCTGCATTGCCGAGGTTACCCAGTCGATGCCTGATTCTATGCGGAGTTGCTCGAATTTATCATCATTAGGTTTGTTTTCCTTCTGCAGTTTCTTCTCATATTCAAGAGCTTCTTTGAATTTGAAAGAAGAAATAAAGTGAGGTTCGCGTGATTTAAAGAATGAAGAAAGTTGAGAATAGAAGGAATCTTTAATTGACTCCCTTTCGTCTTCATCTGTAATTAAATCAGATTTTGTAATAAGAGGAATAAGGGTGGCTGTATTTTTCTTAATGTTACGCAGGTAGTTTTCTGTTTCTTTGCCACCAATTTTATTACATGGGCTCATCCAGAATGTGAAACTGGACTTTTCTATATATTCGTTAATAATGTCTTCATTGGCAAAATATGGGGATCCGAAACCTGGACAGTCGATTATTCGGATTCTGCCTATAAATGATGTGAACTGTTTTCGGCTTTCCTTTTCTGTCACATCAAGGCAAAGCTCAACGTGATGATAAGAGGCAACTTCTCCCGCAGCTCCACTAGGACCATTTATGATTTTCTTTAATTCCTCGTAATCAACATCTTCTGATTTCTCCGGGTCGTTCCGTCTGAATATTTTACCAGTATCGCCACCACCTTCTGTGAAAGAAATTTCTGTTACAACAGCAGTACATGGAGTATTTGCTGTAGGGAGAACATCTTCTCCAATTAGTGCATTTACGAAAGAACTTTTTCCAGATGAGAATGGACCGATGAACATAAGAATTGCTTCATCATTTATAATTTTCTCCATTTCGCTGATTTTCTGCAACCATTCTGCACGCTGGATAGAGTAAATATCATCTCTAATATCACAGAACTGCCGTACATAGTCCTTTGTTTTTTCTACTGAATTCTGTAAAACCCTAATTTTTTCCTGTGTAACATCAATCATTTATAACTCCTCTTATGTAATAATACATATAAAGTAATTATTACATTATTTTCTACATATAATCAAGTGAAAAATTTACCACTTATTTGATTGGAGTTTAATAGCAGTTATGTGGCATAATTACCACAGAATTTTTAAAAAGTGTGAAAATTTTACCACTTAGTTTTTGCGGATAGCGGAAGTCATCGCATCTATATCTTCAAGGATTTTGTCCCTAAGCCATTTGGGCTCGATTTTCTTCACATTTTTGGCTTGCCCCATAATCCATTTTTTTACTACATGGAGACCACGGGTTCTGGCTGTGAGAGTGCAGGTGCCATCGGGATTGCGCTTTACTTTGATGCTGTCTGGCCAGCGTTTCTGCATATTGTACCAGCCCTGCCAGGAATCGAAGGTGACAGAGAATGTGAACCCTTTATGCTCGCAGAATGGGCCGAACGGGTCTTCCAGCCGGCCGTCGTAGGGGAGTGGCTTTGGTCTTTTCCTTGGTGAAATAATCTTGGGAACATCTTGTATGCGTTCAAGTGCAAAGGTTCGGGGCTCGCCATCCTCAATTTTCTGTGCATTCAGATAGAGACCGCCATCATAGACAAACATATAGAGTGGCATGACATCTCGCCTTGCCAGTTTGGTGTTGCCTGCATTATCATAGGTGAAACTTAGGCATTTGCCTTGGTTTATCGCTTTAAGGATCACGCTGACTGCCTCTTTGGCATATTCGCTTATTATCTTCTCGGTAGCATTGACATTGTATATCTGGTAGTTCTGGGCATCCTTAAACCAGCTCAGTTTGGTCTGGAGCCCTTGGGCAGCATCTTTAAGTACTGGTGTCTGCTGGGACTGGCTCATCATAAGGGCAAGCAACATCCCCTCATCGTCAGAAAGACTTAATCCTGGGAGGGTGAGTGTCCACAGGTTTGCGCGGTCTATCTGGTAATAGGTCTTGCGCTTGTCGGTGGGGTCTTTGTATTCGGTGATGCAGAGCCCTTTTCCGTCGGTGTTCATGGTTTCAAGGCTGTCTATCATGTCTTTGATTGTCCAGCGGTCTATATCGGTGGCCTTCTCCATCTGGGAGAGGGTGGCACCTCCCTCCTGGCTCATGAGTTTTACGATCTGCAGCATCCGGGCGATGCTTTCAATAGTGCTGTGTCTGCCCATGGATTCCTCCTATAAAAAGATTATAGCATAATAGGTGGTAAAAATACCACGAATTTTTATTATTTTCCCCGTACCCACTTGCCCCCGCGGCTCTTGTGAACCACAGGCTTACCGGCTTCGTGCACAGAATCGTCCACCAATTCCAGATGATCCTCATCCATCACCTTGATGAGTGTCCGATGTACCGCTCCAGATGCTCTCCCTTGCTGATTTATGACCTCAGGCCATGTAATTTCCAGGATGTCCCCGCTGCCCACTATGCCTCTGATCTTTGCGCTTCCTATGGTGTCATCCATTTGAAATATAATAAAATCGATGAACTGATAGATTTTGACTGTCTGGCTGCCTGTGCTCCAGGTGCCGCTTAAAATGATAGGATCTACTTCTTCTAAGTACTTCATGCCCCGATTATAGCCTGTGAAATGTGGGGTAAAAGCCACCTATCTGCAAACTATGTAAAATTACATATAATAAATATATAAATAATATTTATTACATAAAATAGAGCGAAAAATATGTAAATTAGGCTATCATACTACTATGGGATTCAAAGAAAACCTGAAAAGCGAACTCCAGTACACGGGTATGACTGTGCGGGAATTGTCCGAGAAGTCGGGCGTGAACAAGCAGACTATCGACAACTATCTGAGCACCCACAGCTCCATGCCATCGGCCGAGTCGGCAGTGCGGATTGCCCAGGCCCTCGGTGTCTCGGTGGAATACCTGGTGACAGGCAAGGATGCCGACTCTGATTCTGTTACGCGGTACGCTCCCGAAGTGCGCAAGATTGCCGACAGCGCCCAGGCTATGGATCCCTATCAGCGGAGCCTGCTCTCGGCCCTGATCAAGGCTATGAGCGGGAGATGAAGTCAGTTTTTTATTGACAACCCCAAGGAACGATGTTATATTTTATTTGAGCGGGGATGAAAGTCTCGGCTTCCATTGAGGGGGGCTTTTTCAAGCCCCTTTCCTTTTACCACAAATACATCATATTTCTTATTTTCCTTGCCGACCTCTATGATCACTAAAAAGCCATCATGATTATCCATCCGCCGCAGTTTATCTTCTATCCACCTTTTAACTTTTAGTATGGAAATAAGTTTATCTATACTGATTAACACTCCATCTGCTTGATGAACGCTTTCCCTGAAACGTGTTTTTATTGATGTTTCTGAGCCAGAAGGACCTTTAATATCAATAAACATTCCTGCAGTAATGATGTCAGGATTGCTATGTTTTTCAATGTAAATTATATTGCCTTCCTTTTGTGGCAACATAAAGACATCATAACCAAATGCTTTTGAAAAACGTTTGGCAATTTTGAGCTCTTTTTCAAATATTTCTTTTTCATCTTTACTCTTAAGGGTTTCGGCAATTCTATCTTCATCCACATACACATCCCCATAGATATACTCTGGTTTATAGCGTGATTTATCGGTATATTGGGCAATGGTCGCCTCACGTGAGTTATCAATCATTTTTTTCCTCCTGTGGTTTTACAGGTATATACAGGAAAAAAATTCATATTGCTTCAATTTTTGCGAAAAAAAGTTTGAAAAATTTTCCAAAGGGGGCGCACCTTGCCAAAGCAGGGTTATGTTTATATATTTAAACCATGAAGGTTGGCTTTTATCAGTTTGTCCCGGAGTTCGGGAATGTGCAGAAAAATGTTGACACTATGGTGAACGCAGTTAAGGCTGCCGATGCAGACCTGGTTGTGTTCCCTGAGTTTGCCACATCCGGTTATCTTTTCCTTGAACAGAAGGAAGTGGAAGAGACTGCCAGCGTGGTACCTGGTCCTATGTCTGACGCATTCTCAAAGGTTGCAGTGGAGAAGGAGACTGCCGTTGTAGTAGGCTTCCCTGAAGAAGCAGATGGCGTTTACTACAACTCAGCCCTGATAGCAACTCCCGACGGAAAGGTGCAGGTATACCGGAAGAATCACTTATACAACGAAGAAAAGCTTTTCTTCAAGCCAGGTAATCTGGACTTTCCAACATTTGATGTAAAAGGTGTTAAAGTTGGCGTTTTGATATGTTTTGACCATATGTTCCCGGAATCGGCCCGCACTCTTGCCCTTGAGGGGGCACAGATAATCTGCCATCCGGCGAACTTGGTGCTGCCTGGTTTTGCCCAGATTACATCCTGTTCCAGAGCGCTGGAGAATGGTGTATTCTGGATTCTGGCAAACCGCCACGGAAGCGAGGAGCGGAAGGGTAGGAGCCTCTCGTACTCTGGCTTAAGCCGCATTGTGGATAACCGGGGCAAAGTACTGGTGAGCGCAGGTCCTACAGACACTGGCTTCTATGGTATGGAGATAGACCCGGCCAAAGCTTTGGATAAAAAGGTGGCACCGATGGCAGATCTGTTTGCGGACCGCCGCCCTGATTTATACAATTTGATAACAAAATAACGAGGTAAAAAGATGAAATATAAGGCAATGCTTGTTTTAGGCTCCACAGGGGCAGGAAAGACTCCTTTCGGTAATCAGATGGAGACTCAGGAGCTTTGGTGGAATACCTACCATCACTTTGATTTCGGCCAGCAGCTGCGTGATGCAGTGAAGGATGATGCCACAATTCTGACACCGGAAGAGAAGGCTAAAGTAAAAAAACTTCTTGGATCCAATGAGCTTTTAGAAGACAAGGATTTCCCAATCGCAGAAAAGCTGCTCAGGAACTTCATAGAGAAACGTCAGATTCAGCCTGAGGATGTCATTATCCTGAACGGTCTGCCACGTCATCTTGGCCAGGCAAATGCTCTTGATAACATTGTCAACATAAAGTTTGTGCTCTTCCTGAACTGCCCGCCTGAAGTGGCTTACGAGCGCATCAAATATAACTCAGGCGGCGACAGGACAGACCGCATCGACGATTCCCTTGAGGAAGTCAAGAAAAAAGTGAATATATTCTATGACCAGACCTTCCCTCTGATCGAGTATTACAGAAACAAGGATATTAACATTGTGGAGGTGGCTGTGGACATAGATACACTGCCGCTCTTCATAATCCAGGATCTGGGTACTCTGGATGCTATGGTTTAATTAGCCTGAGCAAAGTGACTGAATGACAGACTGAATGTGCCGCGCCCCTGGGTAAGGCTCCGCAGAGTAGTGGAGTAGCCGAACATCTTTGCAAGGGCAGCCTGCGCCTTGACGTGCTCGGTGCCATTGCGGCTTTCCAAGCTTTCTACCAAACCGCCCCGGGCTGTCATATTGCTTATAACTTCGCCGATATACTCCTTCGGTGTTGCTATATCCACATTCATTATAGGCTCCAGCTTGACCGGGGCGGCCTCGCGGCAGGCGTTGTCGAAGCCCATGGCTCCGGCAGCCTCGTAGGCGAACTCGGTGGCTGTAAGCTCGTTGTATTCAGCATCCACCAGCTCAACTGCAACCTCCACCATAGGGTAGCCGAAGAGGGAACCGGAGGTGAAGCTGCCGGTGACACCCCGCTTTACTGCCTCGATAAACTCCATCGGGAGCTTCTTCTTAAGCTTGTCATCGTAGCTGAACTTGTTCTCCGAGCCCTGACCGGCAG